>Ga0116183_1002274_pt1 | contig 20876 bp, 26 predicted proteins | sample AD_UKC078_MetaG_FD_89753 | JGI IMG/M metagenome (GOLD analysis project Ga0116183, IMG submission 89753) | Active sludge microbial communities of municipal wastewater-treating anaerobic digesters from USA - AD_UKC078_MetaG | ecosystem: Engineered > Bioreactor > Anaerobic > Digestate | place: USA... | reverse complement strand
GCACGGCGGGTACGATGCGGCCACCGGAGACTTCGTCATTCCGAAAGAAAAGGCCGCCCAGCTGTGGGAGGCCATGCGTAACGACCGCCAGTTCCAGATGCAGCTCAACCAGCTTCGTGTCAACGGTATCGACCAGAGCGTGGAGCAGGTGGCGAATGTTATCCGCAACCCGCAGATGGCAGGACAGATGATGCCTGAAGAGCATGATGCCCTCGCCCAGAAGATAGACGCTCTTGGCCAGCTGCGAAATGCGATCATGGAGAACATGCAGCGGCTCATGGGTGCCGGTCAGCAGAACCAGCAGCCAGCCCCTCGGATGCAGGCCCCTCCCGCACAGCGGCCCGCGCCGAAAGCGCTGGAACCACGCTCTGCCAACGAAGGACAGGTTCCAAGATTAACTGATTTTCTGTAGGAGGACACAATGGGATTCTTAAGCGACTTTGCAGGCGGAGCTCTCGGTGCCTTTCCGAATGGTCTACAGTTCGCTCAATCCGTCAATCAGGGACGCTTTGCCAATGAGAAGATGGAAATGGAAAGACAATCCATGGCGGACCAGAAGCGTCTTCATGATCTGCAATTCTCTATTCTCTCGGAAGACAATGAGAAGGTAAGCCCTGGCGATCTCGCGAGACGTATAACCGACAATGTGCCCACGCAGGAAGAGTTGATAAGATTCTACACATCGAAGGCGGATGCGAATGGACTGGTGCGCAGGAAAGACATCAATGAAGGTTATACATACATAAACAGCCCAGAGGTTGCGTCAAGACTGTATCCTGCCATAAGGGCCGGTTTTGAGCAGGAGCTGGCAGGGTTAAGGTCTGAACTTGCCAATCCGAAAAAGAGTGCATCAGGCGGTTTCGTAAAGGATCCGAATCTTATCCGGCAACAGATCTCCACCATCCAGAAGAAGCTGGAGAATCTCAACTGGGCAAACGATGCTTGGGTAAAACAGATCACTTTCGATGAACATGTCCGCTCCAACAAGGAACATGAAAGGATCGAATGGGCGAAAGCAAACAGGGATCGCAGTGGCGGTGGTCTTACTATGGCCCAGTGGGAATCCATCAACAACAGGATCATGCAGGAAGCGCAGAAGGAATGGGAGATTGTCCGAAAGGATCTGGAAAAAAGATCGACGGCTGTTCTCGGACATGACAGTAATGGGAATCCGATAACCGAATACAGGGTCTTGGATACAGCTCTTGATCCAAAAACTAGGAAGCCATTCCAGTATCAGAGAAAGGCAAGTAGCGAGGAATGGAACCGGATTGTTGATCTGAAGCGGGAAGAGACATTCAGGAAAGTAAAAGAGATCATGCTTCAAAACATGGGGCTTGGTGACTATGCAAGAGGATCTTCAGTATCTGTTACTGAAAATTACCTTAAGCCGGGCATGACAGTGGCACTGTCCATCCCAGAGCAGATGACTGGAAACAAAAAAGACGAATCCAAGACAAAGCCAAAGGAAGCCCTAAACACGAAAACGGTCAAGGGGTACGCCCCGTCAGGTGTCGAGTATACCAGTAACTTTGGGAAGCGAACTATCATACCGAGATGGCTCAGTCCGGTACAATCACTTGGAGATCAGGCAAGGGCGGCACGGCGCGAACTAAATGCCGGACTTATTAATCCTGATCAATATCGTGAACGTGTTTTTATCATAGAGAAGATGGGGAAAAAACCTTTCGACCAACTCTTGAAGGAAAAATAAATGGACGTCAACTTCACTGTACGCGGGTTTGGAAACGGAAAGTATATTCTTGAAGGGCCTGATGGCAGATTTATCGAACGCAGTCCGGCGGAACTTGGCGTGGATGCTCCTCCCGGAGGTTCCTATCTGGACGATAGCCTTCGCAGCAACTACGTTCCGCAACAAAGCAGTACGGAGAGTTCCGGCCTTGGCGCCGCTCTTGAGCGTGGCGTTTATGAAGCGGCAGACATAGGCGGTGCGACGTTACGGTTCTTCGGTGCCGAGGATACCGGCAGGGGTCTTTCCGACTGGGCGAAGGAACGTGCATCGGCGCTGCCTGTCCCGGAAACGAATATGGAGAAGGCGGCCAGCATGCTGCCCTCGTCCATGGCATTCCCGATGGCGATGCAGCTTGGCAGTTACCCGGCAGCCTTTGTCCCGGTTGTGGGTCCCGCCCTGTCCATGGTCATGAAGGGGCTGGCGTGGTCTTACCCGGCCCTGATGGGTACGGCCCAGTACCAGCAGACGAAAGAGGCGGCGATAGAAAAGGGTGTGGACCCGGGCGCTGCCCCCCTGATTACAGGAGGTGCGGAAACGGCATTCGAAGTCATCCCCATGATGATGTTCAGCCGGTTCCTCCCGTTCGCCCCTGTACTGAGAAGTCTGGGCCAGACGGCTGGCAGGGAAATCACCAAGATGCCCCTGCGCGAACTCGGCAAGCGTGCCGGTCTCGCCATCGGAACCGACGTATCCGGTGAAATGGCGACGTCCTATATACAGGGTTCTGCTGAAAAGTCTTACGGCATCAGGCCCGAGGCGGACCCGTTCCAAGAGATGATTGACGTTGCCGGTCCGTCCGCTATCCTGTCCGTTGGTACGGCAGGGCTTGTCGGTGGCGGCGCACGCATGACCAGTAACATGTACAACAGGATACTGGAGTCACCGGCGAAAGAGGACAGTAACTTCCAGCTCAGAAAGGATGTCCGGAGGATCTCCGCTGCTTCCATAACTGACGCCATCGGCGCAAGCGGCGACAAGGAAGCGGCGCTTGTGGCCAAGAAGTGGCATGACTATGCCATGCAGCAGATCGACAACAACCTGCCAATCGACATGGACAGCCCGATCCTCGACGTGGTGAACAAGGTCCACACTCCGATCGATCTTACGAAGCCAAGGGAAGTGCAAGAGTCCGCCATCGGAACGCCCTTCTCTAAGGTTCCAGAAAAAGAGTTGCCGCTGTATGACTACGATGTGGCAGACTTCATGCAGGAATCCAGACATGAGGCAGGCCCCGTCTACAACTATGGCGAACAGCCTACCTATGATTATGACATCAATGAGGTGATGAATGCCACACCTGTAGAGCAGCCCTATGTTCAGCCTCAGGCAGCCATCACCCATGACAATGTGTCAGGGCCTGCGATAAACATTCCGGAAGTGGGTATCCCCGGTGCCGTTCCGTTCTGGAGCGGTCGGGCTGGCCAGCCCATCATGAACGAACCCGTCAATGTATATGTCAGGGAACATGTAACAGCGCCTGTGCAGCCGTGGTATGGAGCCAATATCGATCTTGGCGGCATGAGAACTGTTCCTTTGGAGCGGAGACCCATGACTCCCGTGGCTCCTGCCGCCCCGCTTGTTCCAGCGCAGCAAGATGCAGCGTCACAAGTTAATCGGCCACTGCGTCCCGTTACCGCAGAAGAACCTGCACTACAGCAGCTGGATCCGGACGATATCCCCGAAGAACGGATACCGGCAATCCTTGCCGACTTTCAGGATGCAATCAAGAAGATAAACAGGCCCGATGCCTTGCAGCCGATGGTCCGCTACCTGAATGGCGACTACGAGACTCCGCAGGGAAGGCAGCTGTTCATAGCCGTGCTGGGCAACGCAGGATATGAGGTCCCCCCTCAAAAGAATGTGGAGCAGGCATACGACAAAATTGCAGCCACCATAATCGGCTCGCAGATCAGGGACGGAAGTCCAATTCCCGGCAATATACCGGCCAGTCCAGTTGCAGGGGCTGGTGTAAAAGCTCCGCTAAAAAAGAGAAGGTCTGCGAAAAAACCTTCTCCCCTTGTTCCTGCGCCGACGCAAACCACTGAAAGTCCTGACGCAACAGGAAACGACTACAGTTCCATGAGTAATGCCGACCTGTTAAGTGCGGCGCTTAGAATCGTTAATGAACACATTGGGAAAAGGGGATCGTTCTCTCTGGAAAAATCAGGGCAGAAAGAATCCTTGTATGTAAAACTGAAACCGATCTTCGACGAACTGGTAAAACGGGCGAAGCAACGGGCTATTGACGTTGAAGGATACCTGTTTGGATGGGCTCATTCCCAGCCAGATATTTCAGAAGAAGGCCTTTCGGCCATCGATGATGCCATTGATAATTACCTGTGGGACATGGAAATGAAAGATGAGCCTGTCGCACAGGAACAGGTAGAGGAAAACAAAGCGTCTCGCGGAAATACGCCATGGGATGTTGAGCTGGCCGTTTCAAAGGAGATCAAGAGCGGGAGATCCATCGAACCAAAAGATATGTATGAATTAGTCGAGAGAATGCTTCCCGAGGATATCGTTGTTAATTATGGGAAGGGTTTTCTTCAGGAAAGAAAGATACCTTCCGACCGGTTCGACAGGAATGAACTGTGGACAAAAGGCGCTGATGCCATGTTTATTCGCGGCAGTGAAATGGCAAAAGGCATTCTCCCGCTGAGGAAAGCTAGTGAGAAAGAAAAGGCAAAAGATAATGTTCAAACCAAGGTAGAGGTTACGGAAGTTGTCGAGACATCTTCAACATCGCCTTCAGATATTGCCAAGAAGATGATGGGGCGTCCGGCTAATAATCGGAATGAAAAATCTGCACGAAAATTCATTGACGATCTGAAAGACCGATACGACATGCAGGAAGCTGAGAAGGCCCTGAATGATTTCACCTCCATGCCCAAGTGGGAAGCTGGTAAAACACACGGGCTTAAGCAGGCTGAGTATGCCCAGAAACGAAAAGAGGCATGGGAGGCCATTGCCAAGAAAGTCGGAAGCGCAAAGCAGATCCTGAAGGTGAACAATAAAAAAAGCAATCGGCTGAAGGCTGCTTCAGAAACCGTGAACACGAAAGGGACTGTTACGAAAGAACAGGAACCTATTAAGACTGCGCAGAAAGAAACTGTCAGTACGGAATCAAACAAGAAAGTCCCGCTTACATTCAAGCAGTGGATTGAAGAGACCACTGACTTCGACTGGGATACCCTTCAGCATACTTCTTCCGAAACGAAAAATGAATACCGGCTCGGGTATGAGGCATATCGTGACAGCTTCACGAATGCGGTTTCCAGTCCAAAAGCAGGCCCCACGGCCTCAAATGCGGGAATAAAAAAACAAGAGGCTACTGTTACACCGTCCAAGTCAGAACCTGTCAAAACCGAATCCGGGAGCAAGGAACCAGGGACAGGAAGCAGACCTCTGGCGAAAGTTCTCAAGGTCGGCATGTCCGCAGACAAGTTGACCGAGGTGTGGAAGAAGCTCGTTGACGCAGCCAAGAAGTCGAAGATGGATGCCAAGACAAAAGAGGCTATCGATGTCTTCATGAACGATCCGAAATCCGCAGGATATGGTTCCGGGGAAATGATGATTCTGATCCGCGCCGCCGGATTCAAGCTGGACGACAACCTGAACCTGAAGAAAATCGCATTGCAGTTAAAGAGCGCGGAAGGATACAAGCGGCTCCACGAGACGAAAACGAAACCGGCTGGCACGAATACAAAAAAGGCCGATGAGGTGGTGGCGAAGGTTGCCGAAAAAGAACATGAGCGTGAGAAGGCCAGTGCCACTGAAGTTGCGCTTGAGATGGAGACATACGAAAAGCGCGTAAAGGAAATCTTGGCAGGTATGGCAGTGAAGGGCCTCAAGATCGGGGCCATTGTCCGTTACGGCCTGTACTACAAGGACCACCGCGTCAACAGCGTGGACTATCATACCATCGAGGATGCGACCGGCAGCAAGAAAGGCGAGGCGCAGCGCATTGCCAGAACCGAAATCTCCGACAAGCACGGCAGGGATTACGACTTCATCAAGTCTTCCGTGTCCGGGGTGACGGGCTTCAGCGTCCAGAACGCGAAGATTCAGGTTGACCGCCTGCGCAACCTCTGGAAGGGCATGCCGAAGGTGAACATCCATGGCAACTTCAACTCACTCCCGTCATTCATTCGCCATGACATCATCCAGCAGCAGCGGGAAAACGCCAAGGCCATCGCCGGTTTCGTGTATGCAGGCGAAGTGTACCTGATCGCAAACAAGATCCAGAACGTTGCGGATCTGGAAATGATCATGGCCCATGAAGTGGTTGGGCATTACGGCGTCGAGGAGATTCTGGGCGACCAGTTCGAACCCATGATGCTCGGCATTTACGAATCGTTCAAAAACGATGCACGCATGAAGTGGCTCGTCGATTACAACAAGACGAAGAATATGGACAAGGACGAGGGCAAGATCAACGCCGCCAAGGAATTCGTGGCCGAGCTGGCCACCGGGTACCGTCTGGATCCCCCGACGTTGCCTCGGAAGATCCTGAATGCTGTCCGTCAGTTCCTGCGCAAGTTCGGATTCAAGACAAGGTGGACGGACCGCGACATCGAGCGCATCCTCGCCTCGTCCTACACCCATATCACCACAGAACCGAGCAGGGTCTACTCCGGCGGTTACGAGATGAACTCGCGCGGCTACTCCTACATGATGAAGATGCCTGACATGGTGCAGGCCATGGGCAGCAGCGAGAATGTCATGGCCAATGCGGCCCTCGCATTCGGCAGGACGCTGCGTTCCTTCGGACCAGACAAGACGGAAAGCATTTCCTACAAGGAGCAGTATCTGGCCTCCCCGGAATGGTTCCAGCATCACGTGCTCAAGGCCCTGTTCGAAATTGCCATGAAGCGTTCCGACCTGTTCCACGAGAACTTCCATCGTTACATTGCAATCAAGGACAAGGACGGAAACGATACCGGCAAGAACGTACTGGAGATGAACAAGGAGTTGACCAAGATCAGTCTGTGGAGCAGGCTCAAGGGAAAGATCGACGAGAAGGAAAGGAAGTCCATTGAGAAGGGCAAGAGGTGGGCCAAGGAAAGGGACAAGATCATCGACATAATGTCCGTATCCGACGGCACCATCAAGTGGGATGACTGGACCGACTCCAAAGGGATCCACCACCGTGGCTTCAAGCACGAGGTTGCCAGCAAGTTCGACAGGGAAGTGTACGACATGGTCGATGCCCTGCGCCGTTCCTACGACCGGGTCATCGATGAGAAGATTGCCGAACTGAAGAACATGAAGAAGATGCTGGATGAGGAAGAGAAGGCAACAGGCATCAAGGTCAAGCGTCCGATGTTCCCCAGCTACAACGAAAATGGCGAGGCCATCTACCTGACACTGGACCACGCCATCGAGGCTTTCGGAAACTGGCGCGGGAGTTACGCACCTCGCATCAGGACCGGGCGGTATGTATTCGTCGCGGCCAGAACGGTTGACGGGAAGCGCGAACTGTGGCGCGAGCAGGGCAACAGCAAGACGAAGCTGAATTACATACGCATCCAGATGCAGAAGGCCGGATGGGACTGTGAAGAGGTCGAGGCCGTTGAGAGATTGCCTGAAGTGATCAATGCCAGCCTGAGATACGTGGACATTCAGGCCCTGATCGACAAGTCCTTCGCCAGAATGGAAAAGGAGAAGAACCGCGAGGGCGGCGACTTCAGCCCGACGCAGAAGGAAATGATGTACATGATGCACGGCGACATGATCATGGCCATACGCGACGAGCTGTTGTCCAGAGGGTTCCGTGCCCACGGCATCAAGCGGCGCTCCGACGTCCTGATCGGCGGATACGAGATGGATGCATTGAAGCAGGCTGTGACTTACTTCGCCAACTTCGCATCAGGCAAGGCTAAAATTGAAACGGCGAAGCAGATGGCTGCGGCAATCAAGCCGAGATGGGAGAATGGAAAATACGTGGAGGGTGTCGGCATTGTTCCACAGAAGGATCCCAAGACGTGGATTGTAGCGCACAAGTATATCCAGCACCAGCTGAGGAATGCCGACGATCTGGACCGGATCATCAACCGCGCGAAGCAGATCATTTCCGTGAAGTACCTCGGCTTCAGCCTGAGGGCTCCCATCGTCAACATGACATCGCTAGTGATTACCGCTCCGTCGGCAACGTATTCCATCCTGACGGATGCTGGCATCAAGGTTGGCTTCACGGATATCCTTCCCGCGCTGAAAAACGGGATGGCCACTTATACCAAGTTCATGATCGACCATTACTCAGGGAAGAAATCGACTTGGTCGAAGGACAACGTAACGGATCGCACCAATAAAAAGTTCTTGGACCAGATGACGAAATCCGGGTGGGACAACCAGCAGTTCACCTCCGCTGCCATGGGCGGCATCACCTCGACCACGCTTGGCAATGCCTTCGACAACAGCGTTTCGTTCTGCATGGGCCTGTTCGGGAAGTCGGAACAGCTGATCAGGGGAACGGTTCTTTACGCCGGATTCTCTCTGGCGGCCAAGGCGAGGGGCCTTTACGACATGCAGGAAGGCAGCGGCGAGTACAATAAGACATTTGAAGAGTGCTGCAAACTGGCGGAAAAATGCTCACTGAGAGCGAATGCCGCATACAACAGGCCGTCCGATCCGCTGTGGGCTATGGGCGATCATCCCATGGCGAAGATGGGGCAGCTGTACTACATGTACATGAAATTTCCCCATAACTTCTTGCAGCTACTGTACCACACCGGTATCAGGAAGAAGCAGTACAAGGCGGCGGCATGGCTGCTGGCCGCTCCCGTTGCCCTGTCCGGCGCGGTGACATTCCCGTTCTACAACACCCTTGCCGCATTCGCCGGGATGATGCTACGCGCATTCTTGGGAGAGGACAGGGACCCCGAGAAACTGATGCGCGAGAAGCTGGAAAGCATGTTCGGAAAGGAACCGACCAGTCTCCTGCTTGGCGGCGTGCTTGGCAAGATGGGCATGGACATTTCCGGTTCCCTGTCCGTTGGCATCGAGAAGCCGACAAAGTGGACGGATGCCTTCGGTGTCATGGGCGGCGCGGTAGGCGACGTTCAGGAAGCGCTGCGACAACTGTCCGTCGGAAATTACCTGAGGGCATTCAGCAAGCTGACACCGAATTTCGTCTCGACGAACATCAAGAACGTGATCGAGAGGGAAGGCGGCGTCATGACAGACAAGGCCCAGCCCCTGTTCGACGAAAGAGGTTTGGTGGTGAAACCGACAGCAGGGGAGCAGTTCCTTAGAATGGTTACTGGCACTGAACCTTTCCGTATCGCTGAGATCAAGCGCCGCACATATCAGGGCAAGAAGCAGCTGCTGACGATGAAGAGCAGGCGCGACAAGCTGATGGAAGAGTACCGCCTGTACTGGAGTGGGGTACGGAAAGATCCGGAGTACCTCAGCGAAATCATGAAGGACATTCGTGAATACAACAGGAAGGTCCTGAAATATGGCGGAAGCAAGAGGACAGGGATGGCAGCCATCACACCCGAATCGCTGAGAACGCAGCGCGAAAAGTTCACAAAGACGAACAGGAAAGCGCTCCAGCTTTTCTATGAAAATCCGTAAAAACGCGCAAACTGAAAATCCGCAACGATCCCGCATAAGTACGCGGGATTTTTGCGTTTTTCAAAAAAGTTCGCAAACTGAAAAAAATTTCTTGTTTCGCGGGGTTGCGGGGTGTATAAGTTTTTTCACGGGGCGAAAAGCGTGGCCCGAAAAAATCAAGGAGGATCGAATAGTGACGGGACTTAACGAACAGGTCATGTGTTACGTGGCGGACAGGGTGGATGAACTACTGAACAAGCACATCAAGGAACTGGACAGTGTGTATGCCGCAGGGAAGGGGCTAAAGATATCCTTCGCGGTAGAGATCAAGGACAAGGGAGGGGTACCGAAGGTCAAGGTCAAGATCAAGAGCAAGATCGATGAGCTGGATGATTCCGTCGAAGGACTGGCGATCAACAAACAGCAGAAGCTGGAGGTGTAAGGTGAAGTGGATTACAAGTATAAGAGGGCAAGAGAGGAGCTAAAGATAAGTCTAGGTCAACTTGTGAACTGGATTAACGAGGACCTTGCCGAACTTGGAAAGACAATCTCGATACACCAGCTGTTCCGGATAGAGGAGGGCCTGAGGAAGCGTTACGATGTCCGGACAATGATCGCTGAAAAGTATTATCACAGGATCTATTCACGCTGGAAGAAGGAACAGCAGATCAAGGAGGTAGATGAAAAATATGGGGGATGAACTATTTGTCTGCAAGCGCAGGATCAATGATGACGGTGGGCATTGCGTTCACTTCATCCTCCCCGACGACAAGAGGGAGACAGGATTCTGCACGTTACAGGGTGAGTACAGGTGCATGGACAACCTGCTCGTCACCATTCCAAAACTGTCGCACACCTCGGTGCAGGACTGGCTGAAATGCCGCAGGTTATTCCTCCTGAAGAACATCAAGGGTATCCTGCGCAAGCCCAGCCAGTTCGGTCCCGCCCTCAAGATGGGGGCCCTGTGGGATGTCTGTCAGGGGAAACTGTTCGGGGCGCACGGGGATGCGGAAATCATCGAAACAATCAACAGGTACGAAATAGAGACTCAGGAAAAGGAAGTCGTCCGCGCCGTCATACGTGCGTTCCGTGCGCTCGGAATCGTGGTGGACAAGGAGAACTGCGAGATTCAGGAACGGTTCACCTTCTCTTCCAAGTTCAAGAACCTGTACTCTTGGATTAAGCGCGACGACTTTGAGTTCCTGATTACGGGAGTGTATGACCGGAAGTACCCGAAGCGGTTCGTGGAGAACAAGTTCTCCGGAGCGCCTGACTTCTATCAGGATGTGTTCTGGCTCACCTCACAGATCGGAACCTACTTTCTGGCCAACGATGCCATGGAGGAATGCACGATGGAGATTGTCAGGTCCCCGGCCCTCAAGAAAAAGGAGGACGAGTCTCCTGAGGATTTCGGTGCGCGGGTGTACAAGGACATCATGGACCGCCCGGGCTGGTACTTCATCGGATTCAACAAGAAGACGCGCACTTACGGTAGAAGGTTTTTCCGTAACGAGTTTAAGCTGGACGAGCTCAGGCTCAGGTATCAGAACATCGGTTACGAGATCATGGACGCGAACGAACGGGATGCGTTCTACCGGAACGAAACGATGTGCAGGCATCCTTGGGAGTGCGACATGTTCGACCTGTGCAAGTCGGGTGTAATGAGTGAGGCCCTGTACGAGTTCAGGGAGAAGAGATTCGAAAAGACTACCAGTGAGTTGGCGGAGCTTGGAGATACTTTTTGAAAAGGAGGATGACATGGAGAACGAAAAGGCAAAACAGGATGTGTATCATGAGATGGACCCGTGGAAACACAGGGCGCAGAGAATGAGATGTTCCAGCTGCATGTGGTTTGTTCCGAAAGAAGAAACGACAATCGGTCGCTGCCGCAGACATGCTCCGGTCATGAGCGGATATCCGGTCGTCTTTTACACCGACTGGTGTGGTGATCACAAGCTGGACGAAACGAAATAGGAAAGGAGGAGGCAATGAGGATTTACACGGTATCAGAATTAGAAAGTGAAAGGGGGCAGACGGGATTCCTGATCCTGTTGTACGGACAGACGGGTGTCGGCAAGTCGGTATCGACGATACAGACCGCAGATCCGCCGATCCTGTACGTATGCTGCGAGAGCCGTGACCCGCGAAAGTTTCTCAAGGAAGCGGCAAGGCCGGGGCTGGATATCGACTTCGTGTTCTACGAGTCCTTCGACGAGATCATGGAGTTCTTTTCCAGCGAGTCCAACTTCGATCGGTATAAGACGATCGTGATCGACTCGATCACATTCCTGTCCCTCGGCGTAAGCAGGGAGATCGAGGATGAGGGGTACTCCGCTCTGGCCGAGAAGAAGCAGTTGGACAAGCCGCTCACCATGCGCGGCAAGCAGTCTCTTGAAGGGTACGGGGCTCTCGGCAATCACCTGCTGCGGTTCACGACCATGGTCGGTCAGCTCACCCAGAAGGGCAAGGACGTTGTCATGATCGCCCTGCTGGAAGAGAACCCCTCCTACAAGCGGGAGTTCAATGCTGCCCCCCTGCTTGAGGGCAAGAAGTTCGGGAAGAACCTGCCCGGGTTCTGCGACATGATCGGCATGGTGGAGACGAGGATGGACGAGGAAGGCAATGTCATGTATCCTCCGAGGGTTGTCTTCGACGGTGACGAGTGGTTCATGCACAAGCGGTACGGCAACATCGTGTCCGGCCCACTCGATCTGGGAAAGATGCTGTCCAAGGCAAGACAAGGCGGAAGAGACGGTATCGCGTAAACATGGAACGAAAGAATAACACCCAAATAAGAAAGGAGTAATATCGTTATGAAGTATCATGGAAAGCAGGGAGCAGAATGGGGATTCAAGAATCCGGTAGAGGGTTGGTTTGATGTGGTAATCACGGATGATATCGATATCCTGACGAATAAGGATACGGGCAAGTCCAGCCTGAGAATCCCGACCAAGGTTGTCTCCGGCGAAATGGCCGGCGCGAATATTTCCATCTTCTGCCCCATGAGTTCTGACTTCGGTGAACAGAAAGTGGCCGACGTAATCGAAAATATCGGGCTCATGAAGAAGTTCGACGAGAAGTTCCCCGGAGAGGTCAGCTTCTTCGACGCGGCGGTAATCCGCCAGATCCAGCATACCCTCCCGGGCAAGGGCCTCAGGCTCAAGCTGGAGCCCTTCACCGGAAAGGACGGCAAGGAGTACGGCAACATTGTCAAGATCGACAAGGCCGGATCCCATGCAGCAGAACCTGCGAAGGCAGCCGCTCCCGCAGCAACTCAGGAAGAGAATTGGTAGCCGGACATGGGCGGGGGAGACCCCGCCCTTCTACTTTCAGCATTGTAATCATCACCATGTTATTTCTCATGCCATCCACAGTCACGGGATGGAACAGGAATACATTCTCTTCCGCATACGATGAGTGCGTTTTCAAGGAGATGATGAAGTATCACGCGGGGAAGTGCAAGTTCTTCGTCACCGTCGAGGAGAAGGGTGAATGGTATTTCTTTACCGAGGACCACAAGAAGTTCCGGTTCGTTGTTCCCGAAAAAGCGATGAGGAGGATTAAAGAACGATGCCGAAGAAAAGGGTTGTAGCCGTTCAGGTCAAGTGTGCACGCGAGGAATGCACAAAGATATTCACGAAGAAGCGTGCCGGGGTAAAGTATTGCAGCAACAAGTGCCGCGAGATTGTCCGGCAGGAGAAGGTGATCGCCAGAAATCTGGCGAACAAGGAAAAGCGCAAGATCGAGGGCAGGCCGAAAAAAGTATACCACGAACGGGTGAAGTGCCCACGATGCGAGGACATTTATTTCGTGAACTCGTATTTCCCGCCACCCAGCATCATGCGCCGGAAGTATTGCCGCGCATGTTCTCAGGCAGACATCGAACCATATTACGTATTCAGTATTTCAGCACAGAGGTAGACATGGAGATCAATTCACACAAGAAATTCTGGGCATTCATTGCCGCCTTCTCGGCGGGATGCATTGCCTACCTTGAGGTGGCAAGGAGAGTGATCAATTACATCATGGACAGGAGGAGAAAATGAACGAGGAAACAACCATTACAGTATCGCCGTATGACGCCGTGATCATCATTGGCGAAGAGAAGATGGCCATAAAGATTCCGCATCAGGACAGGATGGATCGTGCGCATAACCAGTCCGTTATCGCCGTGGCCCTGTTTTCTATGCTCAAGGATGGTAACGACGAACTGCATGAACTTATAAGCAGGGTGATAAGCGAGATAACAGTCATTGAAGAGTTGAGCGGAGAGGGGGTACTCACAAATGGAAAACAGCAAGGCGGAGAATGACACCTGCATCAAGTGCCAGTGGTGCTGCACGCACATCTATATCCCCGTGCTGTGCCATGATCCGGAGACGCTTCACCTGATGCTGACAAGGGGCATCGAACTCCGCTCGTTCAATCAGGTAACGTACGCCATCATGGAGCAGCGGTGCGACCACCTGACGGAACGCGGATGCGATGTATACCACTTGAGACCGCGTGCCTGTCGGGAATATGATGGAAGGATGGACATGTTCCACCCGGAAATGTGCCAGTTGCCGAAGGAAGGATAGACAATGATCATTCATATTCTAATGAACAAGGCGGGGATGGACGAGATCTCTATGACAATGAGCGAGAATGCCGCTACCGTACTGATGGATGCCCTCGCAGAGGGACTCCTTGAAGCCAATGGCGAGGTAAGGATCGTCATTCATGATGTCAACGTCACAGAGGTGATCAACACCATACCGCATTACGTTCACCGTGAAGTGAGTACCATGCAATGAAGACGCTGAAACCATTCCAGTTCCCGGACGGGTTCGTCGTGGTTGTCGATACGAGGGAACAGCTTCCCCTGTTCGAAGCGGCGGAAGGACTGATTGTCGAGAAGAAGAAGCTGGACCATGGCGACTACTCCGTGATGGGGCTGGAGGACAAGATCTGTATTGAGCGGAAGCGCATCAGCGACCTGACCTCGTACATCACGTCAGACAGGGAGAACACGATCCGCAAGCTGGATGCCATGAAGGACATGATGTGGAAGGCACTGGTCGTTGAATGCGAAGAGATCGAACTGTTCCTGCCCAAGCAGTTTACGAGTGTGCCTCCGGAAGTATTCAGGCAGACGCTTGTTAGCTGGAGGCTGAGATACAACCTGCACACGTACTTCTCCGGAGACAGAAGAAGGATAGAGATGTACGTGCTTGATCACCTGATCAAGTTCTACAAGATTGTGAGGGAACCATGAAGAACATGCTTACGGAACGTGAGCGTAAGCTCAAGTGGTACAGGGAGAACAAGGACAAGGTCAACAAAGCGAAGCGTGATAAGACGAATAAAATGCGCATCGCCCGTGGCCTTCCTCCCATGGAAGAATATTACAAGCAACGCGACAGGCAGCGCCAGTTCGCTGCTCTGGCAAAGAAGTTCATCAAGGCAAGGAAAAACGGAGAACCGGATCCGGGTGTCTCGACTCCAGAACTTGAAGAAGCCATCCTCCGCGTCATCGAAGAGAGGGAGAAGAGGAAGGAATATGACAAGGCATATTACGCCAAGCGGAAAGCGTTTCTGGAGGAAAGGGATCGTCTCATTTTGAGAATGAGGGAGGAGGAAAAGGACATTTCTTCCAAGCCTTCCTTAACGGAAATCGATCTGTTCGAAGACGAGGAATAGGGGAGCGCTAGCCGTGTCTTTCCGGATTTTTTCAGAATACGGGCTGACGGAGTATATGCCCAATAAGACAAATTCCCGCCCAACAGACAGCGCTAGACGCTCAATAAGACAGATACTAGACGCTTTTTTTGAAAAAACCTTTGTCAAATGCTACGTTAGAAATTTCAACTTTACGAACGCTAGCAAAAACTCTTTATAATGAAAAAAAGTATTATGTATACAGATACAGTATACAGAAAAGATGCGGAGAAGAGAGGGAGGAAAAATTTTGACTCATGAAAAACTTGATGCTGGATGCGGCGAGAAGATATGTAAACGAGTATGGCTTTTCCGTCATACCCATAACCACGAACGGAACGAAGAAACCTCTTATCCCTTGGGAGCGATACCAGAACGAGAAGGCGACAGATGACCAGCTCAAGAAGTGGTTCGGCACATACGACCCTGCCAACATCGGCATAGTCACCGGGGAGATCAGCAATGACTGTGTCGTAGACATCGACGAGTATAACGACAGCATCCCGGCGTACATTCCTACCCACATCTACACGCCCACGGTATGCACGCCAAGGGATGGCAAGCACCTGCACTTCTCATGGCCCGGGTTCCGCGTCGGCAACAACCAGAAGAAGATCCCGGGTGTGGACTTCCGTGGAGACGGCGGTTACGTTGTCGCCCCTCCGTCATGCAACACTAACAACACGAAGTATACGTGGATCATCGACCCCAGTCAGGCCCCCCTTGCCCTTCTCCCTGACGGGTACATGTCACTCATAACAAAATCAGGTACAGTAAACGAGAAGTATACCGTCGCCCCGGAGATGGCCTTCAACAAGGGAAGGAGAGACGACGACCTGTTCCACATCGCCTACTGTCTGGCGAAAGGAGGTATGGATGAAAAAGAAATAGTCATCGTCATGATGAACATGGCCAAGGTCTGCAACCCGCCCTTCCCCATGAGCGAAGTAATCCTGAAGGTGAAGAGTGCGGTGAAGAGGGCAAGGCGCATCGATGTCGGTCGTGAACTGGAAGAGTGGATCTCATGCCAGTCCGGCATATTTGAGATATCCGACATCTACCGTGACCTACAAATCGTGGAAAGGGGAGACAGGAAGCTGGTCTCCCAGAAACTCATCGGCATGGTAGACAACGGCACGATCGAACGCACAGGCAAGACGGGTCGCTACCGCATCGTGGATGAAAAATGCGAGGAGATAGAATGGTGGGACGAGTCGGACACCCCGCTCGATATTCAGCTTCCCCTCGGCCTGTCAGAACTGACCTACGTCCTGCCAAAGAATATCCTGTGCGTGGCAGGTTATTCAAATAGCGGGAAGGGCCATCCTGACGGGACGAAACTGCTTACACCTTCTGGGTGGCGCAACATCGAAGAGATGAAAGTCGGGGATGAGATATATACACAGAACGGAACGGTTACAACAGTCACAGGTGTATATCCGAGAGGCCCACAGCAGTGCTTCAAGTGGACGTTTAATGACAAGACTTCCATTGTTACTGACTTCGAACACCTTTGGAATGTCAAGGCTCCATACAATAAGGTCAAAAAGAGTGGAGGAGGAAAGGATAACGACCGGTATGGTAAATATGAGACATTGGAATCCTATAAGATACTGGCAATGGCAGGCGGTTTCGGTAAGTTCTCCAGTAGTCTCCGGTTCACGATTCCAACGAACGATCCAATACAGTATGAGTCAGCTGATATTCCCGTAGACCCATATCTGTTTGGGGTGATGTTGGGAGATGGGTGCATGTCCAAGATCAACTGCCCGATTACAACAGCCGATCAGGAAATCATTGATTCCTGCTCATGGGAAAAGCATATTCCTGATATATATCTCAGAAACTCTATAGAGAACAGACTTGAACTGTTGAGGGGATTGCTTGATACGGATGGTGACATATCCAAAAATGGATTGACGATCTCATTCACTACCGTATCGGAAAGACTATGTGATGATGTTTGTTTCCTTGTAAGGTCTCTTGGCGGGAAAGCGGTTAAGACCGCAAGGCATACCAACTATAAACAAAATGGTGAATATAAGAAGGGGCGGTTATCATATCGCATATTCATTACGATGAAGCAGTTCTGCCCATTCAGGTTGAAGCGGAAGTCCGTCCGATACAAACCGACAATCAAATCTGATGAAAAAAGAATGGTCAGCGTGGAGAATGCAGGAGTAAGAAATTCTACCTGCATATCTATTGCACATGAATCTGGTTTGTATGTTGCACAGGATTTTATCGTGACACATAATACGGCCTTCGGCCTTGAGTTCATACGCCTCAACATGTACAAGTACCCCGGTGCGGTCCACTACTTCAACTCCGAGATGGGACGGGCCGAACTGCGTGAACGCCTGCGCCGCTTCCGCGAGACTCCGCGCGACGACTGGCGCAAGTTCCACGCCTATGAACGTGGAGACAACTTCGCGGATGTCATCCACCCGGAGCAGATCAATGTCATCGACTACATCGAGGTCAACGACGAGTTCTGGAAAGTGGGAGCCATGATCAAGGAGATCCACGACAACCTGACAACAGGCATGGCCCTGATCTTCCTCCAGAAGAAGGAGGGCGCAAAGTACGGGGTGGGTGCGGAGTTCGGCATTCACAAGTCGCGCCTCTACCTGAACATGGAGAAGGGCAGGTCCGAGATAATCAAGTGCAAGAACTTTGCGAACCCGACCATCGATCCCAATTCCATGGTCTCATACTACCAATTGGACGGTGGATACAAGTTCACCATGAGAACAGGATGGAGGAGGGAATCAAGATGACGCCAATCAACAGAATGGAGAATGAGGAGACATGTCAGGAATCCAGATAGACTTACGTTTCTTCGATGTAAAGTTTAGGGACCTGCTGATCCTGATACCTGATATCATAATCATGTACTGCAACCTGAAAGGGCCATTGTTCCTGAGCGCGGTATTCGGAATACTGGCGGTAATCAACTCGGTTATCTACCTGTACTTCAGGATGCAGACTACCAAGGATGTATTTTTCATAAGGAGGATTTATGACGACATTGGCGACGAGGAATAAACTCAGCACACAACAAATGCCATAAGGAGGTGCATGGATGGCGGCTACACACGAAAAAAACAGGCAGCGGGGGAAGAGATTTGAGAAGCATACTGCAAAGGCGTTTAACGGAGATCGAGTTGGGATATTCGGAGGATCCGATGTACTCACTTCAAACTTCGCAATAGAATGCAAGGACAGGAAGAAGTTCACGGGCAAGTCCTTCATGGAGCAGGCTATAGCCAATGCCCCGTCCGGCAAGATCCCCATCGTGATCGTCCACGTTACCGGAGACCGTCACGAAAACGACATGATCATGATCCGCATGAAGGACTGGAAAACAGTAGTGAAGGAGGGTCTATGAGAACAAGGCAATCACTGGAGTACGATGATGCCGTATACTTCTGCACGGAGTGCGGCAACGAGGTGGAGATCAGGGAAATGACCAATGAACAGTTCCGCACATGGCTGTGGTGCGGACAATGCACGGTATGTCAGGAGGCTAAAGATGGAAAAGAAACAGACCTGTGATGCATGCGACAACTACACACCCGGCCAGTCCCGCACATACGGACGCTGCGCCATCAACTTCCAGTACGAGAAGGACATGCTTGGTAACGTCATCGAGGCATCGAAGCACAATGCCATCCGGTTCCACAACGAGACCTGCTTCGACTTCACCCCACGTACAATCCTGTCCGATACAAAAAAGAAAGCGGAGGTGAAATAATGCTGGCAAGCTACGAGTGGATAGAAAAGAACGGCCTTGCCGTGCAGGGCAAGCGTGAACTGCTGAAGCACATAAACGGGGAGCGCCTTACCATGGGCCAGATGATCAAGGCCCACTGTTACCAGTGCATGGGATACTTCATAGACGGCAAGGGGGACTGCGGTTCCAAGGACTGTCCGTTGTACCCGAGAATGCCTTACCGCAAGGGAGGGATCGTCAAGAGGTTTGAGGGTAGGGGGGGTCCAAGGAAGGATCAGGGATAGGGTGTTTATGACCGGAGCTTGATCCGTGGACTCATCTGGGAAAACAAAAAGGGTATAGGCCACCAGACCTATACCCTCTTTAGTTTATGTACTGTAAATGAGTCCGTGGATCGTTATTTGGAGGTAGTGCCTTTCTTTGCCATTTCCTTTTCATACTTCTCATACGCAATCATCAGCTCCTGAGCGATATGCTGAATGCTGTAAGCCTCAAATTCCTTGCTCGGGTTGTCCTCTCCGATGTACCTCTTCACCCACTGCCAGATATGAACCGCCTCATGCACAAGCAGTCCGTTGACCTCCACCCTGTCCCTATCATCCGTGTTCCTCATACATATGATAGCACAATTCCTGCCCGACTCACTCTCCTCAAAGTAATGCGCTGTCGCATCAGACTGGCTGTTCGAGATCCACTCTGGAGTATTCGCCCTGTCTACCTTGATTCTTTTTAGTTCTCTTTCGAATGCCTTCTCCGACATGCACAGTCCTACATACATGGGAAGTTCCATCATTGCCCTGTCTATCCACAGTACGTTCATTCCCCCTCCTTGACATACTCAACAACTCTATTGACTAATACTGATTTTGCAAACGCTCGCGCCCTCTCAATCGAGAAGAATGTGTTTACCTCATACTGTACCCAGAACGGAAACCACCAACGCCATATTTGGACTTCGTATCCGGCGAAATCATCTGTTACTATCCTCGCCCTCATTTCCCCTCCTTCAACTCCATGCACTTGCTAATCGCCTTATCGTAAGCGTCCCTTTTTACGATGGCCGATGACGGATAATTCCCTTCGTCAGTATTTTTTTGTCCACCAGATAAAACACGCAGCCCCCGATCAGGTTTGCGATCACGGTCGCCCCTACCCCCTGGCCGAGGTATTGCAGGACTCCCCACAGGATCGGGGTTGATAGCTGCCATCGGCACAGGTAGAGGGCGAAACGGGTCATTTGGGTGATTCCCCCTCCATGACCTTCTGCGCTTCAAGCCATTTCGTCCGTTCATACGCTTCTGCCGCATCTCTCAAGCATTGCGACAGCCCTTTTACTCGGTTATGCTCAAACTGGCATAGCTCCCGGTTGTTGATCCTAAGGGAGTACTGGCACACACCAAGCGGATTTCCACCTACATTGATTATTTGGATCATCGCCCCTCCTTCAACTCCATGCACTGTTCGTTCGCATTTACATCAGGCAAATATTCGGGAACAGGTTCCAGCCGCTTCCTGAGTCGTTCAACTTCTTTTTCGGCGGCAGACAATCCAGCCTCGCTGAGATACCATTGCCGCCTCCATTCGTCCCGAGACTCTTCTATTTCTTCAATCTGCTTCCTGAGCAGGGCGTTGTCGGCCTTCAGTTCATCCAGCTCCCTTTCGAGGGCATCTTTTTGTGCGGCAGTTGTTATAACTTTGCTAATTTTATCGTATCTTGTCTTGCAATCATCTAAAGCGGGACGACGTGCCATAAGCTCGTCAATCATTTGTAGCTCCCTTTCGAGGGCGATGTAGTCGGCGTAGTCAACATAATCCCCATCTGACTCGGGGTGCATACCGATCATTTCCAACTCGTCTGGTCTATATCTCTGTACCATCATTCTTCTCCTTCTATGGTTCGGATTTTTGTCTGCTTAAACCAAAGAACCACATCTTCTTGCTTTCCAGACAAAGCAATCCGTACATCCGCCAACCCCATCCGGGGGTACCCCAAACAAATCTTACCTTCTTCATCCCTTCTCCTTCCCAAATGTATATTTCCTAACGGTAGTCTCCGGGCCCGTCCCATGATGCCGGCATATGTCGGTCTGGGTGGATGATCCGGGCCCACTTTTCAGGCTCGTCTTTATC
>Ga0116183_1002269_pt1 | contig 20905 bp, 7 predicted proteins | sample AD_UKC078_MetaG_FD_89753 | JGI IMG/M metagenome (GOLD analysis project Ga0116183, IMG submission 89753) | Active sludge microbial communities of municipal wastewater-treating anaerobic digesters from USA - AD_UKC078_MetaG | ecosystem: Engineered > Bioreactor > Anaerobic > Digestate | place: USA... | reverse complement strand
GAAAAGTTCTTTTGTGGTGACGATCATGGCTGACTCCTTAGTTAAATCCGGCCGGTCCGGCCTGCGACACGCAGACGCGCCGATACCGCGAAAAGATGGCTCTATACTATACGGTTTGCGGGGCCGGGCGGCAAGCCCAAACCCGGAACCGGAAAAGGACACCGGGAAGGGCAACAGCGGGATCCTTGGAGCAAAAGCGTCCTCCCCCATAGAGGAGCATCCCTCCTGTTCCTCCCCGACACCACCCCTTCTTGGAGCAACTAAATGCCACTGATCGCATCCACCCGGTTTGGACACAGTAAATGCTATCCCCTGTCACATTCACTTTACCAAGCGAGAAAGAGCAATTTTTTTTCGAAAATCCTCTTGCATCATCCCCGTCCTTCCTTCACTATGCACTCATGCTTGTGTTTCAGGTCATGTTCACGTTGTACTCAGTCCAACCGAAAGGTCAGCCATGAACGGTAGTGCCGCAAGTAGCAATTCTGCATCTAAAAGGAACACCGCCGTGAAAAAACACAACTGGAGCAAATTTCTCGCCGCGATGTGCATCGTATTCGCGGCGGGTGCCGCCAGCGCCGTCTCTACCGGGGTGAAAGTGAACGGCGCCCCCCTTGACAATGCCTACCCTTCGTCCGGCCCGGGCTGGTCGTTTCACTCGCCCACGCTCACGCTTTTTGGGGCGGGGCCCTTCACGCTTACGGGCACGAACACGGCGGGCTGGGTGCGCGTCGTCGTCCCGGCTGGTGTGACGAACGCGGTCACGTTCTCGAACCTGTCGCTTCTGGCAACGAACGTATCCCAGTGCGTCTTCGCGCTGGGGACGAACGCTTGCGTTTCGCTCTCCCTCGCGGGAACGAGCACGCTCGCCTCCGGTTCCGGCCACGCGGGCCTTGAGATCGCGGAGGGAGGGACGCTCTCCATCACCAACGCGCCTGGCGACGAAGCAGGCGCGTTGACCGTGACGGGCGGCGACTACGGTGCGGGCATCGGCGGCGGAGACTATGCAGACGGCGGCACGGTGACCCTCAACGGCGGACAGGTCACGGCGATCGGCGGTCTTGGCGCGGCGGGTATCGGCGGCGGTTTCTACGGCGACGGCGGCACAATCGAAATCACCGGCGGCACGGTCACGGCAACGGGCGGCATGGAGGGCGGCGCGGGTATCGGCGGCGGTTTCTACGGCGACGGCGGCACAATCAAGATCTCCGGCGGCACGGTCTTCGCCATCAATGACGACTACGGCGCAGGCATCGGCGGTGGCGACTGCGGTGACGGTGGCACGGTCAAGATCTCCGGCGGCACGGTCACGGCAACGGGCGGCATGGAGGGCGGCGCGGGCATCGGCGGCGGTGGCTACGGCGACGGCGGCACAACCGAAATCACCGGCGGCACGGTTGCGGCAACGGGCGGCATAGAGGGTGGCGCGGGCATCGGCGGCGGCAAGCAGGGTTACGGCGGCATGGTCAAGATCACCGGCGGCGTGGTCACGGCAGAGAGCGACATCTACGGTGCGGGCATCGGCGGCGGCTACTACGGCTATGGCGGCATGGTCGAAATCTCCGGCGGCATGGTCACGGCAACAGGCGGCATGGACGGTGGCGCGGGCATCGGCGGCGGCTACGCCCGCGCGGGCGGCACGGTCGCGATCTCCGGCGGCACGGTCTTCGCGCAGGGCGACGGGGGCGGCGCGGATATCGGGCCGGGCTTCGGCGGCACGGGCGCCGTCTCGAACATCTTCACCGGCGGCTCGATCCGTCTTGCCGCCTCGCTCGTGACCCCCGCGCCCAGCAACGGCACGGAGCGCGTCTGGTGCGTGGGGGTGCCTTATCTCTCGCCCGGTGCGGCGATCATCATCACGGTGCTCGATCCCTACGGTGTAAACGACCTTTTTGCCGATGAAAACGGCAGGCTCTACCTCTGGCTGCCCAACGGCGAATACACCTTCTCGGCGGGCGGCGAGGACTACGAGGCGACCGTCGCCGATGCGGACACGGCGGCGCTCTTTCCGGGGTACACCCCGTACATCACCTTCTCGAGCACGAACACCTTCACCATCACACCGCAGAAAGTCTCGTGGAACGGGGCGCTTTACGCCTCCACCGACACAACGAACTGGGTGAACTTCACCACCCTGGGCGTAGAAGCGGCGGACAACGGATCCGGCGAGTACAGACTCTACCTCTGCGGGGTGAGCAACACCCACATTACCGGTGCCGCTGATTCACTCGCCTGGACCATTACTGCTGAAGGGACGGTCGCCTGCTCCGGCAACATCGAGACCCTGCTCGACCATGAGATCGTGACCAACGGCGAGCATCCGGCGATGGATGCGTATTGCTTCGCGAACCTCTTCAAGGGCTGTACGGCGCTTATCAACGCGCCGACGCTTTGGGCGACGAAACTATTCGATTCCTGTTACTACAACATGTTCAACAGTTGCACGGGGTTGACGGAGGCACCGGCGCTGACGGCCATAATGCTGGCTACCAACTGCTACAACGGCATGTTCCGCGGCTGCACGGGGCTGACGCAGGCGCCGGAGCTGCCCGCCACGACGCTGGCCACCGCCTGCTACGGTTACATGTTCTACAACTGCACGGGGCTGACGGAAGCGCCAGCGCTGCCGGCCACGACGTTGGCCGACAGGTGCTACGACTACATGTTCCGCGGCTGCACGGGGCTGACGCAGGCGCCGGAACTGCCGGCGAAGAATCTCTCCAATTACTGTTACTACAATCTGTTCAACAGATGCACGGGACTGACGGAAGCGCCAGCGCTGCCGGCCACGACGCTGGCCGACAGGTGCTACGACTACATGTTCCGCGGCTGCACGGGGCTGACGCAGGCGCCGGAACTGCCGGCGACGAATCTCTCCAATTACTGTTACTACAATCTGTTCAACAGATGCACGGGACTGACGGAACCACCGGCGCTGCCGGCCACGATGCTGGCCGAGAAGTGCTACGACGGCATGTTCAGTTTCTGCACGGGGCTGACGAACGTACCGGCGCTGCCGGCCACGACGCTGGCACCCTACTGTTACAGCTACATGTTCCAGGGCTGCACGGAGCTGAGGCGCTTGCCGGTGCTGCCGGCAACGAATCTGGCCAATTCCTGCTACCAGTACATGTTCAACAACTGCACGGGCATCGATCTCAACACTGCGCCCCCCGGAACGCCGTGGAGCATCCCCGCCGATGCGGTAGAAGCAACGAACTGGAACACCAACATGTTCGCCGGCACGGGCGGCTCTTTCAAAGGCTCCCCGAAAACCGGCACCCCGTATTACTACGTGATGCCGCTGCCTCCGGGATACAGGCCCAGCATCGCCTTCTCGAGCGCGGACCCCTTCAATATCACGCCGCAGGCCAATTCGTGGAACGGGAGGCTTTACTGTTCCACCGACACGACGAACTGGGTGGAATTCACCGCCGCAGGCGCGGAAGCGGCGGACAACGGTTCCGGCGAGCACAAACTCTACCTCTGCGGGTTGGGCAACACCCACATTACCGGTGCCCCCGACACCCCCCCGGAAAATTACCGCAGACGGGGCGGTCGCCTGCTCTGGTAACATTGAGCTTTTGCTCGACCATGAGATGGCGGCCAACGGCGAGCATCCAACGATGAATCCCTACTGCTTCGCGTTCCTCTTCAAGGACTGTGCGGCGCTCATCAGCACGCCGTCGCTCCCGGCCACGAATCTGGCCGACTTCTGCTATAACGGCATGTTCCAAAACTGCACAGGCCTGACGAATGCGCCGTCGCTCCCGGCCACGACACTAGCCGGTTCCTGTTACGGCAGCATGTTCTCCGGCTGCACGGGGCTGACGAGCACACCAACGCTGCCCGCCACGACGCTGGCCAACGCTTGCTATATCTTTATGTTCCACGGTTGCGCGAGCCTGACGCAGGCACCGGAACTGCCGGTGTTGACGCTGGCCGACAAATGCTACCAATACATGTTCCAAGGCTGCACGGGGCTGACGCGGCCACCGGCGCTGCCGGCCACGACGCTGGCCGAATCCTGCTACCGCGGCATGTTCTCCAGTTGCACAAACCTGACGCAGGCACCCGTGCTGCCGGCCACGACACTGGCACCCTATTGCTACGCCTATATGTTCTCCAGTTGCACAAGCCTGACGCAGGCACCAGCGCTGTCCGCCACGACGCTGGCCACCTCCTGTTACGGTTACATGTTCTACAACTGCACGGGGCTGGCGAGCGCGCCGAAATTGTCGGCCATGAATCTGGCCGCATCCTGCTATGGACGCATGTTCCACGGCTGCACGGGGCTGACGCAAACGCCGACGCTGCCCGCCACAACGCTGGCCGAAGCCTGCTACGGCTACATGTTCTACAACTGCACGGGGCTGACGAACGCGCCAACGTTGTCGGCCATGAATCTGGCCGCATCCTGCTATGAGCGCATGTTCCACGGTTGCACGGGGTTGACGCGCTTGCCGGATCTGCCGGCCACGACGCTGGCCAACTATTGCTACAGAGGAATGTTCGAAAACTGTACGGTCATCAGGCTGTACACCGAGGGCTATGGAACGCCGTGGAGCATCCCCACCAACGCGATTTCCGCAACGGGTTGGAACGCCAGCATGTTCGCCGGCACGAGCGGCAGCTTCACCGGCGACCCGGCAATCGGCACCACGTACTACTACGTGACGCCGCCGCCCCGGGGCTCGGATGCGTACATCACCTTCTCGAGCGCGGACGCCTTCAAGGTCAAGCCGCGGGATACCGCGAGGTGGAGAGGGAGGTTTTACACCTCCACCGACACGACGAACTGGGTGGCCTTCACCATCGCAGGCGCGGATGCGGCGGACAACGGCTCCGGAAAGTACAAGCTGTACATCTGCGGGACGGGCAACACATACATAACCGGTGCCTATGATGCACCCGGCTGGGAAATTATCGCCGACGGGACGGTCGCCTGCTCCGGCAACATCGAGACCCTGCTCGACTATGCGAAGGTGATCAACGGCGAGCATCCGGCAATGGCCGAATGGTGCTTCGGGAACCTCTTCGATGACTGTACGGCACTCATCAGCGCGCCGGCGCTGCCGGCCGTGACGCTGACCAATCACTGCTACAGGCACATGTTCTCCGGCTGCACGGGGCTGATACAGGCACCGGCGCTGCCCGCCACGACGCTGGCCCCCTCCTGTTATGACCACATGTTCGTCAACTGCACGGGGCTGATACAGGCACCGGCGCTGCCCGCCATGACGCTGGCCAATTGGTGCTACGGCAACATGTTCCGAGGCTGTAAAGGACTGACGCGCTTGCCGGTGTTGCCGGCGACAAATCTGACCTATCGCTGCTACTACTTCATGTTCACCGACTGCACGGGCATCAAGCTGAATACCGAAGGCCCTGGAACGCCGTGGAGCATCCCCGCCAACGCGATTTCCGCAACGGACTGGAACACCAGCATGTTTTTCGGCACGGGCGGCACCTTCAAAGACCCCCCGGTGATCGGCACCACGTACTACTACGTGACGCCGCTGCCTCCGGGATACAAGCCCCGCATCATCTTCTCGAGCGCGGGCACCTTCAAGGTCACGCCGCAGACCGATTCGTGGGACGGGGGGCTTTATTGCTCCATCGACGCGACGAACTGGGTGGCCTTCACCACGAACGGCGCGACCGCGGTGAGCAACGGCTCCGGAGAGTACAAACTCTACCTCTGCGGGGTGAGCAACAGCTACATGACCGGCACTGGTGCCACGCCCGGCTGGACGATTCATGCCGCAAGGGGGACGGTCGCCTGCTCCGGCAACATCGAGGCCCTGCTCGACTACGCGAAGGTGACTAATGGCCTGCATCCGGTAATGGCCGACTACTGCTTCGCGAACCTCTTTGAGAACTGCACGGCGCTCAACAGCGCACCGTCGCTGTCGGCCACAACGCTGGCCAACTCCTGCTACTACTTCATGTTCGCCGGCTGCACAGGACTGACGAACGCACCGTCGCTACCGTCCATGACGCTGACCGACTCCTGCTACGACCACATGTTCCGCGGCTGCACAGCGCTGACGCAGGCACCGTCGCTGCCGGCGAAAACGCTGGCCAACTCCTGCTACGGCTTCATGTTCAGCGGTTGCACAGGACTGACAAGCTTGCCGTCGCTGCCGGCGACGACGCTGGCCCCCTTCTGCTACAACAACATGTTCAAAGGTTGCACGGAGCTGACGCGCTTGCCGGTGCTGCCGGCCACGAATCTGGCCAATTCCTGCTATCAATGCATGTTCTCCGGCTGCACGGGCATCGAGCTGAACACCGAAGGCCTCGGAATGCCGTGGAGCATCCCCGCCGATGCGGTAGAAGCAACGAACTGGAACGCCGGCATGTTCTCCAGCACGGGCGGCAGCTTCACCGGCGATCCGGAGATCGGCGACACGTACTACTACGTGTCGCCACCGCCTCCGGGGCACAAGCCCTGCATCACCTTCTCGAGCGCGAACACCTTTGGGGTCACGCCGCAGCAGGCCTCATGGAACGGAATGCTTTACTATTCCGCCGACGCGACGAACTGGTCAATCTTTGGCACCGCAGGCGCGAACGCGGTAAACAACGGCGCCGGGGAGTACAAGCTCTACCTCTGTGGGTCGGGCAACTCCAACATTACGGGCTCTGCCGTTGCGCCCAGTTGGACGATTAACGCCGCTAAGGGGACGGTCGCCTGTTCCGGCAACATCGAGGCCCTGCTCGACTACGCGAAGGTGACTAATGGTCTGCATCCGGTAATGGCCGACTACTGCTTCGCGAACCTCTTTGAGAACTGCACGGCGCTCAACAGCGCACCGTCGCTGCCTGCCACGACGCTGGCCAAATCCTGCTACTGCTTCATGTTCGCCGGCTGTACAGGGCTGGCGCAGGCACCCGCGCTGCCGTCCGAGACGCTGGCCGCCTCATGCTACGTTTACATGTTCGAGGACTGCACGGCGCTGACGCAGGCACCGTCGCTGCCCGCCACAACGCTGACCAACTCCTGCTACGGCTTCATGTTCAGCGGTTGCACAGGGCTGACGCAGGCACCGGAACTGCCGGCCACGACGCTGGCCCCCTTCTGCTACAACAACATGTTCAGCGGTTGCACAGGACTGACGCGCTTGCCGGTGCTGCCGGCCACGAATCTGGCCAACAACTGCTATCAATACATGTTCTCCGGCTGCACGGGCATCAAGCTGAACACCGAAGGCCCAGGCCTGGAATGGGGCATCCCCGACGACGCGGTGGAAGCGCCGGGCTTGGGCATCGGCATGTTCAACGGCACGAGCGGCAGCTTCACCGGCGCCCCGGAGGTCGGCGCCATCTATTACCTCGCGTCAGGCAACCCCGACGCGCCGCTCTTCCCAACAGACGGCACAGCGCTCGTCTTCGACGGCACCACGCTCTCCATCAAGATCGTCAACGCTGAAAGCGGCCTCTGGTACACGCTCTACGCGGTGGACGATCTCAGAGAAACAGACTGGACTAAAATCGACAGCGTCCGCGCGACAGGCAGCGAAATCGTGTTCACGATGGACCTCGATACGATGACCGCACCACGCCGCTTCTTCAAGGTGGCGGTCAGCCTCACCGCGCCCTAGGCGCTGTGAGGCGCGGAGGTAAGAGGTAATCCTAAAAAGAGCAGTTGAACCTTCAACTCTCTTTGGTTTCTGGTTTCAAGGTTTCATGGTTTCATCCAAATCGGGATCGGGATCGCTGTCGCTATCGGGATCGATGACGTTTTGTTTGCTTGGCGAGGCGGCGGTTTCTGAGTTCCCGCCCCGCCAGCGGGCGGAGATGCCCGCATTCCCGACACCGCAAGTCGCGGGTCAACGGGAGGGGCAAGCGTGCCGCGCGTAGCGCGGTCGCGGTCAGCGCGGCACGCGCTCGCTGAAGTAAGCGGCGGCGGCGGGCGTGAGGCGCTTCTCTTTCTCAAGGTCGGCGATGATGGCGCGCACGGCGCGGCGCTCGAGGTCGCGGCGTTTGTCGGCCGATTCCTCGCTCTGTTGCCCGGCCTTGACCAGAACATCAAGCCGTTGCAATGACCGGCGACACCGCGCAAACGCCTCCGCGACAGCGGGCGGCGGCGGCAGCGTGCCGCTGGCAATACCGATGCGCTCGCGTTCGGCGGGCGGAAAGATGGAGAGCGACAAGGTGCGCGTGGCACCCCCCGGCATACGGAAGGTGACGCGCTGGAGATCGGCGGTAACCAGTGTGCCGACCAGCACATGCCCCGCATGGTTGGTGTAACTTTGCGGCGGTGCGTCGGCAACGGTGTTTGTCGCGGCCGGGGCGGCAAACGCGGCACACGCCAGCACCATCATCGCGACAAAGTTCGTAGTAAAGTTGATGAGAAATTTGAAATTTGAAATTTGAAATTTGGGGCTTCGGCAAAGCAGGTGCCATGCCGCTACCGCTTTTTCGATCCCGATACCGATAGCGATACCGATAGCGATACCGATGGCTAAGCCCTCCGGCCAAATCACAAATCTAAAATCACAAATCACAAATTCCTCCGGCCACTAGCAACTAGCGGACTTCTTCTCACTCCACCACGATCTGATAGAAGCGGGCCGCGGCTTCTGGAACCAGATAGAGGGTGACGGCCGCGGCTTGGTCGCTTGGGGTGTGCAGATAAGTCTGTGTGCCCGTTGCGGCAGGATCGACCCGGAAGGGCTCACGGCCGGCATCGCGCATGGCGGCGAGGTCGGCCGTGGCCTTGACCGAGTAGGAGCGGCCGACGGCGGTTACAAACGTGATGGCGAAGAGACCGTCGCCCGTCGTGCCGGAGTTGTAGGCGCTGGCGGCGGTGATGACGAGCCTGTCGGCGGCATTGAGCGGGTCAGTGCCGGCCAGAAACTCGGCGCGGTTGCTGAAGCCGTCACCGTCGGAGTCGGCCTCGGGGTTATAGGGGCCGGGGATGCCTTGCAGGGCCATCAGGTACGAGATGTAGCTCTCATACCCGTCGGGAACACCGTTATCATTGTCATCAACGGAGAGCGAGAAGTTAACGACGCTAATCCCGCCAGGCTCGCTCACCACCGCCTGCTCGGCTGGAACGAGGCTGGTGTAGGTCGTACCCGCGCCATCGAAGACTTCGAACATCAGGCTCTCGCCGGTCGTGGCGTAGCCGGCGGCGGGGGCGCTGGCTACGGGGACAGTGAGGCGGTAGTTGTAGGGCGACTCGGTGGAGACGCGGATGCCCGCCTTAGCCAGCAGGTTACCGCCGAGGTTCTTGACACGGATCTCCACGATTGAGTTGGTACCGTATGGCATGCCGGAGTCGTTACTGACTTTGCCGACAAACGTATAGGGCGGCAAGGCGCCCGCTTGCCCGAAGGCGCGCGTGGCTACGGCAAAGAACAAGGCCAGCGCGGAGCATACGCACCTATTTCGGTAGTCGTTTTTAATTTGTTTCATGGCTAGTTCCCCGAGTGAGAGTAGGTCTTGAGGCCAAGGCGAATATCGGTGACCCCGGAGAGATCCACGATGCCGTCGCGGTTGGCGTCCTTGCCGTTGATGAAGGTCTGCAGCGCGTCGTCGCGGTTGGCGTTGAGCGTGCCCGCCGGGACGATGAGAAGCCAGCGGGTGTTCCAGGCGCTACGGCCGACGAGGCGCGGACAGTCGAGCTGGTCATCCGAGGGGGCGTCACCAAAGTAGGCGCGGAAGGAAGGATACTTACGGATGCGCGCGGCGAGATCGACCCCGCCGGTGTAGCCGTCATAGAGCGGCGTCCAGTCGGGATCATCGAGGTGTGTGCTGCCGACGGTGTAGGGCAGCGGCACCACCTGATCGACAATGCGATACGAGAGCACCGTGCCATCGGCCAGCCCCGGAGCGCGCATGCGGTCGTCGCCGATGGGAATCAGATAGACCGTGGGGGTCAGCGCGAAGGGCGCGGTTCCGGTATAGCCGTTAAGCTTCTCGTTGTAGCCGTCGAAAAAGACTCCGGCCGCCGCGATCTTCGTCGCGAAATACGTGGAGTCCAGCGCACTGTCCTCGCCGGCCAATTCGTTGCCGAAGAAGTTTCTGGCAAAGTCGATCGTGGAGGAGAAGGGAATCACAAGGCCGGGTTCTTTTGTCTGAAGTCCGCCGATGGCCTGGAAGGGCTGGCAGTAGCGCCGGTACTCAGGCAGTGTGAGAAGGTTCTCCACCCGGTATTTGGCCAGCTCGATTTTCCACGCGCGGTCGCCCTCGGAGCCGGGCAAGATGCGGAAGAGCTCCTGACGCAGCGAGAACCACGTGGCGTAGGGCTGCGGGTTGTTGATGCCGAGGCGCGACCTGAGAACGAGCCAGTTGGCGTCCATACGGGCCATGATGTCAGCAAGGCCAGGATCGCCGATGCCGCCGCCAACGAGCGGATTGCCGTCGCCATCGAACACGCCGAGTGCGCGGGCACCGATGACTTCGCGGAGGAAGGCATCGCCGGCCGCGGGGTCGGTCGCGATTAGCCCGGTCTCATAGTCATAAGCCTTGGCCGCCAGATAGACGTATTTCTGGGCGAGGTCGAAGGCGGCCGAGTAGCGCGCGAGCGACTCGTTGCGGGTCTGGCGGAAGAACATGTCGTGGTAGCGGAGCTTGGTAAGGGCGACCGCAGCCTGCTGTCGCTCCAGTTCGCGGGACTCAAGCAGGCGTTGTGCTTTGGCGACGACCGTCTCGAATGCGGCTTGTGCGGCGACCATCTCGCCCCAAGCCGATTCGAGTTCGTCGCGGGCAGAAATCTGCTCAAAGAAGGCCTCAAAGACGGGCTGGTAGGCGGCATCCATGTCATCTGCGTAGCCGCCGGCTATGGCAGCACCATCCGCTAAAAACGCGCCCCACCCTTTGCCGACATCATCGACTAGCAAATTCTCAACCGTCAGTTTGCTAGCAAGGAGTGAGCTTTTTGCGGCGATTGAGGCAGGAGCGGTCGCGGCGCTGACGATGGCACTAGGGTCGACGTTGACAGTCAGGCCGGCGCCGGTGATACCCGGTACTGACTTATGGACTTTGTCGTCGATCATCTCGGACATACTGAGTCCGTATTCGATCATATTGAGCGCCGTGCTCATCGCATGGCGCTTAAAGGCTGTCACCTTGTGGTAGACGGCCACGCCTGTGAGTATGGCGGCCTTGACTTCCGCAACGGTACGTTGAAGCGCAGCGGAGTTGATTTTGGTCTCTAGATCTGCCGTCCGCTGTTCGTAAAGGTAGAGTGCACGTTTGACTTTGGCGTAGGCCTGAAGGTAGTCGCCGTAGACCTGCTGGATCTCGCCCGGAGCGCGCCGGGTACCGGTGACGGACGCCGGTTTCTGCACCAGACCGCTAGCGGAGAAGTCGAAGGAAAACTTGGTTACGGTCGTCGTGGAAGCAAAAGCATTGATCCATAGAGCAAAGGCTTGACGCTCAAGGGATGAAGCGAGGCGGTACGTCTTGGTGGTGACGGTCTTGGTGTCTTCCACGTCGGAGAGACCGTAAGGCGCGAGATCCATCCACATGTAGTGAATCAGATCGGGGCCGTCATAGCCTTGCACGTAAGTGCCTGAGGGTCCGATGTCGCCGGAGTAGGGGTAGCCGAAGAGGTCGATGAGGTCGCTCTTGTAGGTGGCCTCCATGATATCAAGCTGGTTGGCATAGTCGGAGCGTGCGTCCTCGATCTGGCGCAGGCGAGAACCGTTCTCCTGCGCCTCGTTGAGGATGGTGGCGGCGTTGTTCAGCGCGACACGGGCGCGGTCGCGGATCTGTTCGAAATGAGCCGTGCCCTCTTCGGCTTCGCCGAGCGGCGAGAGATCGAAGGGGACGGCACCCTCAGCCAGGCCGAGCGGGTTCAAGCCGGCGTCCATTGCGTCGGTCTTGAGCTGGATCTGGTGGACGCATTCAGCGATTTCACTAAGTTCCGTCACAGTGCCGCGGTCAATGCGTAGCAGCCCCTGATCGTCGAGCGTCTCCTGCGCGGCCGAAGTCTGAATCACGCGCCAGAAAACATCGTGAGGGAGCCAGGCGAGGCCGGAGGCTTCGTCGATAAGTGTCGAGTCGTCTGCGGATGACGATGTCATCGGCATGGAGGAGACGAGCCCCTGCGTGGCAGGGGAGACCGTCTCCCAGCCAGCAGCGAGCGCTTCGTCGGAACGCTCATTGTTCCAGAAGCGGAAGTTGGCGAGTGCCCCTTCGAAGTCCAGACCGGCGGTTATGTAGCCGCCCGTTAGGTCTAGCGCGGCATTGATGGCGGATGTGCGGGAGATGATCTTGGTGCCGTTAGCGTCGAAAACACGCAGGTCGATGGTTTCTGTATCTCCCCTGTGACTGAGCGCTACGAGATACGCCCGGCCGGGCACGAGCGTCGTGGGCTCGGTGTCACAGGACCAGACGGCGGCTTGAACGTAGTTGGTCTCCAATGTGTCGCCCTTGTCGATGATCTCGACTGCATTGGTGTACGCGCCAACGCTCAGGATGCCGGCAGCGGAGAGGCGCACGTCGAGCGTCTGACGGCGTGTCTCGCCCATCCACGCGAGCAGGGTGGCGTCAGTACCGTGTTGCACGCTGGTCTGCAAGCGGAGTTCCAGCGTCCAACTCGTGGCCGCATTTGTGGTGGTGGCATCGGAGGGGAGCTCGCCCGTTAAACTTGATGCACCGCCGGTGAACTGCATGCTGTAGGTGTTGGTGACGCCGCCAGCCTCGGGAAGCAGAGAGTTGGCGACGACCCAGTTGCAGAGGGCGCCGTAGCCGCCACGGGAGGCCCACTCGCCGTAGCCGAAGGCGCGCGAAGGGTCGCTGTCAAGGTAGCCCGCGCTTGCTCTACCGTCTGACTCCTTCCAGGCCTTACGGGCGGTACGATCCACAACATCGACCGCCGTGCGGGCCACATTGGCGGCGGTTTTGGCGAAGGTGGACTCATCGTAGTAGTCGACGTTCACCACGCTGTCGGCGACAACCATTTCGCCCATGGCGGGTGTGCCCCAACTGAAATAGGGATTACGCAACAGGCGGTAGTAGCCGGACAGTGCGGAGAGGTAGTGGCCGTAAGCGTCGCCGTGGCCCTGCGGGAAGGCGGCGGCAGCCTGCTGGTAATCAATGGTGGCGGTTTTTTCGCCACTGATGTTGTAGTTCACGGCGTAGGCGACTTCACCTGCGGTAATGCCGCGCGTGAAGTTCCAGACGAGACGATTATAGTAAGGGCCAATGGTGGTGCTGGGGGCGTTGGCCCCCGAGCGTCCGCGCAGGAGCGCCAGTTCTTCCTCAAGCAGGTTGGGAAGTTGGTTGTCGAAGCAGAAAAGCCCGCTTGCGATCGCACCATAGTCAGAGTCGGCGCTACCGATGGCGATGGTGGGATTCATGGCGTCGGTGTAGGCTTCGTCGCCCAGAACGGTGTAGAGGTCGGCCAGACGCTGGACGGCGAGGAGGAGCTGCTTGTTGGCATCGCCGTCGTTGATGCGCTGCAAGAGACTCATCGTCTCGGCTTTGTTGAGGATCGTTTGATAGAGCTCAATCAGGCCAACATTGAGGAGGTTATCTTGATTCAGGGCCACATCGCCCTCGTAGGGTCCGCCGGCTTGGCGGATCATGGAAACGGCGTCCTCGGCCTCATTCTCGTAGAGGTCCCGCATGCGTTGCGTGAAGGGCGTGACGTTGTTGAGTACGCGCTGCACCCAGCCTTCGGCCAGTGCGGGCGGTGCGCACCACGCGCTCCATTGATCGCCCATTATGGCGTAGGCAGGGGTGCCGGGCGCGGCGCGGTAGCGCATGATGTAGTAGGTGTTGACCATGTTGGCGAGGGTGTCACCTTGGGCGCCGATGACGAAGCGGGTGAGTCCGGCTGTGTCGGGGAAGCGTGCCTGATAGACATGATCGTAGTCGGTGGGGAGGGTGCCATCGGCGTCGGGGACAGCCTTTTTCCACTGGAAAATGTAGCCTTCAGGCTTGCCCGCGAAGGGCTCCTCGTAAAGCACCGAGAGCTGTTGCGACAGGAGGTTGAGCGGGTCTTCGCGGGTGACGACGCGCCCGGTGTAGTAGCGCGGCATCACGCGCAACACCTGCATCGAGATGGCGTCACCGGGAGCCACACCGGTGGCGCTGTTGGTGGCGTCGTTCTCAATAAGGACTACGTAGTTCGTCGCACCCATAGCGGTGAGCGCGTAATGGTCGGTGGGAATGTAGTCGATCTGCAGATCGGTGTTGTTTTTAATGCTGTTGCGCGTCGGCAACACCGGTTCGGTAGCCAGAGCGTTTACGGCGTTGCACCACGCCGTCCAGGCCGCGCCTGCACGCAGCGAAGGATCCACCAGTTCGCGGAGCGTCTCACGCTCCGCGTCGGAGAGGACGTTCACATGGAGCAGCTCGACGCCGCCGGGGTTCTCCTCCTTAACGCCGATGCAGACGAGTGTACGGGCTGTGGGATCGACGTAGACACGGGAACTGATGGCGGGCGAGATGTCTCGAAACCAGTATTTGCCCTTTCGGTTTATGAGCTTTTCATTGGGGCCGGTCTTGAGGCCGAGGGCGGCAAGGTGGTCCGGATCGAACGCGATCTCCTGCGCCACGGTCGGGTCGTAGAGCAGGACGGTGCCAGAGTCCTTCGTGGGGTCGGGATAGACGACCCCCATGCTCTTGGCGTTCCAGACCTCTGGAAGACCTCCAGTGGGCAGCGTGAGCGTCTGGCCGATCGCCATTTCAGGGACTTCTTGCGGCCATGAGATACGCCAAGTCCAGCAGGCGGGTTCCGCGTCGTTAGGGTTGGGCGTGTGGCCGCCCAACTGCGAGAGCCATGGGATGGGGGTGCCAACCTCGGGCTGGCTGTTTGCAGGCAGGCTTGGGAACCAGAACCCTTCCTGCATGGGGTAGTACATGTAGATCGGCAGGATGCCGGCGCAACGAGCCCACACCTGCTTCTTGCGGTCGCGGAAAGCAGCGGGTTCGGTTTGACCCTCCGGCAGGTCCCACTTGGTCTCATTGAGCCACGGATCATCGAGATAGTCGAGCGGGTGGGGACCGGGAAGCGGCTGGCCGGCGATACAGTCGGCGGCCAGTTCCGGATAAACGGAATTGGTTAAGACGACCGCAAAATACTGCATGTGCGCACGGCCGTCCTTTTCGTACTGGACCAGGACGCCGGGACGGGAGCTGTCTTCAGTGTTGAGGTCGCAACGCAAGGCCCATGCCACATGACCGCCGCTGCCGACGCGGATAAAGGCATGCTCTTCGTTGGGGTTATAGCCAATACTGGCGCGATCGGACTGCGCGTAGACAGTCGGTGTGTCATCCGCGTCAATGATGCCAGTACCCATGGCGGGGGCACCTGGCGTACGCAGCAAGACATCGCGGCAGACGCAGGGGTGATTGTACAGACGCTCATAGGCGGTGCGCAGGTTCGATCCCGGTGTCACGTTCAGGTCGCGCCCGTTTTCGAAGGCAAAGTAACCCGTCAGGCCGGGATCTGTCACGGCGGGCTTCCGATAGGCGAGCGTCCGAAACTCTTCACCGTCAAACGGCTTATTCCAGAAAGAGATCTCCGCGATCTCGCGGTTCGGCCTTGCCGCCACTCCCCGGGCAGCACCGAGAAAGCCATCGGCCAGACTGGCGTCGAACCCGCAGATGCTGAATGTCGGGAGGTCGCGTTCAAAGACAAGTTGTCCGCCGAGATAGAGGCGAAAGGAGGTGCCGGACCGCGCCAATCCGACACTCACCCATTGCATGGGATCGTCCAATTCTCGGCTAACTTCCACACTCACGTTGGTTGGCGTTTCGGCGTCCTGCCAGCCCTCAAGGCTCAGGCGGAACGTCTCCGTTGCGGGAACTCCAGAAAGGACATTCGCGGCAATGGACAGGGAGAAGGGGAGGTCGCCGTCCCCCCGGAGGTCGAGAAGTTGCCCGTAGCCAGTCTCCGAATCGCAAGCGCGTGTCCAGAAATGAATGGTGCCGCCGTTCTGAGTGAAGTAGGCACGGTTAGGAAGCTTCATGCAGGAGTTGGTTGAATCGAAAACGAGTGCACCGCCTTGCGCATAAATGGTTTCGTTGGCACTTCCCTGCTGACTGGCGAGGACGATCTGCGGCACCTGCGAGACCGTCGGCCAAACGGGGTTGTAAACCTGCGGTAGTGATGGGATAGCTATGGCCGTCGGCATATCGTCTGTCTGGAAGCTGGCACACCACCAGACCTCCAAGGGAGATCCATCCACCGTTACGGGGAAGATGGCAGAAGGCAGGGCGTTACTGGAAACCCCAGACGTATTCTCTTTGTCGGGCACCGGCTCGTGATAGAGCGTCGGGTTGTAGGCTGTACCGGAGGCGGCCCGGTAGAGATAACCCGGCAGTGAGGGGTCAGCGGCCGGAGCGGACCAGCCCAGCGCGATACCGGCAGTCGAACCACCACGTAACACCGCCTCGAAACCGACCTCAAGATCGGAAGGTGTAAGTGTGAAGCGGGCTGGGTCGCTACGCAGGACGGAGTGGACAGGGAGGAACCAAATGTTATCTTCGGCGGCAAGCCGCAACAACGACCAACCCGCCCCGCGTGTGATGAAGGTACCGTCAGGCTCGACAGCGCGGGCATGGCCTTCGGGGTCCTGATAGTGCATCAGGGTAGCGGTATAGTCATCTGGGATGAAGATCGGACGGCCATAGTCCGGCTCGCCGTCCGCGCCATTAAGCGTGCCGCGGACAAAAACCGGGACGTCTACCGGCCAATCACACTCATACTGGCAGAGTTCAAAGGGCCATTGAACCTGGAGTGCGTCTGTTTCCATCCAGTACACCTCGGCGTTCCAGCGTGCCCCGACTGTCGGTCGCAACGGGTAGACGTTGCCATGTTTGGGGCTGTAGGAGTTCGCCCCCACATGCTGGTAGAGATAGGGGCCACGGTTGTCGGTCTCTTGAACAACGGTCGGGCGCGCTTTGAGACCGTCGGTGTTGTAGCCGCCGCCGTTCGGGCGCAGAGGTTCGCCGATGACGCCCGTCATGGGGATGACCTGCGGCCGCGCGACCTCGACGACCTGCACGAGTTGCGGTGTCGTGTAGGAACCGGAGTCGTAGTACACCATCAGCACTTGCCCCGACATCTCGCCGGCGGCGAAGAGCTGTTTCGTGGTTGGATCCAAATAGAGGCCGTGCGTAATCTTATTGGTCAGCACCTGCGAAATGCCGCCGGTGATATTGGTCACAGTGCCAAACTGGGGCGTGAGGATGATGGGGTCACCGAAAAACTTCACGAATTTTCCGGCAAGGTCGATGGATGGTGCCTGATAGGGCCAGTCGGTCCAGAAAATCCGCCGCGGGCGCCCTTGTGTGGCGTTGCCGATGAGGTAGACGTGCTCGTTGGTCTGCCCGTCCGTAAAGACCCAAGAGAAACTGGCAGTGCCGCCGAGCGCCGCGTAGAGGGCAGGCGTCGCGGTGTCGAAGAAAAAGCTGCCGGGGTTAGGGCTCTTCTCAAGAAACAGGGTGTATGTCGCATCCCAATCCACGTTGTCGGGTGCCGTGATACGGTCAGCCAGCCAGTACTGGGGCTTGCTGCGCTCCACGACAAAGCCTGCCTCGGCGGCGCTGAGCCGTACCAGCTTGTTGCCGATCATACCGGGCTCAATGGTTGAGACGGCGTTGGAGGGTGCCACACCAAGCGCCATCACGCAATAGGCGTGGTTGGTGGCTAGCCAAGTGTTCGCGTTGGCATCGGAGGTGACGCGGATCTCGGGTGCGCCAGGGATTCCAAGCGAACAGAGCGAAGGCTCGGCCAACACACGACCGCTCACTAGCGCCAGCGCCGCAAACGCGATCAAGCGCGGCAGGCACCTGCAGAGCGGCGGTTTGAAGAGGCTTCTGTCCATGGGTAATCCCCGTTTTAGAGTTTGATGATAAAGCAAAGGGCGTAGTAGGGCGGACGGTTCTCGTGAGGCTTGCCGCCGCCTGCGCTAGTGGTCACTGGACCTACTGTGCCGTTATTTTTGGGCCCGGCGCTTACTGCCTCAATCGAACTGTTCCAACTGGCTGAATAGCCGACGGAACCCAAATAGGTCGTGTGGGTGTGGGCTGGCATTTCATTAACAGTGAGCGTGTGCGTGGCCTCGCCTCCAGTGGCACCGACGGAGTAGCCAGCTCCCGCACCGACGATAAAGCGGTCGCGCAGGTTGGGGCGGCCGGAGTTGCCGTCACAGAGCGCCCAGCCGGCAGGGATCTGGCTAACAGAACCCGACCACATGACGATGACACCCTTCGGAAGCAAATCGTTGCCGTTCTCCTTAACTTTGCCGCCGACATTAAAGTTGCCGACAACCTGCCCGCTCAGTTTGAGGTTGCCGCCGATGTTGGCCTCGCCGCCAGTCATATTGATGCCGCCGCGTGCCGTGAGCTTGCCGGTCAGATCCGAAGTCCCTGACACGGTGAGCGTTTTCAAGGAAGTTGTTCCTGCGACAGTTAGCGCACTGTTGACGGTGGCGTTGGCGGCCGTCACGCGCCCGGCAACGGCCAAGTCTGCTGTAGCGTTACGCACGTCGGCGGCCATGGTCGCATACGGGACGGGAAGTATCTTCTGGCGGGGTTGGACCTCGCCACCCATGTTGTGAACCGTGAGACCGATGTAGAGGGTGCTGGTCGCCGCATCGGCGAGGGCATCCTTGAGAACCGAGTGTGTGCCGCCTTCTACTTCGCTCCCCGACTCGTCGGAGAGTTCGACGTTGAAAAGGCCGTTGGCATCAAGCAGTACGGCATATGTGCGGCCCCATAAGAACTCGCCGCCAAGCGGCACCTTGTAGAGCTTGAAGGTGACCGTCTGGTTGCGGTTCGGCAGGGGCTGCCCAACTTGGTCCTTCAAGACGCCCTGATAGGTGAAGGAGGAGGATTGTGCATGAATAGAGGTGGCGCAAACGACCAACGTGGCTAAGATAGCAATGAGGGGTTTATGCATGGTTTCGACCTATGGTTTGATGTGATGTTTGAGTGAAGCGTGCTGAACCTTAGAACCCAACCAGTGTTGGCAGGGTGCTGACGCGCCGCATGGTGAAGCGGCCCTGGGCGCGCAGTGTGCCTTCGCGGCGCAGGCCGTCGAAGTCCCACGTGAGTTTTCCGTTTAACTTCTCTTCAGGGCTCCAAACCGCCGCGCCTGCGGGAAGGGCGTCCCAGACAAAACTGACGGAGTTGGAAATGGAGAAGAGTTCCGGCTTGACCTTGGAGACATAGTTTTCAAAGTCATCGCCCGAGGGCGCTGGCGTTTGGAAGTCAGGCTTGAGCCCGTCGTGGTGCGGGTGGAGCGCATGGCGCAACGGATTGGCAGCGGAGTCGGTGCCCACAGTGAAGCCGAAGACGGCGTCCGCGCCGAATGTGCCCGCGCCGGCAATCACCGGCTGGTCAACGGGAAGGCAGACCGCACTGATGCGCATCGACTGGTTCGCGCCGGCGGGAATGGGCACGTTGCCAGCGTAGAGCGCGAGCGCGACCGTGCCATCTTCCGCCCCGGTGCCAGCGGCCACCACGCGCTGGAGGAGCCGCATGTGGCCGTTGCGATCCACATGCAAGGGCAGGCGCAACGTCATGTTCCCGCCGACCGGGATGTCGTGGACGAGCTTGGCGTCATTGATCACCTGCGTGACCTCATCGAGCCGCACATCGGCCACCCAAAGACCTGCAGGCCAAGCGTTTGCACCGACGGCACCCCCGTCCGAGAGGGCACTCAGCGGGATCGTGGTACGGAAGCACGACCCGCCGTTGACATCTTCTACGCGCAGGAGTCCGCCATAGCGTGTCCCGGCTTCGACACCGGCGAATTGCTCGCGGTTCAGCGCCAGCGTCATTCTCCAGACCTCACCCGGTTGCAGGTTCTTCTCCAGTTGCTCCGGTAGCGGCTGCCAGCCGGTATTAGTCGTGGTGCCGGAGATATCGCGGTAGAGCACGGCGCAACGGGGCGGGATGTCAAGCGCGTTGGCAGCCTCGCCGGATACATAGGAGATGCGTGCACGCCGCGCCGTGACGGCGTCATTGCGGATGGACACCGGTTGTAGCATCAGCTCGCTCCCGAACGCCACGCCGTGCTGGGGCGATACGTAAAAGACGCCGCTCCAGTCAACGGCCCGATCGGCTGACATGGCCAGCACCTGGCCATTCGCGACAGGTTTTGTCAAATCGATTGAAGCGAACGCCGCAGCCTGTGGGTTCTGGCCGTACATAACTTTGGCCTCCAGCGGGTTCAGCATCAGGCCTGCGCAATAGGCCGCCAGACTCGGCGTGTTCCCCGGCGCGACAGAGAAGCCGATGTAGTTGTAGACGGCTGCGGGACCGGTCGGATGCCAAGAATAGCGCAACGCTTCCGGCGCACCATAGAGCGTGGTGGAGAAAGTGTTGGTGGCGAAGCACAACAGCACGGCATTGGCGGGAACGGCGAACACATCCGAATCACCCGGAAGTTGGCGGTGCCAGGCCCTGACCACCGGACTGGGCAAGCCCTCGGTAGAGCCCATCGCGTCGAACTGCCTGGTGCGAGTGAACGCGGCGGCGTCATAGACGCCCACGCTCTCCACAGGCCAATCACGAAAAAGTGCGTCCGCCGCCAGATTCGGTGCGACCGTAAGGTGTACGGCGTTCCAGCCGGACACGAGCCGGATCGTCTGGGCCATCTCCTGAGCGGAGGCCTCAGCATGAAACATACAGCACAAACCCGCCGATAACGATATACGCCGACACCGCTTCCAAAAGTGCATTACAGAACTCCAAGTGGTTAAAGACACACGCTCCCCGGACACAACCGGATACCTGCAGGAATCTGAAAAGAGGAAACTAGGTCACATTCACGTGGATATGTTACTTAAATCGCGTGGGGCACGGTAATCGGTTAGTGACAGGGGGGAAGAGTTATCGTGTACGAGTACGTGAACGAGTGTGCACGGGGTATGGCCAACGTTCACGTTCACAGCGCAGCGGTGCACGTCCACGTTCTCCAAATCGG
>Ga0116183_1002268_pt1 | contig 20915 bp, 20 predicted proteins | sample AD_UKC078_MetaG_FD_89753 | JGI IMG/M metagenome (GOLD analysis project Ga0116183, IMG submission 89753) | Active sludge microbial communities of municipal wastewater-treating anaerobic digesters from USA - AD_UKC078_MetaG | ecosystem: Engineered > Bioreactor > Anaerobic > Digestate | place: USA... | reverse complement strand
GAACAGCCATCGGCAGCCCGCCTCTGCGCTTATAAGCTCTCACTCGGCGCGTCACCGTGTTTAAATTTCAACGTCAGACCCGCAAATACCGTGACACCGGGCATGGAGTAACCCTTATCATATTCATAATGGCGATTGAAAATATTATTGACCGCCACATAGATTTCCGATCCCTGCAACGACAGTTTTTTACAGTTGAACGTATAACCGAGCCGGCCGTTGACCAGCACGAAATCTTTCAGCCTGTTGTCGTCGGTAAGCATGGCGAAATTGAAATTTCCGCTTCTTGTGCTGGTGGCGGCATAGACCTCCTGCAAATACTGGGCGTCCAGTCTGAATTTGATACGCTCCAGAAACAGCCAGCTGAAACCAGCCTGAGCCTGAAAGCCCGGCGTGTAGGGCATATGGTCCTGCTCAATGCCGTCGCTGCCTGTGGTTCTGGCCCTGAGCCAGGTGGCCCCGGCAAATAATTCCATATCTTTCAGGGGCATAAAAGTTCCACTGACCTCCACGCCTCTGATCTTGTAGCGGCCGATTGCGTCGTTAAATGAAACAGGTACCGGACCGAACATATAGGCCTGGAATCTGTCTTTTCCTTTGTCCTGGAAATAAGTCAGGTTCACAGCCCCCTTTTGCGGCCAGGTATGTGACAGGCTCGCTTCATAATGATCCACGACTTCCGGTTTAATATTTTGCCAGTAAGCGGCGGCATTGGCCAGGGGCACATCCGTACGGACCATATTCATCAACACAACGGGTAACGGGTAGTTTACGCCGCGCGCGTAGTTGATATTTATATCCGTGTGCGCGTAGCCCGTTACAAGGCCCGCCTGATACGACGAGGCTGATTTAAACTCATTGTGCCTCAGATATCTGTAACCAGTGGAAGCAATGGCGTGAAGTCCGTCAGAGCTGCCGAAGAAGTGACTAACCGCCGCAAAAGGGGAGAAAAGTACGGTCACGGGGAAATTCCAGGCACGCTCGGCACGTCCGCCGTTGATTCCCGGTACGGCCAGTCCGGTGTAAGTCCACTGACGGTTTTTCAATTCCGAAAAGTCCAGGTCCGCCCCGACAACAACTTCACCACCAGGCCGGAAAAAGAATCTCTCTTTCGCCCTTACACCGTACAGAACAATCTTCTGCCGCGACCACAGACCGCCGCTCTCCTCGCCGTAGCGCACGCCTTTGTTGAGCTCCTGCAGCAGATCAAAATCAGTGTCATTCAAATAAGCCTTGATGTAACCGCTTGCCTTGTCATAGCGATTGTTCAAAGAAAGCGTGGTAAGAAATGTCCTCGTGTCGAAGCGCTCGGCCATGGGCCAGTTTACACGGTTGTGCGAGGCTGGCATTGTTTCCGGCATGGGGGCCACGGTCTGGCTGTCCACATAATTGGCCAGAAAACGCACATTCCAGCTTCGCACAAGGTCATATCCCGCGTTCAGATAATAGCTGTGCTGCTGGGCGCGCGAATGGTCGCGATGACCAGCGGTGGAACCCCAGCTCTGGACGGCATAGACATCATAAGGCCCCTTTTTCATGCCTGCCGCAAGGCTCTGGCCGAAGGTGTGAAAACTGCCGCCGCCGGCATCGACAATCACCTCACTGCCCGCTTTGTCCATATATCTGGGTTTGACGTTTACCGAAGCGTAGCCGCTGCCGAACTCGGACGGCTGAGGGCTTTTAAATATTTCAATGGAGCCGATTGTGGAAAGGGCGATGCCGTCCCCCATCACCTGCCCGAAAAGAGCGCCGAAACGAGGCACATCATCATATAAAATGGCGAAGTCGGATCCGGGATGGCTTGCTCCCCTGCCGCGGATATACATGCTGTGGCTCGACTGTCCACCCATCAGGTTTTTGCTTTGAAACATCACGCCCGGCACATTGCGCAACGCCGAGAGAAAGTCCGGACTGCTTTGTTCTTTAATCTGCTCTTCGGTAACGACGTTATACTGCGTGGCGTAACGTGTGGTAACCGGCGTTACCGGATTGTGCAGCCGGCTGGTTGTCACGACAATTTCCTGAAGGCGCGCGACATCGTCATCCGTCGCCCGGTTGATGGTCCCGCCGGCAGTTTTTTGCTGCGGCTTTTCTTTTAAAGCCGGTGCATCGCTGTTTTCTGCAAACAGTGGATAAGGCAGGACAAGCCATAACAGCAGTAAAATCAGACAGCGCTTCCTACGCATTTCCAAAACCTTTCCCAGTGTTTTATTTCATGGTCTGCCCTAACCTCCCGGAACAGGCCGTCAATGATTATTTTAATCACTGTCCGGGGCGGTCACACAGACATTATCAGATTATGATTTCTTGTCCTTTTTGCTATTGCAGGCGGAACCTTATCGGCAGGAGCGCCCGCGTGGCCACTTTGATTCCGTCGCGGACGCCCGGTGCGTAAGTTGATTTTTTCACCGCCTCTATCGATGCTTCCGTAAATCCGTATCCGGCGGACTCGACCACTTCGACATTCAACAGCTTTCCGTTGGCGTCAATCAGAAGCTTAAGTACAACCCTGCCTTCCATCCCCAGTCTGCGCGCCTGCACCGGATAGGCGGGCATTTCCTGATACAGGAAAAAAGGAGCGCCTGCTTCGCCGAATCTCGCCTCGCCGACAAAGGCCGAAATCTGTCCCCCGAAGCCGTCTCCGCCTGATGCTACCTGCCGGCGCGTCTGTGTCTGTGGGGCTTGTGCCGGAATTACTGTCGAGCCTGCATCTGCCGGAGCTTCCCCGGACTCATTGCCGTCAACATAAATAGCGGGTGGCATATCGACTTCCACGGCAGGGGACATTTTCTCTCCGGCAATGCTCTTTTCCGGCTCCTGAAAGACCGTATGCTTTATTATTTTTTTGATGGGTGAAGAATTCAACTGGGTGCGCATCGCCTCCCCGGACACGGCCTGCCGGACTCCCTCTGACGACGCGAAAGCAGGCAGAAGGGAAACAAAAATCATTTCCTTTTCCAGCGCGCCTTTTACCGGGGAAGAAATTAACAGGGCAAAAATGATCAGCCCGTGGAAGATAACGGAGAAAACGACAGCCCGGCGGCGAATGTAAAAAAAACCCGTCTGGTTTTGCTTCATACTTATGCCTTACAAATTGTGCGTACCGGTTTTCGTCATTTAATGATTGATTTAATTGAATGAGGTTTTTGAAGCCGCCCGCCCTGCCGGCCCGCCACAGGGCGGCCCGAATATATAAAAAGCACAAAGGGCATGTCAAGTTTTTTCACGCAGACAAACAGCATCGCATGCCACAAGGCAAGGGCGGCAAGGCGCAGAACAGAAGGTTGGGTAAATCGGAGCTTTGTAGAGTCAGTGCCTGGTCAATAGTGAACCGAAACATAGGAGACGGTTTCATCCGGCATTCACCGGACTAAGGAATCGTTTCTGCCAATGGGCAAAACATCCGCAGATAATGAGAATGAAGCAAAACTCAGAGCTCAGTAGTCAGATTTCGGGGGTGCCGCCCGCCTTTTGCCTTCAACCTTTCGCCTTTATCCTTAAATCTTTGCCCTGACGGCCGGACACGCTGAAACGTTCTTTTCTACAGCGATCCCAGGGCGATGAGCTCTTTTATGTTGATGTGCCTCGACTCATCCACTGTCAGACCTTCTTCAATCAGCTCAAGCACACGGCCTTTCTCCTCCGGAAATTTATACCCTTCGTAATCCAGGGAAAAAAGCAGGCCTCCCTGGCGGTTGGTCCAGGAATTCATGTTATGGTCAAAGCACACCCGCGAGGTGACGTTCAGGTTTTCAATCATCACCTGAAGCTCCTGCAACCGTTCGTGCGGTGACGAAATGTGCAGACGCCCTTCTTCGTATTCACAGAATATTTCCGTTCCCTGACGCGGGACAAACGGGCGCGACCTTATATAATGGGGATTGATTTTGCTCAGGACACGCGCTGTGTTTTCCGCATGCTGATGCCACCTTTCACGGCCGCCCAGGTCCGGCATCCAGTATTCGGAAAGCTGAAATCCCGCGGCCATCGCTTTTTTACCGCCTTCGATCTGCTCAGCGCTGGTCACCCCTTTGCGCACCAGTTTCAATATTTCGTCGTCGCCCGACTCCAGGCCGACATGAAGGCGATCAAGCCCTGCTTCTCGTATGGACACCAATTCTTCGAGCTTCCTTTGAGCGAGTGTTTTGGAGCGTGTATAGGAAGTAACACGCGTGAGGCTGGCGAGTGTCTTGCGCAAATGCCGTAAAACCTCGATAAACTCAGGCGGACGCATAATCATGCTATTGGCGTCCTGCAGGAAAGCGGTCCTTCCCCCGTAATAAAGCCAGCTGAAGACATTGGAAAAACAATGATTCTCATTGAGGTAGGGATTAACGCTCAAAAGCGCCCGGAGAACATCTCTGTTGATCTGCCCGTTCTGACCCGCCTTATGTGAAACTTCTATAATTTCATCGGCCATGGCCTTTACCGTATCGATATCCTTTTTGATATCTTCCACCGGACGGTAAACAAAACGATGCCCTTTGTACATTTCGCAAAAAGTGCACTTATTCCATGGGCAATTTTCCGTCACACGCAGTAAAAGCGAAGCACTGCCCCCCTCGCTGGGTGGACGGTAAACGCCTACCGCAAAATTCAATTTGCTTATTTTCTCAACATTTTCTCTATAAGGGTTATTTCCGGAATTAAACACCATAAAACACTCCTTTTTTCATTCTGTTGACTAATATAACAATCTTTGCATCTTTGACAACACGTCTTTCCGGAAAAACCGCCTGTCGTATGCCCCATTCACATAATATTTATGGTAAGCACTTTACATGTAAAACCAACAGGCGCAAAAAGACACCTGTGACTTTTTTCCGCAACCAATTTTTGTGCCTTTCAGACACCAAAATAACGTTAAAAAGACGAATATGTTGCTTGCACAAGACATGTTCTTTATGTATAAAGGCGATACATTTTAAAGGCTTTTCCGGCGCGGCAAATGCCTTTTGCGTTTCGTTTCCACAATGCTTTTCGTCGCGTCGCCAAATACACTGATGCCTGATAACGGCAAGGGAGGAAGTTAAAGTATGGCTAATGAAAATTTGGAGAGTAAGCGTTGGTTTATCGCCATCGCCGCGGTCGTCATTCAATTGTGTCTCGGCACCGTTTACGCCTGGTCGGTTTTCAAAAACCCCCTGATGAACATGCATGGCTGGGAAGGTAAAAGCGTTCAATACACCTTCATGCTGCTGATGCTCATCATCGGTCTGTCCGCCGCTTTCGGCGGCACACTCGTTGACAAAAAAGGGCCGCGCTTTGTCGCCACCATCGGCGGTATCCTTTTTGGTATCGGCACACTGATTGCGGGTTATGCCGACCAGGTAGGTAATATCTGGCTGCTTTACCTCGGTTTCGGCGTGATCGCCGCTCTGGGCAATGGTTTCGGCTATGTCACCCCGATTGCCACACTCATTCGCTGGTTCCCGGATAAACGCGGTCTGGTCACGGGGCTGGCCGTAATGGGCTTCGGCGCGGGTGCTTTTTTCATGGGTAAAATCGCACCGGCGATGATCAATTCCTTCAAGGAGATCGACGAGGCCGGAAAAGTCATCTCTTCTGGTGTGGCCATGACCTGGTACATCTGGGGCATTGTCTTTTTGTTTCTGGTAGCCGGCGCAGCCCAGCTTTTCAAGAATCCTCCGGCCGGCTGGCTGCCGAAAGGTTTTAAGCCTGCCGCAACATCCGTCAGCGCGGCTGATTCCTTCAAACTTGGTGAAGCGATTAAGCGCCCCCAGTGGTGGATGCTGTGGGCCATGCTGTGCCTGAACATTTCGGCCGGTCTGGGTTTAATTTCCCAGCATTCGCCCCTGGCGCAGGATGTTTATAAAAAGACAATGGGGCTTCTCGAAAATCTCACACCTGAGCAGATTGCCCTTGTTGCCGCCGCCGGCGGAACCGTCGTGGCGGTCGCGGCCATCTTCAATGGTCTGGGGCGGCTTTTCTGGGCCAAGATTTCGGACAACATCGGCCGCCGTATGGTCTTTCTGATCATGTTTGCCACCCAGGCGGTTGTTTACCTGCTGGTCGCGATGGGCTATGTCTCCAACTACTATCTCTTCATCGTTGTTTCCTGCTATCTGCTGGCCTGCTACGGAGGGGGATTTGCCACCATGCCCGCTTTTGCCGCTGATTCGTTCGGCCCCGGCTACATCGGGAAGGTTTACGGCTTCATGCTGACTGCATGGAGTGCGGCTGGTCTTATCGGGCCATATGTCTTTGAAACCTTTAAAGACCAGGCTTTGTATATTGCGGCTATCCTTCTGGTGGTGGGCTTCTTCATCGCGCTTGTTTACAAGCCGCCCAGAGGGAAAAACGCCTAGACTTTAAATTAAATAAGTCGACCATAACAAAACCCCCGCAGACTTTCTGCGGGGGTTTTTTACTTTTACCCATGAGCCGGTGGACAAATCTGCTACGTTGCTGTACGTCCCATCCAGTCAAGATTTTCCAGATCACCCAGTCTTTCACGGAAAAGCCGGTAGTAGAGAAGCTCTTCCTTGCCGGTCAGCTCCCAGCCGTTGGGAAGTTTTTTTTCACGCGAGAAATCCGCGTCGGTAACAGCCGATGCCGCATACTGAGCCAGCATATTTTGCACGCCCGCTCCCTCCCAGAACTTCACTTTAGCCCGCCGCAAAACCGGACGCGGCAGCAGGTCGGAAACCGCCTCGCGCAAAATCCACTTCTCGATGCCGTCGCGAAGCTTCAGGTCAATTGGTATCTGAAGGGCCAGATCCACCACCTCCGGATCCAAAAAAACAATATGCGTGCGAAGTCCGAAGGCGCCCCCGCACCGGTCCACGCGCTGCAGAGCCGTGTTGGAAAGACTCTTTGTAATGGTGATCAGCTCAGCCGCCAGCCGTCCTCGCGGCAAGTCTTTGAGATAGGCATAGCCGGCAAACAACTCATCTGCTCCTTCACCGGAAAAAGCCTCCATCGCATAGCGCCGGATGTGCCTTGCCGCCATATAATGCATGATGCTCGAGCGCACCAACAGTGCGTCGAATGATTCCAGATGGGTGATGATCTCCGGCAGTGTCTGCAGGATATCATCGCGGGTAACGATAACCTCATGATGTTCTGATTCAATAAAGTCCGCAACCATGCGGGCAGGTGCGAAATCGGGCGCACCTGCCACCCCGGCCGCAAACGTCCGCAGCTTTTTTACATGCCTGCGCGCCAGGGCGGCAAGCAGGCTGGAGTCGAGGCCGCCTGATAAAAAACAGGCCGCCTCATCGGCGTGAATCTGGCTCTGGAGCGCCTTTTCCAGGCGCTTGCGCAGTTTGGCGGTCAACAAGGCGGGGTCTTCATTTAAAGGGGGCTTTTCACGAAGCTCAAAATAGCGTTCAAGAAACTCTCCGTCATAACGGCAACCGGCGGGAAATTCGCGTATATCATCTGTGGCAGCCTTAAGGCTTTTTACTTCCGAGGCAAAGCACAAGGCGCCGTCCTTTCTCCTTCCGTAGTACAGGGGCGCAACGCCGAAAGGGTCGCGCTCCATGAAAGGCCGGCCGTTTATCAGGCCTGCAGCAGCATATTGATGATCACTTATCCTGTCTTCCACCTTATCTTCACCGGCCGTATGAGTCTGGGTATCGTTTCTGACGATACCCAGCGCGGCTCCCGGTAATATGTCAACAGCAATCTCCCCCCGCCCCCGGTAACGTATAAGGTCGAGCATTTTTACAACATCATTTTCACAATTTTCTGCAAAGATACCGGCAATGGCCGCCATCACTCAACTCCTTTGGGAACGCTCTTTGAGCGTCTCTTTCCCGGCGATAATGCCCGCACGCTGTTTCGCGGATATCACCTTGTCGTTTTCGTCCACAAGGCATACCCCTCCATCCATCGCTTTAGTGCGCCATCGGACAGCTTTTTCAAACTCCTCACGGCATTCCCACAAATAAGGCACAGGGAGAAAGCCCTCCCGGAAAACCCGGTAAAATCCCTTCGCGCTGTACAAATCAGGAACGGCCGACTCTATCGCTGCCAGGAGAGTCTGCGCCTCCCCCAGCAGATGCTGTGTCCTGCGTCCAACTTCTTCATTGTGTTCCATATTGTCCATATTGCCGTTTCTTTTCTGATGGCGGTATTCCTGAAGCGCAAATCGTGTAATCTGAATACTTTCATTGATCACAGACGGGTCGGCCAGGTGCGATGCTTCAGAATAGCTGACCACGTGAATCATGGGCGGACTTCCCGGGTCGTCCGGCTCGATGTCGTCCATCAAAGCGGTGAGAGCCGCAAGCTGCGCTTTAGCTTTTTCCAGATCATGGGAAAAATAGTCAAGCCCCCCGCGCGGCTGTAAAATCACCGAAAAATGCCTTCCTTCGAGCTGCCTCACCAGTTTGAGCGTCGCACGTGCTTTGGCCAGATCCTGTATGCCCCAGGTCCAGCGCGGCGTATTGAGCATGTTTTGTAAAACCAGACGGCTGATACCCATTTTCCCGGCCAAGCGCGCGGCCAGAACCACGGAAACAATGCAGGTGACATCGTCGGCGCCGCGAAAGGCGAAATGATGAGGCACATTAGGCTCGAAGGGCTTGCCTGTCGCAGCGATATAGCGCAGGGTCTCTACGTGCTGCTGCAGGTTTTCGTGAAGCGTATTCGGGCCACGGCCGTCGATCATGCAAAACCACCACAGAGAAAGGGCGTGCCACGCGATGTTGAGCGAATTTTCATGAATCCGGGCAAGCTTGGGGACATTGCTCGTTCCCGCGTATGTCCGCACAAGCATGGGCCGCGCCGCTTCGTTTATCGCTTCATATTCTTGGCCTGAATTGATGGGCACGCCCCCGCCGTTGGGTTTTTCTCCCCAGTCTTCACCAAAATTCGATTGGGTGAGCTGCGAGGTTCCGATGGACAACACATCCAGAAAACCGGCGGCGGCCAGGTTTTTTGTCCAGTCAATAAACAGACGCACCGCCTCATCACGCTTCGGCACAAAAGGCCCGACATGAGCGCGTATCACAGGCGGCAGTCCCCGCCTGCGGCCGTCGGCGATTCTTGCGGTCAGCGTGTCTTTCTTTGTCGCGTATCCTTCATACCCGCTGCGGTCCACCGGCTTGACGCCAAGATAGTCGCCCCGGCGGATGAGTTCTCTGGCAAACGACATTCTCCCTTCGTCATAGGCCATGCCGGAAGAAAGCCCGGCAGGCGCCCAGGTGCTTTCTACTCCCAGGATAGAAAGGGTCTCCAGCGGCGTTTCATCCCCGGCAAAAACTCCTGACACTTCCGCTACCATCCGGCGGACGCGCTCGCAGGCGGCCGGCAGGCCGGCAAAAAACAGGCCCCGCAAGGGCCCTCCCTGGCGTGCCAGAAGGCGTCTGTCTTTGAGGCGCTCAACCCAGCGGGCAAAAAGCTCCGCTCCCTGCTGCGGATCCAGACGGTAGCTGAATCCCAGCATCGTAATACGTCGGGAACGCAGCCACTGCTCAAACTCATCGATAGCTTTTGCATCCTGCGGATGAGCGAGCGCCTCGCATATGCGCGCGTCGGCGATCAGCGCCTCTATCTTGCAGTCCTGCAGCAGCTGATAGACGGAGTAAATGCCCAGCGTGTGAGCTTCCAGGCCCGGACGCACCAGCCCGAAGCGGTCGGATCGTCTGGTTGTGACAGTCTTCATCACGTTCCTCCGTGGTGTCCGTGCCTGCCGAATCCCAGCTGCAGTGTATAGTCAATCTCTTTAGGCTTGCCCGGCTTTAATTCCATATTCTTATTTTCAGCGCCGACAATAAAAAAACGGATATCCTTAACCGACATGCCGGCAATGCCCAGCTTGTCCACTGTTCTGCCCAGGGCCATATAATCCACACCGTGCATGATGGAGGCCAGGTGTATAATCGAGCGCATGGCGGGCGTAGGCACGCCGAGCATCTGACCGATAGACGCTATAGGTACCAGACTGGCAGGGACATCTTCGGCAATGTAGCGATGGTGAACCGTTGATGTCGCCATGATGCCGCGGTAGCCCGGGTTGGCGCGCATCGCCTCCAGAAGCGTTTTTCCTGCCGCGTTGTAGGCCAGATAGAGCCATTCCCGCGCCGTATTGGCGCGGATGCCCAGCGCGGCGGCAACGGCCACGCGCTCTTCGTCGATCGCCTCCAGAATATCGGCGACAGCGGGCGTCACCCCTTCGAGGTAAAACTGAAAATCGCCGTTTGTGTCCTCGATGCGCCCTGAATTCAAAATGGTAATCGCAGGATGAAAAACAGCGCCGATATTGTCCAATCCGGTTTTCAGTACATTATCCCCCGGCACAAACTGCGGCAGCGCGGTTCTGATCACAGGCAGAATGTCTGCTGTCTGATAGGAGGGCAAAGCGGCCAGCGGCACGGAATTTTTGATTCCGAAAATATGAACCTGCCCCGGGTTGGTCAGACGCGATGCATATATCAGCGTCTGCGCCTCTGCGATATAAGGGTGCACATCGGGATTGATCGTTTTCAGCACCTGCGCGAACTCGAGGGCTCCGCCTGTCCTGCCGGGATTGAGCACGATAATCTGCCCGTCGCAAATGTGCGGAGCGATAATCTGCGCCACATTGCGATGTGCCGTCGCCGGCACCACCACCATCAAAACATCGCAGTCCCCGACAGCTTGTGCGGCTTCCGTCGTGACGATATTGAGCTTAGCCAGACCCTGCACTTCACCCGTCACGTCGATCCCCCCGCGGGCTACAATGGGGGCGAGACGGTCAAAATTCCTTGTGAACAAATTTACTTTCCGTCCCATCAGCGCCAGGTGACCCGCCATCGCCATACCTCCCGCGCCCGCACCCAGTACGCAGAAACGCGGGGAACTGGTCTCTTCGACCACCTCGCCGAGCAGCGCCTCCATCATTTCCAGTACGGAAACGATTTCCTGCGGACTTTCCGCCGACAGCAGACTATGAACAAACTCCTCATGCTCGCACATATTGGCGAGACGGATTAAAACACGCACATAAAGATCGTGTGTTTGCGGAGGGGCAAGTAAAAGAAAAATCAGATGCGCGTGTTCACCGGGGGCATCTCCCCACAAAACGCCTTCACGACTGGTGGCCACTGCCAGCAGCGGCTGCTTGCATGCCTGTGAAATGCTATGCGGTATCGCCACAAAATATTTCCCTGCCTGCATGCGTATAAGATAGCTTCTTTCATGAACGGCGATATCACGGACAGCCAGCTTTTTATCAAGACCCCAGACACGGCGTGCAACGTCAAGAAGCTGGTCGATGACTTCCTTGCGTCCTTTGGCCTTGATATTGACTATCGCTGATTCCGGTTTCAATATTTCGGCAATTTGCATTGTTCCTCCTTACAGCTGAAGATAGCTCCACTATAACGGGCTTTCGTCAAAAATAACGCTTCTTGCGCCATTGTGTGCACTTGTTTTTTTGAAATAATTCAACAAGGCAGCTTCTATCGAAGCCCGCGCCTCTGCCTTGGGCATCGGCAATCAAATTAGTGATGCTGGGTTGGCGATCCGTTTTTGTCAAATCGCTGAGTTATCCAGAGAACCGGCTGAAAAGCATGGCACTCCTTTACTTTCGTCGCGGCGGCTGCTGCGTCTGAGCCGCCCGGCTCGAACCGTTTCCATACCCGCCGTGTGTGATCGTAAAAGTAGAAGGGATGGGAAACGGCTGACGGCCAAAGGAATTGCTTTAGGTGATCGTTAGTATAGGTAATGCGCCTTGTGATGTCAATAAAGAATTCTCTCCAGCTTATCATGATAATTGGCAGTCAGTTTAAACGGATAGCGGGATTACTCCCTCTGGACGAAAAATTATTTTCCCAAGGAGAAGGACCGCCGGTGAATTTGACAGATTCATTTTAGCGCTCTATAATCATTGAAATCATCTGTCACGGGAGTCATGTATGGACATTGCCGCAATTTATCATTCGGAGATATTCAGAACCGGAATTCTGGCTGCTATGATTTTTCTGGCCCGCATCTGTGACGTTTCGCTGAGCACCCTGCGTATAATCTATACTTCCCGCGGCATTAGATTCCTCGCGCCGGTCATCGGTTTTTTCGAAGTTCTGGTGTGGCTTATCGCCATGTCCCAGATTATCAACAATCTCACCAATCCCATACTTTATGTCGCTTACGCGGGGGGATTCGCGATGGGAAACTTTGTCGGGATTTTCATCGAGGAAAAAATGGCCATCGGAAGTGTGGTCATCCGGATCATCACACAAAAAGACGCTTCCAATCTTATCGTCCTGCTCAAAGAAGCGGGCTTCGGGATAACACACATTGACGCACAAGGTGCGATGGGCATGGTTAAAATAATTTTCACCATTGTACGCAGAAAAGACATAAAACCTGTTTTAAATATTGTCAGCCGGTGCAACCCGATGTCGTTTTACACTATCGAGGACGTCCGCGGCGTTCGCAAAGGCGTTTTCCCTATTATCAAAAAAGGCAACGGCATAAGCAATATCCTCCACCTGCCGCGGGATTGATTATCATTTATCGATCATCTCCGGATGAAAGGGCCTCCACGCCAGAAAATGGGCACCGCCCGGAATTGCTCCGGACTTGCTCCTGCACCTCTTCGGTATCTCTTGCGCTTTGGTGATCCCAGACCTTTAGCCCTGAGTTGTTTTTTTTTGCCATCCGCCATTGCCTGCACAGCATGACCGGCCAACACGTAAAAAATATTTCTTGACATTTACCGGTGAATACTGCAACTTCCGAATCGGAATGGTTCCGATATGGATGAAATTGACAAAAAACAGATGATCGGCCGGATGAAAGAAAGAGGCCTCAAGCTCACGCCGCAGCGTCTTGCTGTTGTTGATGCTCTTGTAGATAATTATCGCGAGCATCCGGGGGCGACGCTGATATACAGCGAGGCACGTAAAAAAGCTCCACATATAAGCCTCTCGACGGTTTATGCTACACTGAAGGAATTTTCCGAAAACGGCCTGATCAGACAGTTGGAATTCGATCGCATGGAAAACCGCTATGATATTGATCTTTCCGACCATGTAAATCTCATCTGCTACCGCTGCGGAAAGATTGTGGACTATTATATGCCGGACTCAATAAACCCCCGGAATATCGCCCGGCAAACAGGCTTTGTTCTGACCGAAACCCGGCTCGAGTTTCACGGGTATTGCCGCGACTGTCTGAAACGACGCAACTAAACGGGTATTTTCCCGAAAGTGGTTCAGGGATACCGGGGACAGCAATCACTACCTTAGAATCATTCCGATTTAGTTTATTGTGCAGCAAGAAAGGCAAAGCAAAACCTTCATGACAGCCGTACAAAAATAATATTGATTAAGGAAAACTATTTAAAAAAACAAGAAGGAGGACAAAACCATGTCAAAAACACAGGAGGCTTTAATGGAAGCGTTTGCCGGAGAATCTCAGGCAAACCGTAAATATCTGGCTTTTGCCGCAAAGGCGGATCAGGAGGGATTCAGCCAGGCCGCAAGACTTTTCCGCGCGGCCGCGGAAGCGGAAACTGTTCATGCACACGCACACTTGCGGGCTGCCAAAGGCATTGGCTCGACAAAGGAAAATCTCCGGGAGGCTGTCGCCGGGGAGAGATACGAATTCGAAAGTATGTACCCGCCGATGATCGAGGCAGCCAAAGCCGAGGGTAATAAAGAGGCTGAGCGCTCCTTGGCCTACGCTTTCGAAGTGGAAAAAATTCATGCTCGCCTGTATCAGGAGATGCTCGATAATATTGACAAGACTCAAGAAGCATACAGCTACTATGTCTGCCCGGTCTGCGGATACACGGTCGAAAAAGAAGCACCGGAAGCCTGTCCGATTTGCGCGGCAAAGGGAAAAATGTTCAGGAAAGTTGATTGATAAAAATTAAATAAAAAGGAGAATGTTTGATGACCGCTAAAAACGAAATATACAAATGCGACTTGTGCGGCAATATTGTCGCAGTGCTTCATGAAGGTAAAGGCCAACTGGTGTGCTGCAATCAGCCGATGAAACTGCTTAAGGAAAACATCACTGACGCGTCCAATGAAAAACACGTCCCCGTCATTGAAAAACTCGCGGACGGAGTGAAAGTTACAGTGGGCAGCGTCGCCCATCCGATGGAAGAAAAACATTACATCGAATGGATCGAGCTGATCGCCGACGGCAGGTCCTATCGCCAGTTTCTGGCACCGGGCCAGGCTCCGGAAGCTTTTTTCCCCGTTACGGCGGATAAGGTTACCGCCAGGGAATACTGTAATCTGCACAGCCTCTGGAAAGCATAGGACAGCACGGGAAAGGATGAAACATGGCAAAATTATATCGATGTGAAATATGCGGCGACGCCTATGTCGGCTTCAGCCCGCCGCCGAACTGCCCCTTTTGCGGTGCTCACGATGAACACATCAAGGAGGCCGGAAAGGCTGAAGTTAATTTTGATGTGGAGCTCACCGCCAAAGACCGCGCCAATGCCGAGCGCGCCCTGGGTGTGGAAATAAGCAATGCGGCTTTTTATATGTGCGCCGCGGCCCAAACCGACGACCCGGAGGGGAAAATTTTATTCAAAGCACTGGGCAAGATCGAGGCGGAACACGCCTCCATCTGGAAAAAAATCCTTAAACTCGAAACTGTTCCGACGGGAGGCGACTCCTGCCACACGCAGAATGTAGCCAACCTGAAAGAATCTCATGACAGAGAGACCCGGGCCATCAACTTCTACCGCAATGCGGCGGCGGAAGCAGATCACCCACGTATCCGGCAGATTTTTGAGGCGCTGGTGGATATAGAAACGGACCATCTTCACCTGTCCGAAGAGAGACTCAAATAAGGCATGCGGGAGGGACGGGCAACACAAAGCCCGCCCTCCCGCATTTGCCCGCCGGATACTAAAAGATAAAAATTCGTCCAGACGATTTTTATATTGCCCTTTCAGACCGGATTGCCATATAAATTACCATCACAATTCCGAAAGTGGGGTATATGCAGGCGATAGAATCCGTTCTTCAGCAAATAAGCAATGTTCTCTGGGGCTGGCCACTGATCATTCTTCTGGTCGGAACACATATTTTCCTCACTTTCCGGCTCAAATTCATTCAACGCTACCTGATCCGGGCTATTAAAATTTCCTTTTCACGCAAAAGCGAAGGCGCCGGCGACATCAGTCATTTCGGCGCCCTGACTACGGCGCTGGCTGCCACCGTCGGCACGGGTAATATCGTCGGCGTGGCGACGGCAATCGCCGCCGGCGGCCCCGGCGCGATCCTCTGGATGTGGTTGACGGGGGTGTTCGGCATTTCCACGAAGTACGCAGAGGCGCTGCTGTCTCTGAAATACCGCATCACCAACAAGGACGGTTCGATGGCGGGCGGACCGATGTATGTGCTGGAACGTGGCATGAACGCCCGCTGGCTGGGGCTGATTTTTGCCGCGCTGACGGCAGTGGCGGCCTTCGGCATCGGCAATACGGTTCAGGCAAATTCCATCGCTTCCCTTGTTCAGGAAACCTTCAACATTTCCCCTGGATGACCGGGCTGACCTTGACCGTACTCACCGCGGTCGTTATTCTCGGCGGCATCAAATCCATCGCGGGGGTCTGCCAGAGGCTGGTGCCCTTCATGGCGGCTTTTTATATGCTCGGGTGCCTGCTTTTGCTGATCATGCATTACGAAACCATTCCGGCGACATTCAAACTGATTTTCCAAAGCGCTTTCAGCGGCCATGCCGTTATCGGCGGTTTTCTCGGCGCGGGGATGAAAGAGGCAGTACGCTACGGCATCGCGCGCGGCCTGTTTTCCAATGAATCCGGCATGGGCAGCGCACCGATTGTCGCGGCGGCGGCGCAGACCAGAAACGCGGTTCGTCAGGCGCTCGTTTCTTCAACCGGCACTTTCTGGGACACGGTCGTCATCTGCGCAATGACGGGGCTGGTTCTGGTCAACTCCGGCCAATGGGTTCACGGCTATAACGGCGCGGCACTGACCAAGGCGGCTTTTTCTGATTTGACATTTGTCGGCCCCGTGTTCTTATCCATCGGACTTCTGACGTTTGTTTTTTCGACTATTCTCGGCTGGTCTTATTACGGCGAGAAAGCCGCTGAATACCTTGCCGGCCCGAGAGCCGTCATGCCGTACCGCTTCTTGTGGGTGGGGGCGGTCATGCTCGGATCGGTGATGAGTCTGCCCGCTGTCTGGACATTCGCGGATATCGCCAATGGATTGATGGCCATACCGAATCTTATCTCCCTGCTGTTTCTCAACAAGATAATCGTCAGCGAAACAAAACAATTTCTCTGGGAGGGCTCTCCGGATGACCCAACCTGAAACAGCAGGCTAAAACAGTCCGGGATGAGTCTTGGCCGACCTCAGGCCTCACTGCGCGTCGGCCGGTTTTCTGATCATTTCGATTATATCTATCGCTTCCGCCGGAAGAGTTGTCAGGCGCTTTCCGGACGACAAAGCCAGATGATAGATCTTGGCGGTTTTTTCGAGAAGCTCGGCATTCAAAACAGCCTGATCGAGCGAAGCACCCAGCGCCACGATGCCGTGATTTTGTATGATGCAGGCATTGGCGCCGCCGGATAACACTGCCTCCACATTCCGGGCCAGCTCGGACGTCCCGGAAAAGGCGTAGGGGGCAACCTCGATCAGGGTTCCGAGGGACAAGGCCACTTCATCGAACAGGGCCGGTATGGGCATATTGATTACGGAAAAAACGCTGCCGTAAGTCTGATGGGTATGCACAACCGCTTTGACCTCCGGTCTTTTGCGGTAGATGGCGCTGTGCATTTCGGACTCCATGGAGGCTTTTAGCCCCTGCCTTCCCTCGAGCAGCTCCAGATCAAAACCTACGACAAATATGTCCCCGTCTGTCATATCCGTATAGCGCACTCCCGAGGGCGTTATGGCCATGCTGTTTTCAGAGTCGATCCGCACCGAAACATTGCCGCCGGAGCCGCGCAGAGAGCCGAAATAACCATGCTCCGACAGCCATAAAGCGGCGGCATGCACTTCTTTTCTATATTTCAGATATTTTTCCTTCATGAGGTAATTTCCGCTTCCTTTCACCTGAGAGTCACAGTCTGCTATTCCCTTTAACACGTGTCCGGCCGGCTTACAAGAGCATCGAAAAGCTTTAATGGCCACGAATATTATTCTTGATTTTTGTGCGCGTCTGTTGTAGATGCCCGATACAATTTAATAGGGTCTCCCCTTGCTCGCGGCGCGGACCGCGGGCTTTAGAGCCGAAAGGAGGAAATTTTGAAAAGATACGAAGTTGTCGCTATCGTCAAGGCCGATCTGGCGGAAGAAAACATCAATACCATCATCGATAAAGCTTCCCTGATCATCACTGAACGCAAAGGGATCATCGCCAAAGCCGAAAAATGGGGCAAGAGGCGCCTGGCGTATGAAATCAACAAGCAAAAAGACGGGTTCTATGTCTTTATCGATTACGCGGGCGATGGATCCATCGTGGCCGAAATGGAGAGAAATTTCAAAATCGACGACCGGATTTTGAAATTCATGACCGTCACCAGTCAAGGCTCTGTGACCCGCGAAGGCATCGATGCGGAAATTGCCGAGGCGGAAGCCAAGCGCTCACAGACGCAGATAGAACCCCAGGGTGCGGATGAAAAACCGGCGGAAAGTCTGAAGCTGGCCGAAGCCGCGCAGAAAACCGCCCAACCGGAAAACAATAACACGAAAGGGGAATAATCATGGCTGCACCGACCAGAGAAAAACCATCGCGTCCGTACCAGAAGAGATTCTTCCACAGAAGAAAATTCTGTCGCTTCTGCTCAGACTCCAATATTAAAATCGACTACAAAAATCCGGTCATTCTCAATAACTTCATTACGGAAAGAGGCAAAATTATGCCCAGAAGAATCACGGGCAATTGCGCCTACCATCAAAGGGAGCTGACCGTCGCGATCAAGCGCGCACGTGCGATCGCCATCATGCCTTTCGTCAACGCGGAAGGCAGATAAGCATACCGACAAGGCGCCGGGCGGCATATAACATGACAGCCGTCGGCGTCTTTATTTATTCGCGGATTTTACCACAACAGTTTTCTTTTCAGCTCGGGTTGAAATTCTTGTCCACGTCAAATTTGCTGACCATCCAGGGCGGGTTTTGGCGGCTTTTGCTGATCGTATTTTTGTATCTGGCAGCCTGCCTGCTCCCCTTTGCGGGCCTGCTGTTTCTTATGACTCTGCCGGCGCTGATGTTTCTTTTGTCCATAGCCAACGGCTGGGCGAAAACAATGAACGCTTTTTTCGCGGCTGTGGCGGTCATTTTCGTCATTCTCTCTTTAACGCACACTTTTTCCCCTCTGCTCGCACCGGCTGTAGCCGGACTTGCCGGCATTGTGATGGCGCGAAGCGCAAAGCCGGCCACTTCCATCGAGACGGTGATTTTCCTTCCTTCGCTGGTCTGTCTTGCGGCGATTGCAGCTTTTTTCGTTTTAAGCGGTATCGAGCTTTCGATGAATCCTGTACAGGCAGTGAAAAAATATCTGGGTGAAGCAGTAGATCTCAATATCGGCCTCTACAGCCGACTGCCTTTAAAGCCGGAGGAAATCAAAGCGATTCAAGACAGCAAAGGCGCAATCATTGAGCTTTTCCTGCGAATATTTCCCGCCATCTGCATCGTTTCGGTGTTATCCGTTATCTGGATAAATATTTTGCTTGCCGGGAAAATACTGCAAAAATACGCCATTGAGCTTGCAGCCTTTTCGGAACTGTCTGAATGGAAGACACCAGCATGGCTGATCTGGGTATTTATTGCCGCAGGGGGAATGATTGCTCTTCCTCATACTTTTGTGCGCTTTGCCGGCGTAAATTTTTTTCTTGTCACAGCCTTTCTTTATCTGCTGCAAGGCCTTGCTATTGTTAGCTTCTTTTTTCAAAGCAGAAATATTTCCATGTTTTTCCGCATCATCGTCTATTTTTTAATTGCGCTCCAGCAGCTGCTTATGATAGCAGTAGCAACAGTTGGTCTGTTCGACCTCTGGTTTGATTTCCGCAAATATTTCCGTAAAGATCACGCAACCGATTAACTTTTTCCATACATTCAGGAGGTCAGGAGGTTTTAAAGATGAAGGTTATTTTAAAGCAGGATATCCCCTCACTGGGCAGGGCCGGGGATCTCGTCAAAGTCAATGACGGCTATGCACGCAATATGCTCATCCCCAAAGGTCTGGCTGTGGAAGCGGATGACAAGAATATTAAAGCTCTCGAATTTCAGAAAAAACAGTTGCTGCAAAAAGCCCAGAAGGAAAAAGCCGCCGCCACGGAACTGGCCGACCGCCTGTCGGAAATCAATCTGACGTTGACCCGCAAGGTAGGTGATCAGCATAAAATTTTCGGCTCGGTCACCTCCAAAGACCTCGAAACAGCCCTCAAGGAACAGGGATTCGATATTGACCGTAAAATGATTGTCCATGACGAGCAAATCAAAAGCCTGGGCGAATTCAAGGTCAGGATAAAACTTGCCGCGGGTGTAGATGCGGAAATTAAAGTAAATGTCGTAGGCGAGCAATGAAAGACCTTGACCCGTCACTGTATAAGCTCCCTCCGCAGAATATCGAAGCGGAGCAATCCATCCTGGGAAGTATTCTGCTTGAGAATTCCGCCATCAACGCAGTGCAGGAAATTCTCAAAAGGGAGGACTTCTACAGTGAAGCACACCGTAAAATTTTCGGCGCCATTGAAGAACTGGCCGACCGCAATGAACCGGTGGACCTGATTACGCTAAGCAGCGCGCTCCAGGATAAAAACACGCTCGACGCCGCAGGCGGCATGGCCTATCTGGCATCGCTGGTGGACAATGTCCCTTCGGCCGCCAACGCCGCCAACTACTCCAGAATCGTCAAGGAAAAGGCACTCCTGCGCGGACTGATCGCGTCCGCGACGGAAATCATCAACAGTTGCTATGAAACAGGATCCGATGTTGATGATGTACTAGACAAGGCCGAGCACAGTATCTTTGAAATTTCCGAAAATAAAATACGCACCTCTTTCTTCCCGATGAAGGAGATCGTCAAGGAAAGCTTCAAGGCGATTGAAGATCTCTTTACCCGCAAGGAGCTGATCACCGGCGTGCCTACCGGATTCCACAAAATCGATGACATGACCTCCGGCCTGCAGAATTCCGACCTGATCATCATCGCCGGGCGCCCGAGCATGGGCAAAACCGCGTTCGCTCTCAACATCGCCCAGCATGCCGCGCTGGAGGCCCAGACACCGGTGGCCGTTTTCTCCCTGGAAATGTCCAAAGAACAACTCGCCTTCAGAATGCTCGCCTCGGAGGCCAAAGTTGATTCCCAGCGCATGCGCAAGGGCTTCCTGGGTGAAACAGACTGGCCGAAGCTCACCACCGCGGCCGGAAGACTTTCCGAAGCGCCGCTTTTTATCGACGACACGCCCGCCATCACCGTTTTGGAAATGAAGGCCAAATCTCGCCGCCTGAAAGCGGACCGCGGCCTGGGGCTGATTATCGTCGACTACATTCAGCTGATGAGAGCAGGCAGCAATACCAACTCCCGCGAACAGGAAATATCGGAAATCAGCCGCTCGCTCAAAGCGCTGGCCAAAGAACTACGCGTACCCGTGATCGCCCTGTCTCAGCTCAACCGCAAGGTCGAGGACCGTCCCAACCGCCGTCCGCAAATGGCGGATCTACGCGAGTCCGGCGCCATCGAACAGGACGCGGACGTAATCGCCTTCATCTACCGCGACGAAGTTTATAATAAGTCGGAGGACAACCCCGACAAAGGCATCGCCGAAATCATCATCAGCAAACAGCGCAACGGTCCTACCGGTGCCGTCAAACTCTCCTTTCTGGACAGATTCACCACCTTCGGAAATCTGGCGCCCCCGGAAGAGCAGCATTAAAATCCGCACAGCAATGGATCCGGATGCACTGAAACCAGTCAACGAAGCACGGAAAAAATCGTCACTTTTCTTTCCTGCCCTTCCG
>Ga0116183_1002267_pt1 | contig 20920 bp, 13 predicted proteins | sample AD_UKC078_MetaG_FD_89753 | JGI IMG/M metagenome (GOLD analysis project Ga0116183, IMG submission 89753) | Active sludge microbial communities of municipal wastewater-treating anaerobic digesters from USA - AD_UKC078_MetaG | ecosystem: Engineered > Bioreactor > Anaerobic > Digestate | place: USA... | reverse complement strand
TGAAACCATGAAACCAAAGAGAGTTGAAGGTTCAACTGCTCTTTTTAAGTTGAAAGAGCGGACTGAAGTGCAATGAAAAGAACGAATGACAGACTTTCCGTTTTCAGATATTCTTGACCGTGATTTTTTGATTGAACAGGGTTTGTTCTTCAGGCAAGGAGGCAGGGTATGGCTAACGTAAAGGGGTTCACCCGCAAAATCTGGAATTCAGTCCCGGAATTCGGACGGAAGATCATGGCGTTTGTTCTGATGGCGGGCTCGCTTTCGGCTGCGGACGGCGTGTGGATTGCGCCCGGGGACGGAGCGTGGGGCGACACGGCCAACTGGGAAGGCGGTGCCTATGCCTCGGGTGCCGGCTTTACGGCGTTTTTCACCAACGGGGTGCCTGCGTGGATCGACCAGAACATTACGGGGCTGACGCTTGGCGGGCTGTATGCCGCTGGCGCGGACACCTTGTTTACCAACAGCACCGTGACCCTCAACAACAACGGGAATCCCGCAACCGTGACGGTCGATGGACCTGACGTCACCGCCACGGTGGCGCTGACCCTCGATCCCGTTGCCGGTACCGCCATAACCAAAGCGGGGTCAGGCACGTTGCGGCTGGATCGATATTTGAAAGTGCCGGCGGGGCTGACGATCGAAGGCGGGATATTGGACCTCCGGTTCCCGGGGAGCAGCGACGGACTGAATGTGGGTAGCGGCACGATCACCGTGAAGGGGGGTGCCATACTGCGGTGCGGAGCCCATAACCAGATCAATAATTCCGCGGTCATCGACATTCAAGCTGGCGGTACGTTTGATCTGGCGGGTATGAGCGACAACATCGGTGCCGTGACGGGCAGCGGTGTGCTCACCAACCACTCCAGCACCATCCAGTTCTGGCTGGACGGGACCACACGCCTGTTTTCCGGAGACTGTTACGGCGGGGGAACGTTCTCGTTTAAGCAGCCCGGCACCTTTGTGGTCGGGGGTTCCAACACGCTCCAGAATGTGACTTTCGACGGGCGTTTCCCGGGGCTGAATCTTTCGCTCGCGCCGGGGATCGGCAGGTTCCGCATCGGCAATCTGCTTCTCACCAACGATTTTGCCCTTGCGGACACCGAGGGTGGTCCTGTTGCGCTGGAGTTGGGATGGAAAAACGACTCGTTCACGCTGGCCAACGTGTTTACCGGGGTGGGCGGCCTGACGAAAACCGGAACCGGCACGATGACGGTTACGAACACGCAGACGTATGCCGGGCCCACGGTGGTGGCGAAGGGTAAGCTGACGGTCACGGATGAAACACTTGCAAACCGCTTGGCCAACACCTCGCAAATTCAGCTTGGAACCGGAACGGTTCTCGAACTCAACACAACGGAAAGCGAGACGAATAACACTCCGGTTTACGGGGCGGGCACGATCATCAAGGCAAAGGAATCGACGCTGGCCCTCGGCGCGCTGAACACCACCAACACGGCGGTCACGGTTTCGGCGGGCACGCTCGAAGTCGCGGGCGGGACGTTCTCTGGAGGCGGGTTCACGCAGAACGCGGGTGCCCGGCTGGTGTTCAACGGCGGCAGCAGTACGGGCGCGACCCTGACGGTCGCACCGGGTTATCCGGTCGAGATCCGAGGCGGGACTCACCTCTTTGACAGCGCGTTGGGCGGCACGGGACGTTATCTCCAGACCGACGGCACCACCTTCTTTAAAAATACGCTTGGAAATAATAACACCAACGACATTTTCGTCACGGTTAGCGGCGGTACCATGAACATCGGCTACATCCAACACTGTCAGGGACTTGGCCTGTTGGCATGTGGCACAGCGGTTGTGAACATTGCTGATAACCGCACGCGTATCGCCAGTGACGGCAAGACGCACTCGCTGGTGGTGACGAACGACGCGCAGGTCACTACCGACGGATTGTATCTGCTGTCACACGGAAACACGACCAGTACAGGAACCGTTGCTTTGGCAGGGGGCACCCTCACGATGAAGGGGGGCTTTACGGGTGTGGGATCGCAGGCGGGTGATTTGACTTATGTGAGTTTGGACGGTGGTCTGCTGCGGTTCATCGGTTCCTCGTCCTCTCTGGCGGGCATGTACCACCTTTACCAGATTCGGGAGGGCGGTGCGCGTATCGAGACAGCGACGGTGGATAGCACGACGACTTTCAATCAGGGCTTCACCAATGCAACCGGTGGCACGATTGACGGTGGCCTGATCAAGAGCGGCCCCGGGACGCTCCGATTCCTTACGGATAACAGGTACACCGGAGCCTCGATCCTTAACGCGGGTACCCTGACTTCGTGGGGAACGGGCGACACGCCGTTCGGGTGCGGTCCGGTGACGATCAACGGCGGCACACTGGAGATCGCTCCATCCGGAAGCGGTGCGAATCTGGCCCTGTCCCTGGCCCACGGTGATACGGCGAATACCGTGACGGTCGGTCCCGGCGTGTCGATGCTGCGTGCCGCGCGCGGCAACCATGTCAGTCTAAGCGTGACGCTCGGCGCTGCCGACGCGGCGGCGGACAGCGTGCTGACGCGCGACACGCACGGCGTACTGGCGATCTGGCCGGGAGCCGGCACGTCCACGCTGGGCGACACGGAGAAGGTCATCGTTAACGGCGGTGTGGCGACCGTCAACGGTGTGGTGCCGACGGTGTTCGGTATCCATAATGACGACCGCCGGTCGTGCGATTTCCTCGCCTATGACGCTGCGGACGGTTTCAAGCTGGCGGCGTACACGGCCGGGCTCGGTGGCGGCGACACCTCGATCGCCAATGTGACGGCCAACGCCTCGACGGACAGTGTCCATGTCCATGCGCTGCGTGTGCACAACGGCGCGGTACTGACCGTCAACAGCGGTCAGACGCTGACTGTCGGCGACGGCGTGAATCCCGCCGGGGTGATCCTCAATAACTCCAGCAGCGTCACCGCCGGGCTGAACGGCGGCACGCTTGATTTCGGGACATCGGAAGGCATCATCATGTACAGCTTGCAGCGGGCGAATCAGTACGGCCCCACGCTCGGGAGTGTGATTACGGGTTCGAACGGTCTGACACTGGTGGGCGGCGGACAGGCCGGGGGCTTGCAGCTTACCGCTGCCGCCAACACCTACACCGGGCCAACGCGCATCATGGCGGGCCGCGTGTCGCTCGCGAACAGCCGCGGCTTCAGCGACGGGGACGTGTACATCTACGGCAACGAGGCGTGGGGCGGTCAGTTCCGCGTCACGTTCACCGGAAACGTCACCAACACCCTGCATCTCGCGGGTGTGGGCGCCGGAACATCCCAGCAGTTGGGTGCGGTCGTATTCGAACGCGACAGTGAAATCTCGGGGCCGATCGAGCTGATGCGGGACACGCGGGTGAGCGTGTCGGTTCTGGCTGGCGCGATCGGGACGCTCAGCGGTCCGATCACCGGTCCCGGCGGCTTGGAGATCGGCTGTCCTGATGCGGTGATTGCGGGAACCGTCCGGTTGACCGGTGCCAACACCTATGGGGGAGGGACCCGTGTCAGCCGCGGTACGCTGGAGATCGCCGCGCAAGATTCCTTGGCGCCCGGACAGATAACGGTCAACAATGGGGTGCTGGCGTTTGCCCTTAACGGCGACGTTACGATCACCAATGCGATCCGCGGTGTCGGTCGTGTGGTGCAGAAGGGATCAGGCACCCTGACCCTCACCGACGCGGAATCCTTTGCAGGAACCTTCGAGATTCAGGCGGGCGCGCTGGTTGTGGAGGGTGCGGATACGGCGATGCAGACGGCCTTTATCAACGGGGTGCTCGACCTCGATGGCCAGACCGTGACGACCGGCATATTGGAGGGTGGGGGAGTGGTGAGCAACTCCACGGTGACCGACGCCGTGCTGACGGTTGGAACGGATGATGCGAGCAGCCGGTTCTGGGGATCGATCTTGGATGGTGAAGGTGCTGTCTCACTTGTGAAGAAGGGGAATGGTACGCTGACGTTGAGCGGTTTGAACGCGTATGGCGGTTCCACGACCATCGAGGCGGGAACCCTCCGCTTGCAGGGTACGCAGACCGAACTGCCGACCAACGGGCTCGCGTACTGGCTTGACGCGTCACGCGCTGACCTGCTGACGCTCGATGGATCAAATGTCACCATGTGGGCGGACGCTTCCGGGGCTGGCGTCCATTTCACGCAGGAAGAGTCGGTGCTACAGCCGCTGTTGGTGACGAACGCGGCGAGTGGTTTGCCCGCAGTCCGCTTTGGGGGCCGGACCAACTGCTTGATCGCTGCCAAGAGTGTGTTGTCACATTCGGTTTTCGTGGTCAACGAGGTGTTCGGATACCGGGACAACGGGGGGCTTTGGGGTGGCTATGGAAAGGATATCGGGATCCGGCAGTCCAGCCTGACTTCGTGGATCCATCCGGGCAACGGCAATGACTTTACGTGCAACGGACGCATGTTCGTCAACGGTATAGAAGACAGGGTGTTCTCATCCGGCGTGCCGCATGTGCTGGCCGCTTTAGCCGAAAAGCCGCAGAACTGGGTCGCCGCGATCGGAGATTACCGGCCCTACAGCGGATCGCTTTTCCGTTCGTATCGGGGCGATATCAACGAAGTGGCGGTCTACAGCACGGCGCTCGGCATGTCGGACATGCATTCGGTCTCCGAGTACTTGCGATACAAGTGGCTCGGGCTTGAAAGCGTCTTCCCCACCAATGTGTTGCCCGAAACCACGGTCTTGACCCTTGCCGCAGGCGGCATGCTGGACTTGAACGGATTGAATCAGGCGGTCGGCTCGCTGGAGGGCGCGGGTGAGGTGGGCAACCGTAGTGGCCGCGAGTCAACGTTTACCGTTGGTAACGACAACCGCAGCACGTTCTTCGCCGGTTTGATTTCGGGCTCCAACGCGCTGGTCAAAGTCGGCAGCGGCACATTGGCGCTGGGTGGCGCGAACACTTATCTGGGCGATACGCGCGTGAACGGCGGGACCCTGAAACTGGACGGCGGGAGCCTCGCTTCCGGCGGGACGGTCACGGTCGACGCGGGCGCGACCTTTGATGTGAACGGTCAGACGCAGACGCTGGCCGGGATCGGCGGCAGCGGAACCATCACCGGCTGTGACAAGCTGACCGTGACGGAAACGATCGCGCCGGGCGGTGTGGGCGAGGTGGGCACGCTGACGCTCGACGGGGCACCCGTATTCGACAGTTGCTCCCTGCTCATCGACACGCGCAAGAACGGTCAGGCGGACAACCTTTCCGTTGCGGGGGATTTGGATCTCTCGGCGCTCACGCTGGTGATCGGTGATGTCACGCAAATGGCGGGTTTCTCGTATGAGATCGTCGCCTGTTCGGGAAGCCTGACCGGCACCTTCGCCGCCACGCCTAACCTGCCCGGCGCGTGGGTGGTTCGCTACGACACCACACCGGGTGCGGGCAAGGTCACGCTTGTGCACGATATAGGGACAATTCTGCTGTTCCGGTAACCATCAAGAAACCGCTTGCATCAGGTGGGCGATAAGAGTACAAACATGCCCGCTGATGCGGAGAGGTGGTGGTTATGGTCACAATTTATCATTGGGAGGATGGCGGCCTCCGCGAGGTTGCCTCACCGACCGGAGCCTGCTGGATCAATCTGGCCGATCCTTCCACAGAAGAGATCGCGCGGATTCAGGAGCTGACCCAGGTTCCACGCGAGTTTCTCACGGATCCGCTGGACAAGGACGAGCGACCGCGTCTGGAAATCGAGGACGGGGCCACGCTCCTGATTGTGCATGTCCCGTATCATGAGCCGCACGAGAACCTGATCCCGTTTCATACGCTGCCGCTCGGTATTGTCCTCACCCAGTCCCATGTGATCACGATCTGCAACCGGCTGACGCCCGTTACCAGTACCTTTCTGGACCAGATCCGGCGTGTCTGCCCGCCCGAGGACCAGTTCCGTTTTACGTTCCAGCTTCTCTGGCATTCGGCCATCCTCTATCTGCGGTATCTGCGCGACATTCGGCAGCGCGCCGACATGGTCGAGCAGGACCTGCACGAATCCATCTCCAACGAGGCGCTGATGCGTCTGCTGAACATTGAGAAGAGTCTGGTTTACTTTACCACCTCCCTGAAAGCGAACGACATCTTGATCGGCCGGATCGAACATACCCGCCAGTTGGACATCCCCGACAAAGATCTCGATGTGCTGGAGGATGTGGCGGTCGAATACCGTCAGGCACTGGAGATGGCCACAATCCACAGCAACATCCTCACCGGCACGCTCGACACGTTCGCTTCGATTATTTCAAACAATCTCAACAACGTGATGAAGTATCTGACCTCCATCACGATCGTGCTTATGCTGCCCACGCTGGTGGCCAGCATCTACGGCATGAATGTGAAGCTGCCTCTGGACCAGTATGAATACGCTTTCCCCATCCTCATGGGCTTTTCGCTGCTGCTCTCGATCGTCGTGGTGATTGTGCTCGCCCGCCGCCGTTTCTTCTGAGTCAATACAGCAACACTGCGGCGCGCGCGGTCTGGAACGCGCGTTGCGCGGTGCGCCATTCCGCAGCGATTTCGCGGAACGGCCGCCCCCCGCGCAGGTCCCGACGCGTCGTTGCCGTTCCGTACAGCGTGTCGAACCAAGTCGGGCGCACGCCTTTGTGGTGCCAGACGCGACGCGGACCGTACTGTTCCGCCAGAGTCTGCAGCAATGCTAGCGAAACAGTGGCCGGAGCGAAACGTGCGGGATCGGTGACCGTCAGCAGGATGCCGTCGAGTTCTCGGCCGTCGTATGTGCCCCCGGCCGCCGTGTATCGGTAGGGGGTAAAGGCGACGCCTGCCAGACGCAGGGACTTCAGCCGCGCGCAGGTCTGTCCCGCGCGCAACCAGGGCGCACCCAGAACGCGGAACGCCAGATTGGTGTTGCGGCCGCAATCGATCCCGGATAGCGCCTCGCAGAAGACCGTGGCCGCATAGGTCATGGCGCTTTCCCAAGTCCGGATACCGGGGGAGGGCGGCAGGAAGGCGGGACGCTGACCGTCCCAGGCCGCATCCTCACGGGTCCAGCCCTCCATCGGAACCACATCGAGGCGCAGATCGGGAAACAGGGTGTGGCGCAGCCAGAGAGCACTCTCCGCCGGCGTCATGCCGTAAACCAGCGGAACCATGCAGGGCGTGACAAACCCGAGCGCGTCGGCATCCGGCATGGGGCCATCGACCGCTCGGGGCAACGGGATAGGACGGTCGGTGACCAGCACAGACAGACCCGCGTCTCGACACGCCTCCAGCATGTTGCGGAGGGTGGCGAGATAGGTGTAACACCGCACGCCGAGATCTTGCAGATCGCAGACCATGAGATCCAACCCCGAAAGCATCGCGGGCGTTGGTTTTCGCCGTTCCCCATAGAGGGAATGAACCGGGATCCCCCAGTCGGGATGCCGACGCGAAGTCGTGTGTACGCCCGCGCCCGCCTGACCGAAGAAACCGTGCTCCGGACCGTAGAGGGCCGCCAGCCGGTTGCCCAGTGCGGCGCGTAGACACTGCGCCGATGTCGTGCCGTTACGCGTCAGTGCGGCCTGATGGCTCAACAGCCCCACGCGTCTACCGTGCAGGGCGTCGAAGCGTCGCGCGGCCAGCACATCCATGCCCACAATCATGCGATGAAACCTCCTTGCCGCAATCGGTGGGAGAGCACCGCCAGTCCAGCGGCCAGATCTTCGTGTTTGACGATCACATCCGCAGGCACCGCGATCTGCACGGGCGTGAAATTCCAGATGCCCCGAATCCCGCCGGCCATCATGGCATCCGCCGCAACCTGCGCTTGGTCGGCCGGCACCGTGAGAATCCCGAGCGACACGCCCAGTGCGCGGGATTTGTTGGTGAGCTGATCGGCGGGAAAGACGGGTATCCCCGCAATCCGGCCGCGTTTCCGCGGATTCGCGTCAAAGGCGGCCACGATCTTGAATCCTTGGTTCTGAAACCCGGGGTATCCCAGCAAAGCGGAGCCTAGACGTCCCGCGCCGGCCAGCACCGCTTCGGTATGGGCATTCCAGCCGAGAAAACGTTCGATGGCGGCGATCACCTCACGAAGCGGAAAGCCCAAGCGCGGCGTGCCGCGCACACCGGTCCGGGAGAAATCTTTGCGCACCACGATCGGATCCAGCGACAGCGCTTTGGCAACTACCGCTCCGGAAGCATAGGGTTTGTCCTGCTCCGCCATCTCCCGCAAAACCCGGAGATACAAGGGAAATCGTTTCACCATCCGGTCGCCGATCTCGGCCTTGCGCGCTCTGCCCATGTTGTGCCCGACCCTTTCCGCGGTTCGCCGCAAACGGCCACGTACCCACACCTTTAAGCGGTTTGCTGCTCCACATGGAGAAGAAATGCCTTAAGGCCCGCTTTACGCCCGATGGTGGCACGGAGTTTTTCGAAAACCCGCATCACATCCTGCGCGCGCTCATCCGGCACCACGAACAGCGACAGCGTGTTCGCACCCGGCCATACGCTGTTATCCAGCCGCGGCCCGGTAGCCTTGCCTTTTCCCACAACCCGCGGGATCTTGGTGAAGCAGGCGACCCCCTCCTGTTCCATCGCCGCCATGACCTCCTCATCCACCCCGATATTGTAAACCGCCATCACCAGTTTCATCGCATCCCGCCCCATTTTTCTACGCGGACATCTCAATCGTCCTGAATTGTACCAAAGAACATCTTTGGCTTCAATCGGTGCGCTGGCCTGAGGTGCATTCCTGTTGTCTTGAACTGTGATCAGACGGCGAAAGTTCGTAAACCGACTGTCCGGGGTTCACTTGACATCCACAGGCACAAAACCCGCGAGCGACCACGCCGGTACCGCCGCATTCAATCGATACCGCGTGTAAACACCTTCCGGCACGCCCTTGATCACGTTACCGACATCGGACAGTGAACGGATACCGTTTCGCCATGCCGCACCGCGCAGAAGGATTTCGACGTCTTCAGCTGTGTCGTACGTCATGTTGAAAACCGACACGAGGCGTGAACCCCGCACAAACATCGCTGTCCGATGAATACTGTCCACACGTCCACTCATTCCCTCACGCGCAAGCCAGTCAAAAACGCGATGGTAATGACGTATCGTTGGGGTGAATCCGATGCGCGAATACGGGAAATAACCTGAAGCGTAAATCCGTCCTCCGAATTTATTTTCAAAAACACCCGAACAGCACGGCGCAAATTCCTTACCCCGCATATCGACCAACTGCCCCGTGATTTGCGCTCCGGGATGCGGCTTCAATTCATAGGCTGGCCCTCCCCAAAAAGACTGACGCACATCTCGCTCAAACCCGTAACTTTCCTGATTGATCGGATGCTCCACATAGCGCTCACGGGCGTCAAGCCGGAAAGATTTGCCAATGGAAAACCCCGTGTCTGATCCATGACCGCGGTCAATCAACGCCTTCAAAGCACCAACATCCAGAAACAACGCGCCGGCAAGACGACGCTTGAGTTCTTCCGACGTCCAGCTCCATACGGTGTCGGATGTCGGCGCACAGATGTCTGCTTCCGATTCGCGATATGCCACTGGAATGCCGATTTTCTGCAGATCGCTCCCCAGGAACCCGCTCAGCACGCGATAATCCAGCCACGCACCTTCACGTCCCGCCGCACGGTTGCCCGCAAACGAATTTTCCGAAGTGCCGTCCCAGACGCCGCACGGACGCGCCGAGCCTGCCGCCGCAACAATGGCATCCGCTTCACTGCGGATGGCCTCCAACGCTTTTAGACGCCGCGCGAACGGCGCGATCGCATCATTGGCCGCATACGGCATCACATTCCACGCCGTGCCGCGTACGCCGGCTGCCAGATAAACGAGGGCCTCCATTTTCAGCGTATGCGTACTTTTACCAATCACCTGATAGTTGAAGGTTTCGATCTCGGATTCCACGCAACGCACCGTATCCGGTATGCGAACAGCCTCAAACGCGAGAGAGTTCGCTTTCGAGAGAATGCCGTCCACGCCGAATTGATCCGTGTAAAATCCGGCTCCGGGTCGAAAGAACACCTCTTCCCCATGTGGTGCAAGGGCATTTATGTAATCCACATAGCCATTGCCATCGTAACGAGGCCCGCCCGCGTCCATCACCCCTAAAACGATCTTCGGATCGATGCTGCGCACAACATCGCGAATGAACGTAAAAAGGGATACATGTGTCTCTCTGTTAAGTTGCAGCATCGCAAGCCGCCGCGTCTCGCCTTTTTGGGGATCGGCGAAAAACGCACCCAGTCCTTTCACATCCTCGCCCGTATAACCCAAACGCTCGCGGATACGCGCCATGCACACGGGGCAGAAACACCCGGTGCCCTTCACTCCATGATTTAGAAGACGCAGGTCGTCGTCCATCCAAATGAAATCCGGCCCTGTTTCCGCAAGCGCCTTATAAACCGGCTTGATCCATTTTTCCCGCCATACGGGATCGTTCTCGCAACGGTTCGACTTCGCTATTTCACCACGCCAATTGGTGAAGTATTGAGCACCCGGCACGACAGCAGCGGAAGCGAGGTCCTCATCCGCCTGCCCCACGGTGCAAAGGTGGTTAATCCCCGCGCGGTAGCCCATTGCCTTCAGCGTCGCGAGACGCCCTTTGAGGATGGGCATCAAGGGAAAAAAGAACTCGGGTTTTGGCGGCACATGGCTCAAACATGTGAAAAGCGCGATCTTGCCGGTGAGACGGTACGCCGTCAGACTGTTCGTCAACTCCGCGAATTTCAAATCGTTTGACCATTGGTCTTCATGTACGCGCCACGTCACACTCGCGGCGTGTCCCGCATCCGAGTCCGCTTGCGCGTTCAAGAAAACGGCCGCGCACACCATCAGTATCAGACATCTCATTTTCGTTCCCCGCAATGATTGGCGACAACGTCACTCAGTCTTGAGCACAGGAGCCAACGCGGCTGACCAAATATCGTATCCCGCGTCCGTGGGATGGATCTCATCGGCCATAAGCGCTTTCGGCACCCAGCCAGTCGCATCCAAAAACTTTGCGTTGAAATCCAGCCAAACGACGTCGGGGCGCATGGCCATCCATTTTTGCAGAAGTTCATTGGTGCGGTCATTCCGCCAACGCGCGTACGCATGTCCCCGATTCCGCTCCGACGCCCCGCGTGGAAAGATCGGATGCAGTATAATGCGCGCTGTGGGCTGATGCTCTTTCACGATGTCAATGATTTTGACAATGCCGTTTGCCACATTTGTGGATATCGCGTGCCCGGAATTATTGTTCGTGCCGATTTCGATCACCACGTTCTTCGCCGTGTAGCCATCTAATTCACCATGGGTGAGCCGCCATATCACGTTCTCTGTCCTGTCTCCACCGTAACCGAGGTTCAGCACGGTGCGCCCGGTTGTGAATTTCAGCCAATTCTCGGGATGACGCCACTCCCAGAAATGGGTGATGGAATCGCCGATCATGACCACATCGACCGTCTTCCCGCGGAGAGCCTCTATACATCGGTGACGACTTAGAAATCGGTTGGCCCACCAGTAGTCGCCGAAAATACCGGGCTCGCGCGTCCGATCATTCGTGCGGCAATCCATTTTCGCCACGGGCGTCACCTCGACCGGCTCTGCCGCTTGAATCGCAGAAACGGAGCACAAGGCAACACAAAAGCACACATTCAGTTTCATCTGTCCATACCACCCCGCTGTCAGCGGATCAACATGCAAAAGCCCTTGCCGGCCACGTATAACACACCGTCACCTACGAGTCGCGTGCGGATCGCTTCTGGACCTGTTAACCGGCCATACGTTCCGTTCGGCATCTTCGTCTCACCAAGGTACAATTCCGCCACACGTAAACGACGGTCCGCGGGAATCTCTATCGAGCCTCCCTCGGCATCTAATGACAACCTTGTGTCCTTTCCGAATACACACTCCCCTTCAGTGTTGTCGGCCGCAGCCAAAACGCCGGTTCCCGCAACGGCAACCTGTGTTGCATTGGTGAAGCCGCCGTCGGGGAGAATCTCAAACCGCCCTTCCACGATAGACAGGGTTCCTGTCGTGGACGACTGTGCGGAGAAACTGGCCGTCTCCGGGCCGCGCTTGACGAGCGAGACGCCCCCCTCAATCAAGATGCCGTTTGTCGCCGCTGTCGACTGCATGAAATCGAACGTGGCGGACGTCGCACTAGTCAACTTTGTGTCCAGCCCCTCATCCCCGGCCAAGGTGCCCACTTCTTGCGGATTGCCTTGCAAATCTAGCACCGCGCCCTCTTTCAACGTTAAACCGGGCTTGTTGGCGAACGCATGCGGCACGTCCAGGAAGATCTTGGAACCGGCGCGGAATGTGACCACATTCGCCGTGTTCGTGTTGTTCGGCACGCTGATACGCAGATTGCAATACTGCGCGATAGATAGGGTCGTAAATCTGTACGGACGCGTTCCCGCAAGCACGATCCAACCATCTGATGCCGATTCCGGGTAGAACCCATGTCCGCCATACAGGTGATCGCAGAATCGGAGTTCGGCACCGGATTCGGCTCTGCATCTAAACGGCGTGGTGACTCCGCTCACTTCGTTGCTGATGGTGTTCACGCCCTCGTCCGCAAACAACGAAATCGAATCGGCCTGAAAATAAAGCGGATTGGAGTAGACTCCGCCATGCAGGTGAAGTGCGGGATTGTAAGGTGACCTGCGCCATATCGTTACACCTTCCTTGCCGAGGGCGCCCCCGTTGTATGCGTGCACGACGCCGCGACGAACGTACATACCCTTCTCAAATCGATTCGTTCCCCTCAGGTTCAGCACATAGGGGCCTTCGACGTAAAGAGACGTCTGATGGGTTGCGACGGCACCGCGCACGTCCAAACCGCCTGCGGCTGTCAACGTCACGTCACCTGCGGATTCCTGTGAAGACGCGACAAGACTTAACGGAGTGATTAACGTCATAGGCATGTCCAGCACGTACGTCTTCATTGCGGGTGGATCAGGCGGTTCGGATAAGTTGTCCGCAAGCGTCAATCCTTGTGCCACAAGCCGTGCGTAGGGCGATGCCGAAGCAATCCGGAAATCACCGGGGGCATCAAGCGAAATGGCATTGAAGGAAGATTCGCCGGAAGGGAAAGTAGCGGACGTGCCGGACTCTGCAAACTGGAGGCTCCATCCGCCGGATGTGAAATTCGGCAAGCTAGCGTTCTTCCAGTTGTCAGCCTCCCGCGCGGCATCACCACTGAGCGCTTCGCCCGTCCACACCGCCGATCCGGACGTTGGGCCGGGATCATCGGCACTGCGGCAATAGACGAAGCCTCCCCCCATGATGATACCGGGAAAGTCCGTATTGGAATACGTTCTGCCCTCTTCAAGTTCCACTGAGCCGATCTGCCCTTCCGAAACTTTCAACATCACCCCGTTACCCAGCGTCAGCAGCGCACCTTCCGCAATCGAAAGCGCGTTTGCCGCAATATCCGCTCCGAGCGCGTCCACGGTCAGTTCAGCCCCAGAGGTGACGATGATCTCGGCAAGATTCGTGGCCGTGACACCCGACTCGACCGCCACAGTTCCGGAAGACACCTTCAATGTCCCGCGCGTAGGCCACCCGACGCCGGAAATCGTCAATGTATTCCCGTCCGTCGGCGCCCAATCCAGACCGGCCGCGCCGGTAAATTGTCCACGGAACACGATGTCCTTTGCAAGGTTCCATGTTGCCATAGCTGGTGCGGCGCTCGTCACGCCATAACCATGTCCCGTGAGGTCGGCGCCGAACCCCAATGAGGAGATGGTTTGCGAGTTTCCGTTCATATCGAAGAATGACGTGGCATTGGCGCCACTGAAATGCCAACCAAACGAGGGTTGAAATCCGTTCACGGTGTCGAACACGATGCGTCCGGAAACAAAATTCGCCCACGATTTGAACTTGGATCCGCCTGCAGCAAGCTCGATGACCGGGCTGGTGTGTTTGTCGATATTGAGATTGCCGGACGAGGTGAATGTCTGATCAATCACATAACGGGCCGCGGAGCGAAAGGACAGCGCACTCTGCGTTCCGCCGCCGATTGCGCGGATATGTGCCGTCCCGCCATCTGCAACCTGAAGCGTACAGTAATAGTTGTATCCCACGTTGACCGAACCAACCGCCGAACCGTCGCGGAGCGTGAACGGCGTACCCGCGTAGGCGATCTCGATGTTATTGGAAATCGTGACATCGGTATCCACGATCAGCTTTCCATTTGAGGACAAGCTGACGGCAGCCGCGCCAGCCGCTGTATCGGATTGAAGAAGAAGCGTTCCCGTCTTCACCTCGCAATTTCCGGCAAACGAATTGTTCCCCGACAGAACCAATGTGCCGGAACCGGATGAGACGAACCCCCCTGCACCCGAAAACGCCCCAGACAATACGACCGTTTTGTCGGTCGCCACTTGCACGGTCAACTTAGCGGATCCAATGACGACGTCACCCGTCAAATTAGCGTTAGCGGAGAAGACCGCCACATCGTCTCCGCCCGGCGTTCCCTGCGGACTCCAATTCGACGGCTGGTTCCAATCTCCCGAACCCCCCCCCTGCCACGTGTAAGAAGTCCCCGAGAAGAGAACCGACGCAGCGGTTGCACAGAACACCAACACTATTTTTTTCAGCATGTGAAACCTCCTGTAACGTGATTGCTGTTACTTTTATACAGGATGGAACGGAACCATACAATGCGCAATTGCGCAAAATAAAATGTAAAAAACGCGCAATATTTTTGATGGGGTGCATCTCTCTTGTGGCCTACGGAGACACGTACACTACTTTATGACAAGCCCTTGACGTGTAACGGTGGGTAATCGGTCAGTGACGGGGGGGAAGAGTCATCGTGTACGGGTGCGTGAACGAGTACGTGTACGGGATATGGCCAACGTTCACGTTCTTCAAATCACTATCGCTATCGGTATCGGTATCGCTATCGGTATCGGTATCGGTATCGGGTTCGGTATCGGGTTCGGGTTCGCTATCGGGTTCGAAATCGACTGTTGCGCCCACGCCGTGGCCCGCAGTGACAAGTGTAATGATGGCGGCGATCCCGATCCCGATGGCGATGGCGCCGCAATGGAACCCTGAAACGCATGACCTTCGATCGCACCCCTGTCACGAACCGATTACTAACGGTGGACGTCCCGGGGTTGCCAGCGGTTGGCGGAGATGGTACGGTATTATGACAGAAAGGAAAAGCGAATGGGAATCATGCGTTTCAGCGTTTCATTGGAGGAGGGACTGTTGCGTCGGTTCGACGCGAAAATCCGGAGCGAGCAATGCCCCACGCGATCCAAAGCGATCGCTGACCTGATCCGGTCCAGCCTGGTCGAAACCGAATGGCAGGCCGGGGATGAGGTGGCGGGTGCCGTGGTGCTCGTCTACGATCACCACACGCGCAACGTGGTTAAAAAACTCACGGAGGCGCAACACGACTGTCATGCGGCGATCATCTCGACACAGCATGTGCATCTGGACCACAACAACTGCCTGGAGATCATTGCGGTCCGAGGGCGTCCGGACGTGATCAAACGTTTGGTGGCGCGACTGAAAGCCGTCAAGGGACTGAAACACGTATCCGTTGCGGCGGGGACCACCGGCGCGCAGCTACAGTGAGAGACAACAGGATCAAAGCAAAAACGGCTTCGTAAAAATGACTTTGTACCCCTGTCGATCCGTCTTTGAAATTGGTATGATGCCGGAAAGGGGGTGACCCGTGAAAAAAGTTTTGGTTGGTTGTGCGGTAGCGGTGTTGGTGGGATACGCTCAGGAGCCCCTGTCCGTCACGATACGAGCAGATAAGCCGGGGCATGCGATTCCGCGGACGCTCTACGGCATCTTTTTCGAGGACATCAATTACGCGGCTGACGGCGGCCTCTACCCGGAGCTGATTGCGAACCGGGGGTTCGACTGGCGTACGCAGGAACCTGACGGATGGTCGCGTGAATGGCGCGACGGGGCGATGGGAAGGGTTTCGCTGCAGGGGGCAGACCCAGTGCATCCCAACACCTTTCAGTATCTGCGCATTGAGTGTTACGCGCCGGGTCAAGGCGCGGGCGTGGCCAATAACGGCTTCGGCGGCATCGCGGTGCAGCAGGGCAGAACGTATGCGCTCTCCTTCTACGCGCGTCGGCACGCCGACTATGCGGGCGGGCTCACTGTGCAACTGGAAGACGCGCAGCGGCAGCCGCTGGCGGCATTCCGTATCGCGAAGGAGGCTTGGAAGACGGGATGCCCAGACGGGCGGGCCGCTTCGCCGCTGGACTCGCCGCCGCCTGCGCCTTGGGCGCGTTACGAGGCGCTCTTTGAGCCGAGCGCGACGGTGACGAACGCGCGGCTCGTGGCGCTGCTCGATGCGCGCGGCACCGTGGATCTCGATCTGGTTTCGCTCTTCCCGCAGGACACCTACAAGGGCCGCAAGAACGGCCTTCGTAAAGACCTGATGGAGATGCTGGCAAAGTTGAAGCCCGCGACCCTGCGCTTCCCGGGCGGCTGTCTGGTGGAAGGACGCAGCTTTGAGACACAGTATCATTGGAAACGCACGGTCGGACCGCTGGAGCGTCGTGCGGTGAACCACAACCTCTGGGGGTACTGGCAGAGCCACGGACTGGGGTATTACGAATACTTTCAAATGGCTGAGGACCTCGGCGCCGAACCGCTGCCGATCTTGGCCGCGGGCCTGACCTGTCAGTTCCGCAAGCCGACGGAGTATCTGCCGCTCGACAGCCTTGATCTGGTGGTCCGCGACGCTCTCGACCTGATCGAGTTCGCCAACGGCGCACCGGACACACCGTGGGGCCGCGTGCGTGCCGAGATGGGCCATCCCGCGCCCTTCAATCTCAAGTATCTGGGCATCGGCAATGAGAACTGGGACAACCCGTTCCTCGACCGCTACGAGATGATCGCCAAGGCGATCAAGGCCAAGCACCCCGAGATCACGCTCATCTCCTCCGCCGGCGCAGCCCCGGAGGGACCAATGTTCGAGTTGGCGTGGAACCGGCTGAAAGAGATGAAGGCCGAACTGGTGGACGAGCACTACTACAAGCCGCCGGAGTGGTTTCTGGCTCAGGCGACGCGCTATGACTGTTATGACCGCATCGGCCCGAAGGTCTACGTCGGCGAATACGCCTGTCATACGCACGACCGCAAGAATAACCTGCTCGCCGCGCTGTGCGAAGCGGCTGCGATGACCGGCTTCGAGCGCAACTCGGATGTGGTGTGCATGGCCGCTTATGCGCCGCTCTTCAATAAAATCGGCAGCAGGCAATGGGATATTGACCTCATTTGGTTCGATAACACACGCGTCTTCGGTACGCCCTCGTATTATGTGCAGAAGTTGTTTATGAACAACCTGCCGGATGTGCTATTGCCTGTGGAAGTATCGAACCATCTCGTGACGCTGCCGCCGACGGGGACGATCGGGTTGCACACATGGGAAACGGCTGCTGAATTTAAGGACATCCGCGTCACGCGCGGTAACGAGACCCTCTATGCCTTTGACCCGCAGACGGGTACGAAAGGCTGGTCGAAGTCCAAGAAGGGCGTGTGGTCGGTCAAGGACGGTGTGTTGCGTCAATCCGATGCGGCGGTGCGGGAGACCGTTACCAGCTTCATTGCGGGCGCGTCGTGGGAGAACTATACGCTCGAACTCAACGCCCGCAAGCTGTCGGGCAAGGAGGGCTTTATCATCCGTGTCCGCGACCAACGCGATAAGATGATTCACCTGAACCTCGGTGGCTGGGGCAACACGGAACACGGCATCGAGCAGAACGGGCAGAATCCGATCATCCGCCAGCCCGGCTCGATTGAAACCGGACGCTGGTACGCGATCAAGATTCAGCTTGAGGGTGAACGTGTCCGCGCTTGGCTTGACGGCCAGCCGCTCTTTGACCGGCTGCTGCCGAACAGACAGGCGGCGCGCGCCTATCTCGTGGCCGGTCATGACAAGACGGCAGGCGAGATCGTGGTGAAGGGCGTCAATCCGCGCAACGCGCCGGTGACGCTCGCGCTCAAATTGGCGGGCGCGGATGTGCAGGCGCAGAAGGCGCGGCGCATCACGTTGACCGGTCGGCCGGACGATGTGAACACGATGGAAGAGCCGTGCAAGATCACGCCGCAAGAAGACACGCTTGATATTCCGGGCGCAGGTTCGCAGGTGATCCTTCCCGCGTATTCGCTCACGATTCTTAGAATCAAGGCAGGGTAGAGGACAGAATGAAAGGGAAGGCGCACTTTCGTTGTGTTTGTTAGTTCGTAAGGCACTAACGTCGGCGGAGAGACGGCCCCGGCCGGAACCGAGGTCTCCCGCCTTGCAGGGCGCGTTCGCTGAAAAGGATCTGACCGGACGGGTCTTGAAATAGAGGCCGCGTTCTTTTACACTAACCGGGTTTTTATGGCAATCCGTATGGGAGAAGGAGAAGACATGGCGAAACAGGTGAAGAAGGTGGGTTTTTTGACAGCGGGCGGTTTGGCGCCCTGTCTGAGTTCTGCGATCGGATATTTGATTGACGAGTATAATCGGGTGGCCCCGGATGTGGAGTTGATCGGGTACGTGAATGGATACAAGGGGTTGCTGCGGGGGGAGAGTCTGCCGGTGACACCGGAAGTCCGGCGTCATGCGCTGATCCTGACCAATCACGGCGGCAGCCCGATCGGCAACAGCCGCGTGAAGCTCACGAATGTGAAAGACTGCGTGAAACGGGGGTTGGTGAAAGAAGGGGAGAACCCGCAGAAGGTCGCGGCGGACCAGTTGGTGCGGGACGGCGTGGACGTGTTGCACACGATCGGCGGGGACGATACCAACACGGCCGCCGCCGAGCTGGCCGCGTTTCTGGCTCAGAACGGATATGGGCTCACGGTTGTGGGGTTGCCCAAAACCATTGATAACGACGTGTACCCGATCCGTCAGAGTCTGGGGGCCTGGACTGCGGCGGAAGAAGGCGCCCGGTTTTTCGAGCACATCGTCAAGGAAAACACGGCCAACCCCCGCATGCTGATCATCCATGAGGTTATGGGGCGGAACTGCGGGTGGCTGACCGCCGCGACGGCTGCGGCGTATCGCAAGAGACTGGACAGTTTTTCCTATCTGCCGGAGTTCGGGCTGTCGCGTGACCGCGAAGAGGTCCACGCTGTGTACATTCCCGAGATGACATTTGACGTGCGTGTCGAGGCGGAACGGTTGCGCAAGGTGATGGACCGCAATGACGGCGTCAACCTCTTCGTTTCCGAGGGGGCCTGCGTCAAGACGATCATCGCGGAGTTGGAGGCGAAGGGTGAGGAGGTGCCGCGTGACGCGTTCGGCCACCCGCGACTGGACAAGGTGAATGTGGGCGGCTGGTTCGCCAAACAGTTCGGCGAGATGTTGGGCGCGGAAAAAACCATGGTGCAGAAGAGCGGGTATTACAGCCGCGCCGCCGCGCCGAACGACAACGACAAAGAGTTGATCCGCGCCTGCGCGAAAAAGGCGGTCGAGTGCGCGCTCGCCGGAATCGGCGGAGTGGTGGGGGAAGATGAAGACCGGAATGGCGAGCTTCGCGCCTGCGAGTTCCCGCGCATCCGTGGCGGTAAGCCGTTCGATATCGAAACGCCGTGGTTCACCCGGATGCTGGAGGAGATCGGCCAGCCCCGGGGTACCCCGATTGTCGTGCAACATTGAACGGGGCTCGGAGGCGGTGCCCGAAACCGGGCATCGCTCCGCGACAGAAAGAGGAATATGGCGGAGGAGCGCGCGTTATCCGAAATCCTCGCAGAGGTGCAGGATAAAATTATAGCGGCATGTGCCCGATCCGGCCGCGACGCAGAGACCGTCGAGGTGATCGGGGTGACCAAAACTCACGGACCGGAGGTGGTGCGCGAGGCCTGGGAGGCTGGAATCCGCCTGTTCGGCGAGAACAGGGTACAGGAGGCGGCCTGGAAAATCCCGGCATGTTGCGGCGGTCCGGTCTGGCATATGATCGGCCACCTGCAGCGCAACAAGGTGCGCGCCGCACTGGAATGGTTCCGAGTGATTCATTCGGTCGACTCCCTGCGCCTGCTGGAGCAGATCGAGCGGGTGGCGGAAGAGAGCGGGCACCGTCCCGAAATTCTGATCGAGGTCAATGTGGCAGGCGAGGCGAGCAAGGACGGGGCGCGTCCCGAGGCGGTGCCCGAACTGATCGAGGCCGCGCTACGCGCGCGTAATGTGACCCTGACGGGCTTGATGACGATGGCCCCGTTCGTAACCGACCCGGAGCTGACGCGGCCGGTTTTCGCGCGGTTGCGCACGTGGCGCGACCGGTGGGAGCGCGAGTTCGGAATCGGCCTGCCGCAACTGTCGATGGGCATGAGCAACGATTACCCGGTCGCAATCGAGGAGGGGGCCACCTGGGTGCGGCTCGGCACGGCGCTGTTCGGCTCGCGGCCGAAATGGCGGCCCCAGATCGAAGAGCGCTGGGAGCCCTGACAAAGGGAGGGATGCCCGTCTGCTCGTCCGGGCAAGCAGAGTTTCGCACACCAAAACGTATTGCCCAGTGCCTCTTGTTTTGGCTTTCGTTGAGATCCGCACCGCACCTATTTGGTGCAAATGAAACTTGAAGCCAGACACCAAAGAGCAACTGAACCTAAAAAGAGCAGTTGAACCTTCAACTCTCTTTGGTTTCATGGTTTCATGGTTTCGGGGTTTCTGGTTTCATGGTTTCATGGTTTCACGGTTTCAGGGTTTCATCCAAATCGGTATCGGTATCGGTATCGCTATCGGGATCGACCGTTTCACCACAGAACACTTTCCTGGGTTTCAGGGTTTCGGGGTTTCAGGGTTTCATGGTTTCATCCAAATCGGGATCGGGATCGCTATCGGGATCGGGATCGATCATTTAACCACGGAACACTTTCTTGGGTTTCATGGTTTCAAGGTTTCTGGTTTCATGGTTTCATCCAAATCGGGGTCGGGATCGCTATCGGGATCGGGATCGTCGACCCGCGACCCGCGACATTCGACCCGCGACGATCGAC
>Ga0116183_1002263_pt1 | contig 20929 bp, 23 predicted proteins | sample AD_UKC078_MetaG_FD_89753 | JGI IMG/M metagenome (GOLD analysis project Ga0116183, IMG submission 89753) | Active sludge microbial communities of municipal wastewater-treating anaerobic digesters from USA - AD_UKC078_MetaG | ecosystem: Engineered > Bioreactor > Anaerobic > Digestate | place: USA... | reverse complement strand
TTTTACGCTTTTTTGTGTTTACTCGCATCAGTGGCTCCTTTCTTTGATTGGTGTCAAAGTCTGCGGGATTTTCCCACAGAGGGAGCCACTTTTCAACTTTCAACTAAAAATTGTATATCACCGTTCTATATACTGTCCCCTGAATTCCCGTCCCCTGAATTCCCCTGAATTGACCAAAAATTTAATTTGCTTCACTTTTTATCGGTATGATATAACAGAATACCACTGAAGGAGGTTGATTATGGGAAAAACAAAAATAGCAATTACATTGGACGCCGAATTTATCTGTGAATTGGATAGACTGGTCGAAGAAAATTATTTTCAAAATCGCAGCCAAGCAATCCGTGATGCTGTGCGCGAAAAACTTGCCAGAATGAAGCGCAGTCGGCTATCTATTGAATGCGCAAAACTTGATCCGAAATTTGAAAAAGCTATGGCAGAAGAAGGATTAGTTGAGGATGTGAGCCAATGGCCAGAATATTGAGAGGTGAAATTCATTGGGCGGATTTGAATCCAGTGCGAGGTCATGAACAAGCAGGCTTGCGCCCTGTGCTCATTCTGAGCCACGACATTTTTAATGAACGCTCAGGGACAGTTATAGCCGTGGCTATCACAAGCCAACCACAAAAAGCTGGATTCCCCTTAACCCTTGAACTGAAGTCTCCAAATTTACCCAAGAAATCATGGCTTAAAATTAGTCAAATCCGAACCCTGTCTATAGAAAGAATAGGGAAAGTCATTGGTAAAGCATCTCTAGAAGAGTTGAATCAGGCTATTGAAGGGCTGAATGAAATTATTGCGTAACAAAACCAATCCACCCGATCGCTACACTCCATCTGATTTTTCTTGTTAAACTCCGGAGAAGAATCCACTCATAAGCAACATTCCTCTCCTGCATTCCGAATGACGACGAAACCAGGATTTCTCCCGGAGTTTATCCTGAGTGATAACGAAGGAGTCGAAATGACCAAAACTTCCAGCCTTGACAAATCCCAAATCGTTTACATTATAGGGGCACGCGGGCCGCACGGCCATCGCGCCAATTAATCATTATATCAATAAGTTAGATAGGAGTCGCTTATGGAAGGAAAGAAAGAAACCCGTCAATTCAAAACCGAAGTGCAACAGCTCATGAACATCATCATCAATTCCCTGTACTCCCACCGGGAGATTTTCCTCCGGGAGTTGGTCTCCAACGCCTCGGACGCCATCGACAAGCTAAGATTCAAGGCCCAGACCGACGCCGACATCCTGGGGACCGACACGGAATTCAAGATCAAGATCATCCCCGACAAGGAAAACAGGATCCTGGAAATCTCGGATAACGGGATCGGCATGACCTATGAAGAAGTGGTGGAGAATATCGGGACGATCGCCCAGAGCGGGACGGCCAACTTCCTGGAAGCGGCCGCGGCGGCAGGCAAGCCAGAGATGTTAACACCGGAGCTGATCGGCCAGTTCGGTGTGGGATTCTACAGCGCCTTCATCGTTGCCGACAAGGTCACCCTCATCACGAAAGCCGCCGGGTCGGACCAGGCCGTCAAGTGGGAATCCTCCGGCGACGGGTCCTACACCATCGAAGAAGCGAAAAAGGAAGGCCGCGGCACGTCGGTCATCCTCCACCTGAAGAAGGCGGAAAAGGACGAGCAGGACTTCACCGAGGAGTGGACCATCCGCCAGGTCATCAAGAAACACTCCGATTTTGTCTCCTATCCCGTCTGCATGGACGTCGAGCGCACGGAACCGGTCCTGGATGCGGACGGCAAACCGGACGGAGACAAGACGGAAAAGGTCATCAAGGAAGAGACCCTCAACTCCATGAAGGCGATCTGGACCCGCGATAAGAAGGAGATCTCCGACGAGGAATACGACGAATTCTACCAGCACATCAGCCATGACTGGACGCCGCCCCTGACGCGCCTGCACGTCAAGCTCGAGGGGGCGACGGAATACAGCGCGCTTCTGTACATCCCCTCGCGGCCGCCGTTTGACTTCTTTTACCGGGAGCACAAACACGGCGTCCAGCTTTACAGCAAGCGGGTCTTCATCATGGAAAACTGCAAGGAACTGATGCCTCCGTATCTGTCCTTCATCAAGGGCGTCGTGGATGCCCCGGACCTGAACCTCAACGTGAGCCGGGAAATCCTGCAGCAAGACGTCCTGGTCAGAAACATCCGGAAAAACCTCGTCAAGAAGCTCCTCGAACTGCTGGCGGGTTTGGACAAGGAGAAATACGACCCCTTCTTCCAGGCTTTCGGCCCCATCTTCAAGACCGGGATCTCGACGGATTACGAGAACAAGGACAAGATCGCGAACTTGCTCCGCTATCAGACCACCCATTCCAACGGTGCCCTCATCTCGCTCAAGGAATACGTGGATCGCATGAAGCCGGACCAGGAAGCGATTTACTACATCACGGGGGAAAACATCACCGCCCTGAAAAACAGCCCCCATCTGGAGCAGTTGAAGGCAAAGGACTACGAAGTCATCCTCATGAACGATCCGATGGACGAGTGGGTCGTCCGGGATCTCCATGAATTTGAGAAGAAGACGTTCAAGAGCGCCGAAAAGGGTGACCTCGATCTCGACAAGATCGACGACAAGAAGAAGGAAGAGTACGGTCCGCTTTTCGGTTACATCAAGAGCCACCTGGAAGAGAAGGTGAAGGAGGTCAAGCCCTCCACCCACCTCATGGATTCCGTCGCCTGCCTGTCCGGAGACGTCCAGGACATGAGCGCCTACATGCAGAAGGTCCTCAGGGCCACCGGCCAGGAGATCCCGCCGGACAAGCGGGTCCTGGAAGTCAACATGGACCATCCGCTGATCGCCAGGATCAAAACGATCTACGAGAACGACAAGGAGTCCGCCGTTTTGAAGGATTACACGGATCTGCTGTTCGATCTGGCGGTCGTTTCCGAGGGCGGAAAACTCGAAAATCCGTCCCGGTTCAGCAAAATGATCGGGGATTTGATGATAAGCGCCGAAGAGATTTAAGGGCGGCGGAATCTATTTGTCCGTTTGACGGATGGAACACCACCAGTCAGCCGGCGTATAAAAAAGGGGATCGGACATTTCTGAACCGATCCCCTTTTGCGTTTCAGATATTTCGTTTGCAAACCGATGGGTTCATCCCCGCTCCGGCCGGCTATCCGATGCAACAACAAACAGATTATTCTGATGATGACACGCCGCCGTATTCCTCACCGATTCCATTCCAGGATGCCGTCCAGGGGGTGATGCGGCGCCGTATGGACCATCAATCCCCCGTACTCCGGATTGTTGAAAATGATCCGGGAAACCAGCGGCGATACCCGGAAGAGGTATTCGTTGAGAGACTTGATGCCGCGGAGAACTTCAAAAGAATCATGGCAAGCCGGATGTTTGTTGATCCCCTTCAGCGCCAGAAGGGAAAGCTCCGTGCCGGACTGCCGGGCCAGTTCAAGCACCCGGGAAATCCACCAGGGTTCGGGTGCCTCGGGCGAAACGAGGCCCATCACATGGCTGGCCTGCTGCAATCCTTCCCTGAGATAACGGTCCAACTGGTCCGGATCCCCTCCCACCGGTAAACGGTCGTTGAAAAGATCCAGGTAGATGTCCATCTCCCCCCTTCGGGAGATGTAGTCGCCGATCGCGAGAGCGGCCTCGCGTGCCACGGAGACGTGGACGAGAAAAACACAGGGATGCGTTTTCTTTCGCTCTTCCGCGATGTCGTTGGCTTTCTCCACCTTGATCAGATATGCCCGGTTTACGCCCGCCATAATCCCTCTTGTCTTACACCATGAATATCCGTGATTCGCCCTGGATCAATCCAGATAAAGATCCCTTAAAGTGTGGATCAATTCATGGAACTCTTCGTGTTTGCCGACGCCGATCCGGTTCTCCTCGATCCGTTCGAATCCTTCGTACAATTCTTCCTGTTGTGCGTCGGAAAGGATGTTTTCCGCCATGACAAACAAAACGGTATTTTCTTTGTCAATATGATGAAGTAAAAGTGAAATGTACTCCCGGGCATGATGGATGACTTCCGCCAAAGCTGATTTTTCCCCGCGGGTGTATTCGGAGAAAGCCTCGTCCATGGCCTTGATAAACCCTCTGCCCATGGCATGCTCGTGAAGCATAACGCCGATCGGTCCTCCCTCGTTGGGAATTCCCAGAGCTTCCAAAGCGGGGAAAAGAAGCTCTTCTTCTTTGGCATGATGACATTGATCGACGAATACCTTGAGAAATTGAAGAATAGCCGTGAAATGGACGGTATGCAGACTTCCGCTTTCCTGGGCCTTCTTGCACACCCTCTCCAGGATTCCGAGCATGACTTTTACGCCTTCATGCTCGTCTCTCAACTGCTTCGTGGCTTTAAAATTCATATGATCCTCGCTCCTTGACCCAGCTTAAGGCACTGTGCCCCTGCGCAGGGCTTAATGTTCAGAATGTTCGTCCGAAGCCGGTTCGTGCATGCCATGATGGTGTTCCGGCGAGCCTGCGGCATCGAGATGCAGCTTTTCCACGTAATGGGTGAACTGGACATATGCTTCCACAAAAACACGCCCGTCCTTGACGTCAAGATCGGCATGCTTCTTGGCCTCTTTTGCCTGGTCGAACCGCTCCTGTATCCCCTGCGAGGCGGTTTCGGTAATCAGTTTGATAAGGTTTTCGGCAGAACCGCTTTCCAGGGCCTTATCCGCTTCAACGACAGCCGGTGCAACGGCGCCGGCCGGTTTCAGGCCGGTGTACGGCATTCCCTCTCCGGCGCGGTGCAGTCGCACCAGGGTTTCAAGAAAGTACCTGTCCGCCAGTTCCCGGGCCTCTTTTCCTTTCGATCTGACAACCAGGGTCTTTTTGAAAAGATCTTTAATTTCCGCTTCATCCTCTTCCTTCACCCATTTTAACACAGGCGTGATATCCCCTGTTTGAAGGGCCGTTTCCGCGGTTTTGACAACCGGTCCGTCAAGGGTATCGCAATGAGCAACAGCGGCGGGAACAATGAAAGTCAGGGAAATGCCCATGGTCAGAAGGATTGCAAACACGAAACGAAGACAGGGAAAGAATTTGTTCTCCATTTTAATACCCTCCTTAAATGAAAAAGAGAAGACGGGATTTTCTGGCCTTCTCTTTTGTCCGTTAAACGAACCCGTACGGGGCGGGCCGATGCCGGAAGCTTGATTCCTTTTAAGGTTTAACCACCATAACCGGGCATTTTGAACCTTTGATAACCTTGTTGGCGACACTGCCGATGAGGTTCTTCAAAAGTCCCGTCTTCCCGTGGGATGCAATGACAATCAGGTCGATCCCCTTATCCTGCTGTTCTTTCAAAATGACTTCCGCCGGATGGCCTTTCTGAACGTCGAACACCACATCCAGATTTTTGGCGCCGATGATCTTATTGGCTTCATCCCGCAGGTTGTCGTTTGATGCCTTGATGCCCTGTTCCTCAAGCTGGCTGACGACATCCGGCGTAATGCAGTAATCCACCGCGCACTGCTGGATTGCCTTGTCGATGACATGCAAGAGGTATATTTTGGAATTGAACTTTTCCGCAAGCTCGACGGCTTTCTTCAACGCCGCATCGGAATAGGTGGAGAAATCGGTTGGAACAAGGATACTTTTGGGATCTGACATAGCCAAACCTCCTTTGCCGAATGTAAATGTTCATCTGCGGTTAACAAATACACCGAATCACGCTTTAGACGTAACCAGCCTCATCCCTTTGAACAGTTTAAGCGAATTTTAACTTCTCCCTCCAGAATGATCTTGATGAAAAATGAAAGAATGACCTGCCTTCCCCGACGGCAGGCGGTTTGGGACGGCATGTTTCACAAGTGTCTTGTAATTTACCTCATTTATGCGCAGCCGTCCATACTTATCTGGAGAACGAATTGCCTCCGGTAAAATGTTTGTCAATGAATAAGAAACGTGCAGAGGAATCGATCCGTGAACTGAAAATCATCTGCCCGGCGGGAGGCTTTGAAACCGTGATGTCGCTGCCATATACCGGTACCTGCGGCAGCGGCAATTTCGTGGTTTATTCAAAACGGGGTTGTCGGGGCCTTCGGAGATTTACGTTCTCTTCGCTTTTTTCGCTTCTTCGTCTTTCAACAGGATCATCAGTTGACCGCAGCAGGAAAGCTTCCCTGTGCCGCCATGAAGAACCTCGACGATGTTTCCGCACATCGTGCATTTGTAGACCTGATTCTTTTCCGCCATAAAATCCTCCTTCTGATTGAAAACGGTCATCGATTTGATCGGCTCTTGACTTTCTTTGCCAAGCCGCCGGTTTTGGTCTTCTTCCTCCAAACGGATCGAGTTTCCCGGGGGGGAACATACCCTGACTGACCATCGTAACGGGATCCGAAGACACATCGGTTGTAAAAATACCATGACTGAAGGAAGGCGTCAACGACAGGGTCGCTACCTTTTGCCATGAGGGAACGGGCAGCCTCGAAAAGCGGATCCGGAAAGATGCCAGGCCGGCTTTGCAGCCCGCTGACGGAACAGGGGCATCCGTTGTTTATCCGGCGATCCGAAAAAGAACATTGATTCGCCGTAGACAAGGGAGTATCTTGGTCGAAATGGATGACGGGCCGTGGAAAAACGGCCGCTTTACGGGAGAGAAGGAAACGTCATGGCCAAGGAACAGGTGACACGGAGACAGAAGGACGTTTCGCGCCTGTTGCGCGAAAAGAAGAATATTCGGAAGGACCGGGTCGAAAGGCGGAAGAAAAAATAGGGCGGAGACAAAAAATCCTGCGGAAAAGTTTTGAAGCAAGGAATCCGATCAGGAAAAGGGGATGAAACATGACCATATTCGGGATCGGTCTTTTAATGGTGGCCTCCGGAGGATTTTCCCTGGGATTGATCCTCCTGCTGGAGGCTGTCGGCGGTGTCCGTTTAACCTGGACCACGACTCATGACGATGTCCTGATTCCCCTGGGGGCGATTTTTGCGGCCGTGGGATTTTACTTCTGGCTGTCCGGTGTCCGGATGGTCCGGAAGGCATTTTACGAAGAGAAACTCATGACGGAAGGAGTTTACGCCTATACCCGCAACCCCATGTACGCCGCCTTTATCCTATTTCTCATCCCCGCCCTGTCGCTTCTTATGAACGATGTTCTCATCATTCTGACCTCGGCGATTCTCTATGCCGTCTTCAGGATCAACATCGGGAAGGAGGAAGATTTTCTACAGCGGCAGTTCGGGGAGGATTACCGCCGATATGCCGAAAAAGTACCCCGCCTGATCCCCCGGTTCGTCCGGCCGAAGCGCTGACAGGCAGGTCCGGCGGCACGGCCTCCCTTCTTTTTTTACCCGGGCGGATCGATCAGAAGAGAAACGGGATGAACATCCGGCTCTTTTTCATGTATTGACGGTATTCTTCACCGAACCGCCCGATGTTTTCCCTTTCTTCAACCCGGGCCGCCGCATACAGGAAAACCATGATGATCAGGGACAGGCACAGGCTTCTTGCAGAGGGGGCCTTCATCGCTATGCCCCAAGCCAGGAGGATGACGGAGGCATACATGGGATGACGGATGAAACGGTAGGCGCCGACGACGACCAGGCGCGTCGTGTTTTCGAAGGGCAGGTTGGGTGAATTGGGGACGGAGCCCTCGGGAAGTCCCAGGATGAGGATCAGATCCAGACTGTGAATGATCAGTGCCAGGGACGCGATCAGGAGAACCCATGAGACCTGCTGGTGCAGGGAGAAAGGTGCGTCGAACCAGGAGGGCGCGTTCAGGACCAGCATGACCAGGAGGAACTCGAAGGCGAAAAAACGGTAAAACCCGTGAGAACGGGGTTTATTTAACGACCGCCAGGAGACGGCCGTGATAAAGGCCGATCCGAGCAGAATAGAGATGATTTCGATCAACATGCAATTCCTCCTGTGACTCCGGGTTTGGATTCCGGCCTGTTCGGTTCTCCGTCCGGCCTTTCGGCGGCGTGCCGCCTGTCCGGCCCCGGCCGCCGCCGGCCGGTTTTGCCGGGACGTTCTTCCCAGGGGCCAGGGCTCCGTTTCGATAAGGCGGATTGCAGGAACTTCAGGCCGAAAAGCACCGCCTGCGCCGCTATTTCACGTGTGCCGGCGTGTTTCTTTCCCAGAAAAAACCGTCCCGGTAGCCTTGGATATCCCGGTTTTGTTCGGCCAAGGCAAGCCTCTTTTCGGCCAGACATGCGTATTCGTGGTCGATTTCCACCCCCGTATAGTGCCGCCCCAGTTTCTTGGCGACAACGGATGCCGTGCCCGATCCGAGGAAGGGGTCCAGGATGATTTGCCCCTCATTGGAGCCGGCGAGGATGATCTTGGCCAGCAGCTTTTCCGGTTTCTGGGTCGGATGGTCCGTGTTCTCCGGCATGGACCAGAAGGGCACGGTCAGGTCGGTCCAGATATTGGACGGATGGGTGATGCGATAGGGGCCGTCCGGCGAGAAGGTCCAGTCTTTCGGCCGGCCGTTCTGGTCCTTGTAGGGGGCGAGGACCCGGCGTTTGACCTTGACGGAATCGGTGTTGAACACGTAGCGGTCCGAAACGGTGGCGAACCAGATGTCTTCACTGTTGTTTTTCCAATTGTTCCTGGCCCCCCGGCCCTTTTCACGTTCCCAGGTGATCCGGTTGCGAACCCTGAAATATTTGAGGAGGACCCGGTTGACGGCCGCCGAGCAGTACCAGTCGCTGCAGATGTATAACGACGCGGTTTCCTTGAGCAGGCGGGGAAGTTTCCCGATCCAGGATTCAAGCCAGGATTCGTACTCGTCGAGGCGTATCCGGTTAAACGCCCTCCGGTTGAAGGTTTTGGTCAGGTTGTAGGGAGGATCGGCGAAAAGCAAATCGACGAAACGGTCGGGCAGAAGATCGAGGGCCTCGAAGGTATCCTGGCAAAGCGTCGTGTCGATGATGTCCTCCAGGGACGCAGGTTTCCTCAGGAACTTCAACCTTTCTCCGTAGATCATTTTTTCCTCGCCGGTCAGGGCGAGGGTCCGGTTGCGGGGAGCGCGTGTTTTCGTTTTCATGATGGTTTCAAATCCGACGGCGGTGGTATCCGAAGAGACATTTTCCGCGGTTTATTCCCGGCCGTTTTGCGTCCATGCAAAATGCCCGAAACCGGCAGTTCTTGCAACCGATTATTGAAACGGATGGAAAAAAACGGAAAAAATCGTTTATCGCCGGAAGCCCTCTCTCATCGCCGGACGGACGGGTGAGGATGGAGGGCTTCCATGCTTCGGTTGTACGGGGGGAACGGAGGCGTTACGATTCTTTCGTGCTACCCAGCCAGCGGTAGATCAGCCCGCCCAGCATGCCGCCGGCGAGCGGTGCCACCCAGAAGAGCCAGAGCTGCGCCGTGGCCCATCCGCCTACGAAGAGGGCCACCCCGGTACTGCGTGCGGGATTCACCGACGTATTGGTTACAGGAATGCTGACCAGATGGATCAGGGTCAGGCACAGTCCGATGGCAATCGGGGCGAATCCCTGGGGAGCGCGTTTGTCCGTTGCCCCCATGATGACGAACAGGAACATGAAGGTCATGACGATTTCCGTGATCAGGCAGGCGGTAAGGGAATAGCCTCCCGGTGAATGATCGCCGTAACCGTTGGAGGCAAAGCCCGCTGCAGGGTCAAACCCCGCCTTGCCGGTTGCGATCAGAAAAAGCACGAAGGCCGCGACAATGGCGCCCAGGACCTGAACCGCGACATAGGGAAAGAGATCTTTCGCGGGGAAACGGCCTCCCGCCCAGAGCCCGAACGATACCGCCGGGTTCAGGTGGCATCCCGAGATATGGCCGACGGCGAAGGCCATGGTCAGGACCGTAAGCCCGAAAGCCAGGGCGACACCCAGCAGACCGATTCCCACCTCCGGGAAGGCCGCCGCCAAAATGGCGCTGCCGCATCCCCCCAGGACCAACCAGAATGTTCCGAAAAATTCCGCACCCAATCGTTTTGCAATGCTGTCCATCTTTCCTCTCCTTTCCTTTTTTTCCCCATCCATGACATTCCCGACGGAACGCGCTTTCCGGCGACCGCTTCGGGCTCAATTTGTCATAACCGGAAACGGTGTTTCCATCACCGGTCCTTGATCGAAGGAACCGTCATCAGGTTCACGTTTTTTCGTCCCTGTGGAGAGAGAAGGACTGAAGATGCCGGCAGAGGGACGCCGTATCCAAAATATGGGCAAAGCCGTAGGCCAGGTTTTTCAAGGCGGCGATATGGAGTTCTTCCGCCACGGCCGCCGTTGCATCGGCGATGAAAAAAACCCGGTAGTCCCGCATGAAGGCATCCCGCGCCGTCGTTTCGCAGCAGCAGTTGGTGAGGAGGCCGCAGATGATCAGGTCTTCGATTTCTCTTTCCTTCAGGAGGGCATCGAGATTCGTGCCGTAAAAAGCACTGTAGCGGTTCTTGTCGATAATCGCTTCCTCTTTCCGAGGTTTGAGTTCGGAAACGATTTCCCAGCCGGGGCTGCCGTAATGAATCGCCTGGCCCCACCACTTGACGAGACTTCCTCCGTTTTTTGCGGGGTCGTGGTGTCCGTGCCGCGTGTAGAAGATCTGTACACCGGCGCTGCGACACGCGTCGATCAGGGACCGGACGCGCTCGATGATAAGGTCGGCCAAAAGGGCGGAATACTGCTGCATGTCGATCACCAGAAGTGCGGCCTTCCCCGGGGCGGGCAAGGCGAAACGAGTGTTGTAGAGTTCTACATCCTGCAGGTATTTTGATCCCATATTTCTGTCTCGTGCGAAGGTTTGGCCGTGATGGAGGATGAGGGAATCGTCAACAAACCGGGTCGAGAGAACAACTTGCTGATAAATATAATACATTTACCCGTTATCGCCAAGAATTATGTTTCGGGCGAATTGCCCCGCAAAACGTTCCGGGTGTCGTCCCGGGTTCCGCGCCGTGGCCGGGGATATTTTTCTTGACAGCAGGGCCTGTTCCGTACTCCAAATAGGAAAAACAGCGGGAGCTGTTGCAGCGACAGCCATAAGTGGCTGCGAAGCGGCCGGCGCGGCGGATTGCCTGGAAAGAAAGGACCTGGAAGAAAAGGTGCAGGCCTGTATCGGCGGTTTCGCAGATGACCTCCGGGATGCGCTGCACATCCCGGAGGGAACGGTCCATCCGAGCCTCGATCGGGCGCGGCACGCCCCGCAGGATTGCCTTGTCAAAGTGCCGGGAGGTACGAGATGAGTTGCACGGACAGAGAAAAACAGCTTCCGGCCTATCTCGGGGGAGGCCTTTCTTCCGCGGAGATGGATGAACTCACGGATCACCTTGCCTCCTGCGCAACCTGCCGGAAAACCCTCGAAGATCTGAAGAAAACCGGCCGCCTGGTGTGTGACCTGGAGAAGATCTCTCCTCCGCCCCGGCTGAAATCGCAGATCATGAACCGGGCGCGGGAAGGGGCGGAAAAGAAGGGATTTCTGCGGAAGTTCTTTTTTCCCCTGTACATCAAGATTCCCGTGCAGGTCCTTGCCGTCGCCGTGCTCTCCGTTTTTTCCTTTTATCTATACCGGCAGGACGTACCCCGGATGAGGACGGAAGAGATTCCCCTGCCGCCGTCGCCGGTGTTCGAGACAAACCGGGAACCGCCGCTGCCCCGGGTCATTTCGCGAAAACGGTCCGCCATGCCGAAAAACGCCGTCCAGGCCGACCAGGAGATGCCTGCCGCAAGCGCCGGCCGAAGCGATGCGGGTGACTCCGTCTCTTCCATGGCTTCTGAAGAAAAGGTGCCGGAGACGGGAAAAATCGCCGCGGATGAGAGGACGGCGGAAAACGTCCCCGCCTCCGCGGCACCGCTGCCGCCGGTGATGCCCCAGGTTTCGGGAAGGGAGGCGAAAGACGTGTTTTTATCGGCCGAGAACCAGAAAAATGGGGGAATGAGCGCTTCCACGCCGTTTCCAACGGAGAAAAACAGGATCTGCGAGCCGGGTGCGGAACTGTGCCGATACGGGGCAGAGGACGAAAAGGGAGAACGGTCTCCGGCCAAAGAGGCTTGGATGCCGGGCGCGGAAATATCCCTGGAATGGGTTCTGTCGGTTCAAGATGTGAGGACGGCGTCGGCGGAATTGGAGGACTATGCCGGAAAAATCGATTCACTGCATGCCGGAACGGCTGTCCACGATGGAAAACACGTGTTCACCATCGACATCAGGCCCTCTCATGTCGGAGCTTTCCGGGAAAAACTGCGCACCCTCGGTCAAGTGAGTGCGGATCAGGAGCCCGGAATTGTCAAAGAGGCACCCTGGGTCCACATCAGGATCATCCTTGTTCCGCCGGGCTGGGATAAACCTTGAGCACGCCCGGTTTCCTTGATAGAAGGACGAAGACGAAAAGGGTGGCGTCAATTTCGTTGACAGGGGGCGAGCCTTCCCCTATATTGCCTGAAATTACCCGGGTCTTTTCAGGAAGACCTGCCGGACAGGGGTGTTCAGCAATGGCGGAATCGCGCAAGATCAAAGTCGGGTTTGTTCAGATGGCCTGTGTTTCCGATCCCGGCTCGAACATGGTCCGCGCCGTGGAGGGGATCCGCCGGGCGGCGGCCGGGGGAGCCCGGATCGTCTGCCTTCAGGAACTGTTCCGATCCATGTACTTCTGCGTTTCCGAAGATTACGCTCCTTTCGAACTCGCCGAAACGATTCCCGGTCCCTCGACGGGGACATTTCAGGATCTGGCGAAGGAACTGGGGATTGTCATTGTGGCCTCCCTGTTTGAAAAACGGGCGGAGGGCCTGTACCACAACAGCGCCGCCGTCATCGACGCGGATGGCGCATATCTGGGTAAATACCGGAAGATGCATATTCCCGACGATCCATCCTTTTACGAGAAGTTCTACTTTACGCCGGGCGATCTGGGTTTCCGGAGCTGGAAGACGAAATACGGCACGATCGGTGTTCTGATCTGCTGGGACCAGTGGTATCCGGAGGCGGCGAGGCTCACCGCCCTGCAGGGAGCGGAGATGCTCTTCTATCCGACGGCGATCGGATGGGCCGAAGGGGAGGATCCGCAGGTCCGCCGGGACCAGTTCGACGCCTGGCGGACGATTCAGAGGGCTCACGCCATTGCGAACGGGATTCCGGTGATCGCCGTCAACCGGGTCGGGAAAGAGGGAAACATCACCTTCTGGGGCGGCTCCTTTGTCGCCGATACCCTGGGGGAGATTGTTTATCAGGCTTCCCACGATAAAGAGGACGTCGCCGTTTGCGAAATCGATCTCGGGAAATCCGATGTGACGCGCCGGCACTGGCCTTTCCTCCGGGATCGGCGCATCGACGCCTACGCGGGCATGACCCGGCGTTTTCTCGATTTCCCCTGCGAGTCCGATTCATGATCTACCGGGAAACGCCCAGACAACTCGGCTACCGTTTTCCCGCGGAGTGGGAACCCCAGCGGGCAACCTGGCTTTCGTGGCCCCACAAGGAAGAATCCTGGCCGGGTCGGTTCGAACCCATTCCCGGGGTTTTTACGGAAATCGTCAAAATTCTGGCCTCCTTTCAGCACGTGAACATCAACGTCATCGACCGGACCATGCACGATGACGTCATGAAAAGGCTGACCGAAGCCGGTGTCGACCCGGGACGGCTCACCCTGTACCCGATTCCGACCGATGACGCCTGGTGCCGGGACCACGGTCCGGCTTTCGTCGTCAAGCCCGGTGCGGAAGAGCCCCTGGCCGTGATCGACTGGGGCTACAACGCCTGGGGCGGCAAGTATCCTCCCTATGACCAGGACGATGCCGTTCCGTCGAAAGTGGCCGAATACCGCCGCCTGCCCCTTTTCTGCCCGGGGATTGTCATGGAAGGAGGGGCCATCGATGTGAACGGCGAAGGGTGTCTTTTGACCAGCACCCCCTGCCTGTTGAATCCGAACCGCAATCCCCATCTGTCCCAAGCGCAGATCGAATGGTACCTGAGGGAATATTACAACGTGGAGAAAATCCTCTGGGTGGACGAGGGAATTGCCGGGGACGACACGGACGGCCATATCGACGATTCCGCCCGCTTCGTGAATCCCGACACCATCGCGGCGGTCGTGGAAAAAAACAGGAAAGACGAAAACTATCTTCCCCTGCAGAAGAATCTCGCGCAGTTGAAAGCGATGACCGACCTGGCGGGCAACCCCTTCCGGATCGTCGCGCTGCCCATGCCCCGGCCCCTTGTATTCGACGGGCAGCGCGTCCCCGCCAGCTACGCCAACTTTCTCATTGCCAACGGGGTCGTCCTCGTTCCCACGTTCCGCGATCCGAACGACGCCGTGGCCCTTGCCGTTTTAGCGGATGTATTTCCCGGCCGCCGGGTGATCGGCATCGACTGCTACGAGCTGGTCTGGGGCCTGGGCACCCTCCATTGCATCAGCCAGCAGGAACCCCTGGTTTGAGGGATCGGGAAAGATTCGTTTGTCCTTGATCTGAAAGCGCCGGCCCGGCACGGGGGGGATCATCGCCCCTTTCTTTCATCCGGACGCCCGGACCGGCTTCCATCCGTCATCTCCCGGTTTTTCCGGCTCTTGCCTTCCAGACGGCATAGCCGATCAGGGCGAAACCGGCCAGACCCGACAGCAGGTAATACCAGTAGTAGGAGAGAAAATCGCGGCCCCATCTCACATCCTCGGGGACGTAGCAGACGTCGTCCCGGACAAGGATGGGAATCTGATCCCTCACCTTGAGCTTTTCGTAGAATCGGGCATCGACGGCGGCTTCCCCTCCGCAGTAGGGGCTTTTGATTCCCTGCACGGTGATGTAGTAGCTGGAAACCCCGATTCCCCTGTTCCCGGTTTTCTTTTTGTACTTCTCCATAACCTGTCCGACGGACGGGATCATCTCCGGCTTGAACGTGTGGATGATCACCCAGTCGATGTTGACGAAAAAGTTCCAGAGAAGTCCGAATCCCAGAATAACCGGGATAAGCGCTCGTTTCCACATGATATTGCCTCACCGGGTGTTTCGAATATACTCCGCAAGGGTCTTTCTAAGCCTGATCGACTGCCGACAGTTGCCAGGGGTTGTTGCCGACGGGACGCGTAAAAGTCCAGTATTCTTCGAAACGCACGGGCTCGTCCCTGCTTCCCGCCACGACACTGCCCGTTGTCTCGTCCACCGTATAATCGACAAGATTGGCGAGATACTTCACGGTGATGAAGTCCGCGCCGTTTTCCTGCCAGGCCTCGGCGATATCGACGGAGCGGACGGCGATGTTGTCGAGTTTGTTGATCCTCTTCTCCTGCTTCATCCGGTCGGCTTCACCCTGGATGGTCCGGTACATGTCGTCGGTCAACAGCTTGCGCATGCCTGCCATGTCCCGGTTCGCCCAGCAGGCCTGGAGCTTGAAGAAGAAATCCATGGACTGATCCCGGAAAGCCTCCTCGCTGAAGGAAGGGTCCATCCGGCGGATATGACTCAAACCGCTGGAAACGTCTTTCCCGGTACTGACCGGCGTTTCACCGTAAGAAGGCTGGTAGGACGCCCTTGCCGGTTCTCCCTGGTAATATTGCGTTCCGGCCGGGGCTTCCCTTGCCATTCGACGTTTTTTCATGAACCAGTAAATACCGTAAAGAACCAGGCCGATGAGCAGGATGTCCATCAGGCCGATACCGCCGCCCAGGCCGCCCGCGCCCGCCGCACCGAAACCGAGGGAACTGAAGAGCAGGGCTCCCAGGAACCCGCCCGCCAGGCCTCCTGCCAGATTTTTCAGGAAGCCGCCCCTCTGGGGCTGCTGAACGGGGCTCCCGGCGTTTCGGGTATTCTGGCTGCTGTAACTCTTCGAGGGTGTCGAAGAATAGGAATTGGAATTACTGAAGGAAGAGCGCGATCCCCGGCTCCCGAAAGACCGGCCTCCTCCGAATCGGGCCTCTGCATCGATGGGGAGAACGTACATCAAGATGAACAGCACCGCGACCATGACGGAACCGAATTTCATAATGCGTTTATCACTCATGTTTTATCTTTTTGACTCCTTTTCCCGTTGATTTTTTTATCTGATGCGGACATCCGGGTTCCGATGTTTCAGTCAAAGCGCCTTTCATGTCTTCTGGATCAGATACAGGCTGAGCATGAGACCCAGGCAGCCGGCAAACCGGGGCAGGTTGATCGCCTGCCGGGGGAGATGCAGGATGCCGAAATGATCGAGGACCACGGAGATGACCAGTTGCCCCGCGATGGTCGCGGCCAGGGTGTTCGTCATGCCGATGCGCGGGGCAAGAACCAGCACCATGGTGACGAAAATGGCCCCGAACAGGCCGCCCGTGAAAACATACCAGGGGGCCTGGCGCAGTTGCTGCCATGACGGGATTTCCGTCCGCAGGGTCAGCAGAACGAGGGACAGGACAACCAGGGCGCCCAGAAAAGAGATGAACGAAGACTGGATCGGATCGTTCAGGATTTTCGCCAGGCGGACGTTGACAAGACCCTGGACCGGAATCAATCCGCCTCCGATCAATGCCGCCAGCATCAGGGCGAGTGTTCTCATTTCCCCTCCTTCAAGAAGCTTTTTGCATCGTTTTATCGAACCATCCGCTTATTTCGGCGGCTGGATCGCAGCGATATATTGGGCGACCATGTTTCCCAGGTCGGACGGGAGCGAACGGTCCGTTTTTCCGAAAGTCCAGGAGGCGGCAAAGGGGTTGTTGCTCGTCGAGAGTTCTTTCTGCCTCAGCACCTTGCCCGAAGCGGCATCGACCAATTCCAGCTGCAGGGTCATGTCGGAGGCGCCGGCGAAGGCTCCTCCCCAGAACCGGGCGGCGCCGCTGACGATTCTCAGGTTGGTCACCTTTGTCCTGACCCGAAGCGCGTCGGCATATTTCGCGCCGTCTTTTGCCATGTCGACCTGGCGAAAGAGATTCATGGCTTTCACCGCGGAGACGGCACTGGCTTCACATTCCGCGACCGATCCGGGATAATCCGCTTCCAGCTGCGGGTCCGCCGCGAATTTCTCGAAGACGAGTTTCCCGTACTTTCTGTCCAGTGGAATCTCTTTTACTTCCGGTTCACCGCTTATGGCCGGATTCTGATCCGCCGCCCGGCTGATATCCCCGGAACCGGCCAGGAGAAGCGTTACGGTGAAGAGGATTGCAGTCATAAGAACGATTTTTTTATCCCGATCTTTGAAGCGCATGGCCATCATTTCCTCCCGTTTTTTATATCGGCACTTATTCATGGATGAAACGCCCTGTCAAGGGCGATTATACGCTGTCCGTTTCCTTGTCCGGCAGGTCGGCGTCATCATCGCAAAAACGCCGTTCCGGGATCGGGTCCTCAATGACCGTATCGCTGAAGGTACTTTGTGGAGAACCGTTCAGCGGGAAATCCCACGTTGAATTTCCGGTAGGGGAGATCGATGAGCCAGGGAGAGGCATGATCCCTCTGGTGATCGTAGGTGTAGAAGTCCGTTTCGTAGTGGGACAGAAGATCGAGCATTTGCCCGTCTCCGTATCCGTAGAAGTAGTTCTGGGTGGTTTTCCAGAGCCTGCCCCGCAGGTCGTAGGCATCGGCCAGACCGCTTTTCCAGCAGCCGCCCAGGACCCAGAGAATTTTCTTGCTGTAGAGTCCGCAGTCACTGGGTGTTTTCGGCGTGGCCTCGATGACGTAAACCTGGGGCCACAGTCTCCAGTACATACGGGGAAATTTTTCGCCGACCGTGGTCGGGTGCCGCCGTTGGGCCGCCCTGTTTTCCGTGATGAAGTCGGTGGAAAAAAGCGTGGTCAATTTGGGCTGGACGTTGATCAGTTTCCAGTGCCATCGGGCGACGGGCACGTCCAGGGTCCGGAAATCGCCGATGGAGGAGTCGGAACCGACAAAGGAATCGAAGCGCTGGCCGCTCGTCACGCGGCGGATTCTCCTCATCATGGGAATGTAGGTGAATGAATCGTCCAGCCGGTTCTGATCGTTGTAGCGGTACGTCAGGTTGCCGTACCCCTGCAGGTCGGCGGGTGTCTGCACGTACACCAGTTCCTTGAAAAAAATGTCGTTCATTCTTGAATCGTAGGTCGGTTTCGGAGCGAGAATTTCCCTGCTCGTCAGAAAAATCCGATCCCAGGACATTTCCACGACCCGTTCCTGTTTGCCCTTCGATCCGATGAAGAGCATGTTCACCCAGTCATGGGTAAAGTCGTCGCCGTCGTAAACATGGACCTGGTTATACCAGGCTTTCAGTCCCGCGTCGGGATCCTGTTCCATCAAATCGGGGAAAGGTTCTCCTCCCGGCCACCAGGCGCCGGTTGTGGTTTTCAGGTTTCCGTCGAAAGCGATAACGGCCTTCCCCCGGTTCGCCTTGGTGACCGCCCCGTAAACTTTCGGCACCGGCCAGGGCTTGTAATCGGCGATGACCAGTTCCATGCCTTTTTTGACCATGTTGTAGATGCCGGGGCTGGTCAGGGCAATCAGTTCTTTTTTGATCCCCTCGACATTCTTTTTTGTGACGACCATGCCGACTTTGATTTTCCGATTGGTGATCCTTTCGATTTCTCCTGTCGGAATGCTACGGGGCATGCCGTCGAAATCGAATTTTTCCGGATACTTTTCGAAGCCCGTGTAGCCCGGAACCTTTGCCTGCTGGTCCGTCAGGGCGAATGCCGGTGCGATGCAACTCAGACAAAGAAACGGAATAAGGACGAGCATCATCCTCAAAGGCAACGCTGTCTTTCCCTTCATAAACGATTCCTCCGGTGTTTTTGGATAGCTGTCTAAGCGTTTCAACCTCGGGTGAAATCCCCTCGGAAATCTCGTTTTCGGTGCGGATTTCCCGTAAAAAGCAGGAAAACCATGCTAAAATTCATGAATCTTGTCAAGGACACATTCCATGATTCGGACGGCGGCCTTCCGGAAGGACGGCATGGGGGGAAGACGCGGTGTTCCGGAAATGCCGCTTGCCGCTCCGGGGCATCGCTTTGATCCTGCTCGGGAATGATGAACCTGTAAAAAAACCGGAAAATGATCGACTTGTCATTCCGGGTTCTTCGATGCGTTCAAGGATAAACTTTCGATAAGGACATAGCATGACAAGAGATTTTCCGGCGCCTGCACTCTTTGGGAGGACAGAAACGGACTTTTACAAGGGCGTCAGGATTCCTTTTTTGCCAGCGGGACGATTTCACTCTCTTTCAGGATTTTCAGCACTTTACCGAAGAGCAGGACATCCTGCCCCTCCGTTTCATCGAAAGTGACTTCGTCTCCCGGCTTCACGGTTTTTACGGCGCCTCCGATGGAAATCACCTTTCCCCGCCCCTCCACAAGGATTCCTCTCTGAACTTTGAGTGCATCCGACTTAATCACGGGTTCAACGACAACCTTGTCCTCGGATTCGCCGCTTTCTCCGCGGGCCATCTGATTTTCCGAATTCAATGTTTTTCCTCCTTGAAATTAGGTTCCAATGCCCTCCGGGGTATCTTCATTCCCGGTTCTCGCCGTTTTCCCGGTGGAAACGGTTCTTTCCCGCGTCAATATGGCCGACGTTTTTCCCTAAGTCAAGGCCGAATTGTTTCGTTTCACGGAGCCGGTTGAACCCCGGTGCCGATTCGTATATATTGCCGGGAAATCGTTTGTTTCGGAGTGATGCCATGGCTTGGGCTGTTCTTGCTTTTCTGGTCTTCCTGTTCCTGATTCTGTTTACGGGTTGGCGGAGTAACGGGAAGATTCCCCCGGAATTTGCCGATCTGGCGAACGATCCGGGAATTACGCTCAAACGGGCCGGATATTCCCGAAGGTCTGCCGGTCCTGCGTCTCCCTTTATGTACGGACCCTGTTTCGAAGGAATCTGGCGGGATGTGCCGGTGGTCGTCTCGACGGTGATCGATGAGGAGAAAACCGTTTTGGGAAGGCGCCTGGCCTTCTCTTTTATCCGGCCTCTGCATCTGGCCCTCTTTTGTGCTTTCGACATCGATGCCTTTTCATCGGCACCCGTTGCCGATGAGTACCGGGATGTCTACCTGAAGCGGATCGACACGGGTGTGGCGGACCTGAAAGCCTGGGCGAAGGAGGGGAACCAAGCCGGGATGCTTCTGCTGGCGGGCGATGTGGCGGTCCGCCTGCAGCGATTGACGGGTCACGTCAAAGCGATCAATCAGCACGTCGGCGCGAACCTTCCCGGTTTACGCCGGGCGGGCTTTATGATAAATGATCATGAAGTGGTTCTTTTTGTGACGGAGCCGTCCCTGCTGACGCGGGAACTCGTCGACGACGCCTGCCAGCTTTCCCAGGCCCTTTCCGGTTTCGGATACGGTGCTCCCGGCGAGTCGAAAAGGCCGGAAGGGTTGTTTTGCAGGAGGGTCGCGATTTTTTTGGCAATCGCCTTGATCGGATTCATCCTGGGAATCATGATCCTGAAGTTGCTTCAACGAGAAGGGGCGCCGTATTTTGGGGGCTGGGAAGAAAAACAACCAAACCGGACTTTTTACGAAGCTGTCAAAAAAAGTGCCGCCTGGGGTTATTCGCTGCAGGAGATAAGATATGAAAATTTCCAGAGTCGAAGAGATGCGGTTGATGGACCGTTTCGCCATTGAAAAACTGAACATTCCCGAGGAAATCCTGATGGAGAATGCCGGTCAGGCGTCGTCTTTCATCCTGGACCGAAAGATCGGTATCCCGGGAAAAAAATTCGTCGTTCTGTGCGGAGGGGGAAACAACGGCGGAGACGGGTTTGTCGTAGCCCGGAAAATTTATTCCGACGGGGGCAGGGTGAAGGTCTTTGTCCTCGGCGATCCCGATCAGTACAAGGGAGCGGCGAAAACGAACTGCCGGATCCTCTCCGGTTTGCCGATCGAGATGGAACGGGTGAATTCCGTGGAGGATATTCTGAAGGATGTGCTCCACTGCGACGGGATTGTCGATGCCCTTTTCGGCACCGGTCTGGACCGGGAAGTGGGGGGGCTCTATGCCGATGTCATCGATCTGGTCAACGAAAGCGGCAGGAAGGTGCTCAGCCTGGATATTCCCTCGGGCGTAAACGGCGACACGGGGG
>Ga0116183_1002261_pt1 | contig 20938 bp, 17 predicted proteins | sample AD_UKC078_MetaG_FD_89753 | JGI IMG/M metagenome (GOLD analysis project Ga0116183, IMG submission 89753) | Active sludge microbial communities of municipal wastewater-treating anaerobic digesters from USA - AD_UKC078_MetaG | ecosystem: Engineered > Bioreactor > Anaerobic > Digestate | place: USA... | reverse complement strand
TGGTTTAAACTATGTAACCCGAAGAAGTTTAGAAGCGATCATGATTTATGTAAATATTTACATAATAATGAGTTCGGATAAAAACCTTTTGGTTAACGTTGTTTTTTATGTCAATTTGTATAAGTTTACATAATTTTACATAAATATAAATCTACGGTCAATCTATGAGAATATGTCTTCTTACTCATGCCTATACCCCTTCTATAGGAGGAGTAGCAATTTCTGTGAAAAGAATAGCAGGACTGTTAAAAAAAACAGGATATTTTGTACTTATTTCTACACTTTCTCAGAAAGTTTTACCTGGAGAAGAAGTAATTACAGAAGAAGATGGTATTTTAGTATCAAGACTGGGAAAATATCCGATAAGTTCAGATACAAAAACAGTATGGTTTGAACACCTCTGCAGATTAATAGATAAACATAAAATTAATATTATCCATTCCTACTATGTTTCAAGGGCGGGTTTTATAGGTGTAATGGCAGGAAAACACAAAGGTATCAGATCAATTGTAAGCATAAGAGGAAATGACCTGGGAAAAGATATATTTTCAGGAAAAGAATTTCCTCTTATAGAATGGACATTAAAAAACTCTTCGGCCATAACATCAGTATCAAAAGATCTGGCTCATATGGCAGCAATTCTGGTGCCAATGAAAAAAATAAATATTATTCACAACTCGGTAGATACGGAGTTATTTAAAAAAGAATCGCCAGATACAGATCTTTTAAATAAACTATCTATTTCAAAAGAAGAACCTCTTCTGGGATTTATTGGAGAAGGAAAACCTAAAAAAGGAATTTATGCTCTCCTTAATGCTTTCTGCCGTGTTCTGGAAAGTAAAAAGGCCCATCTTTTCATCATAGGTAATATAAGGCAGGACATGATGGATTTAATAAAATTTTTCAGAGGAAAAAATGCGGCTCTAAAAGAATATCTTCATATTTTACCACCTGTTTTACCTGAATATATTGTTAAATTTTATAATCTTTTTGATATATTTGTTATGCCTTCTCTAAGAGATGGAATGCCAAATGCAATACTTGAGGCCATGGCCTGTGAACTTCCTGTAATTACAACTTCTACAGGTGGCATAGAGGAACTAGTTCTTCAGGGAACAACAGGTCTAATGGTAGAACCAGGAGACATAGACAATTTAACTAAAGCTCTTTTACAACTTATTAATTCACCGGAGAAAAGAATGTCTATGGGAAAGGCCGGAAGAAAAAGAGTGGAAGAATTGTTTCATCCTTTGAAAGAACTAGAAGAAAATGTTAAAATATATAAGAGTGAAAAGTGAAAAGTGATGTATATAGAAAGTAAAGTACACATAGAATTTTCACGTCTCACGGTCTCTAAACAAAAGAAAGGTGGTAATTATGAGATTACCTCCACAACTCAAAATTACAGGAAATATAGATGATATATACTGGAAGCTTAATAATTTTTCGGAATGCTCTTTGGCAGAAAGAAAACAATCAAGAACCTTCGGATGTATAGCAGTTCTACTGGGAATATCACTCTTTACTGTTATTCCATATATATTTTCATCTTCACCTGAAGAAGATGCTTCCTACAGACTCGGAGTTTATATTGTTATCTTTGTAATTGCCTTTATATTATTTATAGCGGCACTGGCAAAAAATAAATTTGGCTTTGAAGAGAAAAAACTCCTTCTGGATATGATACAGGGTATAATAGAAGGAATCAGGGATGATGTAAGAAAAAAAGGTACTATGAGATTATTCTGCGAATTTATCCCTGGCCGGAAACCGGTGGAATCTGATCAGAGCACAACAGAACCAAGGTTTTACAGTGTAAGAAGAATAAAGTATAAATATAAAACAGCCGATTTAAGATTTAATTTGCTGGATGGAAATATTCTGAAAGTCCGTATTTATACAAAAGAAAGGGAGAAAATAAAAAGAGATCACAGCACAAAAAAATATTACAGAAAAAAATATCTCCTCAAAGTAAGACTGGATGTAAACCCTATCTGTTACGATCTGGCAAATTTCAATGACTCTATATATAACAACTATGAAGTCACTCCCAATATAGTAATAGCAGGAGTAAAAAAAGGACAGAACCATATATCTATGATAGCAAAACTGGCAAAACTGGATCAGTATACAGGACGGCAGTTAGCAGGTATGGTGAAGGGTCTTTATGCAGGAATAAAACTTAAAAAATTTGTTAGCAGTTAAACATTCTGGTACCATAGAATATATTTTAATCTAATATCGTATTATATGGCAATTCATACCAGCGGTTTCGACTGCTATAAAGAATTTTCTCAGGTATAATCTATGTATCAAATTGCCTGTATAAAAAATAATATAGAGGAATTCCGTTCATCTCTTGAAGAAGGGAAACCTTTCAGGCCTCTGAGTGTAAAAATAAAACTCACCTGGAATTGTAATCTTTCATGCCTTATGTGTAATTCCATAAGACAGATGAGAGGAACAGAACTGACTTATAAAAGAGTATTAAATCTTGTCCAGGAACTTTCATCTCTGGGTTGTAGAAAGATTCACTTTTCAGGAGGAGAACCTATCCTCTGGGATGGTTTACTGGACATAGCAACATATGCTCGTTCTAAAAAACATATAAAAGTAAATCTCACAACAAATGGAACTCTTATAACACCTGACATGGCAAAAAAAATTATTTCAGCAAGATTCAAGACAATTTCAGTATCTCTGGATTCAAGTGAAAAAAAAATCCATGACCATATCCGGGGCAATGGAAACTGGGAAAAAACCATTGAAGGTGTAAAAAATCTAATCAAAGAAAGAGAAATAGCAGGAAGTACAACGAAGATTAGATTTAACATAGTTGTAAGCAATATAAATTATAAAACTCTGATAAAAATGCCTGAACTCGCAGGTTCTCTGGGAATAGATTATTTACTTCTTATACCTGTTGATGATCATCTTGGAATTGGATTAAAATTAAACTATGAAGAACTGGTAGAATATAATACAGAGATAGGACCTTTACTTGAAGAAAAAGGCTATAAATACAATCTCTGGGAATGGAAAGACCAGGCTTTCCCTTTTGGCAGAACTTTTTCGGATCTTGAATTTTCTTCAAAAGGGTTGTATTCTATGGGTATATATAAAAAAATTCCCTGTTTTGCTCCCTGGCTTCATTCATTCATTTCCCCCAGAGGAAGGGTCTTTCTCTGCTGTATGACAAAAAACGTGGGAGTACTCGGGAAAATTAAAAAGAAAAATTTTAGAGAAATATGGAAGGGAGAAGGTTACAAAACTGCAAGACATTTAATGCTAAAAAATAGATTTAATGAATGCTTTAAATGTGACAGTTTCCTGAGAGAAAATATGATGATAGCAAAATATTTTCTCCCAAAAAGTAAAGGTGAACAAATATGACAGAGAAAAAAATAAAAATCCTTGTAATTGATGATAAAGAAGAACTTCTTATGCTGGTAGCAGTAATTTTTGAGGATACAGGCTATGAAATTATCGGATTAAAAAACAGTCTGGAAGCCTTTGAAACAGCTATAAAAGAACAGCCAGATGTAATAATTTTAGATATAATGATGCCCAAAATGGATGGATGGGAGGTTTTTAAAAAAATAAAAGGCAACCCTTTAACAGCACATACACCTGTATTAATCTTATCAGTAATGGCAGACAGAGAAGAAGCAGAAAAAGGTAAGGAAATGGGAGCAGATGCCATTATGAGAAAACCCTTTGAACCAAACAAATTAATAAAAATAGTAAATAAAATCCTTAATACAGAAGAAAAACATTCAGTATAAGGAGACTGAAGATCTTGAATATAAATCCTGATAAAGTAAATGAAGGTTATAGAAAAATAATAAGTGAAATAAATCGACCCCATATAGATCTCAAAAGTGTATCCCGAAAAATTATGGAGGTAATAGTTGATGTTTTTGGCGCAGACAGGATTGATATAGCAATTATCAGAGAAGATTTTGATATTGAACATATGCCTCTTACCGAAGAAAATGCGGTAAAACTCAGAATTACAAAAGGTTATACTGATGAAGAATGGAATTTACTCCTGGAATCGGGAATTCTTATGGATAGTATCCGTCATGCCATAGTTACTAAAGAAAGTATCATCTTTTCAGATACAATTGATGAACCGCGGGACAAAGCAGAAGTTTCAGATAAACTCAAGCACGGTTGCTGGATGAATTATGTTCTTGTTATTAATGATAGAGCAGTAGCAAATGTCCATCTCGCTAAAAAAGAAAGACTCTACTATCAGGAAGAAGAGTTAAAACAGCTTGAACACATGAGTCAACTTCTTGCCACCGCCATCAACGTGGCCAATCTCTGGGAAAAAGAAAGAATGCTCATTCTGGAGTTTATTCATTCCCTTAATGTGGCACTGGAAGTAAGGGACAAATATACAGCAGGCCATGTGGAAAGAGTAAAACTTTATTCAGAACTTATGGCAATAGAAATGAAATTCAATAAAGAAGAACTTGAATTGATAAAAACTGCAGCTATTTTACATGACCTCGGAAAAATCGGTGTAAGAGACAGTGTATTAAAAAAAGAAGGTACTCTGAGTGCAGAAGAAAAAAAAGAAATCCAACAACATGTAATTATGACAAATGAAATACTAAAAAATCTTTCCTATCTTGATGATGCAAGAGAGCTGGCCTGTTACCACCACGAAACCTTTGATGGTACAGGTTATGTCATGGGAATAAAAGGTGAGGATATACCTATGGGAGCAAGAATTATTGCTGTAGCAGATACCTTTGATGCCATGACTTCTGACCGTCCATACAGGAGAGCTTTTTTTGTGGAAGAAGCTCTAAATATTCTCACAGATCCCAGTATAACACAATGGGATAAAGAAGTAGTAAAAGTTCTCATAAACGTTCTCAAAACAGATAATTTCAAAATAAAAGCCGAAAAAGAAGAGCTTATTCGTTATAAAGACGGAAAATATGACAGAGAAAACAGCTCTCTCAAATTTAAGCAATTTACAACATTTTTCGGTGAAAAAGAATAAAACGTGAAACGTAAATTACTGTAATGGTAATTAAATATATGTACTTTATGCATTAAGCATTACGAATCACCTTTAACCTATCACCAATTAAGGAGGCAAACAAATGAAAAAAATAGCTAAAATTCTATTATTTCTTATCCTTATAATAAGTATAATAACCTTTTCTATAGTAATGGCACAGAATTACTGTCCAAAGTGCGGGGCAGAACATAAAGCAGGAGATAAGTTCTGTTCCAACTGCGGATATAAATTCCCTGAATCTTCTCCTCTTACAGATCCCACACCATCAGTTATAACACAACCGGTGCAGAGAAGTGATGGAGAAGTTGTTATAACAAACGTAGAACCTCTTGAAGCACCTTATGGAGCAAAACTAAAAATAAGTGGTCAGGGCTTTTTAGCAGGAAACACTGGTATTTACAGAGTAGATTTTAACGGTACCCCCGGAACAATTGAAAGTGTTCAACCTGAAGCCATATATGTCATAGTTCCTCAGGGAATAAGTAACGGCCCCATAAATGTGTATGTAGACGGTAATCTGGCCAGGAGTAACTGTTATTCCTATTTCAAAGTTGCTTCAGAAGTAACCTCTTCTCCTACAACACCATCTGCCCAATCTCTAGCAAGTCCATCTACTGATATGACAACAACGAGTCTTTCAACAATGCAGCAAAATCCTATAACTTCGGTCCCTTCTGTTTCTTCCACACCTCCTCCATCTCCCTCACCGGGTTTTCTGAATGTGACTAATATCCCTCAGGGAACTATAAGTATTGGAAAAATAGTCTATACCTCCTGGGATAAAAATAGAAATTATGAAGATATATTTGTTATGAAAGCAGGCCAGAAGACAGGAACAAATTTAACTCATGACACAAATTACAATACTAACCCCACCTGGTCTCCTGATGGACAATTCATAGCTTTTACCTCAACAAGGGAAGGAAACAGGGAAATATTTAAAATGAATCAGGATGGTACAGGTATAAGGAATCTAACTGGAACTTCCTTCTGGAATGATGAAGCTGCCTGGTCTCCTAAAAACAATAAAATTAGCTTTAACTCCTGGAGAGATGGAAATCTGGAGATTTACCTTATGAATATAGATGGAACATCTCAGATAAATCTTACAAAAACTCAGAAAGATGATGTTATGCCCTGCTGGTCACCTGATGCGGAGAAAATTGCCTTTGCCACAAATAGAGAACAGAATTATGAAATATTTGTTATGAGATCAGATGGAACATATCAGACAAATCTAACTAAATCTCCTGCTACCGAAGACAAAGATCCTGCATGGTCACCTGATGGGACAAAAATTGCCTATACATGCCATGTAGATGGCGGGGATGAAATATTTGTTATGAACTCAAAAGATGGAGGTAATAAGGTCAATCTTACTAAAAATCCAGCCTCTGATGATAGAGCTCCCTGCTGGTCACCTGACGGGAAAAAACTTGCCTTTATGTCAAACCGCAGTACTACAGGTGAAGATACATACTGGGAAATCTGTGTTATGAATAGCGATGGGAGTAATATCTTTAATCTCACAAATAATTCCTGGTGGGATGGCTTTCCTGGCTGGGTGAAGTAATAAACCATCAAATCCAGAACAGTCTATATAATATTATTCTAACACAAACTTCTATTTTACTCAAGCAGGTAAAGTTTTACCACCTCTTGATTTCCATTCAAAAACTATATATTATATTAATAGCATTAATATCCGAACTATGTAATGGAGTTTCTATAATGGCTAAAATCTTATTAATAGATGAAAATATTTATATGTGTAGAATGATCAAAACATCTCTTATCATAGAAGGCCACGATGTATCTATAGCTATGAATGGACAAAAAGGGTTGGAACAAGCCCGTAAAGAAAAACCTGAGATCATATTTATAGATATAATCCATCCTGTTTCTTATGGCTTTGAATTGTGCAAACTCCTTAAAGAATCAGACGATACAAAAAATATTCCTGTTGTAATTTTAAAATCAGGTAATGAAAAAGAAAATAGAGAAATGGCAAAACAGGCAGGTGCATCTGATTGCTTGACTGTGCCCTTCAAAGCTAAAGAAATTAGCAAAATAATAAAAAAATTAACAAAAACTTCTCCTTACTGTAAACAAAAAAAAAAATTGAAAAAGTCAGAACCTTTATAGAAAGAAAAGAATGGGAGATGATACGTAAACTGGGAAAAGCATCGGTAAAACCTCTCCTTGAGGCTTTAGCTGATGAAGACAGGGAAATACGAATGAATGCAGCAGAGGCTCTGGGCAAAATAAAAGATAAAACAGCAGTAGAACCTCTTATAAAAGTTTTAAAAGATAAAAATCGTAATGTAAGGGTAAAGGCAGTAAAAGCTCTGGGAATCATAAAAGATAGTATAGCAGTAGATCCTCTCCTGGAAGCACTCAAGGATGAACACTGGGAAGTAAGAAGGAATTCCGCAGACGCCCTGGGACATATTGGCTATAAAAGAGCTGAAGATGAACTTATAAAAACTTTAAGTGATAAAGACTGGGAGGTTCGTGAACATGCTGCACATGCACTGAAACAACTTGGATGGTTTCCCTCATCAGATTTTGAAAAAGCAATTTTTTTATTTGCAAAGAGGGATTGGAATAATATGATCTCCACAGGAGAAGAAGGGATAAAAATTCTCCTGAAAGGTTTAATGGATCAGAACTGGGAAATTCGAAGGAATTCCACAAACACCCTCGGGAAAATGGGAAAAGATGCAGTAAAACCCCTTATAGAATTTAGAAAATCTGACGATTTCTTTATTCGTACCAGTGTAGCAGAAGCTCTTGGTAAAATAGGCAGTAAAAAAGCAGTAAAATCTCTTTTAGAAATGATCCAGGATAAAGATATATTTGTCCGTGCCAGTGTAGCAGAAAGTCTTGGCAAAATAGGCAGTAAAAAAGCAGTAAAACCTCTTTTAGAAATCCTAAAAGATAAAGACTGGTATGTTCGAATAAAAGTAATTGAAGCTCTGGGTAATATAAAAGATGAACAGGCTGTAGAACCTCTCCTGAAAGTTCTGAAAGATGAAAAATTGGAAATTCAAATAAAGATAATTGAAGCTCTGGGTAAAATTGGAGACAAAAAAGCTGTAAAACCCCTGATAGAAATCTTTAAAGATGAACACCCGGATATACTGAAATATCTGGGAGATAGTCTTGTAAAAATTGGAGAACCTGCAGTAAAATCACTAATAAACTTATTAAAATCAGCAAAAAAGAAAGAAGTCTTAAATTTAGTCAAACAAACCATTCTAAGAATAGGAAGAAAAACTGTACCTCAATTAATAAAATCTCTGGATAAAGAAAACAGAGAAATTCAAATAGACATCTTAGAAATCCTGGATAAAATTGGAGATAAAAGAGCAACAAAATATTTTATATCAGCCCTGAAGGAAGATAATCTTCAGGATAAAGCAGTAAAAAGTCTGGTAAAAATAGGTAAAGAAGCTGTGCCTCAATTAATAAAAGCTTTAAAGGAAAAAGACCGAAAAATTCGAATAAATGTTTTAAAAGTTTTAATTATTACAGGTGACAACAGAGCAGTAAAACCACTTATAGAAGCTTTAAACGATGAAGATGTATCTCTTCGATATAAAGTAGTAAAAAAGCTTGTCCAAATAGGCTATAAAGCTGTACCTCATCTTCTAAAGGCTTTAAAAAATAAAAACAACCCTGTCAGAGTGAATGCAGTGGAAGCCATCGCAAAAATTCAAGATAAAAAAGCAAGAAGATCACTTATTCTATATCTTAATGATAAAAATAGAACAGTGCGAAATAAAATCGTCCAGGTTCTTTCTAAAACAGATAAAGAGATATTACCATATCTTATAGATGCCCTCAGAAACAGGAATAAAAATATCAGAGCCTGTGCGGCAGAAATACTTGGGAAAAAAAGAGAGAAAGAAACTATTAATCCTCTGGTAGAAACTTTAAAGGATAAAATCTTTTTTGTCAGAAAAAGAGCAGCAGAAGCCCTGAATAATATGGGATGGCAACCAGAAGATGAAACAGAACGAATCACTTATCTCTTTGCAAAAATGAACTGGGATGAACTTAAAAACAGTAAAGAAGCAGCAAAAGTCCTTATAGAAGGGCTAAAAGATGAAAACCGTTATATCCGAACAGATACTGCAAAGACCCTGGGAAATATAAGAGATAAGAGAGCAATAAAACCTCTTTTGAAGACATTGAAAGATAATATCTGGTATATAAGAAGAGCTTCTGCAGAAGCTCTTGAGCATATGAATTGGGAACCTGTAAATAATACAGAAAAATTTCATTACCTCTTTGCCAAAAAAGACTGGGAAGGCTTAATAAAAATAGGAGAGAATCCATTAAATCTTTTAGTGAAAACATTAAAAGACAAGAACTCTTATATTCGCATAGATTGTGTAATCTCTCTGGGTAATCTGGGAGATAGAAAAGCATTGGAACCACTTCAAAAAGCTTTGAAAGATAAAGATAAAATTGTTAGAGAAAAAGCCAGAGAAGCCCTTAACAAAATCCAAGGATTAAAATATAGCACTTCAAATCCTGAATACATCAAACTTTACAGATCAATGGTAGAACTAATCTTTGAACATGAAGGAACTATTAAAGAAAAACAAAGAGAATTATTAAATAAAAAAAGACAGGAATGGCAATTATGCCATCGAGAAGTAAAAATTATAGAGAAAGAAATAAAAAAAATTTTTATGCCCAAAAATTTTCTAAAAGAACTGGAGTCTATTGTCGTTATTGCACGTAACAGAAACTATAAAACAGAAGGAGTAAAAATAACACCTCTGGATAGTATAAAAGATATATTGGAAGAAATTAAGATTAAAAGTGAAGTATATGAAAAAGAGCTGGATTTTAACCCTGACGATACCACTGCATGGATTAATAAAGGACTGAATCTGGTTAAAGACGGAAAATACGAAGAAGCACTTGAATGTTATAATATGGCACTGGAGCTTGATTCCGAAGACACCTCCGCCTGGGTAAATAAAGGAAATGCCCTTTCCAAACAGGGCAAATACGATATAGCCATAGAATGTTATGATAAAGCTCTGGAATCGGGACATGAAGATACATCAGCATGGTTTAATAAAGCCAATGCTTTATCAAAAAAGGGAAAATATGATATAGCCATAGAATGTTATAACAGGGCACTGGATTATGACCCTGAATATATTTCTGCTTACTTTAACAAAGGGAACAACCTGTTTAATCAGGGAAAATATAAAGATGCTATTGAATGTTATAACAAGGTAATAGAACTTGACCCTGACGATACCACTGCATATTTTAACAAAGGCATTGCTCTGGACAAAGAGGGAAAATATAAAGATGCCATTGAATCTTATAACAGAGTTCTAAAGATTGAACCCAATCATACTAATGCATGGATTAATAAAGGGCTTGTCCTGGACAAGGAGGGAAAATATGAAGATGCCATTGAATGTTATGAAAAAGCTATAACCCTTGACCCCAGAGACATATCTGCCAGAAATAACAAAGGCGTTGCTTTGATAAATGCCGGAAAATATGAAGAAGCAATTAAATGTTATGATGAAGCTTTAGAAATTGACCCGGACTTTACTCTTGCCAGAAATAATAAAAAAATTGCCATAAATAAGCTGGAAAAATATAAAAAAATCATATGTGACAGAGGTGATATGTTACTCAATCAGGAAAATTACAGAGATGCTATAAAATACTATAACAGGGTTTTAAAGATTGACTATAATTGTGCCGATGCCTGGAATAATAAAGGCATTGCCTTATTTAATCAGGGAAAATATGAAGAAGCAATCAAATGTTATAATAAATCTTTAAGAATTGAACCGAAATATGGGGATTCCTGGTACTATAAAGGAATAGCTTTATTTAATCAAGGAAAATATGAAGAAGCAATTAAATGTTGTGATACAGCATTATATATATCAACCTGTGAATTCCTGCTACCTGAATGTAAAATTAAATCTAAAAAAATAGAACTCTTTAGATTAAAAATTGTAAAACTAATTCGAGACAATCTTTAGTGAGGCAATTATCTATTCATTCTACTTCCATCCAAGTAAGACATAATTAATTTTATCTCTTCCTGCATCTGTTCTACTCTATTTCTGGCGAGTTCCCGGAAATGACCTTCACTTTCTGCTGAGCCCAGGGTTTCATGAAAAATGTCACTTATGGATTTATTTGGAGCTATTTGAATAAGTTTTTTTAGTTTTTCATCACTTAATTGCTTAAGATTCATAGAAAAACTCACCCCGATAATCAATTAATATCAAAATAATTCCCCTCTTAAATAATAACATTGAATCATATACAATTCAATAGATTTATTAATATTTTTATTTCCTTTTTTTATTTCCTTTTCTCTTATGCGAAGATTTTCTCCGGCTATCCATTTTCTTTTTTAATGCTAAAGAATATTCTTCTAAACTCCTTAAATAATTTTCATTATCCGGAGAAAGTTCTATGGCATTTTCAGCAGATTCTACAGCCAGATCGAACTTGCCCAGACTATAATAAGCAAGAGATAAATTATAGTGGGCATTAGCAAAATTCGGCACTTCTTCAATAGCTATTTTATATTCCTTTATAGAAAGATTGAATTTACCAAGATTGTAATATACACATCCCAGATTATTATGAGCCAGTGCAAAGGATGGATCAAGTTCTATTGATTTCTTATGGTTAATAAGAGCTTTTTCAAGATCTCCCAGGCTGTAATAAACTTCACCAAGAGTATTATAAACTTTAGGATTATTGGGCATTAACTCAAGAGACCTGTTATAAGCTTCCATAGCTTTTGTAAAGAGGGAAAGTTTTTGATAAGCACTTCCCAGATTAGAATAAGCAAGATCATATAAAGGATTTAATTCTATTGCTTTTTTATAATACTCCACGGCTTTTTCAAGATTACCCACACCACAATAGTAACATCCGAGATTATTTAATGCTACAGGATAATAAGGAAATAATTCTATTGCTTTTTCATATTTTTCTCTGGCTTCTTCAATATATTCACAGCTATATAGAAATTCTCCGTAACTGTTATATAAAAAAGCCTGATCCGGGTTTTTGCCAAGAGCTATTTTATAAATTTTCATAGCTTCAGAAGTCTTTCCAAGTCTATGAAATGAAAGAGCCAAATTTTCCCAGGCGATTAGATAATTTGGAGCAAGCTCTATAGTTTTGTTATAAAGTTCTATAGCTTTAGTAAAATCTTCAAAATTATAATAAATAGTTCCTAAATTATTATATGCAGGATAATAGGAGGCATCAAGTTGAATAGCCTTTTTATAATGAGTAATAGACAGATCAATTTTATTCTGATCATAATAAATCTCTCCAAGGCTCTTATAAATAAAAGCATCAGAAATACCAAGATCAATAAGAGAATTGTATTCTTTTATTGCATCATCCAGTCTGTGTAATCTATAATAAATAGATGCAAGATTGAGATGGGCCAGAGCAAACCGTGGATTTAATTCTATGGCATGTTTATACTGCTCTCCTGCTTCCTGAAGTTTTTCCTGTCTGAAATAAACACATCCAAGGTTATTATATGCCATAGTATAATCTTTATCCAATTCTATAGCAAGTTTAAATTCTTCTTCTGCTTCTTTAAATTTTTCTAGCTGCAAATAAAGCTGACCGAGTTTATTGTGTATATTTGGAACATCAGGAGCAATAGCCAGGGCCTTCAGATAATTATTTAAAGCTTCATCAAATTTTCCCTGTTCATGATAAATTTTACCGAGTCCACTGTAGGCAACCATATCAGCAGGATCTTTTTCAATCAAATTCTTATATTCTTCCATAGCCTGCTCAAGGTGTCCCTGATTTCTATAAGCCAGAGCAATATTTCTCCGTATAGTTGCGCAATCCGGTTCCAATTCAAGGGCTTTTTTAAAGTAATCGATAGATTCATCAATATTACCCTGCTCATAAAGAACCAGAGCAAGATCATTATAGGACATGGAATAATCAGGTTCCAATTCAATTAATTTCCTGTATTCTTCAATAGCCCGATCAAATTTCTTCATTTCATAATAGGTATTGGCAAGGTTTCTATGGCCATCTACCAGCTCAGGTTCTAATTGAAGTGCTTTTTTATATTCACTTATAGCTTTTTCAAAATCTCCTTTCTGATAATAAACTAAACCAAGGTTATTCCTTATGATAGAATCATCAGGATTTATATCAATAGCCATGTTATATTCTTCTATAGCCAGGTCATATTGCCTGGATAAATAATAAGTATATCCAAGGTCATTTCTTATTCGTGAATCATTAGGAGCAAACTGAATAGCTTTTTTATAATTTTCTATAGCTTCTGTAAACTGTCCCTGAGAGCGATAAGTACAGGCAAGATTATAATAAGTAATGGGATAATCAGACCGAAGATCTATAGCTTTCTTATAATTCTTCAAGGATTCCTCAACATCACCCAGTTCAAGATAACAGAGGCCAAGGTTATTATAAGCAGAAGCCATATCTGGCTCAAAAGAAAGAGCTTTTTTGTACTCTTCTGTAGCTTCTCTGTATTTACCCTCATTATAAAATATAAGTCCCCGGGAATTATGTTCGATAGCTTTTGATGCATTTTCTTCAAGATGTTTAAGCCGTTCATCGATTATTTTATTATAAAGAAACGTTTTATTAGAATAAAGAGCTTCATAGGATATCTCATAGAGTTCAGGAAAGGAACCTCTGATAAACTTTTGAAGTGCTTCCTGTTTTTCAGGGGAAGAAGGAGTAAGGAGAAATTTTTCACGGTTCTTAATCACATGTTCCGGAAGTTCCAGATTATAAAAAAAATCATTCCTCGTAGTTTCAAATAAACACTTATTACATCTGTATATATATATCCTGGATGGTATATTGGGAATAGTTTTGGGAGGAATTTCAGACTGTCCTGATGATATGGCTTTTTCAGTCAAAGTTTCTATATCACATAGTTCATCAGCTGATCTTACTATTTCCTCTACAGGCCCTTGAAATACTTTCTCTTTGGAATCTTCGTGCTTAAAATAACTATCTATCTTACGAAATAATTGTTCCTTTATTTTTTTAAATTCAGGAAGCTTTTCTTTACGATACAGTAATAGTTCTTTTTTAATTGTCTTATGTCCACAAATAGGACATTTGCCAAATATAGTTCCTAACATACAGTTCCCCTGAAAAATAAGATTAAGCAAAAAAGAGAGAGATAATCAGCAAGGGAAGTTATATTAACAGGCACTATAACCTTTAATGGCATGTCTATAAATAAGACACTCTTTTTTATCTGAAAGGGAAATCATTATATTCCAGCGATCAAACCACTCAATAGAACCTTTACATTTTTCTCCATCTCTGAATATAATCTCTATCTCTTTATTTGCTTCTTTAATATCTTTGAAAAACTTTGTTGTCAGTTTTTCCTCTTCATTTTCTTCTTCCTTTGTGTTGTCAAGTTTTTCTTCACACATAAAAATCCTCCAAAAGATTCTCTTTCTAATTAAATCTTTATTTAATCAAATTTTACAGGGTTTGTCAAATTTCTTGATTAAATTATTATTAGCTATCAGCTTTCAACCCTCAGCTTTCAGCTTTTTCTTTAAGCTGATTGCTGATTGCTTTAAACATAAAAGATTTATTTTTACTGAAGCTAATAATTTAACAATAATGAAAATTCCTATGCATATAAATTATCAGGGACTGGATCGCAGAAATACGATATCATTTCTTTCCAGAAAAAGGGCTATAGAAGAGCCGGGAATTACAAGTGATAGAGTGCCTTTACTATCTTTTGTAAGACTCCCTGTAGCATAAATAAGACCCACCATATCACCATTGGAATCAAACATACCTGAACCTGAACTACCTGGCTTTATATTCATTATAAATCCCATTACTTCACGGCCATTATCATTTAAAACTTTATATAGCAGTCTTCCTGAAGATATATTATTCCAGGGAGATTCCGGATTTACTGAGGCATAAAAAATATCTCCCGAATTCAAAAAACCTCCGGCTTTTATCTTTGTAAGGGGGGCAAATTTTTTCTTTTCATAAGGTTTTATGATAGCAAGATCCCGCCATTCATCTACTGCTACAACCTTGGCCGGATAAGAATTCTTTTCCCCATTACAGAGAAGCACTATATTTATAGAATCAGCAACCTTTGAAGAAGATCTGCCATAACGGGCAGCAGTATCTTTACTGAGAGATAAACTATGATAACAGGTAAGGACATGGCCTTCTTCAGAAACAAGGACTCCCAGGGAATTACTCTCTTCTATGGGAATAGTGGTCCTGTTTTTAGTAACAGTCCAGAAAAAATTAATTCTTACTATGGAATTATTTATAACATTAAGAGTTTCATTTTCCTGACTGCTGGAAACAGCTTTAAATATAACAAGACATAATAAAAACAAAAGAAATATTTTATATTTCATAATATCACACTTAATAAAGTCAGAATTTAAACTAAACCCTGAAATTGATCTAAATTTTCTTCCTCATAAGCCTTACCAAAATTCATAACTCTTTCAGTTAACATTTCAAGAAAAACAAGAGCGTAAAATCTAAAGAAAACATGAACCGGTAAATATACACAGAAAAATAAATAAGAGATTACTAAAATAGCCATTATAAATAAAAGAGTTACAATTATTCCTGCTATTATACCTAAAATCTGAGACTTAACAAAGAGAGCTGCCACAATTACATAAAAAATAACTGCTATCATTATAATTGGAATAAATATAATAAGAAGAATTAAACTAAGAGGAACCATTATAAAACCAGTTCCTATAGCCAGAGCTATCTTTATAAGATAGTAAAAAGCAATCTGACCCGGATTGGATCTCATAAGTCCCAGAAGAGTTATCCACCCTCCAGGTATTCCGGATTCACCAGAATAGCAAATAGGAACAGCAAAATCATAGGTAAGAGAACATATAAAATTAAATATAATAATAAGTATTAAGAAAGCTATAAAAGACAGTAGAAAACTTGACAGAAAGGCCCAAATGTTAATATTCTGATGGGAATTTATCATATTCCACAGAGAGAATATTATCGGTAAAAAAATAATTATCATAATTACAAAAAAGATTATTCTCATAAGGACATTAAAGAGAAAGAGTGAAAATCCCTTACCTCTGTTATTTCTAAAACTACCAAGAACAGAAACATTTCTCTGAACAAGTGATTCTATGAATACAAAAAACATAGTCGATCTTATATATGTAACCAGTAAAGATAAAGCAATAAAAATAATAATTGTAACTCCTGCAATAGCAAATATCATAAGGCTATGTTCCCTATAAAACGTTTCAAGAGACTCTATAGCTTTCTTTACACTCTGTCCCATCTCAGAAGTACCGCAGTTGTTATCTCCTCCTGAATTACCAAGGTTACTCAGATCATTACCGGTAAAACTTCCTCCTCCGCCCTGCTGTAATACCCCTCCAAAGATACCAACCAGACCGAGTTTAAGCCATCGCTTAAGACTGAAAGGCTTAAAGAAAAATAACCTGGTTCTCCTGAAAGCTTCGCCTATGGCCTTATCAGCATATAACATAATAATACACCTCCGTAAAATATTGAGTGCGTCATGTGTGAAGCATAATAAGTAATTGGTAATCAGTGATCACTATTTACCTCTTCACTCTTCACCAGTCAGTTTTTACAATTTCAATTCCCACCAGAAAGGATAATAATTATCTGCCGGTGTTCTGGTAAGATTTTTAACAGTCGAACCATCTTTATTCATTATAAATATATCCCAACTACCATCTCTATTGGAAGCAAAGACTATCTTTTTACCATCTCTGGACCATACAGGAGTGGTATCTTCTGATGGATGCCGCGTAAGATTCTTCCGATACCAGGTCTTATAATAGCTATCCCAGGTCATAGTATAGATTTCCCTGTTCCCTTCTTCCCAGGAAACATACAGTATGGAAATTCCATCAGGCGACCAGGAAGGAATTGCTTCTTTATCACATTGTTTATCCATAAGGGAAGGCCCGTAGGAACCTCTGGCACCAACTATTTGAACATCAGCAAATTCCTTACGATAAGTCAGAAATACAAGCTCCTTAGAATCAGGAGACCAGGTGGGAAAATAATCATCGGCTTCACTTTTAGTAAGACGTATAAGGTCGGTCCCATCGATTTTCATAGTATAGATCTCATTATTTCCGCTTCTCCAGGACTCAAAGGCAATATATTTTCCATCGGGAGACCAGGTGGGATGGCCGTCATAAACAGTATTTTTTGTTAATCTCGTTTTTTTGGAAGAGGCAATATCCAGAATATAAATCTCTGGATTACCATCAACATCTGTTTCATAGACTATCTTTTTCCCATCAGGAGACCAGGTAAAAGAAGGTTCATAATCATATATCTGATTACTGGTAAGCTTCACTGGCTGAGTTCCGTCTTTTTTCATTATATACAGATCAGGGTTCCCACCCCTTGTAGAAATAAAACCTATATATTTTCCATCAGGAGAACCCTGTGGTAAAGAATCAGTTTCTCTATTAGTGCTAAGTCTCTGTTGGGTTGAGCCATCAGTTTTCATAGAATAAATATCATAATTACCATTTAAATTGGTAACATACAATATAAAATTCTCTTTTCTAATAGTCTCTTTAGCCAGAAGAAAAGAACCACACAGAACCAGAAAAAAAACTGTAAATAAAAAAACTAATTTTCTCTCCATAGTCCAGACTCCTTTAAAACCTTATTTTTACTCCTCTTTTCCGGGCAATTCTGATAAAATTATATGAACAACCTCTACAGAGTACATCATCTCTGGAGGTTTTTTCGAAACAATCAGGACATTGAACCGAAGGGGTAGGATTCCTCACAAATAAATATATAATCCAGCTTATTACAGGTAAAAGTATGGCTATATAGGCCCATAAAAAAGCCATCATATTTCTCTTTCTGGCATCTCTGTAAATCCATAATATCATCCATATTGCCAGAGAAAGAAAAATTATTCCTATTATAGTAGTTATATATTCAAAGGCAAACAATAGTTTCCATCCTCTCTTTATGTATAAGTATAATATATTTATTTATTTATAACAAGTATCTATTGAATTGAGGATAAATATAAATTTATGAAGGAATCTATTACGTTTTTAACGAAAAGAATAGAAAATAATCTAACAAAGGATGTGATAAATTTGACAGAAGCCATACAGGATTCAGATCTCGAATTAACGGTAGGTCCTGAAAAAGAAAGGGAAATAACCCTTGAACTTGTGAGGGTAACTGAAGCGGCAGCTCTCAGGGCAAGCCGGTGGATGGGAAGGGGAAACAAAGAAAGGGCAGATAAAGCAGCAGTGGATGCTATGCGCGGTATGCTTGATTATGTAAATATTGATGGTACTGTTGTAATAGGAGAAGGAGAAAAGGATAAGGCGCCAATGTTATATATAGGCGAAAAGGTAGGTAATAGATGCTCTGGAGCAGTAAAAGTAGATATCGCCGTTGATCCTCTAGACGGAACAACCCTTACGGCTATGGGTCTTCCCAATGCGATTTCCGTAATAGCTATAGGTGATAAAGGTTCCCTTATGAAAGTTCCCTGCTTTTATATGGAAAAACTGGCTTATGGTCCAGAGCTAAAAGGTTTTATGGATATTAATACTTCTATAAGCACCAATATAAAAATAGCAGCGGCAAAACTGGGTTGTGAAATAGGTGATATAATAGTGATCATTTTAGACAGGCCAAGACACAAAAAAATAATAGAAGATGTGCGAAAAGTCGGTGCCAGAATAAGACTCATATCAGATGGAGATGTAGCAGGAGTACTCTGTACAGCTATAGAAGATTTTGATGCCCATCTGTATGCAGGAATTGGCGGTTCTCCTGAAGCAGTTCTTTCTGCAGCAGGACTTAAATGCCTGGGAGGAGAGATACAGACAAAATTCTGGATCCAGAACGAAGAAGAAAAACGAAAGGTTATGGAGGCCGGTTACACTGATCTTGAAGAAGTATTTTTTACAGAAGATCTTGCAAAGGGCACAGGTATAATATTCAGTGCCACAGGTGTTACAGGAGGATACTTATTATCGGGGGTAAAATATACTAAAAATAAGGCCATTACCCATTCTATAGTTATGAGGGCCAGAACATCCACTGTAAGATATGTAAAAGCCATACATAATCTGGAGAAAAAGACAGTTCCCTCAAGGGATAAAAACAAAGAAGTAGGTATAAGGGATACAGGGGACATTAGTTAAAGGTGAAAAGACGGTAGAAGTGAAGAATTTAGTGTTAAGGATTTAAAAAGTCTCAGTACCGCTCCAGATAAAAAAGTATCTAAAAAATTTAAAAATATATACACCTGTGAGATGGATATTAACTTATCTGTTGCCGTACTGAGATTTTTTAATAGTCGCCTTTCGACCCTCAACTATAAAACACTCATTACCTGTCACGATTTAAAAGGAGGCTATTATGAAAAATATAATCACTTTAGTTTTTTTTATATTAATAATATTATTATCCAGTCAAAACCTTTTGGCCCATGGGAATCTTGTATCTATAGAAACAACATTTTCAGGGGATCTCTCCAGATGGAATATAGGATTTAAAGAGGGCAGTGGAACAATGGAGACAGTATTTATAAATGATTTTTCCAGGTGGTCTGTAAATCTACCTTCTGGTTCAGGAAGTATAGAGACAGTATTTCTAAATGATTTTTCCAGATGGACCTATAGTGCAAATGGTAAAGTAATAAACATGGAAACAGTTTTTTCAAATGATTTCAGTGACTGGACAGTAAGAGGAGATAAGACAGTCTTAAGGGTAAGGAGCAGATTTTCGGGAGATTTTACAGACTGGGATATAACAGGCCCCGGGTCTATGAGTGTATGTACACGATTTTCAAATAATATAATAAGCTGGGATATAAATGATTATATGGATAAAACTGTAGACCCTCATATTAAAATGGCCGCTCTATTTGTATGCCTTATAAGCAGTATGTGTCAAAAGAAATAAAGGATAGCTTATGGAAAAACTTATGGAAATAACCCCGGAAATGAAAACCGTGGTAAAAGAAAAGGCGGCACAGGTAGAGGCGGAAGTTAAAAAGAATTTTGATACTCTTTACAGTGAATGGCAGAAGTTCCGTAAAACTCCTGCCCTCCGCTTTTCAGGAAACCCCGTTGATTACTGCAAAAATAAATCTTTTGATGAAATAACGAAAATGGGAAGTTCTGTTATTCCCCTTCTTATGGAAAAGATGGCAGAAGGTGATTTTTTCTGTCTTTCTGCTGTAGATAAAATAGTTAAAGAAGAAGGTCTGGAAAGATTAAAACTTTCCCCGGAAGAAATGGCAAATAGTGAGCAGAACAGATCATATTATATGGTGAAACATTATAATCTTATATGAGGTTTCCCCTACTTCCCTCCGGCGAGTAAACTCCTTAATTTTTTATTATATTTTTCTCTCAGAACCTGCATTTTATCATTCAAAATTTTTCCCTCTTCCCAGCATTTATATACTCTACCTTCTTCAGGTTTAACACTATGAATGTTACACAATCCTTTGCTATCATCGTAAAATACACAGGGAGTGTTAATATCCCATAATCGATAACCATCCTGTCTGGTACCGGAAACATCTGTCCATTCTGTACGGCGAAGAGTTCTGAGATCATTATTAATCATTACAGTATAATTCTCCAGGAAAACACTTTCCGATATTCCCAGGTATTTGGATATCCTCAGACTATCATCAGGTGTAATACTACAGGGCCAGGCCCAACAACATCCTCCACATCGAACACATTCATATCTCCCAAGATCATATGCCGTTGGTTTGCTTCTGCCTCTTTCATAGAGAGTATCATTATAATTATCCATAGCCGC
>Ga0116183_1002253_pt1 | contig 20971 bp, 18 predicted proteins | sample AD_UKC078_MetaG_FD_89753 | JGI IMG/M metagenome (GOLD analysis project Ga0116183, IMG submission 89753) | Active sludge microbial communities of municipal wastewater-treating anaerobic digesters from USA - AD_UKC078_MetaG | ecosystem: Engineered > Bioreactor > Anaerobic > Digestate | place: USA... | reverse complement strand
GGTGCAGAGCAAGGCCGCGGAAAGAGGAATGCGCCACCGCGTTTTCCGAAAGAATCAGGGCGCTGCCCAGCGCGCCGGTGAGATGGCAAAAGGGGGAAACGAAGATGGATTTTTTCAGGCGGTGTTCGAAGGCCGCCACCAGCGCCCGGTTGCGGGCGGTTGCCCCCTGGAAACATATATTCTGCCCGATTGCCGCCTCCACAGCGACTTTCGCCAGATAGTTTTCGCACACGGAGTGTAAGACGCTGGCCAGGACCTCGTCCACCGTATAGCCTTCCGTCAGGTAGTTGTTGATGTCGCGCTCCATAAAGACGGTGCAGCGGTCGCTGGAAACGGGAGAGGGGCTGTTCATGGCGCGCCCGGCATATTCGGTAAGGCTTACGTCCAGCTTGAGGGCCTGCTCCTCGATGAAGCTTCCCGTGCCCGCCGCGCACACGTTGTTCATGACGGAAAAAGTCACCATGCCGTTTTTCATGGTGGTGAACTTGGCGTCCTGGCCACCTATTTCGATGATCGTGTCCGCTTCATTGTTTAGTTCGTACGCCGCGCGTGCGTGCGCGGTGATTTCGTCGATAATCAGATCCGCGTTGATGATCCGGCCGATGAACTTGCGCCCGGAACCGGTTGTGCCGACGCCGTTGAAGGTGAAGGAGCATCCGTGCTTTTGTGAAATATCGTCAACCGCCTCGAAAATCGCCTGCACCGCCTTGAGCGGAGCGCCCGCGGTTTGTGTATAAAAACCGGCCAGGACATTGTTGGCGCTATCGATCAGGACCGCCTTGGTGCTTGTCGAGCCGATATCCAGACCCAGGTACACATCGAGTTGTTTTTCCAGCGGCCGGTAAATGTCCACCTCGATGGCCGCCCGGCTGTTTGACGGCCTGTGGTGATAGCTCAAATAAGAAGAAAAATCAGGATAGGATGAAAGCTCCAACTGCAAAGGCGGATAGCCGTATGATTTTTCGCGCTCTTGCCGGACAAAAAGCTCATCCCAGGTTTTCAGCGAAAGGGGCAGGGGGGTTGCCACCTCCATAAAAAGCAGCGCCGCCCCGATCGCTCCGTAAAGATGGGCGTATTCGTCGATCACCGGCTCGGCCTTGAGCAGGCCGGTTAAATGCTTGACCACGGCGGTGTTCATGGAAACGCCGCCCGCCAGAATAAGCGGTTCACGCACGCCGGTTTCCGTAATGAGCGTGTCGATGACGTTTCTGGCCAGCCCCTCGCACAGTCCGTCGCTGATTTGTCCGATGGAATACCCCTCCTGCTGCGCGTGGATCAGGTCGGTTTTGGCGAAAACAGCGCAACGGGTGGCGATTTTCGGCGTGCTGTCCTGATTGCAAAAAGCGATGGTGCTGAGTGTTTCAATGCTTTTGAGGTTGAGGCGTCTGGCCTGCTGATCCAGAAAACTCCCCGTACCGGCGGCGCACGAGGTGTTGGAGCGGAAGCGTTCATATTCGCCTTTTTCATTGAAGGTGATCAGTCCAAAATTTTCACCTCCGACAAAAAGAATGCTGCCCGCCTGTTCATGATATTTTTTTACGGCGGCAATCATGGCGATTTGCGCGTCGCAGCGGTAAACGTCTTGAAGAATATCAGGGCCGGACGCAGTCATGGCGATGCCGCCCTTGGTTTTTATATCCACTTCATCCAGCATTTCCCGCAGAGTTTCGGCAATCGCCCCCCGGTGAAATTTATAGGATGAATGAACAACAGCGCCTCCGGCGTTGACAACCGCCAAGGACAGTGCGACCGAACCGATATCGATGCCAATTACATTCAACATAAGCCTGGTATTCACTCCTGAAAGTTATTTTGCGTTGGCGTTTCTGTTTGTGTGTCTGAGTCCGTTTTACCGGTAGCAGCCCCCGCCTTTGTTTTGTCAAAAATCATGTTGCCGAAGGTCATCATCAGTATGGTGATAAAAATAACTTGGGTGACCACGCCGACATTTATGCACGGCAGCAGCATGGCGGTGGGAATGCTCAAATAAAGCAAAATCGTAATAAGCCCGCGAGGAGCGAAAAATAAAAGGGGTGAAAGGGGTAAGCGTAGCACTGCCTTGAAAAACGCGGCTCGCAGGATAAAAATGGTCGCCGCGATAAGCGCGGAGATGATCAGGTTGTCAAGACTCAGCAGGTCCGAAATGCGTGTATAAAAGCCGAAAAGAATGAAAAAGAAGCAGCGGATGATGAAGGTGAGTTCCGTAACGATGTTTTTGAATGCACACAGCTCCAGGTTGAACCCCTCGAAATCGATGATCCGCTCGGAGTGTTTATTTTTAAACAGGGCATTGTTGTTCATGACGAGACCGAAAATCAAAACGACCAGCAAAGAGGGCAGATGAGCAAGTTTGGCCAGTGCGTAAACCAGGACGATAGTCGTCATGATAATCACATATTTCACATGGTGTGTGATTTTATGCAGTAAAAAGGCCAGCCCCGCACTGAACAAAACGGAGGCCAGCAGCATGATGAAAAGCTCGAATACGAAACGCACTATGCCGGAACCCATCGGGCCGTTGTTGAAAAGCAGAAAATCAAACGCCAGAATGCCGACGATATCGGAGATAGAGCTTTCATAAGTGACAAATTCACGATCCGGTCTGCTCAGGCCGGTCGCGGAAGGAATGGCCACCGCACTGCTGATAACGGCCAGCGGAATGATATTGATAATGCCGGTTTTCAGATCACATTCAAGAAAGATTGATCCCAGATAGGCAAATGCGGCGATAAACAGGGCAAACAATATAACGGATGAGGCCACAGAGCTGATGATCAGCCTGGTTTTGTCACGACGGATGCTCAGATCCAGGCTGCCTTCCAGCACGATCAGAATAAGTCCGAGCGTGCCCATAACGGGAAGCATGGCGGACATATCCGGCAGGTCGAGTCCCCAGAAAGAAGCCAGATAGCTGATCGCCATGCCCGTCAGTATAAGAAGAATCACGCCCGGTATTTTCGTATGCCGGGCCGTAATGTCGAAAATATATGCCAGCAGAATTATGACGCAAAAAGCGATGAGAACAAAATAAGTCACAAGCCCGTTTCTTTCTCGTTAACACGCCGGCTCCGCAGCGGTGCAATTTTTTATTGCTGAATCTTTTTCACTTTCCGTCTTTTGCTTTTTTATGAGGACGAATTCATACCATAAACAATACAAAGATAACACAAAAAGCAAACGGTCGGCAGTCAGGAAAAAGGCCTCTGTCCGTTCGCATGAAGCGGCCGCGGGAGAGCTTCAATACCGACACGGTTATTTTTCGGCTTGAATATCCGGTGGCGGGGCCGGTTTTTTATAATGGCGCAAAACGGCTTGAAAAAGCGATGCGCTGTGCCCGAGCTGGACGCAGGCTTCCTGTTGGGTCATGACGCGGTTTTCCTCCCGCAGTTTATAGCCCAATTTTCTGGTCAGGTTGGCGATGCGTGCTATTTCACGTGCCAGATCATCCTCGAAGCTGTCGTCGCCCAGTCTTATTTCATACATATACTGAGTGATTTTTTCCGGCTCGTCGAGGATTGTCTCTTCAACAATGCCGTCATTGGCCAGATGATGTTTTTTGTTGAAACCATCATAGGCGATCATGTGCAGCGGCATGGTGAGATCGCCGATGTAATGGCCGCAATAAACCAGATGATACAGGGCGTATTTACCCCTTTGCAGGTCTTTTTTATAGGCGCGCAGCGCGCCGATAATCGCGCCCGGCAGATGCCCTTCACTGTCGATACGTCTGTTGGCCTTGTTATAGCGCTCTACCTGCTCGAGCACCATACGGGGCGTGACTTCCACCTCTGCGATGTTGTTGAACCAGTGGTTGTAAGCCTCCCTGCTGTGTGCTTTGAGTTTGGCAATGTCGGGAGCGGCGCAGTTAAACCACAGGTCGTGGCCGGCCGCCCTGCATACGGCCAGGTGTGTTTTATCGTGCCAGGCTCCGGCCTGATGCGCGAAGGCGATCAGCAATATCAAAACGGCGAGTGCCGCAGTGCGGTGTTTCATAATGAATCCTTTTTTAATTTTGCCTGTGGATCATTTCATTCTGCTGAAAAGAATGCTGCCGGCAACCAGCATCACCGCGGCAAAAAGCGTCACGACTCCCAGATTGACGTAAAAAGGGGCGATGCTGACGCCCAGAAGCGCGCCGCGCACGCCATCGACCGTATAGCTCAACGGATTGATTTTCACCAGAGACCCGAGCCACGAAGGAAGTCTGTCATCGACGGGGAAGAGGGCGCCCGATAAGAAGAAAAGAGGAAAAACCACAAACGCGGAAATTACCTGAAAGCCTTCGAGACTTTCCATAAGCGACCCCAGCGACAGGCCGACGGCAACCAGCGCGATCGATGTCACCATGAGGATCAGCACTGCCTGGGGAATGCCCCATGGGTTGACGGCCGGAAAGAGGAAGGAAAACATGAAAAGAATCGCCACCTGCATGATTACGTCGGTGCAGCCGCCGAGCACCTTGCCGAAGAAAATGCTGATGCGGGTTACCGGCGCGACCAGTACTGCCTTGAGCACATCGAGTTTGCGGTCCCAGATGATGTACAGGCCGAAAAACACGGAGCCGAAGATGACCGACATGGTGAGGATGCCCGGATAAATATAGTCGCGATAGTTGATGGAGCCTACCGACAGGCTTGCGCCTACACCGCTGCCGAAAAGAAAAAGCCACATCATGGGCTGAACAAAGCTGGCCAGGATTCTGCTCTTTTCGCGCCGGAATACTTTGAACTCACGCCACCAGACGGCGGAAATGCCCATAAATTCTTTTAACAGAAGCTGACGCAACGCGGCTACCTCCCTCTTTGGTTGTATCTTGCGGCCGCCTCCACCCACCCGCCGCCGTTTTCCACTGTGTCCTCACGTATGTCGCGGCCGGTAAGTTTGATGAAGACATCGTTGAGCGTTGGTTTTCTCATCTCTACGCTTATGACATCCGGAATCAGAGACAAAATTTCGGCCAGATGCAGATGCGCCGATTTCATGCTGATTTCCACCGTTTCTTCATTCATTTTGACCGCGGAAACATAAGGCAGTGAACGGATGGCCTCAAGCGGGGGCCGGGGGGCGGCAACCGCCACAATATCGCCGCCCAGTGAGTCGATCATATTGGCGGGTGTGTCCAGTGCGATGATGCGGCCCGCGTCAATGATGCCGATGCGGTCGCATACCGCCTGGGCCTCTTCCATATAATGCGTGGTGAGCATCACCGTCGTATGCTCTTTGGCGGCCATTTTACGGATGTATTCCCAGGTGCGGGCGCGCGTTTGTGGGTCGAGTCCCAGCGTGGGCTCGTCCAGAAACAAAACGGCCGGGCGATGCAGCAGACCACGCGCCAGCTCGAGACGCCGCCTCATACCCCCGGAATAGGTCTTGGTCAAGTCGCCGGCGCGCCCTTTGAGGTCCACCAGCTCCAGCATTTCTTCGATCCATGCTTTGCGTACGGATGTCGGGATGCCGTACAGGCGCGCGTGGAGTTCGAGATTTTCCCGCCCGGTCAGAATCGTGTCCAGCGTTGGGTCCTGAAAGACGATGCCGACGTTGCGCCTGACCTGTGTAGGCTGACGGGCGATGTCGAAGCTGGCAATGGAACCACGGCCGGACGTGGGGCGCACGATTGTGCACAGCATGCCGATGGTCGTGGTTTTACCCGCTCCGTTGGGGCCCAGCAGGCCAAAGATTTCCCCTTTTTCAATGTCGAGGTCAATGCCACGAACGGCTTCGATTTTGCCGAAGGTTTTTGTAAGACGGCGGGTTTCGATGATGGCCATAGGCTGAAAACCGGAAATTTACCTTATTCAAAACCGATCGCGCCCGGCCACAGATAGTACAGGCCGGCTTTCGCCTTGAGCAGCTCGGGAAGATCGATGTTTACCACGGCGAGATTTGTTCCCCCGGGCAGGGAGGCACGGTAGTAGTTTTCTTCGGGCATGTCCCTGCGCCGGTAAACCACCACGCGCGCGTCATCCGGAAGGCCGGCGGCCAGGCGGGTATCTTTGACCGCGTCGCTGATGTAGCCGATTTTGTCGATCAGTTTCAGCCCGAGCGCCTCGTCGGCGGTGAAAACGCGGGCGGTGGCAACCTCGGTATATGAAGCATCGTCGAGCCTGCGGTGTTTCTGCACCAGCCCCAGAAAGCGCTTCCCGAAGGCGTCCACGGTTTTCTGCATCAGCATTTTTTCCTCGTCGCTCGATTCACGAAAAGGCGAGCCTATATCTTTTTTTTCACCGGATTTGCTTACCTCCACGCCCAGGCCGATTTTGTCCATCAGTCCGTGAGTTTTGGGGCGCAGGAAGATCACGCCGACGGAGCCGGTAAGGGTGGTCGGGTGCGCCATGACCATATCGGCGGGAAGCGACAGGTAATAGGCGCCAGACGCGGCCAGGTCCATCATGATCACGGTGATCTTGTTTCCCGTTTTTTCCTTGTAGGCCGATATTTCATGATAGAGCAGGTCGCTTGCCGTGACCGTGCCGCCTGATGAATTTATTTTCAGGAGAACCGCTTTGATTTTTTCATCGTGCGCCGCTTTGTTGAGCTGCATCACCACTTGTTCGACCAGGCTGGGCTTTGAGTCGAAAAGCCCCTCTTTGGGAACATCCGAAATCATGCCGCTGACCTCGATGAGCAGAATTTTATCTTTTCCGTCCCCCTCCAGCGTGTATTCTCTAAGGGGTGCAGGTGACGGGCCCAGAAGATGGAATATGGGGCTGCAGCCTGCGGAAAGAAACACTATTGTGCCCAAGGCTGCCGTGACCAGTAATTTTTTCATATTATGTGCCTTTCTTTTGTGTAGTGAGCGGCTCAGCGCCCCAAGCTTCCTTGCCGCCTGAGGCAAAGCCTCTCATTTCATCAGCTTAATAAGGTATTTGAAAAGTTTTTCCTTGTCCGGCGTGGCCGCATCGGCCGGGTCGGCCAGGTTATAGCTTCGCAAAATACTCTTGGTATGGGAAAAAGTGTCAAAACTGTATTTGCCGTGGTAGCGGCCCATGCCGCTTTGTCCTACTCCTCCGAAGGGCAGGTAATGCGAGACGATATGCATGATCGTGTTATTCACCGCACCGCCCCCGAAAGATATTTCACGGATTATTTTTTTGCGCACGGCTTTGTTGTTGACAAACATGTACAAAGAAAGAGGCTTGGGGCGTTTGTTGATTTTAGCAATAATGTCATTGAGGCTGGAATAGGTGATAATCGGCAAAATGGGGCCGAATATTTCATCCTCCATAACCGGATGGTTCCAGTCCACCGGATACAGCAAGGTGGGCTCGATGTACTTGTCGGCCGCGTCTGTTTTACCGCCGCAGACTGTTTTGTCCGGGTCGATCAGAGCCTTGAGCCGCGCGAAATGCCGGTCGTTGATAATGCGGCAGTAGCGGGAGTGCAATGATGCGTCATCACCGTAGAATTTCCGGATGGCTGAAATGAGTTCGCTCACCAAGGCATCGGCCACCGACTCATGAACGACGATGTAGTCCGGTGCGATACAGGTCTGGCCGGCGTTCATGAACTTGCCCCAGGCGATGCGGGAGGCGGCCGTGGGCAGGTCCGCGCTTTCATGGACGATGGCCGGGCTTTTACCGCCCAGCTCCAGCGTCAGAGGGGTCAGGTTCTTTGCCGCCGCCGCCATGACCACTTTCCCCACCGGCACAGAGCCGGTGAAAAATATGTAGTCAACCGGTTCGTTCAGAAGCGACTGTGTTTCCTCAATGCCCCCCTGAAGCACGCATATATATTCCCGGGGAAATGTCGCACTGAGGATTTTATCGATGACACCCGCAGTATGGGGGGCAAGTTCAGAGGGCTTTACAATGGCCGTATTCCCCGCGGCGATGGCGCCCACCAGCGGGAGCATCACCAGTTGCACCGGATAGTTCCAGGGCGCGATAATCAGTGTTACACCGTAGGGCTCTTTGTATATATAGCTTTTGGCGGGCATCATAAAAACAGGCGTGGGCACTTTTTCACGAGCCGCCCAGTCACGGACATTGGCGATGGCCACCTTGATTTCATTATAGACACCGGACAGCTCCGTGGCGTAGGTGTCGATCTGCGCTTTACGCAGATCCGCGTACACTGCCTCAAAGATATCTTTTTCATGGGCTTTCAGAGCAGCGCGCAGCTTGCGCAGAGCGTCAACGCGATAATCTATATCGCGTGTTTGTCCCGTGTGAAAGAAATCTCTTTGTTTCTCGACAAGATCCCGGATAGCTTGAGCGTCCATAAGCCACCTTCCAGTCTTTAAATGGTTTTTTTAAAAATCCCTTTTTTCAACAGCTTTTACTATAAGTTCTGCAGGGAAGGGTGTCAAGGCGAATGCCTTATGACGATTCGTAAAAAGTAAGGACAAGCGGCCAGTGATGACGAAGCGCGCCGGTCCGGAAATATTTGTCAAATCATAGATAATAGAATATGTTGCACCAATCAGAAAAAGTAATCTTCTGAAGACCACAGGCAGCGCGGAAAAAGCCGCGGCGCAGGAGCAGGCGTGGCGCGCACAGTGTGCGCAGGAACTTTGCCGGAAGAGAAGAAGGAAGGAAAATGAGTAATGTATGGTTTGCTCTGGGACTGACGCTTTTTGCCGGAATGGCCACCGGCATCGGCTCGGTCATCGCCTTTACCGCGAAGCGGACGGACTACCGCTTTCTTTCCGTGGCCACCGGTTTTTCCGCGGGCGTGATGCTGTATGTTTCCTTTGTTGAGATTTTTCCCGAAAGCGCGGCTCTTCTGGGCGCGCGTTATGGAGAAACGTGGGGCGCCTGGCTTGTGGCCGCCTCTTTTTTCGGCGGCATGATTTTGATGGCGATTATCGACAACGCCATTCCCTCGGAGGATAACCCGCACGAAGCACACACGGAGGAAGAAACAGCTCCCCTGCACGATCCGGAGGCGCCTGTTCCCGCTTTTGAGACATACGCGGCGCAAAGGCACGACAGGCCTCCAGCCCGCTCAGACAAAGGGCTGATGCGCACGGGGCTGTTTACGGCAGTGGCCATCACGATTCATAACTTTCCCGAAGGCATCGTCACTTTCTTGGCAGCCCTGCAGGAGCCGGCGCTGGGCGTGGCGATTGCCGTGGCTGTCGCGCTGCACAATATCCCGGAGGGCATCAGTGTTTCCGTTCCTATTTTTTATGCTACCGGCAACCGAAAGAAGGCTTTTTTCTATTCACTCGCCAGCGGACTTGCCGAGCCGCTGGGCGCTCTGCTCGCGTTCGGCGTGATAGCGCTGGTTGCCGGCGACGGCTCATGGAGCGTGCCGCCGCAGATGACGGGGATCATGTTCGGCGCAGTGGCCGGTGTCATGGTCTATATCAGCGTTGATGAGCTTTTGCCTGTCAGCCGGACGTACGGTCGGGGGCATGACAGTATTCTGGGGCTGATGGCCGGCATGGCGGTGATGGCGCTCAGTCTGCTCTTGCTCAAATAGAGAGCGGAGAAGGGGACGGGGCGCGCCAGAGGGGAAACGCAAATATTTCGCACAGTCCCAAGCTTTCGGGATGTATTTTACCCTGTATTACGGATTGACACCGCCTTCTTAATAAAGTATGTATCTTTTTAAAAGTATGTATCAATATTGAAGGTAGGTATGGGTATGGCCAGAAAAATAACAATCAGCGTTCCGGATGAGCTTTATGAGAAAATGAAATCCTGGAAGTCGCATTTGAACTTCTCACGAGTTTTTCAGCACGCTGTTTCCGGGATGATCCAGAAAAAAGAGGAGCTCACATCGAAAATAAGAAGTGAAATAGACTTGTCTTCCATCATCGCGCGCCTGAGAAAAGAAAAAATCGATTACGAATTCAACATTACGGAATGGGGCAGAAAAGACGCTGTGGAGTGGTGCAAAACGGCTAATTACCGCGAACTCCAATATGCTCTTTCCTGGGTGCCTCGTCAAGATCCGGACCGGGACGCCCAGCTTGGTGATTATTTTTCCCACAGGTTTGCAGAATATAAAAAGCGATTAACGTCAACCGGCCAGAAGGCGCATGATTGGTTGAATGTGTTTTCCGACAAATACATCAAAGGCTGGAAAGAGGGTGTCGAATCCTTCTGGGATGAAGTGAAGGACAAGCTTTAACCGGTATGCTTTACAGGTGCATATATAACTTAAAGGCAGGAGTGTGGATATGGGATGGGGAAATGGGGCAAAAGAATTTTTTGAAGAATACCGGCAGAGGTATTTGAACGACTCCCGGAGATTCGCTAACAACTTTAAGATATTCATTGAAAAAATTGAAGGACGGGTCACGCGCATAGCCTATCAGCCGTACAAGTGGCTGGTTGTGCTGCCTTTGCTGGTGCTTTCCACTTTTATTTTGGGTATATGCGCCATGATCGTCTCGATTATGGTCAATCCGCGCGTGGGAACTAATTGCGGTGTAATCTGGGCCAGATTTAACAGTTTTTTTACACCGATGACGGTGAACATTGTCGGTACAGAAAATATGGAGCCGGGCGCTTCCTATGTAATCACCGCCAATCATCAGAGTCTTTATGACATTTATGTGCTCTATGGCTGGATGGGTGTCGATTTCAAGTGGGTGATGAAAAAAGAGCTGGAAAAGGTGCCGGTGCTTGGGCCCGCCTGCAAGATACTCGGCCATATTTTCATTGATCGCTCCGATACGAAAAAGGCGGTGGAAAGCATCAATGCGGCCAAAAAGAAAATTGTCAACGGCACATCCGTAATCTTCTTTCCGGAAGGTTCGCGAAGCACCGACGGTGTGATGAAGCCCTTCAAGAAGGGCGCGTTTAAAATGGCGCTCGATCTGGGCCTGCCGATTCTTCCCGTCACAATTAACGGTACACGAAAAATACTGCCCAAAGGCAGCATCGATTTAAAGCCCGGCGGGGTCATGATGACCATTCACAGGCCGATTGCGGTCAAAAATTATTCCGAAGAAACCCTGCCTGATCTGATGGATAAAACAAGAAGGGTGATGAGCTCGGCCATGGAATAAACGGTTGAGATTGATCCGTCACAGATGACGATTCTTTAAAAGCTCCGCTTACCACGCACCTCTCGCAAAGTGGCAAAATCCGGACATTTTGCGAAAGTGTCAGTTTTTGTTTCAGTGACTAAAGATACGTGTCGCGCAGCCGATGCAGCAGGTCATGGTATTTTTCATGAACGCCTGCGCCGATTTCCTCGCGCTCGACCCGGTCAAAACCTTCCACAAGTTCTTTTTGTGCCTCGGCGCTCAAACGCTGGTCGGCCATCATGAAAAGAACGTGATCCTCCTTGTCGATGTGATTCAACAAAAGCTGGACATAACCTCGGGCGTTTTCCGAAAAGATTTTCGAGGCGGGGGCATCTCCTTTTGTCATTGACTCAAGCGCGCTGTCCATGGCCTGGGTGAAATTACGCGCCTGCTCGTGCTCACGCAGCATCACGGCGATCGGGCCGTCACTTCGCGACATACCGGCTTTTTCCAGTGCGACGAAAAGCAGCTTTTCTTCTTTTGCATGGTGGCAGGCGTCGGCGAAATTTCGTATGAAATCTATTATGGCTGTCAGGTCATCAGGGTTGACCATTTCGCTTTTGTCGAGCTTTTTACAAATCTCCTCGATGATTTTGAGCATCACCAGGATTAATTGGTGCTCCTGTTTCAGTATATCTGTGGGTTTATCCATTTTCTTTCCTCCTGCCGGTTTGAAAAAAACACTAAAGTACTCCGCTGGTTGTGTCAATATTTAATGCGCGGGGGGTGCGCCAAATGATTTTTGGGTTTTGGGAGCACCTGGACTCTCCGGTCTGCCGTTGGTACCGGCCCGCGGGCATGAGATAATCTGTGTTTCAGTCCGACGGGGGCCTGGTTTTTTGCTTGAAATGCGAAAAGCTTTAGGTTATAGCACTCAGCACCCGGGCGGTTAACTCAGCGGGAGAGTGCTACCTTCACACGGTAGAAGTCGCTGGTTCAATCCCAGCACCGCCTACCATGAAAATCAGGGGACGGGCAGTAGGCTGCCCGTCCCTTTTTTTATTCGATGGTTTTCATCGTTGTCAGATAAGTCCGGCACAAACGGCGATAGGCCTCAATGCCTTCACGGGCGGCTTCCTTGTCCTTTTCCGTGAGATCTCTGGTGATCACGGCGGGATTTCCCGCTACGATCTTGCCGGCAGGAACGTGCATGCCTTTGCGTACCACAGAACTGACCGAAACCAGCACATCCTCTTCACAAACTACGTTAAAAAGCAAAACAGCGCCGATGCCGATCATGCACCTGTCTTTGAGCTGCACGTCGTGCAGGACGGCGCCGTGCGCCACGGTCACGTCATTGCCGATGAGTGTTTGCGAGCCCGGATAGACGTGGATGACCGCGTTATCCTGAATGCTGGTCCTGTCACCTATGATCACCGGTCCGAAATCGGCCCTGATACAGGCGCCCGGCGCGATGAGGCATTCATGCCCCAGGCGGACATCGCCGATGAGCACGGCCTGGGGATGGACAAAGGAATCGGACGGAACCTGCGGACGTTTGCCATCGAATTCATAAAGAGCCATGTGTCGCCTCCTTGTTTCAATAATTGAGGGATATGTTGACTGACCCGCCCCTGCCGAAAATGTCGTGCAGGTGGACGTAACCTTTGAGAATCTTCTTTTCGGTTACCACGGCCAGCGAGGTGATTTCTATTTTCTGCATGAATTCTACGGTTTCGGCAAGCGATGCCCTTTCATGAATTGTTTTGGGATTGGCCGTCATCACCTCATCGACGGTTTGTCCCTCAAAGGACAGGCCGGTGCTGATATGTCGCCTTACATCGCCGTCAGTGAGAATCCCCAAAAGACGGTTTTTTTTATCGGTAACCATGACAAACCCGACATTCATGCGGTTGATTTCCGCAATGGCTTGCCTGGCCGGTGTTCCGGAAAACACGCGTGGTATGCGTTCGCCTACCACCATGGCGTCACGGACGGTCGCCCGCAGTCTGGCGCCGAGCGACCCGCCCGGATGAAATTTGTAAAAATCTTTTTCCCGGAATTTTCTCTTGTCGATCAGCGCGATCGCCAGCGCGTCGCCCATGGCCAGCGCGGCGGTGGAGCTCGATGTCGGAGCCAGGCCGAAGGGGCAGGCTTCTTTTTCTACGGATACGTCAATGACGATGTCGCTGTTTTTGGCCAGTGTGGAGTCGGCAACGCCGGTAAAGGCGATAATAGGTGCGCCTATGTGTCTCACCGAGCTGATAATCGGCATCAGTTCTCTGGTTTCGCCGCTGTTGGAAATCGCCAGAAGGACATCCTCGCGTGACACGATTCCCAGATCGCCATGAATGCCCTCCACCGGATGCAAAAAGAGCGCCTGTGTTCCCGTGCTGGTCATTGTGGCGGCGATTTTGTGCCCGATGAGGCCCGACTTGCCGATGCCGGTCACGATGACCCGCCCTTTGCAGCCATATATCAAATCCACCGCCCGGCTGAAATCCCCATTGATTTTGTCAACCAGATTCAAAATACTTTGCGCTTCTATCTGCAGGACTTCCCTGGCGCGTCTTATGGCGGCCAGCCTGCCGTTCGATTTTTTATTTTGTGTTTTTTTCATTTTCATAATCCTGTTTCGCGTTGATTCTGAAAATAGCAAAAATAACAGGACAAAACAAGAATCAAATGGTGATTTCCGTTTGACAGCCGGTGCAAAATGCATCATGGTCTGTCGAACGTTTATCTGCCAAAGATAAAAAACAATTTATCCAGACGGGAATATGAAAGCGGTTTTTTTATCGGATGCTCATTTGAAACATTCTGCCGATGAGCGCTACAGACTGATGATAGAGTTTTTCTCAAAGCTCCTGGACGGCAAAGTCCGCTCGCTGGTCGATGACGATTCTCTGGGGAGAGAGGAAACAGCAATCGACCATCTTTTCATACTGGGCGATTTTTTTGATTTCTGGTTTTGCACTAAAGACAATATCCACCCCGAATTCCGTCCGGTCATCAACAAACTGGTTGAACTCCAGAGGTCCGGCATCCGCATCCACTTTTGCGAAGGTAATCATGATTTCTTTATGAAAGAATACTTCCAGGATGTTCTGGAGATGGACGTATATGAAGAATGGGCCGAAATAGAGCTGGACCGGCTGCGGATGCTGATCTCGCATGGGGATACGGCCGATTCTGCAAACCGGTCTTATCTGGTGTTTCGCAAGATTCTGCGCAGCCGCGTTTTTTATCACCTGCAGCGGCTCATTCCCGATAGCCTGCGCTGGTTTCTGGCCGGCATGACCTCCAACGCGAGCAAACGCTTCAACGACGGACAAAGCGATTATCTGTTGCAAAAAATGCATGCCTTTGCCGCAGGCAAACTATCCGGTGATGGTGATTATGACGCAGTTATCATGGGCCATTGTCATAAGCCCGTCTTGCGTTATTTTGACGTGGAGGGCAGGAAAAAAACTTTTGTCACCCTGGGGGACTGGATCAGGCACCACTCCTTTGTTTATTATGAAAACCGGAAATTTTTCATGGCCTGTTTCAGGGGGCGCGGATGATTTTTTCGCCACGACCGACCCTGATTTTGCCATGGACGAAGTGCTGGACATGTCCGTCCGTTTGTGCTAGAAAACCCCGCTTTTAATTAAAAAGAAAATTTGTGACGGTCCCCGCGTGTGTCAGACAATGCGCGAGGCGGCGGTTGCACAGGGGAAAACAGGGACGGAAAACATGAATTTTGGCGCTATTTATCCGGAATACTCAATGCGTGACGCGCGTTTTGTCGTCGTGCCGGTTCCTTATGACCTGACTTCAACCTATCAGCCGGGCAGCCGTAGAGGTCCGGCGGCGATTATCGAGGCGTCGGGTAATATGGAGCTCTATGACGAGGAGCTGAAAAAAGAAACATATCTGGCCGGCATTCACACGAGCTCTCCGGTGGAGATTGACGCCCGCGGGCCGAAGCAGACCATCGCCGCCGTGCGGAAAAAAATCAGCCGCATCGTCGCCCAGAATAAAATTCCGGTGATGCTCGGCGGCGAGCACAGCATTACACTGGGCGCGGTTCAGGCCGTAGCTGAAAAATATCCACAACTGACGGTTCTTCAGCTCGACGCTCATGCTGATTTGCGCGACTCATATCAGGGCTCGCCTTTCAGTCATGCCTGCGTTGCCCGGCGTATCGCAGAGTTTTGTACTCTTGTTCAGGCGGGCATCCGCAGCATGAGCGCGGAAGAAGGAGAATATCTTCCCGCAAGCAAAGTGAAGTCTTATGGAGCCGATTATATATTCGACAATTCAGGCTGGGTGGAAGAGGTCTGCAGCCATCTGAAAGGCGATGTTTATATCACGATCGACCTGGATGTATTCGACCCTTCGATCATGCCGGCCACCGGCACTCCCGAGCCGGGCGGGCTTTACTGGCGCGATGCGCTGAAGCTTTTAAAAACGGCCGCAGGCCGCTGCAATGTGCGCGGGTTCGACGTGGTGGAGCTGGCGCCTTTACCCGGCATGGTGGCGCCGGATTTTATGGCGGCCAGGCTGGCCTACCGCCTGATGGGATATATAAACAAATAGACGCGCAGGCGTTAATTCATTGAAATGGAGACAGGAAAATTGAATTCAAGCGTACCCCAAAAAATATTTTTGACCAAAGGTGTGGGCACCCACAAGGAAGAGTTGCATTCGTTTGAGCTGGCGCTGCGTGATGCGGGAATTGAAAAATGCAATCTGGTGCAGGTGTCGAGCATCTTCCCGCCCGGCTGTAAATTGATTTCCAAAGCGCAGGGGGTAAAAGAGCTGCATCCGGGATCGATTACTTATTGCGTGATGAGCCGCTGCTGCAGCAACGAGCCCAGGCGGCTGCTTTCCGCGTCCGTGGGGCTGGCCATTCCGGCGGACAAGCAGGCATACGGATACATCAGTGAGCACCATGCGTTCGGCCTCAATGAAAGAGAAACCGGCGACTATGCCGAAGACCTGGCCGCCGCCATGCTGGCCTCGACGCTGGGGATTGATTTTGACATTGATGAAAGCTGGGACGAAAAAAAGGAGATATTCAAAATCAGCGGCAAGATCGTCAGCACGCGCAACTTCACCCAGTCAACTATTGTCAAGAATAACTGGTACACGACCGTCGTCGCCGCCGCCGTCTTCATTTTCTAGCGGCCTGGGCCGGTTTGAGCCAAATAACTTCTTGACAAACACAGTGTATGGTGGTCTAAAGGCACCCTGTTTTGAAACAGACATATCGCGGGGTGGAGCAGTTTGGTAGCTCGTTGGGCTCATAACCCAAAGGTCAGAGGTTCAAATCCTCTCCCCGCTACCAATAAAAACAAGCACTTGGGTATTTTGCTCAAGTGCTTTTTTTATTGCCTGAAAATAACTGCCAACTTTACCGAACATGGCAAAGTTAACCGGCCACTTCATTATCATTTGCCTGTTATTGGAATTTGCCTGATTGTCAACCGACCGGCAAGTACATTTTAAACCGTATAAAATATTTCCTTGACAAGAGCCTTGCTCTTGTTTATAGAGCGTGCAAATAAAAAACAGGTATTTGTAATGAACAGGCATTCAGACGCAAACAAAAACTTTTTTGGCTACTGGTTTTATTACTATTACGCGTCGGTCTGCCTGTCGCTGGGTAGGGCTTGGTGAAGCATCAGTAAACCAACACAGCCATGGGGGACCGGAAAGGACGCCGCCCATGGTTTAAAAGTATCAAAAGGCCATGGCGGCAAAAGCCATGGCCTTTTTTTATTCAGGGGGTATGTATGATTATTGTTATGAAGAGTCAGGCGACGGAAAAACAGATTGATGATGTGATTCAATGGATTGAGTCGGTGGGCTACAAGGCGCATCCGTCCAGAGGAGTGGAGCGCACGATCATCGGCGCGGTGGGTGATCAGCGCGACAAGGCGACTCTGAAATACGCGGAATCTCTGCCGGGCGTCGAAAAAACCATGCCGATTCTCAAGCCCTACAAGCTGGCCAGCCGCGAGTCGCAACAAGGCGATACGGTGGTTGCGGTAGGGGAGATTCAGATCGGCGGACCGGAATTTGTCGTGATGGCCGGCCCCTGCGCCATTGAAAGCGAAGAGCAGCTTTTGGAGTCCGCCTATGTGGTGAAAAAAGGAGGCGGTGCGATTTTAAGAGGCGGCGCCTTCAAGCCGCGGACATCGCCCTACAGCTTCCAGGGGATGGAAGAGGAGGGGCTCAAGGTGCTCAAGTATGTAAGCCGGAAAACCGGTCTGCCGACCGTCACCGAAGTGGTGAATCCCGCCGATGTCGATCTGGTGGAGGCATACGCGGATATACTGCAGATCGGTGCGCGCAACGTACAGAATTTCGCCCTGCTCAAGAAGGCAGGGCAGGCGAAAAAACCGGTTCTTTTGAAAAGAGGGATGATGACCACGATCGAGGAGCTGCTCATGGCGGCGGAATATATCCTTTCGTCGGGAAATCCCAATGTGGTTTTGTGCGAACGCGGCATACGCACATTTGAAACCGCCACGCGCAATACACTGGATATCAGCGCCGTGCCCGTGCTCAAAAGCCTGACGCATCTGCCGGTGGTGGTGGATCCCAGCCACGCGGCGGGCAACTGGAAATACGTCATTCCCCTGTCGCGCGCGGCGGCGGCGGTAGGGGCCGACGGCATTATTGTCGAAGTGCACCCGGAGCCGGAAAAAGCCGTATCCGACGGGGCCCAGTCGCTCAAGCCGGCAAAATTCTATCAGATGATGGACGAGCTGCGGGCCCTTTCCGCTGTCCTGCGCTCCTAAATAAAAGGAACTGAAATGAAAACGCTAAAAGTCAGTCTGGATAAGAAAAATTCCGCCTCTTACGAAATCCGCATCGGGGCGGATATCCTCGACCGCGTCAGCTTGCTTATTGCAAAAAATTTCAAAGCCGGACGGCACGTGGTAGTGACGGATGAAAACGTCAATGCCCTTTACGGGGATACTTTCAGAGACGCGCTGACGCAGGCAGGCCTGAACATAAAACTGATTGAGATTCCCGCGGGTGAGTCCTCCAAGAATATTGCCACGGTCATGGAAGTCGTCGGCAAACTTCTGGCCGCGGGGGCGGACCGCGAAACGGTGCTTGTCGCGCTCGGCGGCGGGGTTGTGGGTGATCTGACCGGTTTTATCGCTTCGGTTTTTATGCGCTCGGTTCGTTACATACAGATACCGACTACGCTTGTCGGGCAGGTGGACAGCGCCATCGGCGGGAAAACGGCCGTCGATTTGCCGCAGGGGAAGAATCTTCTGGGCAGTTTTTACCAGCCCAAAGCGGTGTTTGCCGATGTCAGGTTTTTAGACACTCTGCCGGAAAAGGAATTTAACAACGGTCTGGCGGAAATAATCAAGTACGGGGCGATCGAAGATGACGGGCTGTTCAAGTCGCTTGAAGACGGCATCGAAGCCCTCAAAAACAAAGACGGGAAACTCCTGCTCAAAACGGTTGAAGCCTGCTGCCGGATTAAAAAAAATATCGTGGAAATGGACGAGCATGAGCAGGGGCTGCGCAGAATTCTCAATTTCGGGCATACCATCGGGCACGCGCTCGAGGCTGTGTCCGGTTACAGTCTCTCGCACGGCGAGGGCGTTGCTTTGGGCATGGTTGCGGCGGGCAGGATTTCTGTCAGGATGCGCTACCTGAGCGCCCAGGCGGCCGGGCGCATCGAGCAACTGGCGGAGCGCGCATGTCTTCCGACAAGACTTGATCCTGCCGTTGACCTTACAGCCGTTATCGACAGGCTGAAAATGGACAAGAAAAAGAAAGACGCTGTGGTGCGGTTTGTTTTGCTGAAAAAAATCGGCATGCCCTTCGTCACAGGAAGTGTAGGCGATAAAATGATTCTCGAGGTTCTGGAGGGGATGAGTCAATGAAGGGGGCTCTGGATAAATTAAGAGAAGAGATGCAGACCAAAGACAGGGAAATTATCAGGCTTTTGAATGAGCGCGCACAGATTTCCGTCAAAATCGGCAAAGTGAAGGGCGAGTCCGGCCTTGAGGTTTATAATCCCGCGCAGGAATCCCGTGTGATGAATTATCTGCACGAACTAAACAGCGGTCCATTATCGGACCGCCAGGTTACGGCGATTTTCCGGGAAATCATTTCCGCATCCCGCGATCTGCAAAAACCGGTGAATGTCGCCTTTCTGGGGCCGGAGGCGTCTTTTTCGCATCAGGCGACGCTTGTGCATTTCGGTGCGTCGTGCCGCTTCCAGCCGCAGCATGGCATTGCCCGCGTGTTTGACGAAGTGGAAAAGGGAACCGTGGAATGGGGCGTCGTGCCGGTGGAAAATTCTCTGGAAGGTTCCGTCAATGTTACGCTGGACAGACTGATCCTGACGCCGCTTAAAATTCAGGCGGAAATGTATCTGCGCATCAGCCAGTGCCTGATTTCGCAGGCCCGAAGCCTCAAGGGGATCAAAAACGTTTATTCACACCCGCAGGGGCTGGCGCAGTGCCAGGCCTGGCTGCGGGCGCATCTGCCCAATGCCGTGACGGGAGAGATGGAAAGTACGGCGGCGGCCGCCCGGATGGTCAGAGGCAAAAAAACGGCCGCGGCTATCGGCAGCGCGATGGCCGCCTCGGTTTATGGCCTGAACATGCTGGCGGAAGGAATCGAGGACAACCCCTCCAATACGACGCGATTTCTGGTTATCGGCCGTGGCGAGGGAGAGGCGACGGGAAAGGACAAGACGTCCATTATCTTTGCGACGCCGGACTCCCCGGGGGCGCTGCACCGGGCGCTGGCGTCTTTCGCCCGGCGCAAAATCAATCTGGCTAAAATCGAGTCGCACCCGGTGAAGGAAAGAAAATGGGAGTACCTCTTCTTTGTCGATCTGGCCGGTCATATTCATGACCGGGCGATTCAGGGCTGCATAAGCGAATTAAAGGATAAGACGATTTATCTGAAAATTCTGGGGTCATATCCCAGAGCAAAGGACGGATTATGATCTGTATTCCCATCGTGGACGCCACGCATCAGGAAGCGCTCCGGTCGATCGAAAGATCCGCGCCGGCGGAGGACGCCATCGAGCTGCGTATGGACCTGATCGCCGACGGTGAGCTGCCCCGGCTGATAGCTTGTGCCCGGCGTATATCCGGGCGCGTCAGGATTATTGTCACCTGCCGGCGCAGGGAGGAGGCGCTTCCGCCTGCGTCTTTGGAGCACACTGAGCGAAGGAAAAACATTCCGCGGACGATGAAAATGCGCCTGCTGAAACAGGCCATCGAGCTGGGTGCAGATTATGTTGACATCGAGCTGGCGGAGGGGGAAAAAAGCATCAGCGAACTCAGGCGTTTTTGTGAAAAAAACGGGAACCGGACACGGCTCATTGTCTCCTGGCACGATATAGAAAAAACACCATCACTGAAGGAACTGAAGGCAATATTCAACGCCTGCGCCGATGCGGGGGCGGATGTAGTCAAGATTGTACCGTATGCAAGGCGCCTGGGGGACAATATCAGGGTTTTGAATCTGATCGACTATGCCAAGGGCAGACACAGGAAAATTATTTCAATGTGCATGGGCGAGCTGGGTCAGGTCAGTCGCATTATCGCTCCTTTGTGGGGTAGTTATCTTGCATTTGCCGTTTTGCCGGGAGGCGGTAAATCAGCGCCGGGCCAGCTTTCCGTAAAGGCGATGAAGGAATTTCGGCAGTTACTCAGACGCCAGCAGCCTTTCCCCCAGGCGTGGCTCTTGCCCCCCGGGGCGATGAATTTCATACTTGTGGGAAATCCCGTCCGTCAGAGCCTTTCACCTGTGATGCACAACACGGCGCTCGAGGCGCTGAAGATTGAAGGCCATTACAGTGCGTTTTGCGTGATGGACCCGGCCGCGGCCGTGGCCGGGATCAGGGGCATGAATATCCGCGGGGCTTCCGTGACCATCCCGTTTAAAACGGCGGTAATGGATTTTCTGGATGAAATCGATCCGGACGCTGCAGCTGTAGGGGCGGTCAACACGATCGTGAACGAATGCGGCCGCCTGTCAGGGTATAATACGGACTGGTGGGGTCTG
>Ga0116183_1002247_pt1 | contig 21026 bp, 13 predicted proteins | sample AD_UKC078_MetaG_FD_89753 | JGI IMG/M metagenome (GOLD analysis project Ga0116183, IMG submission 89753) | Active sludge microbial communities of municipal wastewater-treating anaerobic digesters from USA - AD_UKC078_MetaG | ecosystem: Engineered > Bioreactor > Anaerobic > Digestate | place: USA... | reverse complement strand
GAGTCTCATCCGGAAAAATCACTTTTTTTATTCCCTTGAGACAATTTTTGCTGAGCTCAGACCATTTTTCGGGAGTTTAAGTCAGAATCGAACGATTTTGGTGATAATAACTTTCTTGTCTTTATTCCAGTTCGGAGTCGCAGATGTCTGTGCATCAGTTTGCTCTTTACCGGATAAAGATGATAACAATGTAAAAAGAAGGATGATTAAAGTGATTGTTATTGTTTTATTTTTCAAGTGCCCTCTCTATTTTTTTACTAACACAAGATATTCGTTGTGTTTTTTAATGACTTCCAGTATGAGCTTTCTGAATTGGGGATAGTTTTCAACAGATATTTCAGTACAGTTTTTCATAAATACACTTTTTATTGCGACATTATTTTCATCAATAATTGTGCCTGTCCTGATAATTGAAAAACAGTCATTTGATATTGATATGTCGTTAGGCATTGATTCCACGGCAAACCCTTCGGGTATTTCAAATTTAACATTGATTTCATATAAACTCGGGATTCCTGTCCAGAGAGGAAGCTTCCGTTTTTCCAGTGTTATAATTGATGCATTTACTATCTGCTCAGGCATGCTTACAGTCATCTTGCCGCTCGAAACAGAAACAAGATTCGTAACATCTGCAGAAAAACTTATATTAAACGGCGCTGTTATATCTTCAATATCGCTATGTTCATATTTGTCTAGCACCCCTCCTTTGAAAAGGGAATTTGCTATTCTCTGGAACATTTTCTGTCCGACATCCTTTGTCCTTAGAGTCTGCCTGAAATAAGAAGATGTTCCGCCTCTCATTGATATTGAATCATTAACCTTCAGGATGCCTTCAGATGAAAGATTGTAAACCCTGTCGTGTTTCTGGAAATTAAGTTCCGGAGACTGATAAGGTATCTCAATGAACTCATATTTCCCTGTTCCAATGTCAAGTTTTAATGCTGTTGCCCCCTGATCATCCTCCCTTAAACTTCCTATCTCAAGCAGGTCAACTGTCGGGTCCATGAAAAACCCACTCTCAACGCCTTCCTGAGAAGGAACATAGACTATTGCGTGATTGAACTGTTGGTTTGGAATGGTCTTCTGGAGTGTTCCTGCATTTCTGGTTCTAATAATAACATAGTCAGCTTTTATGTTAAGCTCTTTTGCAAGTTGTATAAAAAGGATCGCCTTGTCTTTACAGTCACCGTATCCTCTTTCAAGCGTTTGTGCGGCCGTATGCGGTTTTACCCCTGCGATTGTATTTTCATATTCCTGTTGATATCTGATATCCTGTGCAACAAATTCAAAAATTTTATTTATTTTTCCGATAACAGATTGTTCTCCCTCAACTATTTTTACCGCTTTATCTCTGATCTCTTTTGCTGAAACGAAGGCATCCTTCAGAAGCGCCCTTTCCCAGTTGACATATTTGTCCCAGCTTTCAGAGGTGCTTACCGTCACAGTTTCAAGAAAATTATTCAGCGGGGGAGAATTCGGCTCATAATTCAGCGGCTCAATGTTCCTGGCGATAAATCTGTGTACTGTAAGGTCGTTCAATTTTTCAAGAACCTGTTCCGTTCTGCTGCCTGTAATATCAATGTTGAGCTTCGTTCCTTCGGGATATATGAGATTCCATTCAGAGTATATCACATGTTTCATTGGACTTTGAACAAACCATTGTCCTACAAAATCATTTTCCAGGAACACCGGCGCCGGCTTATAATGAATATACTGGATAACTGTAAAATCTCCTTTTTTGAGCTGTCTGAACCTTATGTCAAAACTTGAAACAGAACTCGCTTCACTTTTCTCAAAATTACTGTTGACTGAATAAGTTTTCAGGATCCTTTTTCTTCCATCATACGGCAGATATGAGTTTATCAGGGAATCTCTGCCTGCATCATTCAGAGCCCTGCTCACTTCAGTAATGTACCACTTACTGCTTCCGTCACTATTTATTCTGCACACCGCATGGTCGTAAACAAGAAGCGTCTCTGCTCCGTCATCAGCAGTAAAATCAATAGAATTTCTAATTATTTCCATTATTTTGTCATCATCAGGAACATACTTTTCAGATTCATCCTTTTCCTCTATCTTCAAATATGATATCCTTTCGGAAATGTAGCTGTTCTTCGGATCGAGCTGATGTGCCTTTTCCCATGATGCAAGAGCTTGCGGAATTTTATTTTGTTCATAGAAAAGATCACCTGCCTTAATATGTATCTTGGAATTATCAGGGTTAATATCCTTAATTATCTCAAGCTGATGCAATGCATTGTCAATGTCTTTTGATGAACGGTAAAATTCAAAAAGATCGAAATATGCGCGAATGTTATACGGAGACAGGTCAATAATTCTTTCAAGGAAATACAACGCTGAAGAACTGGACCTTTTTTCTCTTGATATGTGAAAAAGTTCTTCGTTTAAAGAAACATCTCCCGGAAAAAGTTTGAGTGCTTTTCTATATATTCTTTCTGCATCTTCTTTGTAATTTAAACGATTCGTCGATGCTGCCAGAAGCTTTAACAAGCTGGGGCTGTCAGGTTCGATTTCAAGTGCCTTCCGGAGAATTCTTCTGGAATCTTCATGCCAGCCCTTTGATTGAAAAAGGCCTGCCTGGCTTTTTAAAGCTTCGACAGATGAAGGGTTCGATTCAAGAGCTTTTTTATAATCTTCCTCGGCACTTTCCTTTTGGCCTTTCTTTGCAAAGAACCGTCCCCTCATTATTAGAAACGACGCCAGTTCTGAAGAAGAATGGGTGATCGCACCGTTTAAAAGATCAATATACTTCCCTTCCTCTCCAGCCACATTAAGTGCTTTCGCCATATACAGCATTATGAAAGGGTTGTAAGGAGCTTTCTCAAATGCCGTTCTAATGTAATTCATTGAATATTTTTCATATCCCTTGAAATTCAGGATCAATCCTTTATACAAGGTTTCCTTTAAATCTTCAGAAACCGGCTCTTTTTCGGAATAAGGAAAAATAATTTGTGACTCAAAGGTCTTTTTTCCGGAATCTTTCGGGAAATTATGTAAAGCAACTAAATCAGTACTCTCTTTTTCTGACATTTCAGTTATTCTGGCGCCTACCGACCACACATCGCTTTTCTGACATGTTTTAAAAAGTATTGTGTTTTCACCTTTGAAAAGCTTAACTTTAACCCTGACATTATCATAACCGAAGTGACTTATGTTCTCTTCTGCAAACACAATTGATCCGTTAACCCACACCTTTATTGCATCACTTGTGGAAACATTCAGGATCACATCTTTATCAACAGGAGAAAAAATATTCGCAAGCATGTATGCCAGAGAATCATTCGATGGCGAAACAAAACTGTCAAAAGGAACAAAGCCCTTGTGCCCGTTAAATCTTATCTTTCTCCAGCCGACATTAACAACTTTTCCCTTATATGTTTTTTTTATATCCAGCTCTTTTTCAGGACCATATTCATCATAGAACCCTTTCCCATTATCATTGTCAAAACCGCCTATGATCCACCAGTTTCTTATAAAACCGTTGCTGTCGGTTTCGAATGCCGCTTTTTCGGGAATTCCTTCAAGAAGATAATAATGCGTCAGAATATTTCTTGAAAGTTGTTTTACATTGTCATCTTTGCTGTTTGAAACGAGGATTTCGAGAGTTTTTATGAAAACCTTTCTTTCATTGGCAGTAAGATTCATTGAAAAAACAAGCTCCAGCATGAGCGGAATATTCCTGTTTTCCGAATCCAATACCGATCTTATAAGATGTGAGAATGCTTGTCCTTTTTCAGATTTGAGCATTGCGTTAAAAGCCGCAATTTCGTTAAGTTCTCCATTTTCAGGATATTTCACCAGCAATTCCTTAACAGATGATTCAATTCCTTTTAAATTGTAATCAGCGCTGAATGCTTTGTTCACAACAGGAACTATCTCATCTCCACTGCTCGCAGATTTGATTGCTATGCTTATTTCATTAAGGTCCGAGCTTCCTGATGTTGCGCAGGAAAAACTTAAAACTGCGAATAAAATCCAAATAAATGATCTGTGCATTTTTCCTCTGATATATAGGTAAACTTTTTTATTCTTCATCAAATCCTGAAGGTTCTGCTCCGGAATCACTTTCATTAATGTCATTCTCTGATTCAGCCACATCGTCAGTAGATTCCTCTTCATTTTCAGGCACCGGAAGCTGTCTGGCAAGTTTGCCGTAATGCCACATTCCGTAAAGGATGGAGCCGTTTTTACCAGTCAGTTTTCCAAGTCCGTGATAAACACCGTCCAGAAATGTTCCCTTATACACATCACCGTTTGTCTTTTTCATAACACCTTCACCGGTAAACTTTTCCATTTTTATTGAGCCGGTGTATTCATCTCCGTTTGCGAAGGTATATTTTCCTTTTCCATGCATGGTATTTGCAAGAAATGTCCCGTCATAAACATCACCGTTATTCTTTTTCAGAATTCCTTTCCCCTCTCTTTTTCCGTCATTGAAGTCACCTTCATAATAATTTTCATTTTTATATCTCATTTTCCCTTTGCCGGACATTTTATCATTTTTAAAATCACCTTGATATTCAGCTCCGCTCGGAAAAAGCATCACCCCTTTTCCCTGCCTGATCCCTTTTGCAAACGAACCTCTGTATTCCCGTTCATCAGAAAATCTGTAAACACCTTCACCATGCATAAGATCATCGTGGAACTGTCCTTCATACCTTGCTCCGCTTGTAAGGAAAAGTGTCCCCGTCCCTTCTCTCAGTCCATTCCTGAACTCTCCGATATATTTTGTTCCATCTACAAGAATGTGTTCACCGTATCCGTTATAAACACCGTTTTCAAACATTCCTTTATATCTTTCCCCTGTGGCATAAATGTATTCTCCCTCACCATGCTTCCTGTTATTTTTAAAACCGCCTATATACTTGTCGCCATTTTCCAGATTGTGAATGCCCACATCATTGATCTCATCTTTTTTCTCTTTTTCAGTCTGCCCGTCCTGTCCTTTCATCTGAGACTGCTTGCTTTTTACATAAACTTCTTCAGTTTTACAGGAAACGATTAGAAACATGTTAATAAGAACAAACAGATGTAAAACCTTCATATTATCCCTCCATTAATAATTAAATGCCGTAACATTCAACAGAAAAATCCTTAAAATTTAACAAAAAAATTAAATTAAAGCAAAAAAGTAAAAGCATATTGCTTCAGATCTAAAGGAATTTATCTTGAAAAAATGATCTTCCCTTGTGCCCATTCGGCTGTGACTTCTTCTCCGTCAGTTTTATAGAGAGTGCCGACTCCGTGAGGAGCTCCGTCCTTTATTTCTCCATCATACTTATCACCGTTGGGCCATGTGATAACGCCCGGCCCGTTAAGTTTTCCCAGAACAGCTTCACCTGTGTACACTCTGCCGTCGGTTGCAAATTTATATGTCCCCTGTCCATGGAACATGTCCTTTTTAAAATCACCTGTGTATTCGTCTCCATTTGAAAAAACAATTGTCCCCTTTCCCTGTTTTGCACCATTAAAAAAGTCACCTTCATAAACTGTTCCGTCAGCAAGTGTAAGCTTCCCTTTTCCAGTGCGGCGGTCTTTTAAATAGTCGCCTTCATAAACAGAACCGTTATTGAATTTCATCACACCTTTTCCTTCTCTCTTTCCGTTGATGAAAGTTCCTTTATATTCACCAATGTTTTTATAGAAATATGTCCCTTCTCCGTCAATAATGTCATAATAAAAAGTTCCTTTATACCAGTTTCCGTTCCTGAAAATTATTTCACCGAAACCATGTTTTTTCCCTTCACTGAAATCCCCTTTATAAACCGTTCCGTCTTTATAGGTGAATGTTCCCGCTCCATCCATTTCATCATTTTTGAAAATTCCCTTGTATCTGTTCCCGTTTCTGTAAAGATATTCACCTTCTCCTTCCATTTTTCCCTTCCTGAAGCCCCCGATATATGTATCTCCATTTATCAGAACATGTCTTCCATGATCCACTATCGGGTCTTCTTTATTCTCCGGCTCGACTTTTTTTATCTTCATACTTTCAAGTTCAGCCATTTTCTCGGTATCGGGCTTTTCTTCAAATGTAGCACACGCACACAAAAAGAAGAACAGGATCGTTGCCGCAAAACTTTTTCTCATTGAACTCATCAGCTCCTCCTCTTTTTAGCTTTTCGACTCTCAAGGATCTTTACCGACTCCTCTTTTTTCTGTTGCAGCTCATCCATTTCAACCTGCTGAATTCTCCACATTTCAAGAATTCCGGAAGACAGCAATCCTTCAGACACTGCTTTTTTTACAGCACAGTCGGGCTCTGTATCGTGTATGCAATCAGAAAAACGGCAGCCGGCGGCAAGTTCAAGAATCTTTTCAAATCCTTCAGGGACTTCAGTTTCCCACATCTGAATTTCACGAATTCCGGGAGTATCTATAACTATCGCTCCGTTATTCAGAAATATCATATCACGCGATGAAGTGGTGTGTCTTCCTTTTTTAACAGCGCTGCTTATTTCAGCGGTTTTCTGTCTTTCTTCGCCAAGAAGCATGTTTATCAGCGTGGATTTGCCGACCCCTGATGAGCCCGTAAAAGCAGCAATCGTTCCTGTAACAAGAAACATATTAATAATTTCCAAAGTCTCTCTATTTGCTGATGATACCGCAAAAACTTCAACTCCTTCAGCCATATTTCTTACCTGCTGTGTCAAATGATCAGGATCACTGCAAAGATCCGATTTACTAAGCAGAACAACCGGTTTTATATTCCCTGCCCTTGCTGCCGAAATATATCGCTGAAGCCGTTTCAGATTGTAATTTTCATCAAGGGACATGACAACAAAAAGAATATCCAGATTTGCAGCAAGAACCTGCTCATCAATAACATTTCCCGAACTCCTTCTTGAAAAACAGCTTTTCCTTTCAAAAACGGAAAGAATATATGCCTTATCCCCTCTTAATGAAATTTCAACCATGTCGCCCACAGCCGGAAGATCTGATTTGAAAACAGAATTATATCTGAGCGAACCGGCAAGTTTCGCCTTAAACTCACCTTTTTCAGATAAAACTGTATAGTAATGTCTTCCGTGACCTGTAACCCGAGCAATAACACCCATTCCTCAAACTCCCCGAAAATCGTATACTAAATATCCACATTGCACAGGTTTAGTCAAGGTCTTGCATTAAATCTTTAATTATGTAACATCGTTTTCTGAATTAAGCTTGAGGAAAGCGATGAACAAAGTGATCCTGAAAACAGTCGGTTTTTTTAAACTTTACAGGCCTGATGTTCCTGTGATCGTTTTCCTTGGAACATTTGCCGGCAGAGTTTTCACCACAGGTTTTTCAGTTTTTGTGATATTTGAAGCTCTTTTCCTGTCACTTTTTCCATATAATTTCGTTTATACGCTCAATTCAATAACAGATGTAACTGAAGATTCCATCAACAAACCGGGGAGACCCATTCCATCAGGACTGATTACAAAAAATGAAGCTTTGATCTGGCTTTTATTTCTCACCGTTATATCAGTCAGCGGAATATCTTTGATCTTCAAAGGAGTTGAGATGTTCCTTGCGTTTTTAATAATTCTTCTTGGATTCAGCTATTCAATGCCGCCTTTAGTAATCAAGAAAAGAGCTCTCCTTGCCCCGGTAATTACTGGCTGGGGAGTGACTCATCCTCTTTTCATAACAGGCGGAACGGCTCTTTTTCTTTTTTCGTCAAGTGTTATGCTCCACGCAATAGGAACAACATCACTGAAAGATCTGACTGATATTGAAGGAGACACTGCGGCAGGAAGAAAAACGATTTCTTCAACGAAGGGAATTCCTTCGGCAATAACAATGTCGCTGATTTTCAAAATATCTTCAATAATACTTTTTCAGTTTACTCAATACAAGATCGCATCAATAATTCCCCTTCTTTCGATCTTTGTTGTTCTTCATCACTATTTTTATCTGAGAAAAGATTTTGTAAGAGTGATCTACAAGAGAACGATCTGGACAACTGCGGCACTTTCGGTCTTTGTCATTGCATATGTTCAACTGTTCTGATCAATCAAATTGCATTATTCTTGCTTTTGCAGGAACATGATCTTTAGTTTCAGGAATAAAATATATTAGAAGACCCTCTCCATCAGACGCAGGTGAAAAGAAAACTTCTCCCGGTTCATCGAACTTTGTTTTTACGGGAAAATCAGATCCTTTCAAAATCACAAGTTCTCTTTTCTGATGAACATAACCAGTGTTTTTTTTCTCATTAAAGAAAATAGACACAGTTCCGTCTTTTACATTTAAAGGATGATATCCAGTTTCAAAGACAAGAGCTTTTTTTTCAACATCAAATCTGTAAATACTGGCCTGTATCATGTCACTGTAGGTTGTAAGGGTATGAATGAAAATCCTGTCATCTGAACACTGTATCGAAACCGGTCTTTCAAATGAACTACCCAAAGAAAGGATCTTTCCTATCAGATCTGATGAGGTTTCCTCTCTTATTAAGTAACTTCTCCAGCTATTAATATCCAATCCTTCTGACAATGACAAAAAATATCTTCTGCTGAGGTTCTCATTTTCTTCAAGCAGCAGCATCGCAAGTGAACCGTTTTTCAGAAAACAACCTGAAAAGATTGATGATACTGTTTCCGGAAGAGATGTCTCAACAATATTTTTATTATCTTTGACATCAAATATCTTTATTAAAAAACCATCCATATCCGATTTCTTTAAGCCACACATATTTTTCTTTATATCATATGCAAAAGGAAAACCTTCCTTAATGTCAAAATTTATTTTTTTCAATCCTTTTTCAGTTAAAAGAAAAAATTTTTCCGGATCTTCTCCTTCAGAAATTGAGATCATTCCTGGTAAAACAATTGAATAACTGCAATCACTACGGCTGCAAAATTGTAATGAATCCCTTGATTCAGAGCAACCGTTATGTGAAAACAAGAGAACCAGTAGAAATAATATGCGGGTAAGTTGTATGACAGACAATTTTAATGATCCGGGAATGATCAGTATTCCATTTTCTGAAGATCTGCTTCGGCTTTCTTATAATGTTCGTTATCTGCTGTAACAAGTTTAAGAATTGATCTCAGCAGCTCTTTTGCTTTAGTCGGGTTAAAGCTCTTCATTACAGAAGCTTTGTCATATATCCTTTTTACAAGTTTATCTTTTGAATCAAGCCATTCACGACATTCTGTTTTTTCAGAATCAAGGTCCGCACACTTTTCAAAAGCTTCGTTTGCAAGAATATAGTTGTCTTTTTTCTCCATATCACGGCCTTTTGCCATATAACCGACAGCTTCTATCTTATCAATTCTTTTTGAGAATTCAGTTCCTCCGGGAACAATATATTCATCAAGAGCTTTGGCAGCTTCAAGATTGTCAAGGATCAGAGAGTAATCAAGAAGCTTGACACCTTCAAGGATCTTATCTCTCATTTTGTTAAAGTTAAGAAGCTGTGTTTTAAGTGCAAGAACTTTTGCATCCTCTTCACACTCACATTTTATCTCACTTACTTTAACGATTGCTTTAATAGCGGCATTATATTTTCCCTGAGAACACATTTCAAGAACGAGCTCTCTTGCTCTTGCAAGCTTTTCGGCATTATCCATAAGTGTCTGTTTTTTGGATTCCTGCTCTCTCCTTTTTTCCTCTTCCCTGCGTTCTCTTTCTTTTTCAAGACGCTCTCTTTCAGCTTCCTCTTCTCTTCTTTTTCTTTCTTCTTCTATTCTTTTCTTTCTTTCAAGTTCTTTTCTTCTTCTATCTTCCTCTTCTCTTCTTTTTTCGATCTCAAGCTCTCTCTGCCTTCTCTCTTCTTCAAGTTTGGCCCTGCGCTCCTCTTCTCTTCTTCTTCTTTCCTCTTCGGCTTGAGCAGCTTTTTCTTTTCTGGCGGATATCTCGTTATCTTCGTCTTCTTCGTAATCAGAATCTCTACTGTAGCTACGGCTTTTTCTGCTGTCCCTCTTTGCAGATTTTCTGCTGCCTGTTCCGGATTTTATTTCATCAAAAACAGACGATGTCGTTTTTCTGAGCTGTCTGTATATTTCTTTTTCATTAACTGAGTCGATGTAGTCATATGTCTTTGATGAATCATCAAGGATCTCTTCGTATTCAATGTTTATGAACACGAACCTGATGGTGATCTCTTCATCCTCATTCATACTTATGAGGGAAAGAAGTGCATACTGGAAATCTTCATCACTTGCGTTATCATACCAGCATTCCGTTTTCATTCCGCATTTTGAGAGTTTGACAAGCTTCCCTTTTGGAACTTCCTTATAGCTGACTGAATTAAATCTTGAACCCAGAATTGACTCAAGATAACGGACTATTTTGATCGCATCAGACTTTTCTATCTCCTTTGTAACCGGTCTCATAAAAAGAACTTTGTCTGCGTACAAAGGGAATATGAACATTGTCAATAAACTTAAAACTAAAATCCTTCTCAACTTCTTCCTCCTTTACAGAACACTGCCGCAAAAAATAATTCTCAAGCTATTTAACCTGTTTTTTATCGATTTTCAAGTTTTTATGTCAATTATTCTCTAACCTATTTATTATTATAGTTCTATGGTGTTTTTTCTGAGCAGAAGTATATGAAAAACCTGTCATTTCTGCTTTTCGTCACCCCCTTGCAGAAAAATGAGTTTCCCTTTGACATGAAACCTGTTGAATAAAGTGTATCACCGTGACTGTCGAAAGTAAAAGAACCGTCTGTAATGATCTTTTTACCTATCCTGAGCGATTCTTTGAGTTTTATTTTATCGTTTTCAACGGAATACAACAAAGAAACGGGCGCTTTCAGTAAATTTACGGGTGTCGTTCTTTTTTCGTCCGGAGCGGAAACTTCGTCCTCCAGTTTTTTTGCAATGTCAAACAGACCGCCTGAAGCGGCTTCTTCAACATTCTTTTCCTGTTCATGAATAACACCTGAAATATAAAGGATCGATCCGAAAACTGCTACAAGAACAAGAGAAAAGATCAGCTTCCTTCTTTTTTCTGCAATATACTGAATTTTGTCTTTTTCGAGCATGTCACTCTTCAAATATTTACCATATTTAAAATATACCAGCTCTGTAAACATATCAAGTTTTGACTACTGTAACATAAAAAGTATAATATCCGGAAGATTCTTTAAGGAGAATGCTGTATTGAGAAAATTTATCGCAATCACCTTTACAGTGCTGTTTTTAATTAATGTTTATGGCGAGTTATATGAAGTTAAAATCCAGTCGTCAAATCTTTGGGCAAAACACATTATAGCTCAGTTTGATATTCTAAGCGCCTCGCCGGGAAAAAATTCAGACATAATTTACATTCTTGACTCTACTCCTGAAGAGATAATGCTCCTGAACGGAAATGCGGAAATAAAAGAATTGCTAGGATCTATAATAATTACGACATCTTACTCCAATCTTGATGGGATAAATAAAAGAATTGACTATGCTGTTGAGAAATCCGGTGGAAACGCAATGGTTTTTGACATCGGACAATCTGTTGAAGGGCGGAAGATCAGGGCTGTGAGAATCTCAAAGAGCGGACAGACTGACGAAGATCTTCCTGAGGTCCTCTTTGTAGGCCTTCATCACGCAAGGGAATGGATAACTTCCGAAGTTACCATGGGGATACTTGAATTTCTTGTAGAGTATATGGATTCCAACCCTTTCGTGTCTGATATTCTCCAAAATTCGGTCATCTGGTTTGTCCCGATGCTCAACCCTGACGGGTATCTTTTTTCATGGGAAGAAGCGAGAATGTGGCGACATAACAGGAGGGTTCACCCTGATGAATCCATCGGTGTCGACCTGAACAGAAACTATGATTCATCATGGATAAAAATTGATTATGTGCACGGTGAAGGACCTTTCAGTGAGCCGGAAACTCTGGCCGTGAAAAATCTTATTTTAAATGATTTCGAAGAACCCTTAGCAGACGGAATAAAATCTCTTGACGGCCTGATAACATACCATTCTTACGGTCAGATCATAATGTATCCTCCGGGTTCAACCGAAGAGCCCGCTGCAAAACATGAATATTACAAGGATCTTGCTGAAAAAATGGCTTATCTCGCCTTTTCAGAATGCGGAAGTGTCTATATTGTCATGCAGAATTCATCCCTTTATTTCACTTTCGGAGAAATGACAGAATGGTTCATGAACACTCACGACGGGAAACCTTCTTTCACTTTTGAATTGAGACCGCACATGGGCAGCGACTATTTTTTCATGCTTCCGGAAGATCAGATCATAGACACAGTCAAGGAAAATATTACTCCTGCTCTCTATTTTGTCAGACACATTGTCTCCGGAGATACTGATCTGGTGATGGATATAGACAGGAATGGTGTAAATGATGTGCTGGAAAACACTTCTTTTGATTATAAGTGTGACCGGTCCGACCTTGAAATACCTGATGCTGTAAACGATAGCGAATCCAATGATCATTCGTTTGATCTTCCTGATTCAGATAATTCGGACATGACCGACACAAACGGAACAGATAATGAACAGAACGATACTGTTCCGGCAGAGGATAATGGATGTAATTTAACATTAATACAGGGGCATTAAATGAGTTTTTTCTCTCAGGTAAAAGGTTTTCAGAAAAACTACTGGATCGTAAATGTGATGGAGGTATTTGAGCGTCTTGCATTTTTTTCTGTGAGAGCTGTTCTTCCACTCTGGATGGTTGCAACCGCGGACCAGCACGGGCTTGGTCTTACTTTTACTGAAAAAGGTCTTATTTTCAGTGTCTGGGCGGCCTGTCAGAGCTTGATACCCATGTTCAGCGGTTCTTTCACCGACAATTTCGGCTATAAAAGAAGTCTCTATACAGCTTTTTCCCTTAACATTTTCGGATACATTCTCATGGCGAACGCCACGGGGTTCTGGACAATGATGATTGCGGGAATCACCGTCGGAACGGGAACAGCTATATTCAAGCCGCCGGTACAGGGAACCATAGCTTCTTCAGTAAATGAGGAAAACAGTTCTCTCGGATTCGGCATCTTCTACTGGATAGTAAATATCGGCGGATTCATAGCTCCTTTGATGGCAAGCGCTTTAAGGGGAAATAATACTGACGGGTATACCTGGCATTTTGTTTTTTATGCTGCGGCTGTTGCAACTGCAGTGAATTTTATTCCGACCATTTTCTTTTATAAGGAGCCGGCGGCAAAGACAGGAAGATCAGCAAAACAGGCCTTGCAAAACACCTTGACCGCTTTAAAAGACAAGGATTTCATGATATTTCTCATGATCTTCAGCGGGTTCTGGCTTATGTTCATGCAGTTGTGGGATCTTCTGCCGAATTTCATTGACCAGTGGATTGACAGCAGAGATCTCGCAAAACTTCTTCCTGCTTTTCTCACAGACCATGGAAGTGTGAAGGCCGAACAGATAATCAACATCAATGCTCTGTGCATTATTCTTTTCATGGTCCCCTGGAGCATCATTACCGGGAAATTTCCCCGTCTTGTTGCAATAACCGCAGGAATTTTCGTTACAACTTTTGCATTTCTCACTGCTGGACTTTTTATGGCAGGAACCATCACAGCGATCTGTATTGTTTTCTTCAGTTTCGGGGAGATGACCTGTTCACCGAAATTCAGTGAATATATCGGAGTAAACGCACCGGCTGATAAAAAAGCGCTTTACATGGGTCTTGCAAACATCCCTTTTGCGCTCGGCTGGATAGTTGGAAATATGGTTTCCGGTCCTCTTTACGACGCTTTTGCAAACAAACTTATTATCACAAGACAGTATCTGCTTGAGGTAAAAAGAGTTCCTCTTGATACACTGAAAGATATCGTTGAAAAATACAAGGGATCAAATCCTGACAAACTCCTTCCTGAAACCATTGAAAAAATGAATATCGAAACTTTTAACTTTTTTCCATATTTTCAGCAGATTATGGGTGTCGACCAGTATGAGGCGAACCGTATTCTCTGGGAAGCGTATCACCCATGGAGAATATGGGTTATTCTTTCAACTTTCGGATTTATAACAATTATCTCGATGCTGGCATACAGCTTTAATAAAAGGAAAAATCGTTGAGAAACTGATTCTTGGAGAGTTTCATGAACAAAAAGATGCTTTTACTGCTGCTCATCGCTTTGATCTTTTCCGTTTCATGCAAAAAGGAGAAAAAACCGGTTTCCGATGATATTTCTGATGAAGATTTGCTTGTTTTCGATGAAGATACTGTTGATTCCGAAACTGTTCAGGACGAATCGGATCCTTTAATAGACGAAGAGGAATCTGATGATCTGTCCGATGAAGGTTTAACAGATTCAGACGAAGATATTTCCGATGAGGACACTTTCGTTCCTCTCAGGTTTTATGTCAATTTAAACGCAACCGGTGCAAATACCGGACTGTCATGGAAAGATGCTTTCGTAAAACTTCAGGATGCAATAGATCTGGCTGAAGAGGGTTATGAGATATGGGTTGCAAAAGGAACTTACAAACCGGACAGGGTGGTGAGAGAAATTACTCCCGTTTCCAATCCCGGCGATGAAGGATATGAGCGGTTCTTCCATTTCTCGTTGAAAGACAAGGTTGCTGTTCTGGGTGGTTTTACAGCCGGTGAAACAGAAAAGGATCAAAGAGATCCGGCAGAGAATGAAACAATACTCAGTGGCGACATTGATGAAATTGCAGGACTGAGCAGCGGTGATGCATACAATGTCATGCTTAACATCAATATTTATGAAGATACTGTGCTTGACGGTTTCACGATAACGGGCGGCAATGCCGATTATTCTCTTTCTCCGGGGGTCGATCTTTACCCGAATCAGGGTGGCGGCATAAACAACAGAAGCACCGCAAATCCCACGATAAGAAATTGCATTTTCAAAGGAAATTATGCTCTTATTGCAGGCGGAGCAATGGCAAACCTCAAAAGCCATCCGCAGATATATGACTCAGTCTTTGAAGAAAACAATTCCGCAAGAGGCGGTGCGTTGAGCAATGACATTTCAAGTCCTTATGTCCAGAACACAGTATTCAGGAACAACTCTGCACCTGACGGTTATGGCGGAGCTGTTTTCAACAAGGGAAAAAGCAGGGGCTTTTTCATTGACTGCCGTTTTACAGACAATTCTGCAAATGACGGCGGAGCAATGAATAATACCGTTGATTCAGGAGTAACGGTTACCGGAGGAATTTTCTCAGGCAATGAGGCACATAACGGAGGAGCGGTTTCAAACTCTCAGAGCAGCCCTTACTTCAGTGACTCGATCTTTGAGAACAATACTGCAAGTGTCGGCGGCGGAGCAATTGAGAATTTCAGCGATGCAAGCCCGAAGATCGTCAACTGCATTTTCAAAAACAATTCAGCAACCGGCATAAGTGACGGTGGAGCAATGTTGACAAACACAGGTACTCCGATCGTGGTCAGCTCTCTATTTTACCAAAATACGGCTTACAACGGAGGAGCTGTGGCAAACACCGGTTCATCGGGACATTTCATAGCCAATACTTTTGTGAATAATTCTGCGACCGGTCAGTTCGGATACGGCGGAGGGATGTATAACCAGATAAATTCTAATCCAATGATCACCAACTGTATTTTTTATTTTAATTCGTCTGAAAACGAGGGAAATGAAATATTCAACAATTCTTCAGATCCTGTTATTACCAACAGTGACATACAGAACAGTTTCTTTGATACAGTATGGGACGATTCTCTCGGTGTCGATGCCGGCGGAAATTTTGAAACTGATCCATTGTTCACAGATATGCTGTATTTAGATTTCTCACTCAAAAACTCTTCACCATGCATTGACAAAGGGACGAACGCACCGTTTGAGACAGGCGGAATGGCAGTAAGTTTTTCTGAGGATCTTGCCGGAAATGAAAGGATCTCAAACGGCACTGCCGATGTCGGAGCTTATGAGTACCAGAAATTATAAATCCCCTGATTCCTTAATAAAACCTTCAAAAAAATTTCTTGCGTTTATGCCGAGACTTCTATTTTTGTAACCACCTTCCTGAATAACTACGGTCGGAAGTTTAAGAGACCCGATCATTTTTCCGTTATTAAAGAAATCTGACGCATTAAGCTGCCATGAACCGGTGGGATCTCCTTTTGCTGTGTCAAAACCAAGAAGTAGAACAAAATATGAGGGTTTAAAATTTTTGATCTTTATCAATGCGCTGGTAAGTGTTGCCAGATATCTGTCTCCGTAAATATTCTTTTCCAGAGGGTAATTAAAATTGAATCCTGTTCCGGCCCCCTCCCCTTTTTCATTGGCAAATCCCGAAAAGTAGGGATATGAAAATGACGGGTGTCCATGGATAGAAACAGTCAGCACATCATTTCTTTTGTAAAATATCTCCTGCTGTCCGTTCCCGTGATGATAGTCAATGTCAAGAATTGCAACTTTTCCAAATCCGCTCAGATAGTTTGCCGCAATTGCACCGTTGTTGAGATAACAGAATCCGCCGAACACTTTTGATTCAGCATGGTGTCCCGGAGGCCGAAGAAGTGCATATGCACATTTTTGACCGTTCAGCACGATTCTTGCCGCAGTAAGAGCACAGTTGACACCGTTCCTTGCTGCAAGCCATGCATTTTTATTCAGCGGAGTAAATGTGTCAATGCAGAAATAACCGGCACTTACATCGAGCTCCTCAGGTGGTTTATCAGCGTTTCTTACTGGAAAAACATAAGGATAGACTGACTTCTCATTTCCAATTTCCATGCACACTTTTTTCAGAAAATTTATCAGCCGGCTGTCATGGACATCTTTTATGAAATGTTCCGGAAATTCTTCGATCTGGAATTTCTCAAAAAGAGTAGTTTTTTCTAACTCTGACAGGATCGATCTTATCCTCACAGGGCTTTCAACATAACCTCTTTCCCTTATGTGATGAATGTCGTGTCTGTCATTTATTAAAAGAGCTATTTTGGAAACATTCTCAATCAAAACAGCAGGTTTCGGCTTTTTAATGTATCTGGGGGGGCGAAGCTTTACCGGATCATCTTTAAAGGAATTTACAACAAGTGAAATATACTCTTGTGAACAGAGATCCCCGTATTTTCTTTTAAGTATCGCTCTGACTATTTTTTTTGCCATCCTTTTTCCGAGAGTTTTTCCTTTTATAAGTCCGTCAAACATCAGATAAGGGGGGGAATCATCTTCTTCGCTCAAAGGTGTTTCATATTTAGTGTCTGCTATGGGAAACGCTCCGAATCTCTCATAAAATCTAAGCCGGGACGCATTTTCCTTCAATTTCGAACAATCTTTGCAAAGTACCGGATCATCGGGAAGACATTCAAAAAATATTCCACGGCTTTCAAGTTTGAGTGCCTCTTCTCTGACCCTTTCATAAATTGCACTTCCAAGTCCGCTTGGAGCGGTTACATCTGTCGCAATGAAATCAAGGAAACAGAAATTCAGCGTTTTATCGGTCATCAACACCGCAAAACCCTTAACATTTCCGGAAACATCATCAGCAACAAAAAGAATGGTTTTAAACCTGTATTTCACAGGGTTGTTGAGCTGATACGGTAGTGCATCGATCTTTTCTTTCTCAAGATCAGTGAATCTTTCAAAAAGAAGTTTCTGAACCTGCTCGACAGCTCTTTTCTCAAGCGGGAAAAGGGGGTCATGAATTTTTCTGATCCGGAGCATTGTTTCACCTCAGATGAAATGTACATACTGATTATATTGCAGCTGTAGAAAAAGAGTATTTTTTGGACAAACAAAGTTCGTTTTCTTGTAAAACTGCTATTTTTATCTATTCTTGTTGAGGCAAGTGCTTAATTTTTTTAAAGAGGTGTCAATGAGCGTTATCAACAGAAACAGTTTTTTCGTGAAAGAGCATGTGGGGATGTTCAAGGCGGCAAACAACTATGACATTCTGGACCCTGAAACTCAGGAAGTGATCATGGAATGCCGCGAGGAAACACTCGGGATGTTCACCAAGATGTTCCGTTTCACCGATTATAAAAGGATGACTCCGTTTGACATTACGATCAGAACTCCTGACGGGAAACAGGTTGTGAGAGTATCCCGCGGGATTTCAGTTTTTCTTTCAGATGTTTCGGTTTTTGATGAAAACGACAATAAAATCGGTGGGTTCAAACAGAAACTGTTCAGCATCGGCGGAAAATTTAATGTTCTTGACAATAGCGAAAGGCAGGTGTGTCAGCTCAGAGGAAAATGGACAAGCTGGGATTTCAAATTTATTGACGGAAATAACGAATATGCCCACGTTTCAAAAGAATGGGCCGGCTTTGCAAAAGAAATGTTCACAACAGCAGATAACTATATGCTCACCATCAGCGAAAATGTTCCACCCGATTCAGATATCAGAAAACTGATTCTTGCCGCAGTCATGTGCATTGATATGGTTTTAAAAGAATAGTTCGGTCTTGGGAAGGTTATAAATGTAAAGTCCCGGGTCTTCAAATAAATAAATTGCCCTTTCTGATTTGTAACGGACTTGATTATTCAATTCTTTATTTTTTATTTCGACATGATTTAGCAGGTTCTTTTCATCTTCAACTATAAAAGCTTTTTCATATTCGAGTATCCAGTCATTCCAAAAAGAAATCCTCGAATACGGTGGAATTTTTGTAATTTTTGTATTTTCTTTTTTCCCTCCCGTAACAACCAGAGAGCTGTCAGATGAAACCTTAATAACAGCTTCACCTGAAAAAGAAGTGCCTAAATATCTTAAATCCCCTTCTTTTTCAAGAAGTCTTATTCCGGCGAAAATCTTTTTATCAACAGGAATGGAAAAAAGAACTCCGTCATAATCACATATAAGATCCTTTCCAATTATTGAAAAGCAATTGAATTCTGAATCTTTATTGTAGTAATATAGCGGCTCTGAAACTATGATCAGACCGCTCTTGGCCAAATATACACTTTTCAGCGCAACACTCGAAGCACCTTTTATTTTAGCGGAATAAATCGTAAAAGTTTCATTACTTGCAATTTTTTTTACTGATGAATAGCCGCTGTCAAATAACTCGGCAAAGAGAGGTTTTTTTGAAAGATCACCATCTGGGAAAAAAAGAACATTGGCTACTGATGTTTCATTATCACCTATAGTTTCAAGCAGTTGAATGTTGCTGCCTGACATTGACACATCAGACACCTGTCCTTTGCTTTCATATACGAAACTGCTTACAATTTTTCCTTTTTTGAGTGCTGTTATTTCAAAAACATGTTCACTTTTAGTGCTACAAACAATTAAAAAGTCTTCAATAAAGCCAAGAATGTATCCTGACACACCAGTATCAATCGCTTTTTCATGCAAGCTGTTAAAATAATATTTCCCGAGATAGTGCCCGCCAAAAGAATCAGAATGAGCTTTCAGTTCCGGATCATATATTTGATATCCGATACCCTGCGTATAATGTGTGATTTTAATATCGTGATCTATTGTGCCTTTCGAAGTCCCGTCAGTTGTCCAAAGTGAATACACTCCACATGTGTCTGAAACTCCGAAAAAAGCAAAGTTTCCGAAACGGAGTTTATAATCATATGTTCCGGGAAAAGGAAAATTTCCAAACTTGCAGTTTTCTTTGGATGTTATTGTTTTTTTCTTTCCTGTAGTAATATCAAAGCTGTTAATAAAATGGGTCTTGTCATCGGCTATATCAAATATAACTTCGTTTTCTGATGCTGATATCAATTTCAAATTCCAGACATTTGTAATCATATTTCTCATTTTTGTTCCTGATTTAGTGCCGTCAGTCTCAAACATTTGCCAATAACGACCGGTTGACACCGTGAAAAAATCTTTTCCATTTAAGGATATTGCATTTTTAAAATAGCCCTGCACATTTTTTATCAAAAAAGCGGGGGCGACACTTTCAATTGATGCGTTGCTTTTAACTAGGAAAGTGCTGACATTCAACTCTGCTCCAAATAAATTGAAAACCGCAGAATCATTGAAAAATCCACTGAAAACAATTTGTTCATCAGGATTACATATCTTATCCGGAATAAGAATTGAATCATCTGCAGTATTGAGGACTCTCAGGCATTTTTGAGGTTTTGAAATATTTTCATCATAGTATTTAAAGAAAAAAACGACTCCTTCGTTTGTATGAATATCTGTAACTCCGGTATTTAAAGATGTGGATTTATCCGTTCCATCAGGAAAGAATATTCGCAAAACCGTTGAAGTTTCACAATTGCCTACTGTATAAAAAACCTCTTCTCCCGGAATTCTATTAATTGAAACATTTTCCGGATTTTCACAATCTGACCAAGTTGTTTTTTCACAGGTTTGAATATCTATCGAATTTAAAGTTTTTTCATATTTATAAAATATTTTATTATCGGCAAAAACGATCGTCCCGTCATGGTTCTTAATTTCATCTGGACATATTTCACTTGCTGATAAAGCCGGAATGGTGATTCCAAACATTTTTTCACTTATAAAATCATAAGCGACACACTCTTTTTCTGAGCAAGTTGTCCCCATCCACCAAGATTCAGGCAATTCAACTGGAATTATTTCTTTTGAAACCGAATCATAATAATAAATGGAACCTGTCTGCATTTGCTCATCATAAGTTTGAAGTAAAATATTATCATTCTTGAACACATGCCTAATTACTTTAAAATTGAGGTTATCTTCCGATTCATTTGAAATCTCAATTTTTGTAGTATTTTGAATTGTACCATCTGTTTTGAAAATCATGCCATCTTGAGAAAGATAATAAAGAAAATTATCAACAGGAAAAAAATGACCTGAAAAGTCACCTAAAGAACTGCCCAGCAACTCAATCTTGTCCGATTCAATATTAAAAGAGAAAAGCTCGTTGTCCCGAAAAAAAACTGCATATTCATCTTTTGACCAGATCGGATTAAAAATCAATGGTTCATCAAAAGACTCAGCAAATTGAAACGGATTGGGGATCTGAATATGAGTTTTCTGCGTAATTCTGTTCTCACCGTCTGAACATTCAACCGCTATAACGCATCTGCCTGAAGGGATTTTCTCATTAATCGGTGTAAAAACATAAGTGTCTGAATTAATTGTTCCTTTACATGTATCATCTTCAGTGACTGAAATGAGAGTTTCGGTTTT
>Ga0116183_1002242_pt1 | contig 21066 bp, 18 predicted proteins | sample AD_UKC078_MetaG_FD_89753 | JGI IMG/M metagenome (GOLD analysis project Ga0116183, IMG submission 89753) | Active sludge microbial communities of municipal wastewater-treating anaerobic digesters from USA - AD_UKC078_MetaG | ecosystem: Engineered > Bioreactor > Anaerobic > Digestate | place: USA... | reverse complement strand
TCATTCGGGCATGCTACATCCAAGAATCGAGGCTTTGGACCTCTTTTGCCCATTTTGCTACACCCCATGTAGCATATAGGAATAGGTTATATAAATAACAGCCGATTGTAGATTCACGACCCGCTTTGCCGAAGGTGATGTAATAGTCATTGCTGCAAGCACACATACTGCATTAGATGAACTGCTGCAGCGCATTGATAATATTATCCCATCCTTCAAACAGCATGCTGAAACACATGATTTCTCCATGCCTCAAATTGGGCTTGCAAAGACCGTATTATCTGATAATGATTCGCACCCAGACGGCACAATAGAAATAATCATTTCAAAATCGCCCGCGAGAGCCATCTCAAGGATCCGTAATCGATCGATCGCAATAATAGGCGGAACAACCGCCTCACTTCTGCAAATGTGGGAGAGGAGAGGTAAACGACTCCAAGATCTGCAAGTATCAAAGCTAGTTATAGATGAAGCTAGTATGATGGTGTTCCCACACTTCTTGGCGCTGGCAACTTTGATCGATATCAATAGTGGAGAAATTATGTTGGCAGGAGATCATCGACAGCTAGCTCCTATTGTAGCTCATGATTGGGAGAATGAAGATCGCCCTCCGGTTATTTTGTATCAACCATTTACTAGCGCATATGAGGCGATTCAAAATATTGAATCTAAAGTTTCAAATTCAGCTGTGGCTCAAAATGCTCTCCGATACACTCATCGCTTGCCTGCCGAGATAAGAGAGCTAATCAGTCGGCTATACAGATTAGACAATATAGAACTCGAAGGGAGACCACAAGAGCAGTATCCATTAGAATTACTAGAAAATGGCTGGGAAAAAATATGGGAGACAGAAACAGGTCTCTATCTTGTAACTCATAATGAAAGGGAATCAAAGCTAAGCAACGAGGCTGAGCTGGCCATTGTAGAGCAAATCCTTGCATCTAGTGGCGTTCAACCGGCTGATTCCATTGCCATTGTAACTCCTCACCGTGGACAGCGTGGTCTATTGAAGAGGCGCCTTGAACAATTTATGGGTATGGATGGCCCGTTGCACATTATCGATACAGTTGAGCGCCTTCAGGGGGGGCAGAGACAGACTATTATCGTCTCTGCAACAGAGAGTGACCCTTCGGCTATAAGCACCAATGCAGAGTTTATTCTAGATCTTAGGCGTTCAAATGTCGCATTTTCACGCGCAAGAATGAAGCTTATTGTTATATGTTCTGAGTTTTTATTAGACTATATACCAGCCCAGTTTGAGCACTATGAATCAACTTTGCTATGGAAATCTCTTAGGACGCTTTGTTCGACCGAGGTTATGAGCACAGAATTGGAAATCAATGATAATATTTATATTGTGCGAATATTTACATACACCCCACCATTAGATGATATAAATTAAAGTCGATACGAATCTATGGAGTGAAGCTTAGCATGAGTAGGCCTATAGCCATTGGGTTGTTTTCTGGAGCAGGAGGGCTTGATATTGGGCTAGAGAACGCGGGATTCAAGTTCCGTGCCTCTGTAGAACTCGATCCTGTGAGATGCGAAACCCTTAGGCTGAGCCGCAAAGGCTGCCCGGTCCTGTGCGAAGACATTCGAGCGATATCTAGCGAGCGCATCAAGTCTGCTTCCTTTATTGACGAAGTAGATCTTGTTGCAGCTGGGCCGCCATGCCAGCCATTTTCAAAGCTTGCATACTGGATGACAGAGGGCAAGGTAAAAGATGCCAATAAGGCTGATCTAATATTCCAGCCAGTCAGGCTCGCTCGAGAGCTTAATGCTAGAGCAGTCTTTATTGAGAATGTGCCAGGCCTTTGCTATAGACATGCTAAACCGCTTTTAGATTTACTCCTAAAAAAGCTGGAATCCGCAGGATATTCCACCACCTGGGCCGTGGTCAATGCTGCAGATTATGGTGTCCCTCAACTTAGAAAGCGGCTGATAATAATTGGAATGCAGGATATTATCCCTCGGATACCCGATCCGACCATCACAAATGGCAACTTTATGACAGCAGGAGATGCCATTGGTGATCTGGATAATGGTAGTGCGGATGACGCGGAGCTAATTGGAGGTAAGCATGGAAAGCTTCTCCAGCTCATTCCACCGGGAAAGAATTATATTCATCTTACCGATCGGGGAGACGGAATCCCACATTTCAGATATCGATCAAGATATTGGAGCTTCCTGCTCAAGCTTTCGCCAGATCTTCCATCTTGGACCATCCCTGCCCAGGCGGGTTCGTATACAGGGCCTTTTCACTGGAGAAGCAGAAAACTCCGGATCTTAGAACTCAAGAGGCTTCAGACCTTCCCTGATGATTGGACATTTTGCGGATCTGATACAATGATTAGGAGACAAATTGGTGATGCTGTTCCGCCCCTGCTCGCTCAGCGACTTGGAGAAGAGATAATAAAGCAGCTGAATGAGTGATAGTCTTGGCTGATATAGCAGAAAGCCTACTTTCCTGGTTTCAGGATCATAAAAGAACTCTGAAAAACCTCTTTTAATCGATAACTATGAATATTGTTATTAATATATAATGTTTCATGAGAAGCCTCACTGATTTTGCCCTTCGTCTGGAATACGAACGGGTCAAAGATCTTGGTGATGAGCTGGTCGATATTGGGGGTAGATTGAATTGGGAAGAGTTCAGACCGCTGCTTGAAGCTATGTATAAGAACAATATCGAACGCGGCGGCTGACCACATCTCGATGTGATCGTGATACTCAAGTCTCTTTTCATTCAACAGCTTTACAGCCTATCCGATGAGCAGCTTTAACGGGAAATTGCCGATCGCATCTCGTTTAGAGTGTTTCTTGGCACAACGGAGATTGTTCCAGATTCCACAACAATATGGAAGTTCAGAGAACGCCTTGCTGAGACCGGTACAGACCAGAAAATATGGGCTGGGATGCAAAGGCAACTTGATGCCATGAAACTCAAGGTGCAAAAAAGGAATCATGCAGGATGCCACATTCATAACCGCTGGTCCTGGCCATGCCAAAGCAGATACTCCTCGTGGCGATGAAAGGCCTCCCTGCGGAAGAAGAGATAAAAGTACTTAAAGACAGATAGATCTCCAGTCTTCTCGATACAGGCGATCATATGAGGAAGGTTCACCTCATAGTAGGAGTCCATGGTGAAGCTGGAGTCCTCATGGTAGAGCCTCCACAGCCGCCCATTGGTCAGGATCGCCCACTTGGGAGGGGTCGCCCGCAGATAGTTGTCGATCTGAAAGCTGGGGTTGGTCATCTCCCGCAAGGCCCTTCCCTGCTGGCTCTTGTCCAAGGCTATATTCCAGGCCTTGGCATCCCCCACTGCCACAGACCTCTTGTAAAAGTCCTCCGCCCCCTTATGGGCATAAGCCTCATCCAATGCTTGGGCATGGGGAAAGAAGGCATAATCAGGCTTCAAGGGATCGTGATGTAGGCTCTCCTGGACGCCATAATGATGGCCCAGAGCATCCAGGACCGGGCGGATCCAGTTATGCTCCAGATCTGCCTCAACGTACCGGGGGAGGTTCTTCTCCTTTTCAAAGAATTTATCCCTTATCCTGCGGTAGGCAAGAGCAAGACCGCTTTCATCTTCCCACTCCGCTGACTTCTGGATCATGCTTTCCAGGTAATGGTTGGAAAAGAGATTACTGTTGTTGAAAACATCCTCCATTTTTATGCTTCCTGATGCCTGCAATTTCGCTTCCCTCGATCCAGGTTGATCCCCTCTCCACCAAAAAGCTTTTGGATGACTCCTCCTGGATGTGCAGCCCAAAATCAGATGCACAATCCCGGTCGGTTTGGCCCTCTCATATAACTTCCCATCCAAGGTCAAGAGGTGAGCGGCACAAGAGCTGCCCCGGCGAGAAATAAAGAGGCTTGGAAGGCGATCTTGTTTTCGATTGAGATCTCAATTGCCTCCACTGCCAGCTCTTCTCCCCTGAGAAGCTCGCAGGCTCGGGCGATAAATCTCTGACAATTTTTAAATGATTTCGGCAAAAGCTCCAGACTCTCGCCTAAGAGGAGCACCTGTTTCCAGACAACACTCCCCGCCTCGGCCATGGCAAGGTCAAGTGTGATCAGGTCAGATCCTGCTGCTGCAACCATTGCCTTTTTGGATGGCTCCTCTTTGAAGGCTCGCGGTGTATAAAATCTGTTGAAGTTAGGATGCCATTATATCGGGTTCAGCAGGGTGAGACTGAAGAGTCAGACATCCCAATTGATAATGATTCCTTATTGCCTGACGGGCCGCGGTATCATATGCCCCAAAGATTGAGGCTATTGCCTCATTTAATTCGATCCCTCTCCGATACCCGGAACCGGCAAGTCAAATAGATCCAGCAGAGATCCAATCGCCATGACCAGGAGACCAAATGGGTTGCAGCAGGGCTACTTCGACTCCTCTAGATGCAGATGTGAATTCAATAGATCTTGGCTATCTATATAATCTAATTTCTATAAAATAAAGAGAATAGCCTGCAGACTCTCTCCGCCATCAGAACAGGCTGGCCAAGAATACGAGGGGCACAATAAACATCACTATGAAACCTATAAGCATCAATCCAATTGCCAGACCATTTCCACCTGCCATGAAGATCCTCCTACTTTCTTTGGCTACTGCTTGGAAGAGGTGATATTAATTACTATCGGATAGGCATCCATCCCAAGCTCCCATAAATCACCTTCCCCACCAGATCCGTCGCTCAAAGATCCCTGCTCCTATCAATCTTAAATAACCGGTCCCCGATCCCATCTGCACAAGGTTTATTTAATTTAACCATCAGGAGAATTTCAGCAAATTATGAGGAATGCTATGCGACTTTCCATGGATTTAGAGCTTCAGGATGTTCCCGGCCAACTGCTCTTGGCTATGCAACCCTTGAGCGATAACAAGGCCAACATCATCAGTGTGGTCCACCACAGGGATCGAAAAACCCCCCGGGGCATGATCCCGGTTCGATTCATTGTGGAGATGGATCGCTCAAGAATCGAGGCGGTAAAGGCCAGGCTCAAGGAGAGCGGGATCTCTGTGGTGCGTGCAGGCGAGGACCGATTCATTGAGTCAGTATCTGTGGTGCTGGTAGGCCATGTTCTGGACAGCGACCTGGGAGATACCATAAACCGGATCGACTCCACCGGCTTTGCCGAGGTGATGGACCTCTCCCTGACCATGCCAGGAGTGAGTGAGCACTCCTCCGCCTATCTCAAGATTCGCGCTACAGGCAAGGCTGAGATCCACAAGGCTTTGACCATTCTGCGCAATGTGGGCGAGGAGAAGAAGCTGCTCGTGATCGAGCCCATTGAGATGGAGGCAGTATGAGAGATGTTAAAATCTCCCTGGTGGGCTTTGGCATAGTGGGGCACGGGGTGGTTGATGTCCTCAGCAGAAAGAGGGAGCTTCTCCGCGAGATGGGCCTGAACCTGAGGCTGGTCAGCGTCACCGATCACACCGGCACAGTGACATCCGAGGATGGAGTGGATGCCAAAAAGATACTGGGCGAGAGGACACTGGCCAATGTGGCCACATCGAGCATGAAGGGGAAGGAGGCCATAGATGCCATAGACTCCGACCTGATGATCGAGGTCACCCCCACCAACATCGTCCACGGCCAGCCGGGGCTGGGCCATATGGAGGCCGCCCTCGCCTCGGGCAAACATGTGGTGACATCCAACAAAGGGCCACTGGTGGTATCCTACGGCCGCCTGAAGAAGCTGGCTGAGGACAATGGCGTAATGCTCAAGTTCGAGGCCACCGTCGGCGGCACAATGCCTCTGATCAGCCTGGTTGAGCGCACACTGGTGGGCAATGCCATCCTGGGCGTCCGGGGCATATTCAATGGCACCTGCAACTATATTCTCACCCGCATGGCCGAGGAGGGCATACCCTATGCCCACGCCCTGAGCGAGGCTCAGGATATGGGAATCGCCGAGGCCGACCCCAGCTACGATGTGGAGGGGGTGGATACAGCAGGAAAGGTGGTCATACTGGCCAACTCTCTGTTCGATATGAATATCAAGTACTCCGATGTTGATGTGACCGGCATAACAGGAGTGACCCCCGAAGCCCTTGCTCTGGCCAAGAAGAGGGGATATGCCATAAAGCTGATCGGGGATGTGCCCGCTCTGACCGTCCGGCCCACACTGGTGCCCCTGGACAGCCCCCTGGCTGTGGCCGGGACTTTAAACTCCGCTGCTATATACACCGATCTCTCCGGGACGATCACTGTCTCCGGCCTTGGTGCAGGCTCCATCGAGACGGCCTCTGCCATTCTAACCGATATCACCAGCATTTACAGGACCAAGCGGATAGATGCCATATTCTAGGCATTCCAGAAAATAAAAAAAAAACATGCCAATGACCGGATAAGAATGAGCAGTTTCTTGAGCTTCGCCCAGCTCTGCCAGAGGGTGGAGGGGGTCTCCGGCTCCCTGGAGAAGATAGAGCTGGTGGCATCATTCCTGAAGGATCTGGATGATGATGAACTGGAGGTTGCCTCCGGGTTCGTTATGGGAGAGATCTTCTCGCCTAGCCTTGATCTGGTGATGGGCGTGGGGCCGAGCATCCTCTATGAGGCTATGGCCCGTGCCTGCGGATGCTCGACAGAGAGGATCATGGAATGGCTCCGCTCCACAGGAGACCCGGGATTGGTGGCATCTATAGCGGTGGAGAATAAAAAGCCCATCGGATTTGCCGCCTTCATAAGACATGATCCTCTCTCCATCAAAGAGGTTCATCAAAGGCTCCTGACAGTGGCACGGGCCTCGGGAAAGGGAAGCCAGGACACCAAGGTCAAGAACCTGCTGTATCTGTTCAGCCAGGCCACTCCTCTGGAGGGGCAATATATCGCCCGCCTGGCGATAGAGGACATGAGAATTGGGGTTGGCGAGGGAGGGATGAGAGATGCCATTGCCCGCGCTTTCTCCCGCGATGCATCAGAGGTGGAGAGGGCCTACAATCTGACCAATGATATCGGCCTGGTGGCCGTCAGTGCTCGGCGGGGTACCCTCGCCGATCTGAGCGTGCAGATAGGCCGCCCCATCAAGATGATGCTGGCCCAGGTAGGAGAGGGGATCTCCTCCTCCATGCAGGAGCTGGGCTCTGCAGCGATCGAGTGGAAGTACGATGGGGCCAGGGTGCAGATCCACAAGGACAAAAAGAGAGTTCGCATCTTCTCCCGCCGGCTGGAGGATGTGACCAGATCCCTTCCCGAGATCGTCCTTCTGGCTCAGGGGGTCAGGGCAGATGAGGCCATCCTGGACGGGGAGGTGGTGGCCATGGGCAAGGACTCCAGACCTCTGGCCTTCCAGGAGATCTTAAAGCGCTTTCGCAGAAAGTACAAAGTGGAAAAGCAGGCTAAGGAGACGCCGTTGCACCTATTTCTCTTCGATCTGATATATCTTGATGGCAACAGCACCCTGGATCTGCCCCTGACCCAAAGGCGGGAGCTGCTGGAGGGCATAGCCGATAGCTCGATACTGGCGGATCAGGTCATATCCAACAGCATCCAGCGGGCAGAGGAGATCTACCGCCAGGCGCTGGATAAGGGCCATGAGGGGCTGATCCTTAAAAATCCGCTATCTCCATATGCCCCCGGGAAGAGGGGCAAGAACTGGCTCAAGATCAAGCCGGTTATGGAGACCCTGGATCTGGCAGTGATCGGGGCAAGATGGGGCGAGGGCAGGAGAGCCAGCTTCCTGGGCTCATACCGGCTGGCCTGCCTGGATGAGGCCACGAATAAGCTTTTGGATATAGGCTGGGTGGCTACCGGCCTCACGGACGAGGCTTTGGCGGAGCTGACGGATCTGTTCCAGGATCTGATCTTGATGCAGAAGGGGATGGAGGTCGAGCTGAAGCCGGCGGTGATCTTCGAGGTGGCCTATGAGGAGATACAGAAGAGCCAGAGCTACTCATCAGGATATGCTCTCAGGTTCCCCAGATTGGTGAGGGTGAGAGATGATAAATCGCTGGAGGAGGCAGACAGCCTGGAGAGGGTGGCCTCCCTCTACCAGGGGCAGCGGGGGAGGAACAACTACATCTGATCGGAGATCTTCCCAATAATAAGCTTATTATCAACCTGATTGTGAAGCATATACAACGAAGCGCAATACAATCAAGCAAAATACAGTCAAGCAGATGACACTTGGATAATAATGGATGGGCGAGGAGGTTTTTACGGTGATAACCAAAAGGCTGGTCGAGCTGAAGGATGAGGATCTGCATTCTCTTCTCTCCAGGGATGTGGGCATTCAGGATATCCTTCCTGCAGTAAATGAGATCGTAATGGAGGTTGGCTCGAAGGGAGATGAGGCTTTATTCAGGTATACAGAGAAGTTCGATGGGGCACATCTGAATGATCTGCGCGTCACCCAGGAGGAGATCGATGAATCATATGACCTGGTGGAGGACAGGCTCCTTGAGGCCCTCTCCTCGGCGGCAGATCATATCTTCTATTTCCACAATGAACAGAAAGAGCATGAGCTCTGGATGAGCGAGGCCTCTCCCGGGGTGCTGGTGGGCCAGAAGGTCGTCCCCCTGGACTCTGTGGGGGCGTATGTCCCCGGGGGCAGGGCGGCCTATCCCAGCTCGGCTCTGATGACAGTCATTCCCGCCAAGGTGGCGGATGTGCCCAGGATTGTGGTCTGCACCCCGCCCCAAAAGGATGGATCGATCAATCCCCTGACTCTAGCTGCTGCAGATATGGCGGGAGCGGACGAGATCTACAAGATCGGCGGAGCGCAGGCTATAGCGGCCATGGCCCTGGGGACAGATAGCATTGAAAGGGTGGACAAGATCGTGGGGCCGGGCAATGTCTATGTCACTGCCGCCAAGATGCTTATCAGAGGCTCGTCGGAGATCGATTTTCCCGCCGGACCGAGCGAAGTTCTGATCCTGGCCGACAGGACGGCCGATCCTGGGGCTATAGCTGCTGATATGATCGCCCAGGGGGAGCATGATCCCAAGTCGATCTCCGTCCTCGTCTCCCTGGATGATCTCCTGGCCAGCGCTGTGGCCGAGGAGCTGGAAATTCAGGTGGAGGGAACTGCCCGCTCTGAGATCGCCAGGCTGAGCCTGGAGAGCAGCGCCGTTCTGCTGGCGGACGATATGGATGAGGCGCTGGACTTCGTCAATGCCTTTGCCCCTGAGCATCTGGAGATAATCACCCGGGAGCCGATGAACGTCCTGAGGTCCATTCGCAATGCTGGAAGTGTGTTCCTCGGAAAGTACACCCCGGTGGCAGCAGGGGACTATGCCAGCGGAACGAATCACGTGCTTCCCACCTCCGGATATGCCCGGATCTTCTCCGGCCTGAATGTGGATCACTTCGTCAAGAAGATCACCCTGCAGATGATCACCGATGAGGGGCTGCTGGGGCTTGAGGATACCATAACCACTCTGGCCGAGGCGGAGGGGCTGATGGCCCATGCCGAGTCGGTGAGAAGGAGGCTGGAGCCGCGAGCCTGAAGCGGCCGGCCTGACTGCTGATTATGATCGCCTCTGGACTTCTTTGCAATTGCAAGATCTGGATCTGATCGTGTCCGAGCATCTTTTGGAGATGGCCGGGGCCCAGGTTAGGGTCCGGGATGGGGAGGTGGAGGTTCTGACTGAGCCTGCCATACGCTCCTGCCCCCTGCGCCGGGATCTGTACGGCATCGATAAAGAGAGCAAAGAGACTGTCAAGAAGGTCTTGGAAGAGCATATGGCAGAGCTGGGCATGTACGGCCCGAGGAGAGTGCTGGAGCTCGAGAACAAACCGGTGAGCTTCGGAGCCTCGGAGATCCTCTCCGATGCCCTCACCGAGGGGCTCGTCGATGCCGCAGTGCTGGTCTGCGAGGGAGCGGGAACGGTGGTAGTGGCGAAGCCAGAGGTTCTGCAGGCCATCGGGGCTCATATGACAGGGCTGGTGAGGACAGAGCCGATAGAGGAGATCCAGGCGGGCCTGGAGGATAGAGGCTGCATCCTGATCGACAGACGGGGGAGGGTCGACCAGATCCAGGGCTTTGAGAGAGCAGCAGAAGCAGGATACAGAAAGATTGCTGTAACCGTGGCCGGTCATAGGGCAGATGAGGCTATAGAGCTGAGGAAGAGAAAGAGAGCTATGGGAGCCGGGGCCGCGATTCTAGCCGTTCACACCACGGGCATAAGCATAAGCGAGGCTCAGGTTCTGGCGGAATGCTGCGACCTGGTCTGGTCCTGCGCCTCCCGGGCGGTGCGAGAGGTGGTGAGAGGAAGGGCGCTGATGCAGATTGGCATTGCCATTCCCGTCTTCGCCCTCACTCCAATGGGAAAGAGGCTGATACTGAACCGGGCGATGCATTTTGATGGCCCGCTGCTCCTTCACCGGGCGGGCCTGCCGCTGATGCCGGAGGGAAAGCAGCCAGAGCCACTGGTTTAATCTATCCTAATCCTAACCGCATGATCATTCAACCCCTCCCGATCCGTATTGAGTCATAATCCATCAATCAGGCTGCGGGTCATATTGATGCTCTGCTTAGCCAGATCGTTCTTGGGATTGATCTTCATCACCCTCTCGAAGGCCAAGAGCGCCTCATGAAGCTGGCCCTGGCCGGCCAGAGATATTGCAAGGGAGTACTGAATGAGTTCGTTCTCCGGATCAAGGGCGGCAGCCCTCTGGAAGCTCTCTGCAGCCCGGCCAGCCTCTCCGCAGCTCTCCTGGGCATAGCCCAGCTCCATCCACAGAACAGGGTCATCAGGAGAGAGCCTGGTCGCATTCTCGAGGGCCTGCCTGAACTGGCTGTGCCTGCCCAGGAGCCTGTACACCTGGCCCAGGTTGTACCAGATGTCAGCAGAGGCCGGGGACAGATTTACTGCTTCTTGCAGGCTTGCTGCTGCCTCATCATATCTTCCCAGGGCCGCCTGCAGGCTTCCCAGGTTGGACCGGGCAGCCCAGTTCTCCGGATCGATGGTGAGGATATCTGAGAAGCACTGCAGGGCAAAGGAGATATTGCCAGCGCCGGCCTGGGCCAGGCCCATCCCCATCAGGCTTTCTGTCCCATCTACCTCCAGGCCAAGGGCGCTCTCAAAGAGAGAGATGGACCGGGCATACTCCCCCCGGGCACAGAGGATGCCTCCCAGCCCCCTGTAGCCCCGCGGGCTGGGGCCTGCCGCCTGGGCGGCCTGATAGTAGCCCCAGGCTTCATCCAGCCTTCCTCTCTGATAGAGGGCATCTGCCAGCCCCAAGAGGGCGTCCTGGTTTTGTGGCTCGATATCCAATGCCCTCGTGAAGCTCTCTATAGCCGGATCGATATCATTTTGCTGCAGCAGTATCTCTCCCCTTCCCGTCCAGGCAAGGGAGCAGTTGGCATCCTGCTCGAGAAGCTCCCCGTAATAGTGCAGGGCCTGGCCCGGCTTCATGAGATCCGACTGCGCCCTTGCCATCCCCAGCAGGGCCATTGTATTCCCATGATCCTTCGCCAGGATGCGGCCGTAGACCTCTGCGGCCTGGGATGGGTCGCCCTTTTCTAATAATCCATAAGCCATCTCCTGCAGGACCATGATGTTATCCGGCTCCTGTTCCAGGATCTGGCGGTAGCAGTCCAGAGCCTCATCCCTCCTCTTCAGGCCGTCCAGAGATCGCCCTTTGCCGTAAAGGGCAGAGAGGTTGTCCCCATCTATCCGGAGGGCAAGGGAATAGCTCTCCAGAGCCGATGTACAGTCCCCCATCGCCAAGAGGAGATCAGCCCTGCCCAGAGCAGTCTCCATATCCTGGGGATCTATCCTGAGGGCCTGATTGAAGGCCTGGAGGGAGGCGTTCAGATCCCCCCTGGCGCGGCGGGCCAGGGCCAGTCCCCGCCAGGATTCCTTCTCCTCCGGCTCCTCCTCCAATGCCATCAGATAGCTCTCTTCCGCCAGATCATTCTCGCCTAACCGGAGGTGGCATTCCGCCCTGCCCCTCAGGGCGAGGGCGTTGCCGCTGTCCACCTCCAGCAGCCGGCTGAAGCTCTCCAGGGCCTCAGAATGACGACCCAGGGAGAGGAGCAGACTGCCCTGACGGGAGAGGGTCTCGCTCTTCTCGCCCTCCTGGGCCAGCGCCCTCTCATAGCTTACCAGGGCGCGATCATAATCTCCGAGCATCTCCTGGGTCTGAGCCTTGCGGTTCCAGAGGGTTATGCTCCCGGGATCGAGGCGGAGGGCGTAGTCAAGGCATATCTGAGCCATTCTGTATCTTCCCGCCTCGATCAGTATCTCTCCTTTCAGGCTCCAGGCTTCCTTGAAGGACTGGTTCAGCCTCAGAGCCTGGTCAAGAGAGCGAACAGCCTCCTGAAGATATCCCAGCTGAAAGAGGATCTTTCCCCTGAGAAGCCATGCCTCAGCCTCTTCCCCCTCCATCTGCAGCGACTGGTTTATCCTCTCTGAGGCCAGGGAATAAGAGCCATTCTGGTAGAGGATCATAGCCTCTTGCAAATAGGAGCCAGCGGAAGGAGCAGAGCCCGCGCCACTGGTGGCAGCTAGAGCAGGGAGGGATTCGGATACGAGGAGGGTGCAGGTCAAGAGAAGGCAGATTAACAGAAACCAGGCCCCGGTGGAGTGTTTTTCCATTGGCATCAGGATCATCTGCCAGCTCTCAGGGGATATAATTAACCTTCGAAAAAAAGGAGAATCAAAGGAGAATTAAAGAAGAATTAAAAGAGAATTAAAGGAGAATTAAAAGAGAATTAAAGGAGAATTTAAAGGGGATGGACTGTCACTGCAGGGTCAGTCTCACCTCATCGCCATCCTTCAGCTTGAGAGCATCTCTCAGCCGCAGAGGGGATATGACCTCCACCAGATCCAGAGGATAAGAGCTCCTGTCTGGGCGGATGATGGCCCCATCCTGGCCATTGATCTTTATCCTGTAGCACCTGCACCCACCATAGGTCCTCTCCTTCTCCTGGAATCCCTCAATGAGAACCTGATGGGGACCGGGATTGAAGGGATCGTCCAGCTTGATATTCAGTGTGCCCGGAAAGGGCACAAATCCGAGCTTCTTGAAGAACTGATTGCGATAGCCCTCGCGAGAGATGTAGTACTGCCCCTCGCCCAGGCCACCCACCACCCTTCCCTGCATGACTGTGCTCCTTTCCCTCTCGAAGATATTCCTGTAATCCTGATACTCGGAGAGCAGCAGCAGCCTTCCGATCTCAGTGATCCTGATCCTCTGGCCTGAGCCCGTCACTTTGCGCTCGATGCAGCCCTTCCCCTCCAGAGAATATAACCTTCTGCTGGCGGTCTGCGGGCTGGAGAGCAGAAGCGAGGCCAGAGCAGAGCTGGATACTCTGATCTGACCGTGGAGCGCTCCCAAGAGCGCCAGATGCTTAAGTGTCTCGATATCCACTAATGAACCCCCTGAGCTTGAAGAGACGATTATCAGAGTGAACTGCCGCGTCATGAAGGGCGCGGCTGTCCGCTTAAAGCATAGCCGTCCGTCCATCCCGGAACTAAGCCTTACGCCTTCGCCCTCCTCCCGTGGTCAGGATCAGGTAAATCGACTTGAAGGTGTTCCCGATGAAAAACCGGGGGGGCGTCCTCTTCCCTATGATCCTCGTCCTCCCCGCCCGGATGGCCTCTATCGCCTCTTCAGCATCTCCGGCATCGATCTCTGTGACACCCAGGCCGACGGTCTCGGCAAAATGAGAGTCGCTCCCTGCGACTGCTGGGAGGCGGCGCCTCCTCGCCTCGATCAAGGCGCGAGCATTGGCTATGCCGAAGAGATGCTTGGAGTTGTAGACCTCCACTGCATCGCACTCCGGTATGCGTCCGATAGCATGGCGGAAGGGATGATATGGATGGGGGACTATTGCTATCCCTCCCTGATCATGGGCCAGATCAGCAGTCTCCTCCGGGCTGAGCCCCCGGCGGGGCAGCTCGGATACTCCCAGGACCAGAAGATGGCCTTCCGAGGTTGTGACCTCCGCTCCGGGGATGAGGATCAGATCCAGTTTGTCCTCCCGGATGATCTTCATCGCCTGCTGAGATCCCCTCAATGTATCATGATCGGTAATGGAGAGCCCGTCCAGATTCCGGCGGGCAGCAGCCCTCAGAATTGTCCTGACATCGTCCCGTCCATCTGAGCAGTTGGAGTGGATGTGAAGATCAAACCTCATCTGCCAACCTCGGGGATGGCCAGACGGCCCTGGAGAGCAGAAGCAGCAGCAGTAGCAGGGCTGGCCAGATAGACCAGACCCCCTTTGCCCATTCTTCCCGGGAAGTTCCGGTTGGAGGTGGAGACGCATATCTCTCCCTCCGCCAGAACCCCCATATGAGCTCCCAGGCAGGGACCGCATCCGGGAGGTCCGATCATAGCTCCTGCCTCCACCAGAGTCTGGATGATACCGCCTCGCAGCGCATCGAGCAGAACCTCTCTTGATGCCGGTATCACCAGGGTTCTGACTGCGACCCTCTTTCCCTTCAATATCCTGGCCGCCACCTCCAGGTCCTCCAGCCTGCCGTTGGTGCAGGTTCCTATGAAGACCTGATCTATCTCCAGCCCAGCCAATTCCGAGACCGGCCGGACGTTATCCACCCGGAAGGGGACTGCTACCTGAGGCTCAAGCTCAGTTATATCGTAATCGTATGTTTTCTGGTATGAGCCCGGATCGGAGTGGACAGGGGTGTAAGGCCGGCGGGCCCGGCCGCGGAGCCACTGCTCTGTCCTCTCATCCGGCGGGACGATGGCCGCCTTGGCCCCCATCTCCACACCCAGATTGCAGAGGGTCATCCTCCCGGATATGCTCAGATCCTCTATGGCGGGACCGGTATACTCGATTGCCTTGTAGGTGGCGCCATCTGCACCCAGATCTCCTATCACCAGGAGAGCGATATCCTTGGCAGAGACAGAAGGAGCTGCCTCTCCCACCACCCGCACCTCCAGGGTCTGGGGCACCCGGAACCAGAGCCGGCCGCTTGAGTAGATCTCGGCCATGTCAGTGGCTCCAACGCCAGTACCAAAGGCTCCAAAAGCGCCATAGGTGCAGGAATGGGAGTCAGCTCCCACCAGGAGCAGGCCGGGAAGGGCGAAGCCCTGCTCGGGGAAGACCTGATGGCAGACCCCAGTACCGCAGTCGAAGAGGTGAGATATCCTCTGCTCTCTTGCCCACTCCCTCACCTCTCTTTGCAGATCGGCTGCAGTTTCATTGTTTGCAGGCACGATGTGATCGAAGGGCACAACCACCCTCTCCGGATCCCAGACCCTCTCCGAGCCCATCTCCCGGAAGGATCGGATGGCCAGGACAGATGTCCCGTCATGGGACATGGCATAATCTATATCCGCCTCCACGATCTCCCCGGGCTCTGCTATCCCGGGATGGCCGGAGGCACGGGAGAGGATCTTCTGGCTTATGCTCGCCAAGTCCCGCCCGCCTCAGTGTTGCTCGCTCTCTCTCTCAAATGTCAGTCCTCCATCATCTCAGACGCCCTTCTGCCGATCTTCGATCCGATCTGAGGGCCTGCACTGGATCTCCTCCTCAGAGGGCATCATATAGGCTATATCCTCTGCCGGATGGCGGTAGAGCCGGGAGCCGAGGCGCTTTTGATCCAGGATATGCCCTATCAGGCCGATGCTGCGGCCCAGGGCGAACAGCCCGTTCAGATATCCCAGGCGCACCACCTCATCGATCTCCTCCTTGCTGAAGGCGCCGCAGGAGCTCATCAGATCGATGAACAGTATGCCAATGCATCCGTCGACATTCAGTATCAGGTTGCCCTTTTTAGCTGTGGTGAGCTCTTCGACCAATAGGGCGTAATCCAGCAGCTCAGTCGAGGGGAAGTGGGCCCGGGCATAGCTTATGAGCAGCTGAACTCTCTTGTCAGGGTTCTTGACGCTCTTTATCTTGTGGCCGATGCCAGGGATGTTAATCCCCTTCCTCTTCATCTCATTCACAAACTGCTCCGGGGCCAGGCCGGTCTCCTGTGCCCGCTTGAACTCCCGCGCAGCATCGTCGATTGCTCCCCCAAACCGGGGGCCAATGGTCAAAAGGCCACTGCATAAGGATGAGATCAGATCCTTTCCTGCACAGGAGGCCACTATGGCATTATGCGCGCCTGAGACAGCCGGGCCGTGGTCGGCTACGATCTGTATGACCAGCTCGATGAATTTGGCGGCATAATCGGGCAGCTCCTTCTTGAACCACAGCAGGCCTATGACTCCACCGATCCCCATCCTCCTGTCCAGGACATCGGACAGCCTCCTTCCGGCATACAGCAGCTCCTCCCCGCTATCATCGGATATTGTACAGATGAATGTGGTGGGCTTGCGGATCTCGCCCGAGGCGAGGGCTTTGCTGTAGTCAGCGGGTATGAAGGGCACCTCAGGCTCCTCAAACCTCTGCACAATGCCCTGAGAGAGAAGCATCTCATAGACCTGGCGAACCACATCTCCATAGTCATCGAAGGACCGGGGCACATAGGCGCCAGCCTGGCGGAAGGCATCGTTCTTGGCCTGAGCGGTCTCCTTTTCTGTGTCGGCCTTGGCCCCGGCATGGCCGAACTGGACACTAGCCGGAAGGAAGGGAGAGCAGGTGCCGGTGACCCAGGCCACCAGGGGCTTGGTGATCCTCTTGTCTTTCAGGGCCTGGATTATCATGTACTCATCCTCCCCGCCCAGCTCGCCCAGGCAGGCGATCATCTTGATGGCCGGATTTTTCTCATAACGGAGGATATGATCGAGCATATTCGATCCAGGGTAGCGATCTCCTCCGATGGCCACCCCCTCATAGATGCCATCGGTGTTTCTGGAGATGATATTGAAGGCCTCATTGAGCATGCCGCCGGATTTGGAGACGAAGCCCACGCATCCAGGCCGGTAGAGCTTGGAGGCGATGATATTCTCGATGGTGCCGGCGGTGTTCCCTATGCGGAAGGCACCGGCGGCCATTCCTCCCACTGTCGCCGGGCCGATGACGATCTTATTCAGCTTTCTGGCAGTGGCGGCCATCACTCTGGACTGCCTCTCCGGCACCCCCTCAGCGATGACGGCGACGACGCGGATGGTATCTTCCGCCAATGCCTCCATTGTGGTCTCGAAGGCAGAGCGGTGGCTGGCAAAGTTGACCATCACATCTGCCTCTGAGCAGGCCGCTGCTGCCTGGGAGATGCTCTTGTACATGGGCAGGATTATCTCCTTGGTCCCCCAGAATGCCTTATGGATCCCTGCTCTGCTGGGATTTATGATGGCTGAGATGCTGGGCGACTCGCGTTTGCAGATGTAGTCGAAGTCCAGCATGCGCTGGATGGCATTGGTCTGATAGCCATAGACAAATGCCTTTGAATCTTTATCAAAGAGAATGTATTCTTTCCTGCTCATTGATTCTCCTCCAGTGCCAGGGAGACGATCCTTGTCATATGCGTCTCCGGTCCGTGGACCTTAATGGGAACTCCAAGCCTCTTGCCCAGATCGCGCATGAGATTTAAGCCCTGCTCATAGTTGGGACCGCCCCGGCGGACATAGATCCGGACCCCGAACTCTTGCAGTTTCTGCTGGTACTCCTCCAGGGCCATGACCACTCCCTTGAAGGTCTTGGCCACATCAGTGAAGTTGGCAATAGCCCCGCCGATGAGGAGCACCTTTCCTTGAGGGTGCTTGCTCCTGGTCATCAGATCCAGGATGGTGCTGGTGTAGTGGTAGGTCTCCTCGGTATTGGGGTCTCCACTGTACTCGCCGTAATTGGCCATCTCACAGGCATATCCAAGGTCACAGATGGTATCATCATAAATCACACTCGCCCCTCCTCCTGCGATCATCGTCCAGATCCTTCCCTCCGGGTTGAGGATGGTGAGCTTTAAAGAGGCCCCGGTCTTGGAGTCGATCTGATGGATGAATAGCTCCTCTTTGGAGGGAGTCTTTCCGAAGGGGTCGGGAAAGGCCAGGCCCGCCCATCTCTTCCTCTGCCAGTACTCCTCTGCATCATCCAGCTTTGCCACTACATCCAGGGGGACGATAGAGGGGCCTTCGAAGGTGAAGGGGTTGATCTCCAGGTAAGCGAATCCGGTCTCAGTATAAAACCTCCATAGGGCGATGATGAACCTCTCTATTGCCGCCCTTCTCTCTCCCAGCTCTGCTGGCAGCAGGGAGCCTATGTCCAGATCGTCTATCCCTGCCAAGGTGTCCACGTGGATGGAGAGCATCCTGTCCCAGTTCTCCTCCACGCTGATGCCGCCGGCCATTGAGAATAAGATGTTGTCCCCTTCATAATCCGAGCTGATGGCCACATAGTACTCATCCTCATGAGGGGTGAAGGGCTCGATGAGAAAGTGGGATAGCCTCCCGGTTACTCCTCCTATGGTAACCTCCAGGCCCATGTTCTCCCTGAGGTACCCCTTTGCTCCCTCCCAGTCAGCATCCAGGAGAACCAGGCCCAGCCTTCCTCTCTTGCCGAAGAGCTGATCCGGTTTGACCACCAGCCTGGTCGTCTTCAGCCAGGGATTTGCTCCCTCCAGCTCCTCCAGATCTGTATCAGGCCCAACCAATACCAGGTTCCCTTTATATGAGAAATCATTGAGGTACTCGGGAAGGTATCTAGCCAATAGATTCTTTGCGTCATATTCCCTGATGCCTCTTTGCGCCATGTCAAAACCACCTTCGCCGCCCTAATGCTCTTCTTATTTACAAACTTTTCTCCGGGGCAAGATATTTGTTTCGGGAAAATGTTAAAAGTCCTTCTGGAGGATCGGCTCATTATGAGGTACCACGCTTCCGAAATAGCAATGGTCGAGCCTGCAGATGCCGTCTTGGCTGACATAGAGAAGAGGTATCTGGCCTGCCCTGACTGCCCGCCCGAACCTGATCTGGACAAGACCCGCGGTTGGCGGGATCTTCCTGGGAGGATAAAGAGGTGCCCATCCTGCGGTAGGGCGGCGCTTGATGCTGTAATGCTCGATGCTCTTCATGTTCTGCATGAATTCGGCCTGCGCGACGAGCGGGATACTCTAAGAAGCGTAGGATCGCCGCTGTTAGCTGTGGGCTATCCCCTCGCCTATCCACCCCGCCTGGGGCGGGAGGGGCTGATCATTCAGGGACAGAACATATCACAGAAAGCCGCTCAGGCCATGGTGGAGAGGATCTCGGAGATCAGAGGGGTTATCCTCTCCCAGGGCATTCCTGGGATGCATAAAGCAGGTGAAAAACCCCAGGAGAATCTGCTCTTGGCCGGATCCGATCTCAGAGCGGACGTCTGCCAGAGCCTCTTTGGAGAGCTTGTCATCTACAAGCACCAGTCGAAGATCCATATCGAGTTCTCCAGGCAGAACGCCCCCAAGATGAGGATAATAGAGCAGCTCATGCTGAAGGGAGGGGCTTTCCGGGTGGTGGACGGGCTTTGCGGCCCGGGAACGCTGGGGCTGATGTGCGCCCTGGCCGGGGCGAGAGAAGTGGTCCTGAATGATGCCTGGCTGCCGGCGGTGCAGGACGTCCTCCTCAACCTGAAGGCCAATCAAGAGCTGCTGGGGATAGAGGAGATAGAGTATCCCGAGGAGGCATCTGAGCCAGTGGGGACGGCACCGGTATTGGCGGGCCGTGCCAGCGGTGCCATCGATATAGAGGTCTATCACGGCGATCTGGCCAGGCTCTTCCAGAGGGCAGAGCCTGCTGACCTCTGTCTGATCGATCATTTTCCAGGAATGGATACAGGAGAGATGAGAGAGGCTTGCCGCTGTTGTAAAGAGGTAGTGGTGCTCTAGAACTTGAAATCGATTCTCCAGATCGATGATAAATGGGACAGCGCGGATTTGAACCGCGGTCCAAGAGTCCCAAACCCTCGAGGATAGACCAGGCTACCCCACTGTCCCAACAGCGAGTGCTTCTAGTGGCATGGCGGACTTAAAAGCCTTTTGCTAACCTCTTCTCCGCCCCGGCGATCAGGGCCTCCCGGTTGATCTTCTTGACCAGATAAGCAGTTGCCACCCCGCCCAGTGAGGTCAGCATCCATAACTGGACCAGACGGATGAGGAGGGTTGACGAGACTGCTGTATGCACGGGCAGGCCGATGGCAGTGAAAAGGGTGCTCATCACTATGTCCACCACCCCCAGGCCGCCGGGCAGGAATATGGGCAGCATCTGCAGGAATATCATGACAGAATAGACCGCCAGGACCGCCCATAGAGGGATGAATACCCCCATCGAGAGGAAGACGACCACAGCCACCATGGTCATGCATAGCCATGCCGCCAGGGCCCAGAAGGTGCTGATGAAGAGGGTCTTTTTATGCTCTGCCAGCAGCGTCATGGAGTGGTGAAACCGGCCCAGAATGCGGCTGCACTGGCTCTTGTCTATACGGACGGGAAATAACATCTCCACATACTTGATGAGAGCAAAGGCGATCCTCTCCAGCCAATCGTCCAAAAAGCAGATGGCAAAGAATGTGCCATTCAGGACGAGCAGGACCAGGGCAATGGAATAGCATATGGCCAGAGCCCAGGGGGGAGCATTTGTGGCCAGGTCCAGGTATGCGAGGCCGATGGCTGTTCCCAGAAAGAAGGGTATGGCGGTGATGATCCTGGTGGTGGCCACAGTGGCCGAGGACTGGCCGATTCGCGATCCGCCGTCGAGCTTCTCCAGGAAGTAGATCCTTGCCGTCTCCCCGGAGAAGCTGCCCGAGGGTATGAGATTGTTCATAAAGCCGCAGGACAGGTAGATGAGAAATATATCCCGGATGGGCACCTTGTAGTCGAACTTGAGGACTATAGACCTCCAGGCCAGAGCATCAAATAATACCCCCAGCAGGGCCAGGAGTGCGGCCAGAGCAAATAGGCTCAATTTTATGCTTTTCAGGCTCTCTATCACATCCTGATAGCCGGCATGATAGAGATAAAGAGAGTAAGCGAGGAGGCCTACTGCAATCAAGGCTATTGATTTTTTGGCCTGGATTGTAGGAAGCTCTATCTCGCCTTTCACATATCAGATAATGGGATAGCTGGTTAAAAATATTCCGTTTGGAGTCTTTGAAGACGAATCCCCCTGACCGGATTGATCTAATCACAACCTTTTTAAATCCGGATTTGATAGGTTGGTCCCATGGGAAAGACAGGAAGCGTAGAATGGGTCAAGATCAAGGGCAGAAAGGGCCAGGTCAGGC
>Ga0116183_1002236_pt1 | contig 21103 bp, 15 predicted proteins | sample AD_UKC078_MetaG_FD_89753 | JGI IMG/M metagenome (GOLD analysis project Ga0116183, IMG submission 89753) | Active sludge microbial communities of municipal wastewater-treating anaerobic digesters from USA - AD_UKC078_MetaG | ecosystem: Engineered > Bioreactor > Anaerobic > Digestate | place: USA... | reverse complement strand
CTCTTTTATATACTCTACGTCTTCTCTTACCTTTCCTCCATTATTATCTCTTAATACTGCTCTCATTACTCTATAATCGATTAATTTCTTGTAATCATTTATTTTTTGATTATAATCCTGATGAAGAAGGATTATATACATATTTTCAAAATGACGATATTCATATACTTTATCCAATATATAAGGTTTTACTCTATTATCTCTTATCCTTATCTTTATTGTTTTCATCTCTTAATTCCTTTATCAATCATCATAAACTTAAAGTAAGGACATTTTTGATAGGCAGTATCAGGGTTTAATCTGTCAAAAAGGGATTTTCCTGTTGTAGTTTTTGTATAAACCTTATGTAACTGTTCTTTATATAATCTTTTTAATAACTTTGCCGGTGGTTCATTGAAATTAATAGTTTCCGGTTTTAAAGATTTTTTAGTTATTTTTTTAGAAATCGGTAATGGGAAGATAGATATATCGCTAAAAAGAAGGCTTTCTATTTCATGAACTGCAAAGAATTGTTTAAATTTAGGATGAGCAACTTTTTTTTCTATACTTCCTTTCGCCCATTCATAACGTTTCCCAACACTTTCTATTTTTTCAGGAAAATCCAATCCATAGAGGTCTAACAGACCTATAGCAGCAATAATTTCCTGGCTATTTTTACCTGTAAAAAGCATATGAACTCTATCTTTAATATCTATAAGATATTCTGAATTACTCTGGAAACGAATAACACTTATACCTGCCGGTAAGTCCAACCTCTTATCCAGCCATTTTTTTAAAAAAGAGGCTATTGCCTTTTCTTCTGTATGGCCTTCGACAAAAATTATAAATTTCATAATAATTCCTCCAGATTACCAGAGAGGAAAAGTTTTCCGAGGGTATATTTTTGAAGCCATCTTTCAAGTTCTGCTCCATCACAGTTTTTTAAATTTGTTTCTCCCGATTCATTTTTAAATACTGTAACTGTTGGATTAAATTCTCCAATACAGTTCAGTAATTCAGCAGAATGAGTAGATAGAACTATCTGTGTTCTTTCTGAAGCAGCATAAGCATATTCTGCTATTACAGGCAACATGGCAGGGTGAAGTCCATTTTCCGGTTCATCTATAATAATCATTGCCGGAGGTTCCGGATTGGCCAGAATTGCCAGTAATAAGAGATATTTTATAGTTCCGTCTGAAAGATCTGCCATTCCCTGTGGGCGTTTCATAGATTTCCATATTATTTTCAATTGAATTCTCTGATCTTCTGCCGGAGGAAAGACCAGTTCCACAAATTCACTGTCAAAAGCTGCATTCATTGCCATATCTATATCAGATTTAAAATCTCTGTTAGATGAGTAAAGAGTATGAAGGACAGGAATTAAATTCTGTCCGTCTGAGGAGACTTTTTTTTCTACACGAAGTAAGGAAGAGCGTCTTATCGGAGCATTTTCTCCGACAGGCATATCATGATAAAGAGTAATTTCGTTTATCCATCTTCTGAATGCCCGGTACACCTGGTCTTCTACAGGAGACATCTGGGAATAAATTGTCTCTGTAAAGGAATATTTCCCTTCACTATATTCACCGGAATATAAGGGAGATGATAGATCAACAGGAACTTTTTTATTTAATTCAAGCAATTCCGATGGAAGGAGTTCTTTTTTGTCACTCTTATTTTTTAATGTTTCTTTCTGTATAAAATAAGTTCCACTTTTCAATCTGTATTTCAATGAAAAGCCATATTCAAGTGATTTATCATCTGAAACAAGCTCGAGATTCCATTTAATCGTATCCACCTGTCCATCCCAGAGAAGAGGATATACTCCTCCTGTATTTACCAGAGTCTCATAGAGTTTACCTTTACATGCTTCTACCATAAGAGACAGGGCTTTTATAAGGTTTGATTTTCCTGAACCGTTTGGCCCAATAAGCACATTCAGTTTTCCTGGATGCCAGGTGATATTTTTCAGGGAACGATATCCTTCTATATTTAAATTAAGTAATTGCAATTTCTATCCCCCTTTTTTCTTTACCTGAAAAAAGTAAAGAAATTTAAACTTGTCATCGGGAAGAAGTTTTTTTAATATTTTTTCTACATCATTTTTTGTAACTCCACTTGCTACAATAAACCCATCAAGAATGGCAAACCAGGCATCAGAAAAACCAAGTTCCCGTAAACTTTTACTGTAGTTTCTGGCATAAATTTTACCCATTTCCTGGTGGTAAAGTATGAGCAATTTTTCATTTTTATCTTTAAGTTCCATTATTTCTTCCAGATACATTTCCCGATTTCTCTCATTCTTCAGATAAAATTTTAATCTATCCTCATCTGCTTCTTCTTTTTTAACCGGTATAAACGGCAGGGATGTGATAATACCGTAGACAGCTCTGGCTTCTTCATAGCTATCTTTAAAACTCCTTGTTACATTCCCGCTAAAAGTGATACGATATGGTACAAAAATACCGGTATAGGTAATTTTATCTTTAAATGGTAAGAGTATAGTTTCTGCCATTAAAGGCAGATAATTACCAATCAGTTCTTCAAAACTATTAACAAGCCCAAGAACTCCGTAAGCTTTTGGGGGCACATTTGCATCAAGAAAGACAGTATAATTTTTCAGGTGTTTCATAATTAAGAATTTTTCTTTAACGAAGTTTTTCCAGCTTTTAATTATATTTAATTCATCAGCAGAGAATTTATAGGGATTGACCTCCACAAAGGAATCTATCAAATGTGAATTTTCATATAGATTTAATGTTAAATCTTTTATCTTTTCCATAGGAGTTTTTTTAAGATCTTCTATGGATATCAAATTTTTTGTTATATTAAGTTTCTGGTTAGCATATACAAGTAATGAATTATGCAGTTTGTAGAACAGATCAGTATCCTCTTTTGATAACTTCATTTTCTAATTTCCCCCTTATTAATTTCATTTTTTTGAATTATTTTTTGTGGATTTTCTTCATCTAATTCCCATTTTAAAGGATTATTTATAATATATTCTTTGATTTGATTTAAATCTTTTTCATCACGAACAATACGTTCATAGTAATTTCGTTGCCAGATAGTTATGCCAGGGGTGTTACGAAGTAAATTGATTTGTTTTGTTGCTGCAGATTTGAATGAGCGTATAATTACTGGTAATGAATTTTTAACAGGTCTATTAAACACATTTGCCTTAGAATTATGGTATTCCTTTGCAGGGGCCTTTGTAGGGGCACAGCATGCTGTGCCCCTACGGGTAATATGGATAATACCATGTATATGATTTGGCATTACAAAAAACACATTTAATCTGGTATTTGGGAAATGTGTTGGTATATTTTTCCAGCATAAATAGACAATTTCTCCAAATTTATTCAAAAGCATTTTACCATTAGATATATTTCCTAATATACATTCTTTATTATAAGTACAAACTGTTACAAAGTATATTCCTTCACTGGTATAATCGTATCCCTTTAATCTTATTGATTTTCTATGATGCTTTTCAGGATTATAATTTTTATTCATACTCTTACTATTTCCACCATCCCGGCTTCGGCAATTTCCCCTCCCTGCACCATCTTCTTTCATCTGCCCTCCATAAGGCTCTGTCTGAAATGGCTTTATCCAGATCTTTTTTTGCAAGCACTTCAGAGGAAAGAAGTCCTGCTTTCTGAAGTGGTGCAATATTTACTCTGACTCCGTCATTAATATCAGGTATATAGGCCATTTCCTGTCTCAAAAGAGCATCCTGTGAATCTGGAAATGATTTTATACCATCTATAGAACACCATTTATCACTGGTTTCTTTTTTTATTATATCTGCCAGTGTTTTACTGTCAAAACCTTCTGTGATGACTTTTTTTAAAGTCATATCGAAATCCTTAAGCTCCTGAATTAAACCTCCCAGTTCCACCCGGCGGATTTCCTGCCTGTCACTTCGGCCGTCTGGAGAAATAGACTCTATACTTCTGAGTTCTGTTTCATATCTCTGTCTTAAGGGGCCTACATACTGACTTCTTATTTTTGGTAGAAGATCTCCATCCAGTTTATGATAATAAACAAGACAGGAAAAGGCAGGTTTTCTTTTATTAGTAAACCTGCTACTCTGTAATTGCCAGGCTACAGGCCGTTTTTTAAACTGTTTTATGTGGTGTTTGAAGAATTCTCCTTCAAGCCATTTTTCAATGGTAATACCCATGATTTCAGAAAATTCCCTTTCAATAGATGCAACATTTCCTCCTTCAAATTCAGCAGAAATACCTTCTCTTACCCTCTGGAGCAGAGCAGATTCGTCAGTTCCTTCTGTAAGGGGAATAATGCCGTCTTTATCAGCCCAGTCAGGAACATCTTCTCCCGCTTCAATCTGCTTCGGCCATCTGTGGCCGAGAAGGCGAAGGATTATAACAGTAAAACGATCTTCAGTAAATTTTCTTTCTTCGGGAATACAGCGCCATCCTTCCTGTTCAATGCCTTCTTTTAAGAGCCAGTAGATGGAAATGGGATGGATTTCCATTTTCTGGGAAAGCTCTTCCAGGAATGTTTCTGCCGGGATGGGTATTCTTGCTCCCACTGAAAGTTCTGATTCTTCATCTTCGGAATTTGATGTTTCTTCTTCCGATTCTGCTTCTTTAGCGCCGGGGCCGGCTTCGTATAGAGATTTGAGACGGTTTTTTATTTTTATTAATTCATCTTTCGATGGATCTTTTCTTTCATGAGTTGAGAGATATTCTATTACTTCTTCCGGAACAGGAGGAAGTTCTTCTGGAAGTGGCGGAAGTATGTCGTAGTTTGTGAGGAGAGGGAACCAGCCGGCGGGGGTGCCGGTTTCGTTAATCATACTTTTGACTGTATCTTCAGACAATCTAAATAATATATTAGCAGTTAAATCTATTAATGCTTCATATAAGTGAAGATAAGTATTTGTAATAAATAAAAAGTTAATAAAAACATAATAACTTTTATATAGATTATAATATAAAAATTTATTGTACCTACAAGGGCTAAATCTTAATTCTTCTAAAATGAATTCATTATATAAGTTTTTAAATTTATAACAATTTAAAGAAAATATTTTTAATTTACTTTTTTTTATATCTTTGGGGACTGACATATTGCCTACATAACCACCATTAAATATTAAACCTGGTGAAACGAAACGAAGTAAGTAAGTACTAATTCTTGATGAAAGTAAACCTGCAATCTCAAATAGGCAATCTTTGGGAAAAATTGACGGACTTTGTGGATCAAACGCTACTCCATTAATAAATCGTATTCCTAGACTAGCTCTAGCTGTAAGGGAATATGTCAACCCTTTATTAAAAAAGAAGGCCTCATTCCTAATAAAGGATCTTGGATGATTCTTTATGCGAACTCCAGAAAAATCCCAATCTACCTTAAGATTTTCAAAACCAGCCCATTTTCTATAACCACCGCCTTTAGAATATCCTCGCCATCTGTTCAAATTATTTACTTCCCAATAAAATCTTAAAAATCTCTGATTGTCCCCTGTAGTCATTCCATCATGAGGATGATCAAAATCTTTTATTTTAATTTTACACTTTAATATTTCTGCTAATTCTAAATTAATCCAATAAACTAAAGGAGTTTCTGGAATTTCTAATATATTTATTTGGTTTAATTTATGAACTATTGTAGATGAGGTTAGAAGATTACTATTACATATACTCTGTTGTAATAATTTGTTTTTCCCCTCCGGCTCTTTTGGCCCGATCAAACGAAAAGCAGTCAGACGATGTTCCTCAGAAGGTTTTTCTTTTGCCATAGTAAAAAGAACTATATTTACTACTTCCCCTCCAATTTCCTCAAATGCTCTTGGCCCCAGATGGGCAAGTGTTTCAATCGTAGTATCCCGTAACAACCCATTAAATTCCCCCGTAGGGGCACAGCATGCTGTGCCCCTACGGGGTATATCCGTCGATTTATTGGCCGTAGTAGGGGCACAGCATGCTGTGCCCCTACACGGTATATCCGTCGATTTATTGGCAGCCCTCAATTCAGCAAAAGACCGTAAAAACATCCATGACTGCTGTGTCACCATCGCAACTCTTCCGGATCTTTCGCTCAATTCAAGGCATCTCATAATAAAAGCGGCATAAAGATCCCTTTTACCCTGCTGATAAAAGTTCTCCACATATTTCTTCATCATATTCCCCATATTCTTCGAGCCCATATAAGGTGGATTTGCCGCCACCACATTATACCGTCTCGAAAGAAGATCAAAAAGTCTCAAACCCTTCCCGGCAGACCTGCTAAAAAAAGCCTGTCCTGTCTCAGACTCTTCTGCTTCATAAGAGAAATGCTCCCGTAATCTTTTAATAACACTCTCTTTCCACGATTCCCAGTCAGTATCTTTATATTCAAGGGTATATCTTTCTTTTATATATTTCAATTCTTTCTCCACCGGCTCTTCAATCTGAAGAAGAGATCCCAGTTCATCTGCATGTCCCAGGGATTCAAAAATCACTTCAAGAGCAGGGCAGAGTATTTCATCATCGGGGTATTTGGAAAGGAATTCTTTTAAATGATCCTTTCCTTTCGGAAGCCTTATATTTGTAGCTACAAGGTTTGAAGGCACACCTTTAAAATCAAAAGCTTTTTCTGCTGCCTTCATCCAGAGAGAGGCTTCTGCAATCTGAACTGCCCTTTCATCAATATCTATGCCGAAAAGATTATTCTGAATTATAGAGTTGCATATCTCTTCAGGTTCTGTAAGAATTCCTTCTTCTTCATACATATCATAAAATAGATCAAAGGCTTCAATAAGGAAATGGCCTGAACCGCAGGCGGGATCGAGGAAGGTTATTTCAGATACGGTTTTTTTCTCTACAGGGGCACGGTCTGCGTCATGGACGAAATATTCATAACGAGTAGGGGCACAGCATGCTGTGCCCCTGCAGGGGAATAATTTTGTCTCAGGGTACATTCCCATCCATGTAGCACCAAGAGAATTTTGAACCAGAAATTTCACCATGTAAGGTTCTGTATAAAGCTGTGTAGCAGGAACAAGAGCCGGGCCTTCAATCTTTGCACCCTTTTTAGTTCTTACATGTTCAAAAACCCTGTCCTTTTCCTCACTGTTCCAGTACTGATAGGCCCACCCCAGAGCATCAGGAGCTTTAAATATTTCACCATTGCAGGTGCGGGGCAGCTCCGCACCTGCAGAAGTACCGGAGAGAAGAGAAATAGATTTTTTCAGAGCCGCCGCAGAGGGCTTAAGAGCTATACCGGCAGATTTCGGATCAAAAAGCAGCGGCAGATTTTCCGCCTGCTTCGTAAAAACTTTCTCTAAAACTGCAAAAAGACCGTCATCTTCTCCTGTGCAGAGTTCAGGATTACTTTTAGAAAGCCTGTAATGTTCCAGTGATTTCCTGCCGTAAACATCTTTCTCCTGTATTACTTCATCAATAAGCTCACGGGCTTCCATACAGCGGAGAGCCATAAGTCTGTTTGCCCATGTACAGGCAGTTTCTCTTATAAATTCTGCTACAGAATCTTCATGAGTAATACCTGCTTCTTTTCTTAATTGAAGATAGGCATCTATTATCTTACGGGCTTTTTTATCATCTTCAGATAAATGAGTCAATTCATCTGCCGATACAGGTGAACGATCACGGCGTATGCCGATGGAGGCGAGGCGCTGTTCCAGGTCTCCAGGATACCATTTGCCGGAAGAGTCGTAATAACCTTCCAGTAGATGCCGGAGTTCTATACTGAGAGATTTCAGTGTTTTTTTTTGATTGGATTGCATTATTTTTCTCCTTAAAGAAGTAAGTCCTTTAATGGTATGGATTTAATCCAGGAAAATTTTAAAAGGTCTTTATCGTCTGTAACAAGGCATAAACTTTGAGTAAAAGCAGTGGCACATATTATTGCATCAGGTAATTTAAGATTGTGCTGTTTTCTTATTCTTATAGTTTCTTCTTTTATCAAAGTATCTATATTTATTATCTGAGTTTTTTTGAGAAGTTTTTTTATTTTCTGTTCATCTTCATAAGAAAGATAATGATAAGATAAGAGTTCTATTTCTGTTATGATGGATAGGAAGAATAGCGGATTTTTATCTATAAATTTTCTTTTAGCTTTTTCGATTTTAAGAAGATTAATAATTACATTTGTATCCAGCAGATATTTACCATTCATCTCTTATTCTCCTCTGATAGAGAAGAGCATCTTCTTTAAAATCTATTGGTTCCACTTCAGCCAGATCTTCTGCTCTGAGTCCTTTGATTTCCACAGGTCTTTTTTCTGAAACCTCTTCAATTTTAATATATTCTTCCAAAACTTTAACTATCATATCTTTCATACTCATTTTTTCTTTTACCGAAATCAATTTTATCTTTTGATGCAATTGTTCTGGCATTTTAATATTAAAAGTTTTTGTATTCATATAGAATATCCTTTTTTCTATTATTTATAGTATTATTATAATCATTATAATCTTTATAACCTTTACAATCAACATCTGTTACAATTCTACATCATAACCTTCAGAAAGTAGCTGCCTGACTTTTTTATCTAAAAGTCCCTGCAACTTTTCCCATTCAGCTTCAGTAGTCACACGGGTAACAGCAGTAATGTCCTTTACGTGAAGATACTTAATTTTACGGGAAGATTTTACAGGTTTCTCTATATAGCCAGTATGTTCTTCCTGTTCAATTACAGGTATTTTACGAACCAGTTCCTCTGCCAATTCCTGAATTTTTCCTTCTGCCTGGCCTGGCAAAGCTGCTATCTGTGCAGGATGGATAATGTTATCAATATTCTGCATAAAGTTAATTAACGGTTCAGATAGTTTATCCATAAGAGATGCATCCAGTCCGTTTCTGGACAGATCTTCCGGAAGATGGAGAAGTGTTTTTTCTATTTTCTGCCTTGCTTCCTGTCTCCAATTTTCCTTAAGAGTCTCAAGAGAAAGTTTTGCCTGTTCCTTAAGACTCTGCAGCTGTTTCCATACTTCTTTATCAGAAAAAGTCGCACTGCGGGAAACTGTTTTATATTCCTGCAAAAAATTATTTATACTATTTTCCGATTTAACCTGATGTTCCATTGAAAGAAGCTGATTATAAAAATTTACCATTTCTGTATAAATAGAACCGGATTTTGTCTGAAATTCCGAATGAAGTTCAATGGATTTATATCCTGTTTCCAGTAATGACCTGGAACTGTGTATTTCCCTTACACGATGTGTCGGACTGGTAAGGGAAAGTATTTTATCCCATGCTTCTTCACCTTCAATAAAATCCTTTGAAAGAGGCATCCTTGAACCATCTGACCAGAGCCGGACTTTATTACTCTTAGTAAGTATGGTATTTGCCAGATGTTCCCCTGCTTCACTTAAAGCCGAAGGAGTTTCATCTATATTTCTCTTTTTTGTCATACGAATAAGAAAAGTTCTGACTTCATTAAGGATTAACTGGTCTATTTCCGTATCTTCCATAACAAGTTCCACTTTATCAAAATTACGGCTTACCCTTATAGAATCAATTAATTCACTGTCAGAAGGATTTGTATATTCTTTTTTCCCTGAAATAATTTTTACTGTACCGGCTCTAAAGAGTGCCGCTATAGCAACTCTTACGGCATTACTATCCCATCCATAAGGAGGTGCAGAAAAAGTTTCAAGCAGATTCTTTCCCAGTATACGATTGCCCTTATTTTGAGCAGTTGCCAGTAAAATTCTTATGGCATCCAGGAGAGGACTTTGAAAGTTAATATGACCTGATTTATCATAGAGATTTAAATCCTGTACATCTTTAGTAAGATTTGTATTTCCTGATAAGACATCTAAAAGGGCCTTCTGGTCGTTTGTAATACGGGTAGTTACTTTTTCATATTTCGGATAAAGAACTGCCCAGAAGGCTGTCATTTCAGCTCTCAGGGCATCTCCCGGATGTTGTCCCTGTTTTACAGACAGAGAGCGACTCGAACCTTTAAAGATTATATGGCCGGTCCTTATACCTTCTTTGAGTCCATCTATAACCTTTTGTTCCAGTTTCGGAAGATCATTATTTTCTCTTTCCTGTGCCAGGCGTCTTGCATCTTCAGATTTATAGACATCGCCTTTCCAGTTATTAATGACTTCTTTCATGGCAAGGAAACGGGTAAGATTCTGATCAAATCCGCTGACACGACCAGAGAGGAAAAAGATTGTATTCTGACTGTCAGAGCGAAGACTTTTACTTTCTATATCATTAAGAGTTACTCCTCCGAGTCCTGCCAGGGGAGATGTAAAATCCAGGATTATATCACCTTTCTGACCGGGCACCGGTAATCCGTCAATAGAGAGATTAAAATAAAATTCATGACCCTGGAAGGTAACAACATCTGATCCAAACCACTTTTTCCAGTAGCTTTTTCCTCCGTCATGAATGAAGTTTTTGGAAAATCCCTGTTCCCGATCCTGATATCTGTACTGAGCTTCTACCGTAGAAAGTGCTTCTTCAAAGGTTCTTCTCTCACCTGTAAGAAATTCATATTCTTCACCGATAGGTGCCACTAATTTTGCCGATATAAGTTTTTGCAGTTCTGGTTGAATACGGGAGAGCAGTACAGACAGATCATCATCTACATGTTCTGCAAGTAACCTGGCTATATTATCACGGGTTCTTGGTATATAGGCTATTTCTCTTATAAGATAGAGAACTTCTGCTATTTTTGGAGTAAGTTCGGTAGAAGCAGGAACTACATCTTTAATACGTGAAATTTCTGTTCTTACATCAGGACTTACTTCTCCTTCACCTGAGAGATTTCCATAAAATTCGTCAAAGCTTACAAGGGTACCAATACCCTCTTCCAGATAATTTCTTCTCCCGCATCGTAATATATCCTGAGTAATGGCAAGTAAAGTTCTCGTTGAGCCGGACATTTGCTCTCCACGGCCGCCTTTTGAGCGAAGACTTTTTACTATTTCAGGCATGAGGTGTACCTGATAGGGGAAAAAAGGATAATAAACAGAAAATTTATCCTCACTGCAGGGGGGAAGGTTCTGGCTTGTATTTGATAATTCCCCCAGTCCTCTGAGAAGACCTGACCGATTTTTATAAAGATTATGAAGTTCCTCTTTTACAGATAGTTTCTTTTTAAATAGCCTGTCTTCCAGAACAAGTTCTATATTTTCTGTGGTAAGAGAAGGTTTAAAACGGAATCTTCCTTCTATTTTTTTCATATCTCCTTCAAGTGCTCTGGCTTCTTTATAGATACTACCCATATCGCCATGGGTTGTAACTATAATCCAGAGCTTCCCCTGACCTTTACTTGCAGAATATTCAATAAGTGCCTGAAGATGGGAGAGACGACTGGAATCATTTTCAATCCACTGGCCTGTTTCATCCAGAACCAGTAGAAATCTTTGTGGTTTTCCTGTTTCTTTTTCTTTCTTTTTAACATCCTCAAGAATTGTATCTACCAGGAAGACTATATTGTAAAGCTCTCCTCTCTGGGCTTCTTTAAGGGATTCCTGCACATCTCCGGGAGTGGGGAACAGTTCAGGAGATACCTGGCTTGCAGCTCCGTAAAGATGGGTTCTGTAAAAAGATAGATTTTGCTGTATTTCTTTCCATGGTTTTTTAGATTTTTCTTCTACAACTCTGTGAAGTTCCTCAAGTTTTCCCTGTTTATCCAGTTCTGCTTCTATTACTCTTGCATATATAAGATTTCCACTGTAACCTTTAGAGATATAGTATTGAGAAAGTAACAGTTCCGGTAATGATCTGGATTTACTGTCTGTTATGGAATTCAGATTAAAGGCCATTACACTGGTATTACACTGGCTCATTCTCTTAAGGCTTCTTTGAATAGAATTACTGGAAGTACTATCTGAAGGAATTCTTGCAGAAAAACGTTCAGTTGCAGTAACACTTTCCAGATTACGGTTTTCAAGAAGAAGTGCCATTATTTTTGCAAGGTGAGATTTTCCTGACCCGAAGTACCCGGAGATCCATACACCTATTTCTGTGGTTTTCGTAAGAAATGTATCTGTATAATGTTCAAGGAAATCATCTAAATGCTTTTCTATAAGTGGTGTAACTACATAACTTCCTATTTCAGATGCCAGTTTATGATCATTGTCTCTTTCGCCTACTTTAATAACAGGTTCGATTTTCTCTTCAATTTTTGTTTCGAAAAGTTCAGATATTTTCATTTTTTTCCTCCTGCCAATTTATATCATTCCGTTGTGCGGACAGAACATTGTTCTATCCCTACAAAAGATCTCCACGGTACATAAATTCATCTTTCTTATTTAAAAAAGAATAATTACGGCAACCCTGTAATGTGCCGGGGATAAGTACTATTACAGGACAGTCCAGTATTGATTTACCGCTGTCCCACAGATTATGCATTATATCTCTGGGGCCTGCTGCAGGGTAAAGAGCAGATAGTTTCTCAAGGCATATTACCGAACGTGTTCCGCTCCTCCAGGAAAGAATATTATGAACTTTTTCTGAAATGGTTTTTATCCATAAATCTCCTAATTCTCTCTCTGGGTTTGACCCGGGCATAGGGTCTAAAAAAGAGTCAACAATATTCTGAGTTCCAATATCTGAGAGTATATCCTGAGTTATGTTCAGAAGATTTAAGGTTTTAATATCTATATCAGGTTTTAAAGCTTTTGTCTGTGTATACCATTCTTTTAAAAATATTGTTTCTATTTCAGGCTGATAGATAATAGCAAGGAAAGGGGCTCCTGTCTTTCGACCGATATATTCATAACGTGTTTTAATACGTTCTATAGCTTCTCCTATTTTCCACTTCCAGTTACTCATCTTTTTTTCTCCATTCCTCAGGTGTTTGAAGTACTACTGTATTTCCTGTTTTTTCATAATGAATAAGATTTGTTTGAGACAGTTTTGTTAGAACGTGAGAGATATCCTGTTCTGTGGAGAGGAAGATTTTCCAGGTCGGATCTTTTAATATCTCCCGGCCGAGGTGACCTTCAAAGGTTAAAATACGGAGAAGATGGGCTGCTGTAAAGAGTGGCAGTACAGGTTGAAGAATGGTTTTTTTGTATTTTCCTGAGAGTATTCCGAAATCACGAAGAGCGGAAAGGATACTTACGGCAAGTTTTTTTCGTGATTTTTCGGCCCATTTCTTTATCTGCTGGTATTCAGCGGATAAATTGTCCAATAAATAAAGAATTTCTTCGGGGGAAACTATTTTCTTTCCTTCACACCATTTCTGCCATAGAATCTGTGTGATGAAATCATAGGTTACTTTATCCCTTAATACATAGTGAAGATAGAGCATAGAGATAAATTCCCGGCTCTCCTGACCGTTGATACAGGCTTTTTTTATATCTTCTATAACCCAGTCTATATGGTGGGTGAAATATCTGTAATGTAAAGCTGTCCAGATACGCTTTCTGGTGTTCCAGGCGCGCTGGGATAGTAAAGAGCCCTTCATTGTCAGGGTTCGTATTTCTGGCAAAGATAGTCCTTCATTGAGGGCGGAAAAGATTTTGCCGGCTTCCTCTATGAGGGCTCCTTTTGAACTGTTACGGGCACTGTAGATAGTGTCACGAAGATATTGCATCTGATCTTTTCCTTAATATTATAGTATATTTCATAACTTATTAGAATTTAAATAATTCGTGATGCGTAATGGGTAATGCGTAATGAGTTAATCTCACGCATCACGCATCACGCATCACGAGGTTCTTAATTATGGATTGTTATGAAACTAACTATAATAAATTATAATTTGAGATTTTAATTAATTCTATAAAATGTAATAAAAGCTCATGTGGATGATGAGGATTAAAAGAAATATCCCTCCAGGAATTTTTCCGGCGTATCAGTTATAATACCGTCCACTCCTGTTTTATTGGCCAGTTTGTTTACAAGTTTCGGCGAATTGGCAGTATAGGAATAGACCTCTTTATTTTTTTCATGTGCTTTACGGACAAAGGTACTTCCTATGAGTGCCCAGTAGGGTAATATTATATCGGCTTTCTCTTCAAGAGAACCTTTAAGGGATATCCTTTCTCCTATTTCTTTTGAGACGAGAAACCCCATTCCTCCTCCTGCAAGGGTCATACCTGCAGCCAGGAGAGCCCCTGCTCCTCCTATAAGGCTTCCAGCCAGGCCTGCTATGAGTCCTCCTGCTGTACCTATCTTAAGGGCTTTTACCAGGAGATCAGGGGATATGAGGAGGCCTGTTTTAATTTCAGGAGCCATGTCTTTTATATTTTCACTTACTGATTTATCAAAGGAGGTTATAAATACATCATCTTTTAAATCTTTTTCTTCCACGAGTTTGAGGATGTCTTTTTCTATTCCCGGATACTGACTGGAATTTTTTACCTCTATATCCACCTTTACCTTACCTTTTGCCCATTGGAGGACTTCCTCCAGGGTGGGGATTTTTTCTCCTTTGAATTCCGGGCCAAACCATGAACCTGCATCGAGTTCTTTAAGTTCTTTTAAGGTAAAATCGCCTACCTTCCCGTGACCGTTTGTAGTTCTGTCCAAAGTATCATCATGTATGATTACAAGATATCCGTCTTTTGTTCTGTGGGTATCGAGTTCTATGGCGGTGGCGCCGTGTTTATATGCTTCTTTAAAGGAAGCCATAGTATTTTCAGGGGCTAGCTTTGATGAACCTCTGTGTGCTATAATGAGGACTTTCTCCGATATAGGAGATTTACTTAATGTTACAGTATCTTTAATTTCCAGTTCTTTTTTCGGCTCTTTATGAATTATTTGCTGTTTCTGAATAAAGGTATTTTCTATTTTCATAAGGAAAAATCCCCCTTCTCAAGATAAGTATCTCTTTATAAAATTATAATCCAATCCGTATGTGAATACAAGTTTATTTGAAAAAAACTTTATTATGTTATTATTTTATGTTAAAATTTTCGTATATATGCAGCCTGAAGGCGGTATGGATAACCCTTACTGGTTCATATGGCGAAAAATTATGAAACAATAAACACCTGATCTGTTATAAATACAAAATCGGAGGATTTCTTTTTTGACTCCTTTTAAACTGGTATCGGATTTTTCCCCGAAAGGTGATCAGATTAAAGCAATAGAACTCTTAAGTGAAGGGTTACTGAAAGGGTTAAAGGAACAAACCCTTTTAGGGGTGACAGGTTCGGGGAAAACCTTTACCATAGCAAATGTTATAGCAAATATAAACAGACCGGCTCTTGTGGTGTCTCATAATAAAACCCTTGCGGCACAGCTCTGCAGTGAATTCAGAGATTTTTTTCCGGAAAATGCCGTGGAATATTTTGTAAGCTATTATGATTACTATCAGCCTGAAGCATATATACCTCAGACAGATACATATATAGAAAAGGATTCCAGAATAAATGACGAAATAGACCGCCTCCGCCATTCTGCTACACAGTCTGTAATGGAACACCGTAATGTTATCGTTGTAGCAAGTATCTCCTGTATATATGGCCTGGGGACGCCTGAAGATTATAAGAATGCCCTTCTGAAAATAGAAGTAGGACATGATTCAGGAAGGGATAAACTTCTTAAGAGTCTTATAGAATTACATTATGAAAGAAATGACTTTGAATTTAAGAGAGGTTCTTTCAGGGTTAAAGGAGAAGTAGTGGATATTCACCCTGTAAATCAAGATGATATATACTTTCGAGTGGAATTTTTCGGTGATGAAATAGAGGGTATTTCCGTAATCGAAAGTATAAGCGGTAAATGTCTGGAGAAGAAAGAAAAACTTTTACTTTATGCGGCAAAACATTTTATTACCCAGGGGCTTAAACTGGAAAAAGCTCTTTTAAATATAAGGGAGGAATTATCCGAGAGGGTTGGGTGGTTTATTTCACAGGGGAAACATCTGGAAGCTCAGAGACTTTCCGAAAGGACTAAATATGATATGGAGTTTCTTCTACAGATGGGTTACTGTGGCGGTATTGAAAATTATTCCCGTCATCTTAGCGGAAGAGAACCGGGTGAACCTCCCTCTACACTTATGGATTATTTTCCGGAAGATTTTATTGTTGTAATAGATGAGTCTCATGTCACACTTCCACAGCTCAGGGGCATGAGCAGGGGAGATAGATCCAGAAAAACCAGTCTTATAGAACATGGATTTCGCCTTCCTTCTGCCTATGACAACCGTCCCCTTACTTTTGAAGAATTTATGGCCAGAGTAAATCAGATTATATATGTTTCCGCTACACCCGGTCTATATGAAATAGAACACAGTAAGAGAGTTGTAGAACAGATAATTCGTCCTACGGGCCTTGTGGATCCCCTTCTTTCTTTAAGACCCATCTGTAATCAGATGGAGGATCTTATCACAGAGATTGAACTGAGGGTACAGAGAGAAGAAAGAGTTCTTGTTACGACTCTTACAAAAAAGATGGCAGAGGAACTTACGGAATATCTTCAGGAAACAGGAATAAAAGTTACTTTCCTCCACTGTGATGTAGATACCCTTGAACGGGTGGAGATCTTAAGGGATCTCAGATTGGGAGAATTTGATGTCCTTATAGGAGTAAATCTATTAAGAGAAGGACTGGATCTTCCTGAAGTATCACTTGTAGCAATACTGGATGGAGATAAAGAAGGTTTTCTCCGTTCTGAGATTTCCCTTATTCAGACTATAGGAAGAGCCGCAAGGCATGTAAGGGGAGAGGTTATAATATATGCAGATAATATTACTCAATCCATAAAAAAAGCTATGAATGAAACTGAAAGACGAAGAAAGATTCAAAGAGAATACAATGAAAAACACGGTATAATACCACAGAGCATAAAGAAATCCGTAAAGGATATCCTTGGTATGGTAAGAATTGAAGATCATAAGAGTAAATATAAAGTAATTAAAGAGGAACAGTACTTTACACAGGAAGAAATTTCTAATTTGATCAAACAGATGGAACAGGCTATGAATGAAGTTGCGTTAAAGTGGGAATTTGAAAAAGCAGCAGAGTTAAGGGATGAGATTAAGAAACTTAGGAAGAGGATGGTGAAGGGTGAAGAGTGATGCGTGAGACATGGAGACCTGTAGGGGCAGAACATTGTTCTGCCCATCACCGATTACCCATCACCTATCACGCATTACGCATCACATCTCACGAATTATGATATCAATAAAAGGCGCGAGACAACATAATCTTAAAGGTATAGATCTTGAACTTCCCCATGATAAACTTATAGTTATAACAGGTGTAAGCGGTTCTGGGAAATCCAGTCTGGCTTTTGATACTATATATGCAGAAGGCCAGAGACGTTATATTGAATCTTTTTCTTCCTATGCACGTCAGTTTCTGGAACAGATGGAAAAGCCTTTAATAGATTCTATAGAAGGCCTTTCCCCCTCCATTTCTATAGATCAGCGAGGAGGAGGTATAAATCCCCGATCCACTGTGGGTACTGTTACAGAGTGTTATGATTATCTGAGGCTTCTTTATTCAAGAACAGGCACTCCCCATTGTCCCTTATGTAATATACCTATTGAACCGCAATCTACCGACAGGATAATATCTTCCATAACCTCTCTCGAATCTGGAACCAGAATACAATTACTGGCTCCTGTTGTAAGGGCAAAAAAAGGGGAACATCGTGAAGTACTATCAGATCTTGCATCAGAGGGTTTTTCTAAGGTCAGGGTGGATGGTGAAATAAGGGATCTTTCCGGCGAAATTAAACTGGCCCGGTATAAAGCACACAATATAGAAGTAGTGGTAGATCGTCTGAAGGTAAAAGAGGATATGGGAGAGAGATTTTTAGAGTCTCTTCATTTAGGCCTTCGTAAAGGTGATGGAAGTATAATAGTTGATATACCTGGAGAAAGAGAAATTCTTTTCAGTATTCATCTATCGTGTCCGAAATGTAATTTCTCTATTGATGAAATTGCACCCAGAATATTTTCTTTTAACAGTCCTTACGGTGCCTGCCCGGCCTGTTCGGGAATAGGTACAAAAAAGAAAATAGACCCTTCTCTCCTTATAAACGATACTTCTTTAAGTATAGCAGATGGAGCTATTCCTGTTTTGATGCTCCGGAATTCAGTATTTATGTCTCTTTTGAAAAAAGTGGAATCTCTTTTACATTTAACCGGTTTTCTGTTATCTACACCTCTTTTTCAAATAAAAGAATCTATTATGAATATACTTCTTTATGGTTCCTCTGAGAAAGCGATAGATATGAAATACAGTTTCCATAAGACCGGTGGAGTATTTCCGTTTAAAACCAGATTCAATGGCCTTATAAATTATCTGGAAGAGATATTTAGCAGTAACTCTTCTGAGAGTGTTCATGATGAAATAGAAAGGCTTATGATTGCTGTACCATGTGAAGTATGCTGTGGTATGAGACTTAAAAAAGAGAGTCTTTCTGTTACCATAAAAGATATGTCCATAGGAGAGATTTCTAAATTAAGCATAAAAAATCTTTATGATTTTATTTCTCACCTGTCTTTCGGGCCGGAAAAAGAACCTGTGTCAGGAGTTATAATAAAAGAGATAAAAGAGAGACTTCATTTTCTTTTAAGACTGGGTGTAGGGTATTTATCACTGGATCGTTCTGTTTCGACTCTTTCAGGGGGAGAATTACAGAGGATGAGACTTGCAACTCAAATCAGCTCAGGTCTTGTAGGTGTTCTTTATATTCTGGATGAACCTACTGTAGGCCTTCATCAGAGAGATAATGAATGGCTCCTTGAGATTTTAAGAGAACTCAGAGATATGGGTAATACCGTTATTATTGTTGAGCATGATGAAAAAACTATAAGGAGTGCAGATTATATTGTAGATCTCGGCCCCGGTGCCGGGATTTCAGGTGGAGAACTTGTAGCCTGTGGCAGAATAGAAAGTATAATGTCAGAACCTTCTTCTCTCACCGGTCAGTATCTCTCTGGCAAGTATTCCGTTATTACACCTCAGAGGAAATCTTCGAATAATAATTACATGCTTACAGTAAAAGGTGCAAAAGAACACAATCTTAAAAATATAGAAGTAAATTTTCCCCTGGGTCTTTTTAACTGTGTAACAGGTGTATCGGGGTCAGGAAAAAGTACCCTTGTAAATGATATTCTTTATAAGGCTCTCACAGGATGTCAGCCAGGAGTTTCTCTTACAGGGACAGAACATATAGACAGAGTTATAATGGTTGATCAGACACCTATAGGCAGAACTCCCCGTTCTAACCCTGCAACTTATACAGGAGTTTTTACTTATATAAGAGAAATCTTTGCTCTTACACCGGGAGCAAGACTGAGAGGTTATAAAAAAGGCCGTTTCAGTTTCAATATTAAAGGGGGAAGATGTGAAAGATGCCTGGGTTCTGGTAAAGTTCATATAGAAATGCATTTTCTTCCTGATATTTATGTAACATGTGAGGAATGTAAGGGTAAAAGATACAATTCGGAAACATTTGAGGTTATATTTAAGGAGAAAAATATCTATGAGGTTCTTGAAATGACTGTTCTTGAAGCTATAGATTTCTTTTCTGACTTTCCAAAGATAAAAAGGATTTTAGAGACCCTGAAAAATGTTGGACTTGGTTATATACACTTAGGACAACCTGCTACTTTTCTTTCCGGAGGTGAAGCACAGAGAATAAAACTTGCCTTTGAACTTGCCCGTAAAGATACAGGAAAAACCCTTTATATTCTGGACGAACCCACTACAGGCCTTCATTTTTATGATGTAGGCCATTTATTGAAGGTCCTTCATGAATTAAAGGAAAAGGGAAATACCATAATTGTTATAGAACATAATATAGATGTAATAAAATCGGCTGATTATATAATAGATCTCGGACCTGAAGGCGGTGAAGAAGGTGGTTATGTTGTAGCCTGCGGTACCCCTGAGGAGATTGCAAGAACCCCTCTCTCCCACACAGGTAGATTTATAAAGCCAGAGCAGAATTTACTGGTATTGCCAGAAGCTGATGGCTCATAGCTGAAAGCTAATAATAATTTAATCCTGAAACTTTATTTCTACACCTTTTTTCTTTCCCAGTTCAATGAATTCTTCTTTTGTGAGATTTTTTAATTTTTCTCCTGCTTTTAAATACATAGTTTCTGAAATTTTTGCCTTATCAAGGTTAGTGTAGATTTGTCTAATATCAAGTAATTTACTTGATTCCAATAATTCCTGAAGGGTGTGTCTGAAAAATTCACTCTGTTCTAAAATACTGTTTAACATATCTTCCAGTATTATGAGATCTTCTTTAGTATAATTGGCTTCCTGTTTAAAATATTCGTCGTCTGCTATATCAAGTCTTTTTATTAGATTTTTTATTGCCAGTTGAAATAACCCCGGGTCTACTTCTCCATTACACAGTCTTTCTCCCAACCTTATTATCTGACTCAGATGGGGAGAGTAAGGTTTTATTGTCTGTAAGTTATTATGGCATTCATAACATTCTATCTGGGTTTTGGGATAAGATTTTTCACATAAAAGGCAATCCATATTTTCATTCCTTATTCAACTATATTTGAAATATTTTCAAATTTTTGCAGGGCCTCATAATGTAGTATTTCGGCCTCTTTAATTATTTTTACTCCTTCAGTTATATGAAATGTATCTGAATCTTCAAAATATAAATCCATTTCATCAAGAGCTTCGAATAATAAAATAGTTGCTTCCTGATAGTCTTCAAAGGCTTCTTCGCATTCTTCAGGTACATTTTTTTTCAATTCATTTTGATGATCTTCCAGATCATCGAATAATAGAAATAACTGTCCTATTATATTTTCTAATATCTCTGATCCTTCACGTCCAGCACATACAGCTTCTGATATTCTTATAAGCTGACTTATATGAGATTTATGTGGGTATATTGGGGAGAGATCAATCTGGCATATGGGACATTTTAATGTGTCTTCACGTCTATTCTCTCCACAGTTAAGGCAAAGCATAAATATCTACCTCATTTATAAAGCTATCAGCAATCAGCTTAAGGACTAAAATTAAAAGGCTGATAGCTAAAAACTAATTTATTATTAAAGCTTTTTTTATTTCTATAGAGATTATATAGATTCCTTCTTGATTTAGGGATAATTTATTAAGTGAAAAGTGAAGAGAATTTTAAACCACCCATCACGAAATCATTTTGAAAAGACAATAATACCTATAATTACTATTATAAGAATTACAATCGGTATAACTATATATGCTATTTGATTTGTG
>Ga0116183_1002226_pt1 | contig 21133 bp, 19 predicted proteins | sample AD_UKC078_MetaG_FD_89753 | JGI IMG/M metagenome (GOLD analysis project Ga0116183, IMG submission 89753) | Active sludge microbial communities of municipal wastewater-treating anaerobic digesters from USA - AD_UKC078_MetaG | ecosystem: Engineered > Bioreactor > Anaerobic > Digestate | place: USA... | reverse complement strand
TAACGCAACGTCACGTTTTTAAACTCTATTTCGCCATTAGCGCGCGCTATTTCAATCGCACCTTCATCTTGCTCAGGAACAGCGTCCATCACTTCAAAAATGCTTTGCGCTGCGGCTAGCCCAATTTGAAAATCTTCATTAGCAGCTGCGATATGCTTAATCGGTGAAATCATCATCAACAGTGCGCCGACAAATGCGGCGAACTCACCGATGGTAAAATGGCTGATTGCGTAATAAATCACCAATCCAAGCGCAATGGCTGCAAACATTTCCACCATAAAGCTACTTAAGCCAGCAATGCGGGTTAAACGTAACTCAATACGCCGATTATTGGTGACAATTTCAGAAAAACGACTGAATTCAAAATCCTGTGCGCCAAATATTTTAACGATGCGCTGGCCAGCGATGGCCTCTTCTGCAGATTTTGTCATGCTCCCCACGCTGTCTTGCACAAGTTTTGCACCACTTTTAAGTTTAGGAGTGACCTGCCTTAAATAAAAGGCAATAAATGGCAAAATACAAGCAAACACCAACGTCAGCCGCCAATCGAGGTATAGCATGTAGCCCAGCAGACCAATCACGGTGAGGATGTCACGCAAAATATTGAGCCAAGAACGCGTGGTTGCGGTGGAAAGCCGCTCAACATCGTAGCCGAATTTAGCCACCAAGGCACCTGAAGAACGCGCATCAAAATATTGCACGGGCAACACCATCAGCCTTGCAAACATTTCTTTACGAAAATCTTCCACCACGCGCCTAGCGACCGTGCGCATTGAATAAACCGAAATGTAGCCCGCGAGCCCGCGAATGAACATCAAGCCAAAAATCATCAGTGGCAAAATAACTTCTTGGCCGGCCGCTTTTTTGACAAAACCTTCATCAGTCACCTGTTTGATTAGCGCAAGAAAGCCTGTATTGCTGGCTGAAAGCACCACGAGCGATAAAATACTGGTGATAAATACATATTTATAGCGCCACGCATAGCGAAACAGGCGCAAATACAAGATTTTTGCGTTGGTGATTTGCGGGAGTTTTTCTTTGTTACGCCTAGATTTTGACATTCGTCAGTACTAATAAAAGGGGTTGCATCACAAAAGGTGTGTCTTGTGATTGTAAGTTATTGAAATCGTAGATAATTATTTACCCGCTGGTTGTTGGGTTGCAAAGGTGATATGCGTGTAACCAGCTGTGCGCGAAGCCTCCATCACATCAATCACCGATTGATGTGTGGCTTTTGCATCTGCATTGATAATAATCGTTGGCTCTTTACCGCCCTGCGCCGCCGCTTGTAGTGCCGCGCCAATACCAGAAACAGAAGTATCTGCCAGCGCTTTACCATTCACCACATACTTTCCACTCGCATCCACGCCCACTTCAATCGTGAGCGGTTTATCTTGCGCCTGATTGGCTTCAGCGGTGGGTAGATTGATTTGTAGTTCACTGGTGCGTGAGAAGGTCGCGCTCACCACCAAGAAAATAATAATCACCAATAGCACGTCAATCAGCGGCACGAGATTCATCTCGAGTTCTTCATGACGTTTTCCGCGTTGAAAGTTCATAGCATTTCTTTCAGTGTTTACTCGTTGATTTCAGTGCGCTTACTTGCGTTCACCATGAATAATTTCCACCAGCTTAATCGCCTGTTGTTCCATGCCGACCAGCAAGTCATCCACCTTTGAGCGATAGTAGCGATACGCCACCATTGCCGGCACCGCGACGATAATCCCCGCCGCGGTATTATAGAGCGCCACCGAAATGCCTCGGGCAAATTGTGCAATATCGTGGCCAGTATTAGTAAACGCGCCAAAAAGTTCCACCATACCAATCACCGTACCGAGCAAGCCTAACAACGGTGCAACTGTGGCAATGGTGCCTAAAGTTGAAAGGTATCGCTCAAGACCGTGCGCCACCGCGCGCCCAGTCTCCTCAATCGCTTCTTTGGTCACTTCACGCGAGCTTGCGGCATTGGCCAAAGCACTGGCGAACACTTTACCAAGCGGTGAGTGCTGCTCTAATTTTGCAATGGTTTCTTTTGCAACGCCGCCAGATGCCAGCCATGACTGCACTTCAGGCAACAGATTTTGTGGTGCGACACTTGATTCACGCAACGCAAATGCACGCTCTCCAATAATGGCCAGCGCTACAACAGATGCAATGATAAGAGGCCAAATGGGCCAGCCTGCTGCTAAAATAATTTGCCACATGAGATTACAACTCCAAAAATTCAATAAAGACTGTGATGGAACAACTTTAATTCTGTCATCGATGCGATGAAATTTATGCTTGCGATACTTTAGCTTGTCGCCCGCATTTGGGCAAGCAGGAACAACAATTAGTCAAAAAAGTTATTCCGAATCTGCACGCACAAAAAACGCCTTAACGCCATTGAGTTCAGCTAGAAAAGCTACTAAATTCTGCAGAAAATAAGCCCTTCAAAACAGGTCAAAATTGCTTAATTATTAATCAAAATCGTAGGCAACCTTTTTCGATGCTCTGGAAGCCTTTGTTTAAAAGGCTTCCAGAGCATAAAATTTTTCTCGGGGCAAAAGCGCCAATTTTTAAATTAACTAAAAACCGTACAAATTAGTGCAGAATTTTTCTGCTGCACTACGCCTTATCGCGGCCTTATTGCGCTGGCAAAATTTCAAACACATCATGCCAATATCGTCGATGCTGCATTCTATAGCTATCAAAACGAATCGGCTGATTTTTCACAAAGTGAATTTCGAGCGCGCCGTGATAGTCCGAGCGATAAATTCGGCTGCCTGCTGCCTGATATCTTGCCATCACCTCAGGTTTGGGGTGCTGATAGCGGTTGAGATAGCCTGGCGTCATGATGCTCACGCTGGGCGACACGGCTTCAATAAATGCAGCAGTCGAGGAAGATTTACTGCCATGATGCGGCGCGATGATGACATCGCTTTTTAATATTTCTGCGTCCGCCTCAATTAAGGCCTGTTCAATATTTTTTTCAATATCACCGGTGAGCAGCATGCTGCCGGCTTGGCTGGTAATTTTAAGCACGCAACTGCGGTCGTTATCTTTTAGTTGAGCATCCTCATAACTTCCAAGACTGGGATGCAGCACTTCAAACTGCACATCATCCCATGTCCAGATTTGTCCGGCATAGCATTGCATGGTTTCTAGGTTTTCTGGCAGTACTGTATTTTCAGGCAAGGCGCTGTTAAGCCAATCGACTGGCATTAAAGTGAGAATTGATGTCAATCCGCCACTGTGGTCAGTATCATTGTGGCTCACCACCATGCCATCAAGTTTACTAATGCCTTCGCCTCGCAAATAAGGCAGCACAACACGGCTACCTGCATCACTCTGTGCGTTAAATTTTGGGCCGGTGTCATACAGCAATGTGCGCTTAGTGGTTTGCACCACCGCACTTAAGCCTTGCCCAACATCAAGCACCGTCACTTTCATGTCGCCTTGCATGGGCCGTGCTGGCAAAATAAATAGCATCGGCAAAAAACCAAGCAAACCTAACCAGCGCATCGGAACACCGCGTGGCAACAGCAACCAAACCACACCCAAGAGCGCGGGAAAAAGCGTCCAGACCGGTGGGGAATGTTGCTGCCATGTGGCCAAAGGCAGTTGATTGAGCCAACTAAGCACGCGCATACAAATTGCTAGCGCGAAATATGACCACTCGAGCGGGGCGTCCACAGGCAAAAAACTGCCTAATAGCGCGAATGGCGTCACCACAAAGCTGATGACAGGAATGGCGATTGCGTTGGCAACGGGCGAAATAATAGACGCTTGATTAAACATCACAAGCAGTAATGGCAGCATGCCAATCGTCACTGCCCATTGCGTTTGCACGGCCACCCTAAACCAATGCAGCTTACCGATGCGCGCGCCTAAAGCGTAGGCAATCAAAGCGACTGCGCCAAATGACAGCCAAAATCCCGGTGCATTGACGGCCCAAGGATCAAGCACCACCACCACAACAAGCGCAATCGCCAGCACTTGTGCAATCGCCACTTGTCTGCCAGACCACAATGCCACCGCAAATACACTGAGCATATAAACCGTGCGCTGTGTTGGCACCGAAAAACCTGCAAGCAGGGCATAGCAAACCGCAGTGATGACACCCGCAAACACCGCGGCTTTTCTGGTGGGAATACGAATGGCAAGTTGCGGGATGCGTCGCCAGCAAAAACTCACTAGGCCAAACGCCAAACCAGCCAGCATGGTGATATGCAGCCCCGAAATACTCATTAAATGGGTGGTGCCCGTGCGTAAAAATATTTGCCAATCTTCGGGCGTGATTTGGCTATCGTTACCCATCACCAATGCCTGAATCACGCCAATGTAGGGCTTGCCTGCCAGTACGCTTGCGATGCGATTTTGAATACGCGCACGTATATGTTCAACCACATAACTTGGGTGCCAAACAAAATTATCTAACTTTTTAAGACCAGCCTTGGTTTTAATGCTGCCGGTGGCGCGAATGTTTTCACTCAGCGCCCAAGCTTCAAAATCAAACCCATGCGGATTTTGGCTACCGTGCGGACGCTTTAGGCGCACATTCAGCAACCAACGTTCACCCGCACTAAATAGGTTAGGCTGTGCAGCAGCGGTTTCTGTTGCTGCTTGGTTTTGAGCGTATGGGTTGACCGCGTAATAATTGAGGCTGATGTGGCTTGGCACCACAGCATGTTCAGTCAATATTTTTTCAACATCAAACCGAAAACGCACGCCGCGCTCAGTTACTTCAGGCACACTGGCAACCACACCTTCAATCGCGATGGTTTTTTGCTCCCACGCGTGCGGCAATGCATCACTCAACCGCCACATGGCAACGCTGCTTGCCCAGCTTATGCCAAGCAACAGTGCCGCTAACCCGCGTAAAAGAATCTTTAAATATTTAGTAAGGAATGATGGTTGCTGATATTGCGAGGCAAAGAGTAACCTCAATAAGGCCAGCGCAACGAGGCTGACACAGACTAACCATTGCACACTAGGCAGTTGGGCTAACTGCTGCACCAACCGGGCGCCGAACACAAAAGATATAGCCGCCAATCTCATGGTTTTTTAAAGGCAGCTATGTCTTTTCAGCGTATTTACAAAGGTTGTAGCAACCCATCAACCAACCGATATTGCCGCTGCATTTTGGCGGCTAATTCTAAATCGTGCGTTACTACCACCAAAGCCACGCCTTGCGTTTGATTGATGTCTAACAGCATATCAAACACTTGGTGCGCCGTTGTTCTATCTAAATTGCCGGTTGGCTCGTCAGCAATCACACATTTGGGCTTGGTCACCAACGCGCGCGCCACTGCAGCACGTTGCCGCTCACCACCAGAAAGCTCGCCCGGCAAATGTTCTAAGCGATGCCCTAAACCCACTTTAGTCAGCATTTCACTGGCTTGCTGATAAGCTTCACGCCGCGCCGAATTACGAATTAGCAAAGGCAGTGCTACATTCTCAAGCGCTGTAAACTCAGGCAATAGATGATGAAACTGATACACAAAACCCAGCGATTGATTACGCATCAGGCCTTTATTCGTTTCAGTCATACTTTTAAGCGATTTGCCCATCAGCATCACTTCACCCTGACTTGGGCTATCAAGCCCAGCCAATAAGTGCAACAAAGTGCTTTTGCCAGAGCCAGATGCGCCGACCACAACCACCTGCTCACCCGCGCTCACTGAAAAGTCTATGCCGGCCAATACCGGCACTTCAAGCCCTGCGTAGGTTTTTTGCAATCCGATGCAGCGTAATATGCTGTTGGTATGTTCAGCGACTTTATTCATAGCGCAAAGCCTCAGCAGGGTTCATTCTGGCTGCTTTCCAGCTTGGGTATAACGTTGCCAGAAGACTTAATACGAAAGATGTCAACATAATGACCAGCACGTCCGACCATAACAATTGAGAGGGTACCGAAGTAATCATGTAGACATCTTTATCTAAAAATTGTATTCCGAACACGTGCTCAATAAAGGGGACAATCACATCAATATTCAATGCAACCAGCACACCCAATATCACGCCGGCAAGCGTGCCTATTACACCAATCAGTGCGCCCTGCACCACAAAAATCTGCATAATGCTGCTGGGGCTAGCGCCTAGCGTGCGCATAATGGCAATATCTGCCCGTTTGTCTGTCACCGCCATAATCAGTGTGGATACAATATTAAAGGCCGCCACTGCCACAACTAACGCCATGATGATGAACATCACGCGTTTTTCCATTTTAAGTGCAGCAAAAAAATTGGGGTTTTCATCAACCCAATCACTAATATAATAATTTTGCTGACCACTTAACGCCAAACTCAGCAAAGGTGAAACCTCGCTCGCATGAAAAGGATCATCTAGCTTTAAGCGCACGCCAGAAACATCATCCCCCATACGATACAGTTTTGCCGCATCTTCAATATGGATGAGTGCAAGATTGCCATCATATTCCTTCATGTCCATTTCAAACACGCCGACCAACTTAAACTGCTTCATGCGCGGCACCATACCAGCTGGCGTGGCCTGACCGTTCGGCGTCATGAGCATCACCTTGTCGCCCAACTCTGCACCCAGATAACGTGCCAAATCAATGCCCAGCACAATGCCAAACTCACCAGCGCGTAAATCATCTAATTTGCCGACTTTCATTTTATTGCCAAGTTCAGCCACTTGCACTTCTTGCGCTGGCACAATACCGCGCACAATCGCCCCTTGCGCATATTGCCCAAAAGACAGCATGCCCTGCCCCATCACGTAAGGCGCAGCCGCTTTTACTTGCGGTACAGTTTTAGCTTGTTCAACAACGTTTTGCCAATTCGAAAGCGGACTGTTGATGCCGGTCACTTGCATGTGTGACGCCACGCCCAAAATACGGTTACGCAACTCCGTACCAAAGCCATTCATGACCGATAGCACGATAACCAGCACCGCTACACCCAAGGCTATGCCCACCATACTGGTGATAGAAATAAATGAAGTAAAATGATTTTTACGCTTGGCGCGGGTATAACGCCAACCAACAAATAGTTCAAATGGAAGAGAGTTCATGAGCGGCATTCTATCAGGCTTATCCGATTTTTCAGAAATACATTTTATGGCATGCCGTTTGTATTAAAGCGTTCATGTGAGATACTCTAACAACACAAAAATTAAAATTAAAGATACGGTAGATATTTGCCGTTATCACAATACGTTTGCAATAACACTTTCCTGGTAGATTCAATGGCAGAAAAACACTTTACTGGATTACGCGCCAAAATGTTGGTAGTGGTTGCGGTAGGGATGATACTGCTTTTCACCCTCGTTTTTTTTGCCGCGCGCAAAGTCCTCTACGATGGCTACGCCAAACTTGAATCAAACAAAACACTGATTCAAGTCAGTAGCGCCAGTACACTTCTGAATGAGCAAATCGAGCAACTTGACGGGATTATTGCTGAATACGCGCATTGGGATGACACATATCAATTCATGGCGCAACCAGACCCGCGTTTTATAGCGTCAAACTTTACCGATGGCACATTTGCCAACCTCAAAGTTAAAGCCATTTTGCTGGTTAATGCTGAAGGCGTTGTGCTCTTCAAAAGAGGGTTTGACTATTCCACTGGCAAACCATGGCTAATTCCGGAATCGCTTGAAAAAGCCATCAGCAAAGATGGTGTGTTTTTAGATGCAAGCCACAACAAACTTTCGGGCTTCTATTGGACGCCACAAGGCGTCTGTATTGTTTCTGCTTCAGACATTCTACCGACAAATACTGAACAGAAAACAATGCGTCGCGGCACGCTGATTATGGTTCGCCATTTAGATAACACGCTAATGGAACATCTTGAAAAAGTCGTGGGTGCAAAAGTGGTTTTTCAACAAAAGCTGGATGCACATCATGCTGATATTGAAAAAAACCTTGAGTCCATGAAGATGCTCAGCAAACCACTCAACCACGAGCAGGTCGCGGGTTATGCGCTGTTAAATAACATCGGCCAATCAGAAAAACTTATTTTAACCACCGTTGATGACCGTGAAATAGTCGAGCAGGGTGAATCCAACTTAAGTTTACTGTCTTGGTTTACCTCCATTATCGCGCTCATGCTGGCAGCAATTAGCTGGCTCTTCGACCGCATGGTATTACTGCGTCTCTCGCGCATGAGTGAGGATGTCACCCGCATCAGTGAATCGGTCGATTTAAGTACGCGTATTCGCAAGTTGCAAGGTAACGATGAATTGGCAAGTTTATCGCATGGCATAAACGACATGTTAGACCGTATTGAGGACGCGCAATACGAACTTGAGCTAGAAAAAGAACGCGCTCAAGTCACCTTGGAAGGTATTGCTGACGCGGTCATCACCAGCAATGAAAATGGCTTTGTACTCTATATGAATGCCGCGGCAGAACGGCTGACTGGCATTAAGTTAGGCGAGGCAAAAGTTAAAACCCTGAATGCATTATTTCGGTTGATGGCCGAGGATAAAACCACGCCTGTTGATAGCAATTGGCTCACCGATTCTTATAGCGCACTTGAAGAGGTCATCCTTGAGCGCGCCGACGGGAACGAATTTGTGATTCGAAAATCGGCCTCGCCTTTATATGACAGAGACGGAAATACCTTTGCGATTGTCACGGTGCTGCACGATGTCACCATGTTACGCACACTTTCCAATCAGCTGTCATTTCAGGCGCGGCACGACCAACTCACAGGCCTTATTAACCGCTATGAGTTTGACCGTAAAGCGCAGCTCGCGATTGATGACGCAGCCACAGAAAATCGCGTCCATTGTTTGGCCTATTTTGATTTGGACCAATTTAAAATCGTTAATGACACCTGTGGCCACATGGCGGGCGACGTATTGTTAAAACAGCTATCAAACCACATTAAAACCAAAGTGCGAAGTTCAGACACCTTGGCGCGTTTGGGCGGTGATGAGTTTGCCTTACTGCTGATGGGTTGCGATTTAATCAAAGCGCAGGAAATCATTGAAATCTTATTGCAAGTTGTTCGCGAATATCGCTTCACCTTTGATGACAAAGTGTTCAAAATTGGCGCGAGTGTTGGGCTTACTGAAATTTCACCCATCAGTAAACTCACGCTTAGTGAATTACTCAGCACCGTTGATGCGGCTTGCTACACCGCAAAAGAAGAAGGCGGCAACCGCATTCACATTTACCGTTCAGATGATGCCGACATTAAAGAGCATAACAATCAACTTGAATGGGTATCGCGCATTCATACTGGGTTAGAGAATCAACAATTTGTTCTCTATATTCAGCGCATGGAAAGCCTGACGCCTGGCGCTGAACTGCATTGCGAGTTGCTAATTCGCATGCAGGCGATGGACGGCACATATTATCCGCCAGGGTATTTCTTACCCGCCGCCGAGCGTTACCACCTCATGCCAGAAATCGACCGCTGGGTCGTCAAAGAAGCACTTTCTATCATTGCCCGTAAGGGTGCCAATTTTGGTTATGTGTGCGCCATCAATCTCTCAGGCCAAACCTTGTCTGAAGAAGGTTTTCTTGACTTTGTTGTGGAACAAATCAACCACTACGGCGTGGATACCAGCCGCATTTGCTTTGAAATTACTGAAACTTCGGTGATTGCCAACTTAAATAAAGCGCGCCAATTCATGCAGGCATTACGAAAAATAGGCTGCCGATTCTCGCTGGACGACTTTGGTAGCGGCCTATCGTCTTTTGCGTATTTAAAAAATCTTGAAGTTGATTTTCTTAAAATTGACGGCATGTTTGTCAAAGCGATTGCCAACAACAAAATTGACCGTGCCATGGTTGAGTCCATCAATAATGTCGGCCATGTCATGGGCTTGCACACCATCGCAGAATTTGCCGAAAATGATGAAATCATCCAGATACTCAAAGAAATTGGCGTGGATTACGCACAAGGTTACGGCGTGGCCAAACCGGAAATTTTTGAATAATCCACCATCTATGAACGAACGATAAAACGCATTCAAAACGTCGCAATTCTTCTCGAGGAAATTTTACTGCCCTGCGAGCCTTGTAAATAAGGGCTCGCAGGGCAGTACAAAAGGGTTGGTGTTAAATTCATGGTTCTCAGCCTGTTTTTTACCTGTTATTTTGCTTCAATTCATTATTAATATTGCGCACATAAAATCCAAATATGGCGCAAAGCAAAAGTTACTTTGCACTTCAACTCTGCTAAAATTAGCGGCATGTTTACAGGCATCATACAAACCGTCGGTCAGATTGAACTTGCCACGCCGGCAGGTGAAGATTTAAAACTCAATATTCAATGCGCCGGGCTCGACATGCGCGATGTGCAAACGGGTGACAGTATTGCCGTCAACGGTGTTTGTCTCACCGCAGTAAGTCTGGACGACAGCCATTTTGTTGCGCATGTATCGAAAGAAACGCTTTCGGTTACAGAAGGTTTGCAGCACGCGCACCCAGTGAATCTAGAAAAAGCGTTACGTTTATCAGACCGTCTAGGCGGCCACTTGGTTAGCGGGCATGTGGATGGCGTGGGCGAAGTGGTGCGTTTTGAATCTTTGGGTGAATGCTGGCGTTTAGATATTAAAGCCCCGCACGCCATTTCAAAATATATTGCCGTAAAAGGCTCGATTTGTGTGGACGGCGTCAGCCTGACAGTCAACCAAGTCGCGCGCGATACTTTCAGCATCAATTTGATTCCGCATACGCTTGAAAACACCACGCTAAAGTTTTTAAATGCGGGCAGCCGCGTGAATTTAGAAGTGGATCAAATCGCCCGTTATGTAGAGCGCATGACGCAATGGGCTTCAGAAAGCCAATAAAAACAATAGCATTAAGAAAAAACCACCATGCAACTACAAATTAGCAGCGCTAAAGACATCATAGAAGAAATCAAGCACGGGCGCATGGTAGTGCTAATCGATGACGAAAATCGGGAAAATGAAGGTGATTTAGTGTTGGCGGCAGAATTTGCCACCGCTGAACACATCAACTTTATGGCCAAATATGGGCGTGGGCTGATTTGTTTAACGTTGACAGAATTACGCTGCCAGCAACTGCAACTCAGCAAAATGGTGCAAAAAAATGGCACGCGCATGGGCACTAACTTTACCGTGTCAATTGAAGCGGCTGAGGGCGTCACCACCGGAATTTCAGCCGCCGACCGTGCACGCACCATTCAAACCGCCGTGGCAAAAATGGCAAAACCTTCTGATATTGTTAGCCCAGGCCATGTGTTTCCGCTCACCGCGATGGATGGCGGTGTTTTGATTCGTGCCGGCCACACAGAGGCTGGTTGTGATTTGGCACAACTGGCAGGGCTTGAACCTGCCTCGGTGATTTGCGAAATTTTAAAAGATGATGGCAGCATGGCGCGCTTGCCAGATTTAATGACATTTGCCGCGGAACATGGCTTAAAAATTGGTACGATTGCCGATTTAATTCACTACCGCGCCGAAACGGAAAGCTTTATTGAGCGCACCGCCGAGCGCATGGTGCAAACCCCATATGGTGAAATGAAACTAATTGCATACAGCGATAAAATTGGCAAAGAGACACATCTGGTGCTCGTTAAAGGTAACCCGTCGCCTGAAAAAGAGGTACTGGTGCGTGTACATGAGCCGCTTTCAGTCTTTGATTTACTAGACAGCACCAGTTGCTCGCATAGCTGGAACACGCTAAAAGCCATGCAAGTGATTGCCAATGCCGAAGCAGGGGTCATGGTACTGCTTCGCCAAAACGAAACAGGAAGTGCGATTGTTGAGCGCATTAAAGGCGCCGATGAACCAATCCGCATTAATCAGGAGCTTCGCACTTATGGCATTGGCTCACAAATTTTATTAGATTGCGGTGTGCGTAAAATGAAACTACTTGCTAACCCGCGCAAAATGCCCAGTATGGCAGGCTTTGGGCTTGAAGTGACTGGTTACTTGGAAGCCAATAAAACATCAAAATAGCTGAAAAAATATGTTTAAAAACAATATTTACATCAAAATGTACAAAAACAAAATCACCGCCCGTAATGTTGATTTTGGCGTAGAAGTCACTGAGTTAGCGAATCCGTCCTTTACCACGCAGCGCCTGCTCGTTGGCGATTTTACGGCGGCTGAGTTTGCGATTAAAAGTTTACTAAAAAAAGTAACCCCCGCTGGCTGGTTTACAATTTCGCCAAAGATTTTAATTCATGCCATGGAAATGACTGAAGGCGGACTCTCTCAAATTGAGGAGCGTGCTCTTTGTGAAGTTGCCAAAGTTGCAGGCGCGAGGATGGTCAAAGTTTGCACTGGCGCACCGCTGAGTGACGAAGCCGTGCTTCAGCTATTAACTAAAGCAAAACCAAAGTAAGGCATCAATGGAAAACATCAATCTCACCGGTCACTTTCTCATCGCGATGCCCGCCGTGACCGACCCTTTTTTCAGCAAATCGGTCACCTTCATCTGCACGCACAATCAAGACGGTGCAATGGGCATTATGATTAACCGCCCTACCGACATTACTTTTGAGACGTTATTTGAAAAAATTAACGTAGAACTGCTTAACCTAGCCGTTGCAGATCAGCCTGTATTGTATGGCGGGCCAGTGCAGCCTGAACGCGGCTTTGTGTTGCATGAAGTCACAGACGGCGAGTGGGATAGCACGGTGCAAATTGCAAATAATATTGCACTCACCACTTCAAAAGATATTTTGGAATCTGTGGCCATCGGCCACGGCCCGGAAAAAATGCTGGTCTCTTTAGGCTATGCAGGCTGGACATCCGGGCAGCTTGAGCAGGAAATCAAACAAAATGCATGGCTGTCGGTACAGGCAAACGACACTGAAACGCTACATAAAATCTTATACAATACAGATTATGACCGAAAATTATCCGCAACCTTAGCATTACTGGGTGTTGACCCTGCGATGCTTTCAGATATAGCGGGTCATGCCTGATGATGGTGGATACTGAAATTAATGCTACTACTCAATTGTTAATTGACAATGAAAATATTTACGATGCCAAGTCCGTGCTTAAAAGCACCGTGCTGTGCTTTGACTTTGGTGAGCAAAGAATCGGTGTTGCCGTTGGCGAACATATGTTAGCAAGTGCTAACCCACTCACCACCATCTGCAGCGAAAGTAACGATGTACGCTTTGAAGTCATCGGCAAATTGATTGACGAATGGCAACCTAAGCTACTAGTGGTGGGGCTACCTTTAAATGTAGATGGTTCAGCGCACAGTATGACTCAATTATGTAAAAAATTTGCAAGACGCCTGAATGGCCGCTTTAATTTACCAGTGATGTTAGTAGACGAGCGATATAGCTCAATTGAGGCCAGCGAAAAATTGGACGCTGCTGGTATTAAAGGCCGCGCGCAAAAAGAGCGGCTAGATCAAGTTGCCGCACAAGGCATCTTGCAAAGTTATTTTAATAGTCTTCAAACTTGAATTATCATGGCAACACTACAATAGATAAAAATGTTCATACCCGCAAAATGACCTCAAGAAAAATCACGTTACCTGATGCAGAAGTTCTACTGCAAACCCTTGCCGAGAAACTCAAACCCTTACTGCAGCCAAACACGGCCTTGGTTGGCATTCAAAGTGGCGGCGTTTGGCTCATGCAAAGATTGCTGACCATGCTTGATAGCACCATTGCTGCAAATCATATCGAACATGGCACATTAGACGTGTCTTTTTATCGGGATGATTATGCACAGCGTGGTTTAAAAATTGAAACGCGTCCAAGCCAGATTACGTTTGATGTTGAAGGCAAACACATCATTCTGATTGATGATGTATTCTACACCGGCCGCACAACGCGCGCCGCCATGAATGAGCTGTTTGATTACGGCCGCCCTGCCAGCATCAGTTTGGTTGCCTTGATTAACCGTGGCGGCAGAGAGTTGCCCATCACCCCACAAATTACCGCAGCAGACATTACTTTGCATAGCAATCAAAACCTGCAACTCATTCAAAATGCTGATGGCATTTTAAGCCTTGAACTTCAAACATCTTCAGAGTGAACACGCGCATGAACAACCCGCAATTAGATGCTGACGGCCGCCTGAAACACCTTCTTTCTATCGAAGGACTGCCGAAAAAAATTCTCAACCAAATTTTAGACACCGCTGAGTCCTTTGTGGGCGTCGCAGAACGCGAAGTGAAGAAAGTACCGCTATTGCGCGGAAAAACGGTGTGCAATTTGTTTTTTGAAAACAGCACCCGTACACGTACCACCTTTGAAATTGCTGCCAAACGCCTTTCTGCCGATGTGATAAGCCTGAACGTGAATGCCTCTTCACAATCCAAAGGCGAAACTATTTTGGATACCATCAACAATTTAATTGCCATGCATGCAGATATGTTTGTGGTGCGGCATGCACAATCGGGCGCAGCACACTTTATTGCGCAACATGTGCCTGCCCATATTCACGTGATAAACGCGGGCGATGGACGGCATTCGCACCCCACACAAGGCCTGCTGGATGTGTTTACCATTCGCAAATATAAGCCTGACTTACACAATTTGCGTGTAGCGATTGTGGGCGATATATTGCACTCTCGCGTGGCGCGCAGCGAGATCCACGCGTTGACGACATTAGGTGTACCTGAAATTCGTGTGATTGCGCCTAAAACCTTATTACCCACTCAAGTAGAAAAACTTGGGGTGCATGTCTACCACGACATCAACGCGGGCTTAAAAGATGTTGATGTGGTGATGATGCTACGCCTTCAAAATGAGCGCATGAATGGCGCAATGCTGCCAAGCGTACAAGAATATTTTAAAACCTATGGTCTCACCCAAGAAAGACTCGCGCTGGCCAAACCAGATGCAATCGTGATGCACCCAGGCCCGATGAATCGTGGCGTGGAGATCGACTCTAGCGTTGCAGATGGACGGCAGTCTGTGATTTTGCCGCAAGTCACGTATGGCATCGCAATTCGCATGGCAGTCATGGCGATATTAGCTGGTGGGCAAGCGGGAGGAGCGCAATGAGCATTGTCATTAAAAATGGTCGTGTCATTGACCCAAAAAATAACGTTGATCAGCAACTGGATGTCTATGTGGCAGCAGGTAAAATTGCCGGCATCGGTGCGGCCCCCGCTGGCTTTGTGGCAAACCAGACGATTGAAGCTGCCCATTTAGTCGTGTGCCCTGGTCTGGTAGATTTATCTGCCAGACTTCGTGAACCGGGTGACGAACACAAGGCAAGATTAGTGAGTGAATTAAAAGCGGCGGTTGCGGGCGGCGTGACTAGCCTAGCCTGCCCACCAGATACCGACCCCGTACTAGACGAGCCTGGCTTAGTTGAAATGCTGCAATACCGAGCGAAACAACAAGGGCTCGCAAATGTTTATCCGCTCGGTGCTATCACGCGGCAATTGCAGGGCAAAGCCCTAGCTGAAATGAGCGAACTGCAAACTGCTGGCTGCGTTGGATTTTCCCAAGCCAATACCGCCATCACTGATACGCAAGTGCTGTGGCGCGCCATGGAATATGCGGCCACATTTGGCTATACCTTATTTTTTCATGCGGAAGAACCTTTTTTAGCCGCCAATGGCGTGGCACACGATGGTGAAGTCGCATCACGCCTTGGCCTCAAAGGCATTCCTAGCGCCGCAGAAGCACTTGCACTGGCCAGTATTTTGCGCATTGCGCAAGAAACAGGGGCAAAAGTGCATATCAGTCGGCTCTCTACGGCAGAAGGCGTTGCTATGGTACGCACGGCAAAATCGCAAGGGCTCAATATTACAAGTGATGTCAGCGCTAACCACCTGCATCTGACTGAGCATGATATTGGTTACTTCAACACCCATTGTCATCTTAAGCCGCCATTACGCTCGCAGCGAGATAAAGACGCGCTATGCCTAGGCCTGAAAGACGGCACGATTGATGCTGTTTGCTCAGACCACACCCCGGTGGATGACGACGCCAAGCTGACTACATTTGCTGAAGCAGAAATTGGAGCAACCGGCTTAGAACTATTGTTGCCGCTCACGCTAAAATGGGCGCAGCAAGAAAAACTAAGCCTAACGGCGGCTATCGCCAGCATCACGTGTACGCCTGCCAATATTTTAGGCATTTCTGCGGGGGATTTAAGTATCAATAGCATTGCCGACATTTGCATTTTTGATGCCAATGCCTATTGGACTGTCAATGCAAACACCATCAAAAGCCAAGGTAAAAATACGCCGTTTTTAGGCTTGGAACTCGCCGGAAAAGTAAACTTCACTGTAGTGAATGGAAAAATCGTCTATCCACAATAACCCTACTTTTAAAATGTAAAGTATCGTACTGCGTATTGCCATTCCATGATGGCTGGCGCAAAATGCGCTTTGTAATGCACAGATGTGTCGGTAATTTAAACTGATTTGCCGCACAAAATAAAAAATTTACATTTTTTGGTTTTTTCTAATTTAGCCTGATAGGGAGAGAAAAATGAGTGGATTTACTTGTTGTTTTTGGTGGTTTTTATTGGGGTTTATTCTCGGCTGGTTACTCAACTGGCTATTAAAACGTTGCTGCGGAAAATGTGAAACCCAGCAAGCAGCGCCTGTTGTTAACACCGTTGTAGCGGCACCTGCTGCGCCAAAAGTCATTCCATTTGATTTGGCCGCGGCCAAAGCGGCGGGCTTTAATATCAGAAAAGCAGATGACCTGACCGTTGTTGAAGGCATTGGCCCAAAAATTAATGAATTACTCTTGAACGATGGCATTAAAACCTTTGCTCAATTGGCCACGACCAATGTGTCAGTCATTCAAGCCATTTTAGACAAGGCAGGCCCTAGTTTTGCGCTTGCAAAACCAGGCACCTGGCCGCAGCAAGCTGCACTTGCCGCTGAAAATCGTTGGGCTGAACTGAAAGTATTACAGGACAACCTTAAGGGTGGCGTTTAATGCCGAAATATTGCGGCTAACGTCAATCACCATTAACGATTTGAAGGAGCGAGTTCTATGAGCAACTCAAAATATACTTTCTGGACATGGCTCATTGCCATTGTTCTGGCCATTTATTTATTTTGGCAATGGCAGCATGGGCATGGCTTAGGCACAGCAACTGGTTGCTGCGGGGCTACGGTCGCTGATGCACCTGCCACACCGGTCGCTACACCTGAGGCCGCTGCACCGGAAGCTTTTCAGTTCACGGCCAATACTGAAAAATTTCAATCCTCTGGCAATACAGACAATGTGGCATGGTATGGCAAAAATGTTGATTTAGTCACTTGGCTGAAAGCTGGTGGCGCAGATTGGCAGGCGACTGGCAACCATCAATCTGTTACCTTAACTGGAACGGTTGCAAGCGAAGAAGCCAAAACGCAGGCAGGCAAAGATGCGCAGGCGTTTTTTGGTGAAAATATTGCAATCGACAATCAGCTTGTTGTCAAAGCCGCAGAACCAGTGGCAGCGGTTGCGCCACCGCCAGCAGCAAAACTTTACTTTGATACCGGAAAAACCAATCTAGCCAATGATGCAGACCAAACACTTGCACCGATTGTAGAATGGTTAAAAGCCAACACAGATGCTAAAGCGATTATTTCTGGCTACCACGACCCACGTGGCAATCAGGCTGTGAATGCGGAACTTGCTAAAAATCGTGCAAAAGCGGTACGTGACGCACTGAAAGTAGCTGGCATTGACGAAGCAAGAATCGAGTTACGTAAACCTGTGAGCACTGAAGGTGACGGCGATCTTGCTGAAGCGCGACGTGTTGAAGTTTCCGTAGAATAATTTCTACTGATTAAAGCTTAAAAGGCCGATGCTGACATCGGCCTTTTTTTATAACTGAACGCTTACAAAAGTATGCGGTAAAAGCACGTAATAAAAAAACAAAAAACAGCCTATTTTAGCAACAACCTTTTTCGATGCCCTGCAAGCCTTATAAATAAAGGCTTGCAGGGCATTGTTTTTTTCTCGAGCAAAATTTGGCGTCAATTAACAAAAAAATATGGGGGGTGGGTTATTCCGTTACACTATTCCTAAACCATCAAGCCCAGCACCCAAATCTTTACCGTGTGCAGCTTTACCCTCAAGCTTAATTTTCAGACGGATATCGTTCACAGAGTCGGCATTTCGAAGTGCATCTTCGTAGGTAATAATATCCGCTTCATGTAAATCAAATAGAGATTGATCAAAGGTTTGCATGCCCAGTTCGCGCGATTTTGCAATAATTTCTTTAATTTCGTGCACGTCCCCTTTAAAAATTAAGTCAGAAATCAAAGGTGAGTTCAGCATTACTTCCATGGCAGCAACGCGGCCTTTGCCCTCTTTTTTAGGGATTAACCGTTGTGAGATAAATGCACGCGTGTTGAGCGACAAGTCCATCAGCAACTGCTGACGACGCTCTTCTGGGAAAAAGTTAATAATGCGGTCTAGTGCCTGATTGGTACTGTTGGCGTGCAAGGTAGCCATACATAAGTGGCCTGTTTCGGCAAAAGCAATGGCATAATCCATGGTTTCGCGGTCGCGTATCTCGCCAATCAAAATCACATCGGGCGCTTGCCGTAAGGTGTTTTTCAGAGCAATTTGCCAATTATCGGTATCTACGCCCACTTCGCGCTGCGTAACAATGCAGTTTCTATGTTCATGTACAAACTCAATCGGGTCTTCAATGGTAATAATGTGGCCATAGCTGTTTTGATTTCGATAGCCTACCATTGCGGCCAGCGAAGTGGATTTACCTGAGCCGGTGGCGCCAACAAAAATCACCAAACCGCGCTTAGTCATGGCCACGTCTTTCAGTACTTCCGGTAGGCCTAGCTCGTCAAATTCAGGAATTTTGGTAGTAATCGTTCTGAACACCACGCCCACCACACCGCGCTGTATAAAGGCATTCACACGAAAACGCGCCACACCAGGAATGCCGATGGCGAAATTACATTCGTTGGTGGCATCAAACTCCGACGTTTGCTTATCATTCATAATCGCACGTGCGATTTCACGCGTCTGCAAAGCGGACAGTACTTGGCTACTCACTGGGGTAAGCTTGCCATCAATTTTCATCGCTGGCGGAAATTCCGCTGTAATGAATAAATCCGATGATTTTTTTGCCAGCATTAAACGCAATAAATCAAATATAAACTTCTCTGCCTGACCTTTTTCCATCACTTCATCCTTAAACTTTTGTTATTTTTGAGCATTAACCCATGATGTTGTCTTTATTTGCCGCCTTAGAGCGTGCCTCATTGGCTGAAACCACATTACGTTTCACCAAATCTTGCAAGTTTTGGTCTAGAGTTTGCATGCCCACATTTTGGCCAGTTTGAATGGCTGAATACATTTGCGGAATTTTACCTTCGCGAATCAGGTTGCGAATCGCGGGGGTGCCAATCATAATTTCATGTGCCGCTACGCGCCCTTGTTCATCTTTGGTTTTCAATAATGTTTGCGAAATGACTGCACGCAATGACTCAGACAACATTGAGCGTACCATTTCTTTTTCGGCCGCAGGGAATACGTCAATAATACGGTCAATCGTCTTGGCGGCTGAGCTAGTGTGTAGCGTACCAAACACCATATGGCCAGTTTCTGCGGCGGACAATGCTAAGCGAATCGTTTCCAAGTCGCGCATCTCACCCACAAGAATCACATCGGGGTCCTCACGCAGTGCAGCGCGCAGTGCATTATTGAACGACAGGGTATGCGGGCCTACCTCACGCTGGTTAATCAGACATTTTTTTGATTGATGCACAAATTCAATCGGGTCTTCTACGGTCAATACATGGCCAAAATGATTGTCATTGATATAGTCAATCATGGCGGCCAATGTCGTGGACTTGCCTGAACCCGTTGGCCCCGTCACCAAACACAGTCCGCGCGGTGTATCAGAAATTTCTTTGAAAATTGCCGGGCAATTAAGTGCTTCCAAAGAGAGAATTTTTGACGGAATGGTACGAAAAACACCGCCCGCGCCACGGTTGTGATTAAACGCATTGACGCGAAAGCGCGCCAAATTGGGAATTTCGAATGAAAAGTCACATTCCAGTGTTTCTTCAAAGACTTTACGTTGCCCATCACCCATGATGTCATACATCATATCGTGTACCTGCGTGTGGTCCATAGGCGGCACATTGATGCGGCGAATATCCCCGTGCACACGGATCATCGGTGGCAACCCTGCTGAAAGATGTAAATCCGAGGCCTTGTTTTTTACTGAAAATGCGAGTAAATCTGAAATATCCACAACTGGCTCCTGTAATAATTGATGCCGATATGACTAAAAATGATTTAAAATGGCTATGACGATACTGTATGTTAATCAAGAAGTTATTTCAAGATGTTAATTTACTCTATAACAAATATTAACCAAGTGCATTATGACCTCAATTCATAGCCGACTACAAGCAATTCGCGCGCGCATTCAATCACTTAGAGAAGATTACGGCTGCCCGCAAGCCGTGCACATACTGGCCGTGAGTAAATCCAAACCTGCAGCGGACGTGCGTGAGGCTTTTAGTGCCGGTCAAATCATGTTTGGTGAAAATTATTTACAAGAAGCACTCGATAAACAGGCACAATTGACGGATTTGCCCATTGAATGGCATTTTATTGGCCCAATACAGAGCAACAAAACACAGGCCATCGCCCAACATTTTTCTTGGGTTCATAGCGTAGACCGGCTGAAAATCGCCCAGCGACTCAATGATGCCAGGCCTATTGATTTACCGCCATTGCAAATTTGTATTCAAATCAATATCAGCCATGAAGAAAGCAAAAGCGGCGTAGCGCCAGAAGCGCTATTTGCGCTAGCAAACGAAATTTCACAACTTCCCCGGCTAAAATTGCGTGGGCTCATGGCAATCCCTGCGCCAACACAGGATATTGCGGTACAACGCGATCAGTTTAAACAAGTACGGCTTTGCTACGAAGCGCTTAATGCGAAAGGATTTGCCTTAGATACACTTTCAATTGGCATGTCAGACGATTACCCGATTGCCATCGAGCAAGGCGCCACCATTGTGCGAATCGGTGCGGCAATCTTTGGCGCAAGGCGTTAGCAGAATATTTTCTTAAATTGATAAATGGCAATCACATAGACACGACAACGCCTCTTCAATATGATCACCATCACCTTAGAACAAACAGACAGGGCAATATGAGCATCCACATTCATTTTATCGGCGGCGGCAACATGGCAAGCGCGATCATTGGCGGCTTAAAAACCAATGGTTTTGAAATGTCTCACATTACCGTAATAGAGCCAGATGCTGAAAAACGGACAC
>Ga0116183_1002224_pt1 | contig 21138 bp, 21 predicted proteins | sample AD_UKC078_MetaG_FD_89753 | JGI IMG/M metagenome (GOLD analysis project Ga0116183, IMG submission 89753) | Active sludge microbial communities of municipal wastewater-treating anaerobic digesters from USA - AD_UKC078_MetaG | ecosystem: Engineered > Bioreactor > Anaerobic > Digestate | place: USA... | reverse complement strand
GGCGCACCCCGCTGAATCGGATTTGGACGCAATTCTCCGACACCAAGAGGCCGGCCGTGTCGCCGAAGACGTGGAGCGGCTACACCCAACACTGGGAACTGCGAATCAAACCGCGGTTCGGCCACGTGCCCGTCGATGAGATCAGCCGGAGCGACCTCCAAGCCTTCGTTGACGGCCTGAAGGTCGGCCCATGGGCGAAGGTATCGACGTTGCGGCTACTCCGGTCGATTCTCGATGTCGCTCATCAGGACGGCCGAATACACCGCAACCCCGCCCTCGGCGTCTCAGCCGGCCGCATTCCCGAGCGCGAGCGTCACCGGTACCTCGCCGCGCCGGAGGTCCAAGCACTCGCCACCGCGTGCGGGGATCAAGGCGACGTCGTGACCATCCTGGCCTACACCGGGCTGCGCTGGTCCGAACTCGTCGGCCTGCGGGTCAAGGACGTCGACCTTATTGCCCGTCGGCTGTACGTGCGTCGGGCAGCACCCGAAGTGGAGGGCCGCATCGTTATCGGACCGCCGAAGACCCGCGCCGGTATCCGGACCGTCCCGCTACCGCAAGTCGTCGTCGACATCCTCAAAACGCGGATTGTCGGCCGGGCTCCTGATGAGCCTGCTGTCACCTCACCCAACGGCGCAATGCTGCGCTCCAACAACTGGCGCAGACACACGCACTGGAACGAAGCCCTCAAGAAGACCGACCTGGCGCCATTGACCATTCATGATCTACGCCACACCTATGCCAGCCTCGCCCGCAAATCTGGCGCTGACCTCAGATACGTACAGAAAACGATGGGCCACTCCACGCCGACCGTGACCGCGAACATCTACAGCGACCTCTACGCCGACGAGCTGGACCAGGTCGCGACCAACCTCGATCAGCTTCACGCGACCGAGCTTCAGACACCAACGACCGGACAAGAACCGGACAAATCAAACTGACAATTGAGTGCAAGAACCGTGTTTATGCAGGTGAAGAATGGTGGCCAGGGCCGGGATCGAACCGGCGACCTTCCGCTTTTCAGGCGGACGCTCGTACCAACTGAGCTACCTGGCCCTCACGGCACCCGCAAATACTCAGCACTTCCACCGAGTGCTGGTGCCTTGCCGAGATGGCGACCCTGACGGGACTCGAACCCGCGACCTCCGCCGTGACAGGGCGGCGCGCTAACCAACTGCGCCACAGGGCCTTGATATTCAACTTGAACTACTTCACCCACGTACTCCGAGAACTCACATCGTACGTACCCCCTACGGGATTCGAACCCGCGCTACCGCCTTGAAAGGGCGGCGTCCTAGGCCGCTAGACGAAGGGGGCCTGAGCCGAATCACTCCGGGGTACCGACGACATGTGCACTGTGGAGCGATCGCTAGCTTAGGGCACGAGGACACCAATCCCAAAACGAGCCCGTCGGACGGCCAAGTATCCTTGGGAACCGCACCGCCCCTATAGCTCAGTTGGTAGAGCTACGGACTTTTAATCCGCAGGTCCTAGGTTCGAGTCCTAGTGGGGGCACCGATATCGCCGAGGTAGTGCATTCCCCTGCCCCGGGCGCTCTCCGGCGGCAGGTTCCGCGCCGGGGTGTGCGGCAGCGGCGCGTCGGCCGGCAACCGGCCCTCTGCGCGGTCCCATCCGGCCCGGGCCCGCGGGTGCATCCGCCGGCGCCGCGGCAGGAACGAGAACGCCAGGTTGACCGTCCGCCCGAAGATCCGGTGCAGCAGTTCGTCGCGATCCGACCACGAGTAGCCCATCAACTCCCGCACCGGCTCGTCGTAGAGTCCGACGGTCACCCACACCGCGAACGGTCCCATCACCGCCAGCAGGGCCGACCACACGGCGTCGGGAATCCACTGAGCGTCCGGCGGCTTGGGCATGGTGGACAGATCCAGCACCTGGCGGGCCGCCCAGGTGTCCTCGAGAACCTCCCGGCACATGTGATCCCAGTAGGCCTGGAAGTCCTCCCAGGTCTCCGGCACCGGACGCATGCTCATCCCGTACATCCGGTACCAGGCGATGTGCTCGTCGAACAACTGCCGTTTCTCGGCCTCGGTCAGGCCGGCACCGAAGTGCTCGGCGGTCAGGATGGTGCCCATGAAGAACGTCGCGTGCGCCCAGTAGAAGACCTCCGGGTTCAGCGCGCTGTAGCGACGACCCTGGTCATCGACCCCTGCGATGGGGATGTGGTAGTCGCGAACCTCAGCACCCGTCGCCGGTGCGCGATCGCCGTCGAACACCACTCCGCCGATCGGGTAGAGGGACCGGAACAGCCGGGGTATGCGTTCGGTGAAGAAGATCGAATGGTCCTTGACCGCCGCGCCCAACTGGGGATGCATGTTCTGCATCGACCCCGCCCAGGGACCCTGCAGCAGGCCGCGCCAGTCGCCGAACAGCTTCCAGGTCAGCGAATCCGGCCCAAGCGGTTCCGGAGGTGACTCATAACGCCCGCCACTCACCGGACATCCCGGGTCCGACACGTCCACGAAGCGGACTAGCCCTCGCCCTGCGCCGCGGCTTCCTGCTCGGCCTGCGCCTGCTGTTGGGCCTGCTCCGCCTGCTGCACCGCCTGGTCATAGGCGGCCTTGCCCTCCGGGCTGGCTTTGGAGTTCCCCGGCACGCCGGGCAGGGCGAACATGTAGTTGCAGTTGAGATCAAGCATCACCTTGCTGCCCGAGTTGTTGCCGCTGGAGTCCAAGAAACTGCCCTTGTGCGAGCCGGTCACCATGCACTGCGAGGTGGGCAGAAAGCTGCCGACCTTGCTGGAGATCACCGGTGTCCCGCCCGAGTTATAGACGGCGTTAGCGGCGTCGGAGTAGGTCATACCCTCGTACTCGTTGATCGCGGTCGCGGTGCCGGCGCCGAACACCGCCAGCAGTGCCACCGCTCCACCGGCGACTGCCGCCCCACGAATCAGGGAGGTGACGACGGGGCTCGTCTTGTTGCTCATCGTTGCGTTGCTCATCATTGCGGCGCCTTTCCACACATCAGGCTTATCGCCTGCAACGATACCGCCGTTAGCAGTGGTCCGCCGCTACGAACGACATGCCCGGAAACGGCCCAGACTTGAATGTCACCGCCAGACACAGATATATTGGTGCAACTGCCCGGCACAGATAACTGGAGGGTGCATTGACCGAGGAACTAAGCAACGTCGACCTACTGCGCGAGCTTGAGCCCGTCGCAGAGAAGCTGATCAACCGGCACGTGTCGATGTTCAAAGAATGGAATCCGCACGACTACATCCCGTGGTCGGACGGCAAGAACTACTACGCGCTCGGCGGTCAGGACTGGCATCCGGATCAGGCGCAACTCTCCGAGGTCGCCCGCACCGCCCTGGTGCAGAACCTGCTGACCGAAGACAACCTCCCGGCTTACCACCGCGAGATCGCGATGAACTTCTCCATGGACGGCCCCTGGGGTTACTGGGTCAACCGCTGGACCGCGGAGGAGAACCGACACGGCATCTCCATCCGCGACTACCTGGTGGTCACCCGCAACTGCGACCCGATCGAACTCGAGGAACTGCGGGTGGAGCAGATGACCCGCGGCTTTTCGCCGGGTCAGAACCAGCAGGGCGATCTCTTCGCCGAGAACCTCTTCGATTCGGTGATGTACGTCAGCTTCCAGGAGTTGGCCACCCGGGTGTCGCACCGCAACACCGGCAAGGCCTGCAACGAGCCGGTGGCCGAGCAGTTGCTGGCGCGGATCTCCAATGACGAGAACCTGCACATGATCTTCTACCGCGACGTCAGCGCGGCTGGCTTGGACATCGCCCCCAACATGGCGATTCAGTCGGTGTACCGCATCCTGAAGAACTTCAAGATGCCCGGCTACACGGTTCCGGAGTTCCGACGCAAGGCCGTCATCATCGCCACCGGCGGTGTCTACGACCCGCGCATCCATCTCGAGGACGTGGTGATGCCGGTGCTGCGCAAGTGGCGGATCTTCGAGCGCGACGACTTCACCGGTGAAGGCGCCCGGCTGCGCGACGAACTGGCCGTGCTGATCCAGGAGCTCGAGGAGACCTGCGTCAAGTTCGAGGACGCCAAGCAGCGCAAGTTGGAACGCGACGCGAAGCTGGCAGAGAAGCGGGCCGCCAAGGCCCTTGCCGGAGCGGCTTCATAGTCGCCACCCAACAGACACCCACGACCGGGCTGCGGATCGGGTCACTGACCCTCCGCAGCCCGGTCGTCTTGGCGCCGATGGCCGGCGTCACCAACGTCGCGTTCCGGACGCTGTGCCGGGAACTCGAACTGGCCCGAGCCGGCACGGTGAGCGGGCTCTATGTCTGCGAGATGGTGACCGCCCGGGCTCTGGTGGAGCGCCATCCGGTCACCATGCATATGACCACGTTCGACGCCGAAGAGTCGCCCCGATCCCTGCAGCTCTACACCGTCGACCCGGCCACCACCTACGCGGCAGCGCGGATGATCGTCGAGGAGGACCTCGCCGACCACATCGACATGAACTTCGGCTGTCCGGTGCCCAAGGTCACCCGGCGGGGTGGCGGCGCGGCCTTGCCGTACAAACGCCGACTGTTCGGCCAGATCGTGGCCGCCGCGGTGCGCGCCACCGAAGGAACGCCGATCCCGGTGACCGTCAAGTTCCGCATCGGCATCGACGACGCCCACCACACCCACCTCGATGCCGGCCGGATCGCCGAGCAGGAGGGCGCGGCGGCCGTCGCACTACACGCCCGCACCGCCGCCCAGCGCTATTCCGGCGCCGCCGACTGGAGCCAGATCGCCCGGCTCAAGGACGCCGTCACCACGATCCCGGTGCTGGGGAACGGCGATATCTTCGAGGCCGCGGACGCGTCCGCCATGATCGCCGCCACCGGATGCGACGGCGTGGTGATCGGCCGCGGCTGCCTGGGCCGGCCCTGGTTGTTCGCCGAGCTGTCGGCAGCCTTCGCCGGTACGCCCCTGCCCGAACCACCCACCCTCGGCGAGGTGGCCGACATCATCCGGCGGCACGGCGCACTCCTCGCCCAACACTTCGGCGAGGACAAGGGGATGCGCGACATCCGCAAACACATCGCCTGGTACCTGCACGGCCTGCCCGCCGGATCGGACCTGCGCCGCGCCCTGGCGTTGGTGCGGACCTGCGATGAACTGGACAGACTGCTCAGCGAGTTGGATCGGGACGTCCCGTTCCCGGCGACCGCCCACGGGGCACGGGGACGGCAAGGTTCCCCCGGGTCTGTGACCCTGCCGGAGGGGTGGCTCGATGATCCCGAGGACACCACGGTCCCGACCGCCGCCGACGTCCTCAACTCCGGCGGCTGAGGACAACGGCTGAGGACAACGGCTGGAGATGACGGCTGCAGATCCTGCGACGATTGGCGAGGTCGCCTGGTCAGTCAGTAGACTGAAGGTTCTGCTCTGGGCCAGTGGCCTGAACCGGGTGCGCACACCACCACACCCTCGTTGTACGGCGCGTCCTCGCGCGAGCAGTACTTCACCGACGCGGAGGCTTTCTGGATCATGGGTGACGGCGGTAGCGCCACTCCTGGCCAGGATGACCAACCCCCCGGCGCGGCCACCGAATCCTCCGGCGGTCACACCGAGGGCATCGCTGTCGCCGATCTGATCTCCAGACTGACCGGGACCAGGCAGGTCACACCGCAGACCCGCCGCGCGGCCGACCCGGACGAACCCGGGGAGGCCAACACCGCCCCGATTCCACTGCTGACGGCAGGCGACGAACTTCCGGACCTCGCAGCAATCGAACGCGACCGGCGCCCACTGGTCGCCAACCGCGACCCCCGTCCGCAGCAGTCGGCATCCCGTGCCCGCCGCCGTCCGATCGTGATGATGGCCCGGGTGGCCGGTGCCCTGGTCGCGGTATGCGCACTGGCCCTGACCGGCGCCCTCTGGCAGTGGCAGTCGGCCAAGAACAAACTGCTCAACACCATCGCGGCACTGGATCCCCATTCCGTGGACATCCGCGATCCCGGAGCCCAAGCCGGCGACGAGAACTTCCTCATCATCGGCGTCGACAGCCGCATCGGGGTGAACTCGGCGATGGGCGCGGGCGACACCACCGTCGCGGAGGGCTCCCGCTCCGACACCATCATGCTGGTCAACATTCCGGCCGACCGCAAACGCGTTGTCGCCGTATCGTTCCCACGCGACCTGTCGATCACGCCGATGAACTGCCAGGCCTGGAACCCGGAAACCGGCGCATACGGCCCGGTCTACGACAAGAACACCGGCGAGTGGAGCGACAACGAGCGCTACACCGGCACCAAACTCAACTCCGCCTACGCCCTCGGCGGCCCCAAATGCCTGGTGAAGGTCATTCAGAAGATGTCCGGTCTGGCGATCAACCGGTTCATGGCCGTGGACTTCGCCGGGTTCTCAACCATGGTCGACGCCCTCGGCGGTGTTGAGGTGTGTAGTCCCACCCCGCTGGAGGACGCCGAGTTGGGCGTGGTCCTCGCCACCGCCGGCCGTCAGAAGATCGACGGCCCGACCGCCCTCAACTATGTACGGGCCCGGTCGATGACCACCGAGTACAACGGCGACTACGGCCGCATCAAACGGCAGCAACTGTTCCTGTCCTCGCTACTGCGCTCGATCATCTCCACGGAAACCCTGTTCGACCTCAGGCGTCTCGATGACGTGGTGAACATGTTCATCGACGACAGCTTCGTCGACAACGTCCGCACCAAGGACCTGGTTCAGCTCGGGCAGTCGATGCAGGGCATCAACGCCGGACGGATCACCTTCATCACGCTGCCCACCACCGGGTACCCCGACGAGGAGGGCAACGAGGTGCCGCGCACCGAGGATGTCCGCGCACTGTTCGACGCCATCATCAACGATCAGCCGCTGCCGGGCGAGAACGATATGAACGAGACTCTCGCCCCACTTGCCACTACGACGACGTCGGCACCGGAAACCTACGACGACGGCTTCAGCACGACGCCGACAACCACGACGCCGTCGGCCACGGCCACCACGCCCCCGACCACCACCGAACAGGTCCAGGCGGTCGCTGCGGACCCGCGGGACGTCACCGTGCAGGTGGCTCCCCCCACCGTCGCCGGCGAGGTGGCTCCCGCCACCGGCACCGGCCAGGTGGCTCCCGCCACCGTCACCGACCCCAGCACTCTGGCCGAGAGCGCCACAACACAGTTGGAGCTCTACGGCTTCCGTGTGCTGGAGCCCGACTACTACTCCGGCTGGGAAGCGGACACCGTCACAACGGTCTATTACTCGATCGGCAACGAGCAGGCTGCCGCCACGGTGGCCGCCACCATCCCGGGTGCCCGAATCGAACGGATCAGCGGGCTGGCCGAGACGGTGCTGGTGGCCCTGGGGCCCGAGTTCAGCACCATCACCTACCCGCAGGCCAGCGGTACGCCGCTGACCGTTCTGGTCACCCACGCCGGCAGCACCACGCCCACCAAGCTCCCCGACGATCTGACCGTGACCAACGGCGCCGACATCACCTGCGAGTAGCAGGCGTTCACGCTCCGTTCAGCTTCTGGCAGCCAACAGCCGCGGTCCCGACACGTAGGCTTGGCCGATGCGCACCGCGTACCACGAGCAGCTTGACGCCCTGACAAACCAACTCGCGGAGATGAGCCGGATGGCCGGCGTCGCCATGGAGCGCGCGACCCAGTCGTTGCTGCAGGCCGATCTGGTGCTCGCCGAACAGGTGATCGGCGACCACGAGAAACTGGTCTCCACCAGTGCCCGCGCCGAGGAGGCCGCGTTCGTACTGCTGGCCCTGCAGGCTCCGGTGGCCGGCGACCTGCGCTCGATCGTCAGTTCCATCCAGATCGTCGCCGACGTCGAACGGATGGGCGCGCTGGCACTGCACGTCGCGAAGATCGCCCGACGGCGCCATCCCCAGCATGCGCTGCCCGAGGAGGTCAACGGCTACTTCGCCGAAATGGGCCGCGTCGCCGTCGATGTGGCCGACAGCGCCCGCGAAGTGCTGCTGTCCCGCGATCCCGACAAGGCCCGCAGGATTCGCGAGGAGGACGACGCGATGGACGACCTGCACCGGCATCTGTTCAGCGTGATGATGGACCGGGAGTGGAAGCACGGCGTCTCCGCCGCGGTTGATGTGACTCTGTTGGGCCGCTTTTACGAACGCTTCGCCGACCACGCCGTCGAGATCTCCCGCCGGGTGATCTTCCAGGTCACCGGACACCTCCCGGAAGACGAAGAGATCAAGACGTACTGACTCGCGGCACACCGGCCCCGGGGATCGGCCGACTCAGCCGGAACCGTCCTTCGCCGGTCATCGGTAAATCGACGGGGAAAGCCGATACCCGGCGCCACGGACGGTGAGGATGTAATCCCCGTGTTCGGGGTCATGGCCCAGCTTCTCGCGCAGCCTCCGTACGTGGACAGCGACGGTGTTGGTATCCACCGGATGGCCCCAGACCGCCCGGCTGATCTCGTCGCTGCTGGCGACGCGTCCGCGACGCTCGATGAGGTAGACGAGGAGCTCAAGTTCGCGCTGGGTCAGCCGAACGTCCCGGCCGCCGACACGGGTCTCGTATCGCTCACGGCTCACTTCGATGGGACCGGCGCTGTACTCCGATTCGATCGGTCGCGGGTGCTGACCCCCATTGATTGCGAACGGAGCAATAGCGTTGATGTCGTACGGGCGGGCGATGAGCGCCGACGCCCCAGCGGCCAGTGCGCCCCGCGCCTCCCCGTCATCGGCACTCGGGGAGCCGATCAGGATTGGGAAATCCCATCTGCTCCGGACCACGGTGATGATCCGCGCCGCGTCGACCGCGACGGTGCGGGCGGCGAGAACGAGGACATCAGGTCGGTCTTCGCCGATAGCCAGGAGCGCTTCGGCTCCATCAGCACACCATCTGGATTCAATGCCGATCTCAGCCGCTTGCTCGATCAGTCCAGCGGCGACGCCGGGGTCGGTGTCGACCAAGGTCAGCGTCGCACGCCTCCATCCCGCCCTCGCGACGTGCATACCACATCCCTCAGCCGAAGCGGCCCGAGATGTAATCCTCCGTCGCCTTCTGCCTCGGGTTGGAGAAGATCTTCTCGGTGTCGTCGACCTCGACGAGCCGACCAGGCTTGCCGGTTGCCTCGAGATTGAAGAAAGCGGTCTGGTCGCTGACCCGGGCGGCCTGCTGCATATTGTGCGTAACGATCACTATCGTGTAATCCTGCTTGAGTTCGGCGATCAGATCTTCGATTGCCAGCGTCGAGATCGGGTCCAGCGCAGAGCACGGTTCGTCCATCAGGAGCACATCGGGCTGCACGGCGATAGCACGCGCGATGCAGAGCCGTTGCTGCTGCCCACCAGACAGACCGCCGCCTGGCTTGTCCAGCCGATCCTTGACCTCATTCCACAGATTGGCGCCGCGAAGCGAACGCTCAGTCACCTCCTCGAGCACGGCTTTGCCCCGCACCCCTTGGAGTCTGAGTCCCGCCACCACGTTGTCACGAATCGACATGGTAGGGAACGGATTTGGCCGCTGAAAGACCATGCCGATTGTCTTGCGAACGCTGACCGGATCGATGCCCGGGGCGTAGATGTCCTCGCCGTCGAGCAGCACTGAACCCTCCACCCGCGCGCGGGGGATTACTTCGTGCATGCGGTTCAACGTGCGCAGGACGGTCGACTTCCCACATCCGGAAGGGCCGATGAAGGCCGTGACACTGCGCGGAAGTACCGCGAGTTCTACGTTGGCGACGGCATGAAAGCTGCCGTAGTAGATGTTGAGGTCCTTGAGATCGAGCCGCTTTGCCATCTGGTTCCTAACCTCTGTTCCGCATCAGGTACCGGTTGACCATTCCGGCGCCGAGGTAAAGCACCGCAATGATCAAGATCAGGGTGAGGGCGGCGCCCCACACCCGCAGCACCCCGGCCGGTAGGGGATTGATCAGTTCCGTGTAGATCAGCAACGGCAGGGAGGCCATATTCCCGTCGAACAAGTTGAAGTTGATCGACCGGCTGTAGCCGACCAGCACCAGCACAGGTGCCGTCTCGCCCATCACCCGAGCCAACGCAAGCAGAACCCCGCTGATCATGCCGGGCAGAGCGGTCGGCATCACGACCCGCACGATGGTCTTCCACTTCGGAATGCCTAAGGCATAGGACGCTTCTCGCAACTCATCAGGAACGAGCTTGAGCATCTCCTCGGTGTTGCGGATGACGACTGGCAACATCAGCAGCACCAGCGCCAGCGACACGGCGAAGGCGCTCTGCTCGAAGCGCAGGGTCGCGATCCACAGCGCGAAGACAAAGAGCGCGGCCACGATTGACGGCACGCCAGCCAGAATGTCCACCACGAATGTGGTGACTTTTGCGAGCCGTCCCCCGCCGTACTCGACGAGATACACGGCCGCCATGACGCCCAGCGGCACGGAAATGGCGGCGGCGATCGCGGCTTGGATGAGCGTGCCGTAGATCGCGTGGTAGACACCGCCGGCGAACTCTTCAGGCAGGACACCGGCAAGGGAGTTCGTCCACCACGTCGAGTTGACGATCGCGGCGATGCCCTTGGAGACAACGGTGAAGATCAACCAGATCAACGGGATCATCGCGAGCACGAACGATGCGGCGAACAACGACGTCGCGACGGCGTTCTTGACCTTCCGGACGGTGCTGATCGGGTGGAAGGTCGCCGCCTTCACCGGCTGATCGAGTGCTGTCGTCATCCCCCACTCACCCTTCCGCCGGCCGCCGCCCGGGCCAGTGCATTAACGACAAAGGTCAGCGCGAAGAGGACAAACCCAGCGGCGATGTAGGCGCCCGTCGGCAGCGGAGCGCTGAACTCTGCGGCCGCCGAGGCGATCTTGGATGCGAACGTGTAGCCGCCGTCGAACAGGGACCAGTGGCCCGCCTGCGCAGCAGTGCGAAGGATTATCAGAATCGCGATTGTCTCGCCGAGCGCCCGGCCCAGTCCCAGCATCGAGGCGGCGATCATTCCGCTACGGCCGTAAGGGAATACGGTCGTCCGGATCACTTCCCATTTCGTGGCGCCAAGCGCCTGCGCGGCCTCGACGTGACCTCGTGGCGTGAGCGCGAAGACCTCACGGGTCACCGAGGTGATAATCGGAAGGATCATCACCGCGAGCACGATTCCCGCGGTGAAGATCGTTCCACCGCCGGCCAGTGACACGTTGCCCTGGGAGAACAGAAACAGCCAACCGAGATGGTCGTTCAGGAAGGTTGCCGCCGGCGTGAGCCACGGAGCCAGCACGAAGATGCCCCACAACCCGAAGACGATGGACGGTACCGCTGCCAGCAGGTCGACGATCATTCCCAGCGGCCGGGCCAGCCCGGTCGGGACGTAGTTCGTCAGGAACGCGGCGATGCCGATCGCGACGGGAACGGCGATGACCAGGGCGAACACCGAACTGAGGACCGTCACCATGAACAAGTCGCGGATTCCGAAGCGCAGGTTGTCCGGGTCGCTGGTCAGGAATTCCGTGCTGGTCAGGAAATTCGCGTGGTTGGCCTGCAGCGACGGAACCGCCTTGATGATCAGGAACAGCGCCATCAGGGCTATCGCGCCGATGATGGTGGCCCCGGCAGCAGTCGCGATCGCCTTGAACACGGCGTCACCCCAGCGGCCGCCGTTCTGCTTCAGGCCCGGTCTCCCCCGGTTCATGGTGGGCTGACCTCCGATGACACCGGCCTGCGGGGAAGATGTCGTGGGCGCCGACCCCACGTTGGTCGCGTCCGGTGTGATTGCCATCCGCCGCTGCCCACTAGGCCGTCGCGTTGATGGCGTCGACAGCGGTGGTCAACCGCTCCTTGAAGGCTTCGGGAATGGGGATATAGCCGTTGTCCTCCAATCCTGCCTGACCGTTACCCAGCGCCGAATGCATGAACGCCTTGACGGCAGTGCCCACCTCCGGTTCCGGGTACTTCGAGCACACGATCTCGTACGCGGCGAGCATGATCGGGTAGACACCCGCCTCGGTGGGCTTGTAGAACGTCGTGGTGTCGAGGACGAGGTCGTTACCTTCGCCCATGAATTTGACGCCGTCGATGGCCTTGCCCGCCGTCTGTACGCTCAACTCGACCGGTTCCGGTCCTGCGGAGGTGATGATCTTCGCGGTGGACAGGCCTTGGGATTTGGCGAACGACCATTCGTTGTAGGTGACCGAACCTGGTGTGTTCTTGATGGCCGCAGAGGTGCCCTCGTTACCCTTGGCACCCTCCCCGACGCCTCCGGCGAACGACTTGCCCGCACCCTTGCCCCAGGAACCGTCCGACGCCGCATCCAGGTACTTCTGGAAGTTGTCCGTCGTACCCGACTCGTCGCTGCGGAAGATGACGTTGATCGGCTCTTCGGGCAGGGCGAGTCCTGGGTTCAGCGCCGTGATCTCCGGGGCATTCCAGGTCTTCACCGTGCCATTGAAGATCTTCGACAGCGTGGGCCCGTCCAAGGCAAGACCCTCGATGCCGGCGAGGTTGTAGGTCACCGCCAGAGGTCCGAATACGGCGGGAAGATTCCAGGCGTCACTGCCCCCGCAACGTTCCCGCGCCCGCTCAACTTCGCCCTTCTCCGCGCTGAGGGGGGAATCGGAACCGCCGAAATCGGTCTGGCCGCCAAGAAACTCAGAGACTCCGGCGCCCGAGCCGCTGGAGGTGTAGTTGAGCGTGAATCCGGGGCAGTCCTTCTCGTAGGCGTTGATGAACCGCGTCATCGCGTTCGCCTGTGCGGATGATCCACTCGACTTGAGGGTCTTCTTGCCGCCGCAGTCACCAGCGGCCACAGATCCGGATTCACCCGAGCCCGAGTTCGACCCCGAATTCGACGATGTGTTGTTGTCGCTGCCACACCCAGACAGCACCAGGGCGCTGGTGGCGATCACGCCCAGCGCGGCACAAGACCGTTTCGCCTTCACGAAGCTCCTTCAGATCACGGGCAGACGCTGGGCGCCGGGTGGGAATGCCCATCCCCCCGATTTCGTCGCGTCAAGCAGACCGATTGCCGCTCGGGAATGAACCTAGGGCGGTTCCATGAATGAACTACCTACGGATAGTGAACGGAACATGAACCAACCCCGAAAGCCCCGCAGGCCCCAGACGGGGTCAACCGGGCGCGTAGGCGGTATCCACCCCGGCCACCGTGAAGCCCAGGCTCCGGTAGGTGTTGACGGCCGCGACGTTGTCGCTCTCGACGTAGAGCATGACCTCGGGATTCTCCGCGTCAGCGAGGCGCCGCGCGAGGTGGTCGATCCCCACCATCGTCATCGTCCGGCCGAGTCCGCGCCCCTGGGCGGCCGGGTCCACCGCAAGCACATAGACCTCCCCGAGGACCTCCCCGAAGACCTCACCGACGCGGCCGCCCGATCGGCCCTCGTGCACTTTGGTCCAGTGAAAGCCCAGCAGGCCGCCGCTCTCCTCGTCGACGGCCAGGAATAACCCGGCCGGATCGAACCACGGCTCCGACAGACGTGCGGCGAGATCTCCGTCGGTCCAGCCGCCCTGTTCGGGGTGCCAGGAGAACGCCGCGTTGTTGACCCGCAGCACCTCGGCGTGATCGGCCTCGCCTGCGTAGGTTCTGATCTGAACACCCTGCGGCACAACGATTTCCGAAGCCGATTCGGTGGGGCTGGGCAACGGCCTGCTCATCTGGAGCAGTTCTCGCACGGCACTGAGGCCAAGCACCCGGGCGGCCGCGCGGGCCGACGGCAGGGTGGAGTGCGCCCAGAACCGGACCCGGCCGGCGCTGCGGTCGATCGCCTCCTGCGCGAGTTGGGCGCCCAGGCCGAGTCGACGGGCTTCGGGGTGCACCACCAATTCCGCTGTGGCATCGGCGTCGTCGCGACCCGAAGCCAGATTGAGATAGCCCGCGACCCTCCCGTCCGGGTCGCCCGGATAGCCGGCGACCAGGTGGTGACCACGGTCGCCGGACAAGTCACGCAGAACCTGTTCTCCCACCGGGGCGACCCCGTCTGCGCGGGTGGCCTCACCGATCAGATGTCGCACGGCGTCCTGTTCGGCACCCGTCAACTGGGTGCTCCAGCGCAGGGTTGTCACCGCGGTTGGGACCGGGAGTGCGCCCCAGAGTGAGACCCCGAGTGCGACACAGCTTCTGCGGCGCCCTCGAACGCGTCGTCCCCCAAGCCGTCGTCCCCCAAGCCGTCGTCCCCCAAGCCGTCGTCCCCCAAGCCGTCGTCCTCGAACGGGACCGCCTCGGCACCCGGCGGCAGCGACCGGCCGCGCGCCGGACGGACAGCCTTGTAACCGACATTGCGCACGGTTCCGATCAACGCCTCGTACTCAGGACCGAGCTTGGCCCGCAGTCGCCGCACGTGCACGTCCACCGTGCGGGTGCCGCCGAAGAAGTCGTACCCCCACACCTCCTGGAGCAACTGCGCGCGCGTGAAAACCCGCCCGGCGTGCTGCGCGAGGTACTTCAGCAGCTCGAACTCCTTGTAGGTCAGATCCAGCGGCCGCCCCCGCAGCCGGGCGGTATAGGTCCCCTCGTCGATCACGAGTTCGCCGAGCGTGACCTTCCCGGCGCTCTCGGCGTTCACCAGGCCCCCACGGCGGCCGGCGAGCAGCCGCAACCGCGCGTCGATCTCCGCCGGACCGGTACTCGGCAAGAGGATTTCGTCGATACCCCAGTCGACACTGACCGCTACCAGGCCACCCTCGTTGACCACCGCCACCACCGGGACCGAGGCCCCGGTCGTCCCCAGCAGGCGGCACAGTCCGCGGGCAGCGGCGAGATCGTGGCGTGCATCGACGATCGCCACGTCGGCGGAACCGGCTTCCAGGAGCGAGGAAACCTCGGTCGGCACCGGCCGCACCGTGTGCGGCAACAGTGTCAGCGAGGGCAGCACCGAGTCCGGTTTCGGGTCGGCGGTCAATAGCAGCAGGTCCAACGCAGTCTCCAGGGTTGCGCTCACTGTAACGCGCGACCTGCTTGTTCGACGATCCGAGCGGACACCGGAGGCAGTGCGCCAGAATGACCGGATGCGAAAACTGCTACGGGCCGTGGGCGCCTCCGCGCTGGCGCTGGCGCTCGGAGCGGTCGGCACCGACGTCGGTGCCGCGATCTACGCCGAGTACCAGCTGGCGCGCCATGTCCGGTCGGCGGCCGGGTTACCGTTCGACCCCTGGGTGGCCATCCTGGGCTTCCCGTTCATCACCCAGGCCGCCCGGCACCGCTACAGCGAGCTGGAGATCAAAGCGAACGGCGTGGAGCACCCGGTGGTGGGCAAGGTCACGCTGGAGGCGACCATGCACGACATCGACATCTCGCAGGCCTCGTGGCTGATGCGGCCCGACGCAGAACTGCCGATGCGGAAGCTGGAGAGCCGCATCATCATCGACTCCCGGCACGTCGGCGGGTTCATCGGAATCAAGGATCTCAACGTCGAAGCGCCCGCCGAGGACACCAACGACTCAACCGGCGGCACCACCGAATCAGGTATCTCCGGCAGCAAGGGCCTGGTGTTCACCGGCACCCCGAAGGACGCCGGGTTCGACCAACGGGTCAGCGTGACGGTCGACGTGTCCATCGTCGGCCCCGACCAGACAACGATGGTCTTCACCCCGACCGCGGTCGTCACCGGACCGAACACCGCGGACACTGCCGTGCCCGATGACAAGCGAGCCGCCGTACTCGGCGCTTTCAGTGCGTCGATGCCCGGCCAGCGGCTGCCGTTCGGACTGCGTCCCACGAGTTTCGGCGCACGCGGGTCGGACGTCATCATCGAGGGCATCACCGACAACGTCAGCGTCACCCTGGAAGGGTTCCGGCAGCCATGACATCCGCACAGTTGACCGCGGCCGCCGCGATAGCCGCGGCGCTGATCCTCGCCGCGGTGGTGGGAGCCCTGCACAACCGGCGCTCCGGAACACTGCGGGACACCGCCGCCACCACCGACGTGGACACCACCGGACTCGGCCTGTCGTCCGACGCGCCGACCATCGTGCATTTCACCGCCACCTGGTGCGGACCCTGCGCGGCGGTGCGCCGGGTGGTCGACCAGGTCTGTGCCGACCTGCCCGCCGTCGCCCATGTGGAGATCGACATCGACGCCAATCCCGATGCCGCGCGGCGGCTTTCGGTGCTGTCGCTGCCGACCACCTTCATCTTCGATGCGGCCGGCCGGCAGCGCTACCGGTCCTCCGGGGTGCCCAAGGCGGCCGACCTGCGCGCGGCCGTGGAACCGCTGTTGGCTTGACCCGCCGCGATGTGGTTACCATAGGTCTGTGCATGCCCGCCTTGAGCAGACGCTCACCAAGCGCCGCGCAGTTGATCTGTGCCGCGTCGCGGGTTGTTGCTGTTGTTGTTGTGCGTAGCTGCTGAGTAGCCGCATCACGCTCGCGCGTCATCCTCGCGCTGTCGGCTCTCGCAGTCCACCCGGTCTGTCCCATTCCGCATGCCCAACAGCAGGAGATAGCCATGACGTCCACCGCATCCGTTCCCCTCCGGTCCGGCCCGGCGCCCGATCAGGTCGATGTCCGCGGCCCGCGCTTCGCTGCCTGGATCACCACCGGCGTCCTCCTCGCCGTGCTGGTGGCCTCGAGTTCTTCCACCGCCGTAGCCGCCGTCGCGCTGGCCGCCCAGGGTGTCGTGTTCGCGATCGGCGCGATCCGCGGGCCCCGCAACCACCCCTACGGCCTGATCTTCGCCCGTCTCGTCGCCCCGCGGCTGGCGCCGGTGACCGAGCGGGAGCCGGTGGAACCGCTGCGCTTCGCTCAGTTCGTGGGGTTGGTGTTCGCCGCCGCGGGCGTCGCCGGGTTCACCCTCGGCGCGCTGAACATCGGCGTGGTGGCCACCGCCTTCGCCCTCGCGGCGGCCTTCCTCAACGCCGCCTTCGGCATCTGCCTGGGCTGCCAGATTTATCCGCTGGCCGCCCGCCTGCGTCGCACCGCCTGACCACATTCGCCTGATCGAGAAGGAGCACTGGACATGACTTCTGCAACCCGCATCGGCCTGCCACTCCCCGCCGGCGTCGACCTGGACCGGGAGACCGTGATCAGCGGCCGGGTCCTCGACGGCTCCGGACACGGTATCGGCGGGGCGTCGGTCCGGTTGCTGGACTCCTCCGCGGAGTTCACCGCCGAGGTGATCGCGACGCCGAGTGGGGACTTCCGTTTCTTCGCCGCGCCCGGAACCTGGACCGTGCTGGCGTTGTCGTCGGCGGGCGAGGGTGACGTCACGCTGCAGCCGGACGGGGCCGGAATCCACCAGGTCGACGTTAAGGTCGCCTGAGCAGCGCGGGAGGATAGACTTCCCCCGTGGTGCTCTTCTTCGAGATCCTCCTCGTTCTCTCGACGGTGCTGATCACCTGGTTCGCCCTCTATGCGGTGTACCGGCTCATCACCGACGAATCGTGACCGACGAGAACATCGCCGGTAGCGGTGACCGGGCGATTGCCGCTGCCGCCGAACGGGCCAGGGAGACCGCCGACCGCAATATCCCCGCCTTCGGCGATATCCCGTTGGCCGACACTGCGAACCTCCGGTTGGGTGCGAATCTCAACGACGACCTGCTGGCCCTCCTCCCCCTGGTCGGGGTCTGGCGCGGTGAAGGCGAGGGCCGCGGCCCGCATGGCGACTACCGGTTCGGACAGCAGATCATCGTCTCCCACGACGGTGGCGACTACCTGAACTGGGACGCCCGGTCCTGGCGGCTCGATGAGGAAGGCGAGTATCACAGCCCGGGATTGCGCGAGACCGGCTTCTGGCGGTTTTCGCACGACCCGGCAGACCCGGAGGAGACGGCCGCCATCGAGTTACTCCTGGCGCACTCATCCGGGTACGTCGAACTGTTCTACGGGCACCCGCGGACCCAGTCGTCCTGGGAGTTGGTGACGGATGCGTTGGCGCGCAGCAAGTCCGGAGTGCTGGTCGGCGGCGCCAAACGGCTTTACGGGATCGTCGAGAGCGGCGACCTGGCCTATGTGGAAGAACGAGTGGACGCCGACGGCGGCCTGGTGCCCCACTTGTCGGCCCGACTGTCGAGGTTCATCGGATGATCTGGCGTTCCGCCGTTGCCGCCCTTGCTGTTCCGGTCGCAGCCACGGTGCTGATAGCGGGTTGCTCATCGAAGCCCGGGTCCGACGCACCGAAGACGACGGAATCCTCGTCGGTGCCGGCAAAGCCCGCCGAGCACGGTGGACTGGCCGAGTGCCTTCGCAGTCAGGGGGTCGCCGACGCCGGCGGCCCGGCCGCGGTACTGGGACCGCCCGCGGGGGTCGACCAGGCGACGTGGGACAAGGCCATGCAGGCATGCTCGTCGCTGGCCCCCGGGCCCGGGGCCCCCTAGCGGTTAGATTCCCGCGCGGATCGGCAGGTCCAGTTGGATGTCACCGACGTTGATGACACCCGCCGTTGTGAAGTTCTCGTAGTTCGTGGCCGAACTGGTGATCTGCAGGGTCAGGGTGCCTTCCGGCGGTGTGGAGTAGCCGATGTTGGCCAGCGGGATGGTCACGGTGCGTTCACGACCGTCCAACACCACCGGGACCGGGGTGACGAGGTTGCCGAGCACCTGGCCGGTCGTGTCGTCGATCAACTGCGCGTAGACGGTGCGGCTGGTTCCCAGCCCCGAGTAGGTGAACTGCAGGGTGGGCGCACCCACCACCTGGCTGTCCGGCGGAGGCGTCACCGTCACGTTGAGCGCATTCCACGCCGGGGTGGCGTTGCCGATCGTCAGGACCGGCGACACATTGGGCACCGAACCCGGGCCGGAGCCGCCAATGATCGGCCCCAAGCCGAGCAACCCGCCCGTCCCGGTCGTGATGTGCGGGTCGGGCAGGTTAAAGCCGTCCTGGAACGGCATCAGAGCCGAGCTGTAGTACGCACCGAGCTGGTCGTACCAGGCGAAGGTCGGGATCTCATCGGCCGGCGTCCCGACGCCGGCGACGTACTGGTCGAGCCACTTGAGATTGTCGATCAGGCCCTGATCGTCCTGCCAGGGATTGAGCGGGTCCGTGCAAGTGCCGTGGCCGCCGCAGAACCACACCATCTTGGTGGGAACCGCATTCGGGTTGGCCAGCAGAATCTGCGCGTTGGCCACCGACTCGTCCAGTTCGAAGAGCACGTCCTGCATGCCCTGGAAGATCAGCGTTGGCGCGGTGATGTTGTTGAGCAGCACGGTCGGGCCGGCGCTGGACAGCACGGCCTGCGAGGTCTGGCTGAGCCAGCCGAGCGCGAAGCCGGTACCGACACCCTCGTAGATCTGAGTGTTGATATGCGCCCCGGTGGTCAGCAACGCCAGCAGCAGAACCGTTCCGAACCCGGTCTTGAACTGGTTGGTGTTGGGATAGAGCGAACTGATCAGGGAGTTCCACGAGATCTGCGGGATGATGGCGTCGACACGGGGGTCCGTGCCGGCGGTCGTCCATTGAATGCCGCCGCCGTAGGATCCGCCCACCATGCCGATGAGCGGATCGCCGGCGGTTTCCATCGCCACCTGCGAGAGCGCGGGATTGGCCGCGCTGGCCGCCCAGGTCATCAACGCCGAGACGTCGCGGGCCTCGTAGAACGGGCTGTCGATCTGCAGTCCCGGCAGGCTGCGGTCGCGGGACGCGAACTCTCCGCGCGGATCCCAGGTGATGACGTTGTATCCGGTCGGGCCGATATAGGAGGGCCCGCCGTCCTGCGAGATCCAGTACCCGTCACGAAGCACCCGCAGACCTGGGGTCAGGCTGCCGAACTGATCCGGGGTGGGTACCGGGTCAAGAAGCCCCGGGAGGACGTTGAGTTGCCCATAGGGATTGGCCGCGTCGGTGTTGCCGGGCGCGCCCAACCCCGGGCCGTTCAGCACCGTCGGGGCTGACTCCGCCAGGCCCTGGGCGACATTGGTGGCCGGGAAGTAGTTGGTGCTGATCATCAGACCATCGAAGGACGGCACCTTGGTGGTGAAGGCGGTCGGTCGGTCCGCGGCCAGTGAGTAGGGATCGACCGTGAAGGTCACGATCTCGGAGGCTCCGATGAGAGGCGCCAGGAGTTCGTTGAGAATCGGCGTCCGGTGCAGCAGGTCGATGATCGTCGGCGCGATGAGCCCGACGATGGGAATGCTGGCCAGGAATACGTCGAACCCGGTCTTCTCGGCGACCATGATCCTGAACGTCTCGACCTGACCGGGAGTGGTCAACGCAGTGGCGTCGGGCAGGTAGAAGAACTCGCCCTCCGGGCTGAACGCGGCGTACGACGGGGCCTTGCTGTTGATCGACGCGATCTTCCCGCCGAGGCTGGGGTCCGAGATCACCGAGTAGGTCAGTTCCAGCGACGACGACGCGCCGAGCGTGCCGACCAGGATGCCGTCGTAGTTCCGCTGGCGATACATGCCGCCCCAGGTGACCGAGGGGTTCACCGAGATCGAACTGGACGCCAGTGCAGCCTGGGCTGACGCCAGCGGCTCGCGGCGAGCGGCGGCCAGCAGCGCCAAGTCCAGCGGTGGGTCGACGGACGTCACGGGGTCGCCGGCTACAGGAAAAGCGGACCCCGGGCCCGCCGGTACCGCCGCCAGTACGGGTGCCGCCGGAGCCGGGGACGGGGCATTCGTCTTTACGAGTGGTACCGATTCGGCTGCCGCGGTGGACGACGGAGCTGGCACGTCGACGGAGACGACCGCGCCCCGAACGTCATCCTGGAGGGGCGTCGTCGGCTTGCCGACCGCGCCGGCGAGACGCGAACGACGCGGCTCCGTGCCACCATCCGTGGCTGGGGCTACCGCCGGCACCCCGCGGTTCTGGCGGGTCGAGGCGGGTCCGGATGCCGTCCGCGGAGACGCGCCAACAGCATCCCCGGAGCGCGGTGTGGCCGTCCGGCCCTGCGTCGCCGAGTCCGATGAACTATCCGCCGAGGCGACTCCACCCGCGAACCACGCGGCTCCGACCCCCAGCGCCACGGCAAGGCCGCCGACTCGTCCGATGAATCGCGCAGCGCCCACAGCCATCCTCCTGAGGATTTCCGATCTTTGTGGGATGGACGGTACAGCGATCGCGTCGGCGGTTTGCGAATAAGGCAATGTGTCGGATCCGGTGCGATTAGCCCACCGCGATGGCGCATCGCCGCCCTTGTCCGCGCCCAAGTTTTTTGTCGGTGGTTCGAACTAGTGTTCGATGTATGGAGTTGTTCACGGCGGCCGGGAAGGCGGTGCTCGCCGCGTTGGATGGGGTGGACGCGGCATGGGACTCGTTGACCTCGCTGCCGGTG
>Ga0116183_1002218_pt1 | contig 21166 bp, 9 predicted proteins | sample AD_UKC078_MetaG_FD_89753 | JGI IMG/M metagenome (GOLD analysis project Ga0116183, IMG submission 89753) | Active sludge microbial communities of municipal wastewater-treating anaerobic digesters from USA - AD_UKC078_MetaG | ecosystem: Engineered > Bioreactor > Anaerobic > Digestate | place: USA... | reverse complement strand
TTCATAAAGTTTTCTCCTTTTTTTCTTTAATATATATAACAACTAAAAGTAGAAAACTCTTTAAAAAATTTTGTATAAATTTTTAGAAAATGACAAATATTTTACTACTTAAAAAAAATGACACATATGCGCCGATTTTATTCTTAACATCATATGTGTCAATTTTTCTCCGCCCCAAAAAACCGACGGGCTGCCGTTTTTTTCATAAAATATTCCATCCATAAAATATTGACTTTTCAACAATTAAAAGTTATTTTAGTTTGAAGGTTGAAGTAGTCGTTGCGGAAATAATTTTTAGCGATTAGGCTAAAGGAGCGAAAGATATGGTCAGGATAAAACCTTTCAGGGCGGTGCATCCGCCGAAAGAGCTTTATGAAAAGGTTGCGGCGCCTCCATACGACGTTTTGTCTTATTCGGATTGCGAGAATTTGGCTCGGGATAACAAATATTCATTAATACATATAACAAGATCGGAAGTCGACCTTCCTAAAGACGTAGATTGCCATTCGGAGATTGTCTATAAAAAAGCTAAAGAGAATCTGGAAACATTTTTTAACAACAGATACCTTGTTCAGGAGGACGAGGAGATATTTTACGTGTATCGTCAAGTTATGAACGGGAGGTCTCAGACCGGTTTTATCGGTTGCGTTAACGTTTACGATTATATAAACGGTATTATAAAAAAGCACGAAAATACAAGAAAGGATAAGGAAGAGGATAGAATTCGGCATATAGAAGAGACCAAATGCCAATCTGAGCCGGTTTTTTTGTCGTATAAGAGTTTTCTGCCCTTGAACGATATTATACAAAACGTTACCGCTAGATCTCCTTATATAGATTTTATTTCGGCGGACAAAGTTCGTAATATTTTGTGGGAGATCAGAGAGCCGTCGGTTATTCAAAGCGTCGTCGACAATTTTAAGAAGCTGGATTGCCTCTATATAGCCGACGGCCATCATAGATCTGCCGCGGCGGTTAATTATGCGCTGAGAATGGATGAAGAGACAAAGAATAGCGGCGGAAAAGAGGATAGGGAATACCACTATTTTATGGCCGTCGTATTTCCCGATAGAGATTTAAGGATCATGGCTTACAATAGAGCCGTTAAAGACCTGAATAATTTATCGGAAGAAGAATTTATTGTTAAGATTTCTGAAAGATTTACGATCAGCGAGGTCTCTTCTAACGATAAAGACGGCGGATACGCGCCCGAAAGTAAAAAAGAGTTTGGGATGTATATGTCGGGAAGATGGTTTTCGCTTACAATTAAGCCGCAATACTATATAGACGACCCTGTTTTATCTTTGAGCGCGTCGATTTTACAAAATAATATATTAGAGCCGTTTTTGGGTATTAAAGATCCTAGAACTGATAAAAGAATTGATTTTATCGGCGGGATAAAAGGGACGGCTTATTTGAAGAGTTGCGTCGATAAAAAAGAATACTCGGTAGTATTTAGTATGTTTCCGACTACTATGGAAGAACTTTTTAAAGTATCCGACGCCGGCAAATTGATGCCCCCAAAATCGACTTGGTTTGAACCGAAGTTATTATCGGGTATAACGCTTCATAAGTTGGATTAATGCATGGAACTTCTAACTAAAGAAAAAATTAGGGACGTAAAGTTACATTACAAAATATTGTTTTATACTTCCATTGGGATATTATGGTCGGTATCTAACGTCGGCTATTCTTTTGGTTTTTTGACATGGTTTGCCCTTATTCCTTTTATGCTGGCAATGAAGTATGAGTCAAGAAAAAAGGCGCTAATTTACTCATTGTTATTCGGGAGCGTCGCCTATTTTGTTCATTTATGGTGGATGGTTAATCCCTTCGTTTCGTATTTCTCGGCCGGCGGTTCTTCGTTTATACTTACGATTGTAGGCTTTTTAATAGGATTGATTGTAACGATTTTTATATCGGTTTATCACGGTTTTGTCTATTTTTTAGCCGTTTTTATTACAAAATATCTTGCAAGAAAGAAAGGTTATATATTTTACTTGGTTTTTCCGCTTGTTATGACCTCTTTGGACTATTTTTATCCGAAGTTATGGTTTGATAATATCGGTTATTCGCAATATATATTTTTAAGTTTTTCGCAAATAGCGGATATTTTTGGAGTTCCTTTTATTACGCTTATCGTTTTATATTGTAATTCAAGCGTTATAATGCTCGTCGAATCTATATTTTATAAAAAGGACGTTAAGTTCCCCTCGATCTTATTTGGAGTTGTTATAATACTCGTAGTATTAGGCAGTATATACGGATGGTTTAGAAACGAATATATTTCTGAAATAATTAAAAGGGTTCCAAAGACAAAAATTGCCATTATACAAGGAAATTTTTCCGGGAACGACAAGAGAGGTAAGACAAATCTTGATTATATGATAAACGTATATAACAATCTTACTCTCTCCGAACTACAAGAAAGCCCAGATTTGGTTATTTGGCCCGAGTCGGCGGTTCCCGCGTTTTTCGACGGAAATGTTTCCAGATTTAATAATATTAAACGTTTTCCGGACGTTCCGCTGTTATTTGGATGTCATATAGGCGAATATGATATTATAAGCAATGAAGAAAATGTCTATAATTCGCTTGTTTTGTTGAACGGACAAGGGATTAAACTGGATACTTACTATAAAATGAGACTCGTCCCTTTTATAGAAGAGATTCCATTCCCGTTTTTAAATTTTTTTATGAAACTTTACGGATTAAGTTCGTTTAGCCGCGGCGAAGAGCATAAAATTTTAAAGATTAAAAACATGAAAATCTCTCCTAATATTTGCTACGAAGACGTTATTCCCGAATTTATTATGAAATCGCTCGATCTTAAAGGAGAGAGAGCAAATCTGATCGTAAACGCCACAAACGACTCTTGGTTTGGAAAGTCTCTTGAGCCAAAGATGCATCTACATATTTCCGGATTTAGATCTATAGAGAACCGAAAAACATTAGTAAGGGCTACTTGCACCGGTCATTCGGCGGTATTTTATCCGACCGGCGAATTGGTCTACGAATCGGAAGTTTTTAAAAAAGACTCTAAGACTATAAGCGTTCCGCTTATGGATATTAATACGATTTACAATTCAGGCGGCTGGTTATTTATCTATATTCTTGCTCTTTTTGTTTTGTTGATCTTTGTATATTCGTTTGTAAAGAGAACTAGATTCAAATTAATCAGAAAAAGATTGTTGAAAGCCGCTCATCATAGAAGAAACCTTTATAAAATGTGGATGGAATAAAAAAAACAATATTACGGCTTAATACCTCTAACTACCGCGACGTAACAATTGTCGTACTCTTTTTGTAAAACGTTCATATCCGGGATGGTTTCGACATTAGTAAAGCCGATTTCTTTGAGCGCTCTAACCCAATCGTTCCAATCCATAAATCCGTGCCTCGGTCTGATCTTTTCGTCAAGTTTTACGTTCCAATAGTCGTCCAAAGTATTGAGAACAAACTCTTGTTGTATCATAAGGTTTCCGATAGGACGAACAGTTTCGGATATAATAAACGAACCGCCGTTTTTAAGCGTTTTAAATAGTTCGTTTAAAGAAAATCTCATATCAAACGAAACGTGCGCGGCGTTTACCCCCCAAATTACGTCGTATGAATTTTCAGCATAGCCCTGTTCCGATAAATTTTTATTAAAGTCAAGTTTCTTAAACGTAAATGCCGATAAGTCTTCCGTTAACGTAGATAGAGCTTTTTTTGTCGAGCGAAGCATCTTGTTGGCTACGTCTGTAAAACAGTAATTAAAACTGTTTAAAGGAGCGTTTTCTTTTAATCTTTGAATTACAAATTGCTTAGTGCCGCCGCCAAGTCCGCCGCCGATTTCGAGAATTTGAGGATTTTTTCGCGTAGAGATATCCCAATTTACTATTTTAGCTCCGGCAATATTGTGAACGTTGTAAAACAGATTGTTGCCGTAATATTCGTTGGTTATATCAATGTTTTCAGGCGAGAAAATAATATCCACTCCGGTTTTTTTTCCGGATAAGTAATCCGGATAGTTATTCGCCATAAGTTCGAGCATATTAAACGCCGCCATACTCTCGGGAGACGCTTTTTCCGCCATACTTTTGATCGCGTCTAAATCGTAATCCATTGTCTTATTCGATAAAGTATAAAACTCTACGTTATTATCTAATCTCATCGAGACAAAACCGTCAAGCTTTAGTCTGTCCAACAACCACTTTAAAGATGCGTAAACGTTTGCAGGATAATTTTTTTTTTGAATTATATTATTTACCGTAGTTCCGCTTTTTAGCAAAGGGGTAATCTCGGCGTTATCTAAAATATTCGATATCAATTTTAATAAAAAGTAATCTGTTAACTTCCATATATCTCTGATTGTTTTGTTTATCAATTCTTCTAAATACCACTTTTCGAACATATCAATCCTTTCTATTCCTATGCGCGTATTAATACGAGATTATAATAAAGAAACTGTTTTGTCTATATAAATTTTAAAAAATCTATATTTCTTCAGTTTTTTGGGGGCGCGGGATGAAAATAAAAAAAACCATATGTGTCAATTTTATTCGTTGAAGCGCGGCGCGTCCCATATGTGTCAATATTTTTTTTGACACATATGGGACATTTGTTCTTAGCGGCGCAAGCCCCGATAATGTCCCGGTATGAAGAAAGTTTTAGTATTTTATTATATTCAAAACGGGAATTCCCGCTTTTATCGGGGAGCGTAGCGCCGCATATGCGTCCAATTTTATTCTTAACGTCATATGTGTCATTTTCCTCCCCGCCCCAAAAAACCGACGGATTATCTTTTTCTTGGATATTCAAGGTCTAAAATCAGTTCTACTTCGCCGACGGATAATTCTAAGTTTTTGGCAATATCGTCTATTGTCCATCCTTGCGATTGCAATTGCAGCACAATTTCCTTTTTCTCAAAGTCGTCCTTCATTATCTCTTTTAAAAGCGGACTTTCGGCTGATTTTGACATAAGCGATTCGAGTAGTTTTATTTTTTTATCGGTTTCGTTATTCATGTTTTCGATGTTGGTTTCGGCTTTAACGAGCCATTCTCGAATTTTATTTACATACTCGGTTCTCATCTCAAGGTCTTCTATAAGCGAATCCATCTGATTAAACTTGTCGATTACCTCCGCAACTTTTGCCTCGGATTTGGTTATAAGCGAAGCGTCCTTCTCAAAAGTTTTAAAACTCTTTTCATAAGTAACCCGCTTAAACTCCAAATCTTCAATTTTTTTATTAATTGATTCTACTTTTTGATTGTAATCGACAAATTTATCGTTGAGGTTGACTATATTATCGGAAAGAGCTCTCATTTCAGTTTCCTTTTCGATAATGGACCCTATATACTCTTCTAAGGAGTTATATTTTTGACTGGTCTCCTCGATTTTTTGGTCGATGTTAGACAGCAGGACTTTGGCGTTTTTTATGTCGTCAATTTTTGTAAAAGCCGAATCCGACAACTCTTTTAGCGCGTTTAAAACTTCCGCTATCGTATCGATTTTTTTCTTCTCTGAAATTATTAGAGCGCTTTTTTCTATTGAAGATTTAGCGATATCGTCGATATTCATTAATTTTTTTTCGACTTCTAAGATTTTCTCTCTATCTTGCTTGATATTTTTGATTTCGTCTTTTATCGCGTCTATTTCGATAGACAACTTATCTTTCATAGCGTAAGCTCGATCAAAAAGCCCCGTCGATTTCTCAAAGTTTTTAATGTTTTCGTTAATATTATTGATTTTTTTATCTAAAAAACTACTGTGTTCAAGGAATTTACCGGTAAATTTATCGTCGATTTGTTTGATATTGTTTTGCAAAAGCGTTACGTCTTTTTTATAATTTAATAATTTTATATTTAATTCGTCTTCGGTTTTTTTGTATTTCTCTTTTGTATTTTCTATCTCTTTATTCATCATATCGTCAAGTTCCGCTTGAAATATTTTATATTCGTCCAAAAGCTTTATTTTGCCGTCGTCGATTTTCTTACCGACTTCGATATCGATTTTGAGTTTCATCTCTTGAAGTTTATCGGAAAGATCGTTGAATTTTACTACGAATTCCGATAAATGATTGTTGTTTCCATCGATAAGTTGTTCAGTTTTTGTAAAATACTCTTTTTCAATTTGAGATATTTTTTCTGTAAAATTGTTCTCGGCGCTTTTAGTTTTATCAAAAACTTCATTCAGATGAATCTTGTATTTTTCTGAAAACATATCAAGTTTTGTATCGAATTTCTTGTTATACTCTTCAATTTTACCGTCAAATTTCTGATCATATTTTTCGTCGAAAAACTTGAAATTTTGTTTGATTTTAACAAGTTCGGCTCTATATTCGGCGATTTTAGAGTCGCTTTCCGAAGATAATTTTTTATACTTATCCGATAATTCCGAACTGCCTTTGGTAAATAAATCGCCGATTAGAGCTATTCCGTTATCCGATAGAGCCGTAACTTCATTTTCAATTTTCATCTTAAGACTGTAAATATTTTCATTAATGTCGTTAAATTTTGAGATGAAACCGTCGAGTTTCTCTTTATTTGCGTCTAAAAGTTCTTTTCCTTTATCGAAATAAAAAGTTTCGATATTACTCATTTTTTGAGTAAAATCTTCCTTTAGGGTATTAATTTTTTCCGAAGATTCGGAAATATTTTGATCGATAAATTGGCTGCTTTCGTTTAATTTTGACGAAACCTCGTCTTTAAAACTATTTATTTTAAAAATAATCTCATTGTTTTCATTTATCAATTCCTGTTCAAATTTACTTCGTTTATCGTTCATTTCTACTTTAAACTTTTCAATTTTATCGTCCAGGGAATCATTTAAAGAGGCCGATTTGCCTAAGAGGTCTTTTTCTATTTCTAAAGCTTTCTCGACCATATTATCGTGTATAGATTTTAATTTCTTTTCAAATTCTGAATAAGTTTTATCGAATTTTTCTGAAATTTCCAGAGTTTTATCGTCCGCATCGTTATTAAGTTTTAATAAAGATTTATCGATATTTTGGAAAGTTTTTTCCTTTTCTACGTCAAAATATCCTTTAATTTTCATTAAATTTGTATTAACCAAATTTTTGTATTTCTCAAGATTTTCCATAATATCGTCTTTAAACGTCTTCTTTTTTTCTTCGAGAAGGTTGAATTGAGACGAAAGATCGTTAAGATACGCCTCTTTGTCTGTTTCATACTTAATTTTTTGATTTTTCAAATCTTCGTCGACGCTATTTTTTAGAGATAGATTGTTTTCAGATATTTGATTAAAGATAGATTTCTGTTTATCTGAAAAATCGGCAATAACGGCGTTAAAATTGTTTTTAATATCGTCTATCTCTTTCGTAAGAAAATCGTATTTTTTCAATAAATCCGAATAACTACTATTAATGCCCGAATATTTATTATTAATTTGAGTTTCAAACGTATTGATATTGTTATCGATTCCGGATTTGACGTCTCCGATATTTTTTAAGACTTCCGATCTAAACGCTTCGAGTTTTGTCTTAATATTATTGAATATTTCTAACTCAAGTCTTATCCCCATCTCGTTTGAATTATTTATATGCAGATTGAAGTCCTTCAGCCTTTCGTCTATTTCTTTATACGTATAATCTTTCAGATTTTTTATCTTATCGGAAGATTCGGCTATGAAGCTCTCAAAATCCTTTATTGTCAGTTGCGAGGAGCTCTCAATTTTTTTAAAATTGTCGTAATATGTCTTATATTTATCTTCGTTATCTTTTAATAATTTAAGAATGTAGTTTTTACTTTCCGCTCTCATTTTTTCCGAATGTTTGGTATAATCGCTTCTTAAATTGGAATCCAACTCTTTTAAATCCAATAGGTAGTCCGACTTTTTGTTTTCGAGATTTTTAATTATTTTTTCGCTTAATCCTTCGGCTCTGCTTTCCAATCTTGCAACGTAAGCGGAATAATCATTAATTTTGGTTTCAAGATTATTTTGAGCTTCGTTTTCAAGATTTTCGTAACTGTTTTTAAAATCTTCAAACTTCATTTTATAATTTTCGGTAATCAATTCATACTCTTTTTCAGCCTCTTTTACGTATTTATTGTTTAATTTTGTAATTTGCCCATTAATTTTATCTATATCTGCGTTATATCTTTTAGAATTATCGATAAATATAGATTCTTGCAATTTTATAAAATCAAAAATCTCGTTTTTTCTGGAGTCAAATTCAATTTTATTTTTAGTTTCAACGCCTTTAAAATACTCGGTTATCTCTTTTTTCTTTTTATCGAGATTTTTTGTCATATTTGCTATTTCATTCTTAAAGATTTTCATCTCGTTTCTCATCTCTTTTCTATCGGAAGATCCCGCGTTTACGGGAGCCGCGCTTTGAGAATTAGGCGCCGCGGTAATTTTTTCTATTTCGCTCTCGATTTGAGTCAATCTTTTTGCGACGTTTTCGTCAAAAACCGCGTTTTTCTCAATATGAGTCGTAGCTTTGGAGAGAGTTTCAAGCAAATTTGAGCCTTTTTTCATTGAAGATTCGAGATTTTTATCAAAATCTTCCAGTTCTGTATATCTTTCTTCAGAAAATTTACTCAAATCCTCCTTTATCGTTTTATATAATCTTGAAACTTTATCAAAACTTCTGTTGTTTTTATCCAACTGTCGGAAAATCAGAAGAATTGTCGTAGATATACAAATCGATAATATAAATAAAATAGCGGCGTTCATTTTAAAGATCTCCTAAAATATTATATTTCCAAACGCTTACCTACGCGGCGCGGTATTGTACTCTAAGTCTAATATCAACTCGACTTCTCCGACAGACAAAGACAAATTCTTTGCAATGTCGTCGATCGACCAACCCTGCGCGCTTAATTGTAAAACAACCTCTTTTTTTGAGTTGTCGTCTTTTAATTTATTTTGTATTCCGGGACTTTGCGAAGCTTTAGACAAAAGAGACTCTATCAATTTGATTCTTTTATCCGTATCGGCGTTAAGGTTCTCAATATTAGTTTCGGCTTTGACGAGCCACTCTCTCATTTTATTGATATACTCCGTTCTCGTCTCAAGGTCTTCAACTAACAAGTCCATCTGGTTGAACTTATCTACCACTTCGCCGATTTTTATTTCAGATTTAGTCAAAATCGCCGCGTCTTTTTCAAAACTCTTAAAACTCTTCTCAAAAGTCGAGCGTTTAAAATCTAGATCGTCGAATTTCTTCTCAAGAGAATCAATTTTTTTATTCAGCGAGTCTGTAATCGAATCGAAACCGTCGATACTTTGGATAGAACCGGCGATTTTATCCTCTTTATTATCCAGCTCTTCGATATACGTTTCGATTTTTTTGAATTTTTCAGTCGTCAAGTCAATCTTATTTTCAAGATTCGATATAGCGATTTTGGCGCCTTTGATAGTTTCCATCTTATTCTCAATATCGTCCGTAATCTGTTTAAGTTCGTTTACGACTAAAGAGATATTGTCGATTTTCTTTTTATCTCCTAGCAGTTTTGAATATTTTTCTTCCGTTATCGAGTAAATATTGCCGATATTGAGCATTTTCTTCTCAACCTCGATTATATCGTTTCTGTCGCTCTTTATAGAAGCTATACTCTCTTTGATCTCCTTGATATCGTTTGTTAATTTTTCTTTCATATTATTAGCTTTTTCAAAGAGCCCCGTCGATTTTTCAAATTTCTTTATATCCATATCAATCTCGGCTATTTTTTTGTCAAGGACGTTGGAGTGTTCAAGGTATCTCGCCGTAAATCTGTCGTCGATTTGCTTCATATTTAACTGCAATTTCATCATCTCTTTTTTGTACTCCTCGATGTTTTGGATAGTCTCGGCTTCAGTTTTAGCAAATTTTTCTTTCATCTTGCCGGTCTCTTCGTCCAAAACGTCGGCTACGATTTTTTTACCTTCTTCTATTTTAACGGCGACCTCTTCGTCGATCTTGGATTTGAGCGTTGAAATATCTTTCGACAACGAGTTGAAGTTTTCTACGAAAGAGTCGAAGGTATCAAGATTTTTTTGGATAACGGCGTTATTTCTTTGAATTACGTCGGATTCAAGTTCTTTAAACTTTTCTACGTATTGTTTTTCAAGTTTGTCGAGTTTTTCGTCAAGTTTATCGGCGTTTATAGAGTATTTGTTCGTTATAGAGAGTAGGGTAGCGTCAAGTTTGCCGTCGACGTCTTTAGCTTTATCCGAAATATACTCGTTCATTTTATCTTCGATTCCCGATATGCTCTGCTTGATCATATATAGCTCGGTTCGGTAATTATTGATCTTAGCGACCGTATCGTTTTCAAGTTCTCTGTACTGCTTTGAAAGATCGATTTTACCCGAATCTAATATCTCTTTAATTGCGTTTTTCCCTTCGTTAAAAGAAGAAACGAGGTCGTTGTCTACGGCGGATTTGATCTCGTCGACTTTGGCGTTTAAGTCCGATATGTCGGAGCTAAATTTATTGTATCGATTTTCATAATCGCCGGTTATGGCGTCGGCGTCGTCCCTATACTTTAACAGTATCTCGTCTAATCTTTTTGTAAAAGCGGTTCTGAATTCGTCGGTTTTTTCAATGGATTTTTTCAATTGTTCGTCGTAATTGATAGTTTGGGAGGTAAGTTTGTCGCGTAAAATCTCTTCGTACTCTTTCATCTTGTTATCTAATTCTTCATTGTATTTTCTATCTATCTCTTTCATAGAAGCGGATAGATTTTCAATCTCTTTTTTATACGAGGCGATTTTATTTTCAGCGTCGCTCTCTATAACGATTATTTTATTATTTAAGTTATCCATCTCGGAATTAATAGTATCGTTTATGTTGAGTATCTTGGAGTTATACGATTGATCGATGTATTGAAATTTTTCGTTAAGTCTGTCGTCGTATTTTTTATCGATTTCGGATATTTCATATTGTATCGAGGTCAACTCGTTTTTGTAACCCGAAAGTAAATCCGCCGCCTCTTTTTCAAATTTACTCTTATCTCTTAACAGAGCGTTTTGACCGTCTTCAAGCATTATATTAATTTGGTTGTTAGCTCCGGTTAAGGCGTTATCTATTTCGGTTTTCATCGAATCTTTGAGATATTGAATTGTAGAGCTCATTTCGTTAAATAACGCGGTAATATCTCCCGATTTCTTATCGGTTTGATTGATGAAAAATTCAGCCCGGTTTTTTAATCTCTCTTCTATATCAAATAAATTTGTCTCAAATTCGGTTTTCAAATTTTCTAGAGATTCCGTAACGCTTTTGAAATTTTGCGAATAACGAGCGCTAATAGAATCAAGATTGGATTTGTATTTTTCGTCGGCGTTTTTCAATAGATCTTCGATGTGTACGTCAAATTTATGATCGACGTTTGAGAATTCATCTTTTATATTTTGCAGTTTGGCGGTTAATTCGTTTTCAAAAGCGTTTAATTTATTATCCAAATCTTCTTTCGACAGGTTTAAATCGTCTAAAATCTGATTTTTTCTAACGGTTACGTCGAGATCAAATTGATAGATCTTATTTTCGTATATATCGTTGAATTTAGTCTCCATTCCTGAAATATCGTCTTTTAATTGCGAAATATTTGTTTTACAGTAACTAATGTTTTCGATTGTATCTTTTTCGATATTTTTAAACTCCTCTTTGATCTTTTCAGAGCCGAAAGTCAACATCCAGTCTATCTCTTTTCTGCCGTTTTCAAGTTTTTCTTGTATTTCGCCGTCGAGATTGGATTTTATCGAATTAATTAGTTTTGAAGTCTCCTCTATGGTATTTCTTAAGACGTTAACTTCGTTTTCAACGACGACGATTGAACTGCGGTTAACCTCGTCGCAATCCGATCTTATCGAGCGTATTTTCTCTTTAAAGTCTTCTTCTATCAGGGAGATATTTTGGTTAAGTTCTTTGACCTTATCGCCGTATTGAATTTCTATATCGCTCATTTTTTGACCGATTTTAATATCGAATTTATTCTCAAGATTTACCACAACGTTGTCAAAATCGTCCAGTTTTGATTTGACCGAATCAATTTTGGAGTTTGTCGTTTGGTCAAAATTATCTATAACCGAATTTAACTGCGATAATTTTTCGCCGACTATGCCGTCGGCTTCGGATAGACCGTTCTCGATTTTTTTCGATATTTCAGTCTCGACGGCGGTTTCGACTTTATTTATACGATTTAATAAGGCGTCGAATTTGCTCCGGATATTATCAAAATCTTCTTTTGTTTGATCGATTATTTCGCTCGATTTAGCAAGATAATCCGATTCAATTTCGGTTATCTTACCGTTGTAATCGTTTTCAATAAGTTTGACGGAGTCTAATATTCCATTAACTTTTTCATAATAAGCGCGGTCGACGTCGGCAAGTTTTTTAAATATGTGTTCGTCGAATTTTTTATCGACGTTCACTAAAGAGGTCTCAAATTTTTCAAGATTTTCTTTATAGTAATTCATTTTTATCAGCATTTCGTTTTCAAAAATTTTATAATTCTCTATTATTTCTCTGTTTCTATTCGATATTATTTCTTCGATATTTGATTTTTCGTTCATAAGTTTCTCATTAATTTCAATTTCGAGTCTGGTTTTCATATTCAAAATATCCGCTTCTATTTCAGCGGCGCTATCTTTCCACAATTTATCGACTTCTACTTTACCGGTTTCAAGAGTCGTCTCGATGTCTTTTTCGATTTTTTCTTTATAAGCGGTCAGGTTGTTTGATAAATCGCCGAATTTCTGCGAAAGAGCGCTGAATTTCTCAAAACTCTTATTTATCATTTTTTCATTTTTATCGTTGTAAATATCTTCTATTTCGTCGAGTTTATTTCTAAAATCGTTTTCAATGGTAGAGACTTTGGCGCTCATCTCGTCGAGCGACTCTTTGTATTTATCCTGAATTTCATTGATTTTATCCGTTAATCTTAGATCTACGTTGTCGAACTTATCGGATATTTTTTCGTTAATTCTTTCGTCTATTTGCAGAATGTTCTGCTTGATTTTCAATATATCGTTTTGAAATAGTTTGATATTTCTTTTGGTTTCGTCTTCGAGAAATTTATACTGTTCGGAAATAGAGCTTTTTCCTTGTTCAAAAATCTCCTCTAAAAATCCGTTGCCTTGAGTTATCTTTTCGTTTATCTCAACGTCCAATTTTGTTTTTAATCTGTCTATTTCAGAGTTTATAGTTTGAAAATCGCCTTTAAATACGTTCAATTGATCGGATTTTTCTTTTATAAGCGCGTCGGTTTTTTCTCTATACTCTTTCTCGATATTCTCTATTTTAGACTCAAGTTTTCCGTTTAAGTCGGTAAGTTTAAGGTTGAATTTCTGAGAAAAATTTTTATCCACATTTTGGATGAGATTTTTGATTTTAAAAAGGGAGGATTTGAAAATATCAATTTCTTTCGCGGCGCCGGACTCGAGCGTTTGTATTTCGGAGTCGAAATTTGACAATCTTTCGTCTAACGTCGCGTTGGCTTTTTCAATCGAGCCCGCGATACGTCCGTCGATATCTTTATAGAGATTATCTTTTACCGTCGCGATATCCGAGTTGAGTTTATCAAAATTTTCAGCGATATAATCAACTTTTAAAGCCTTATCGTTAATTATTTGATCCATTTTAACGGAGTAAACCGTTTCGATCTCTTCAATTTTCTTTGCAAAATCGCTCTCGTAAACTATTACTTTTGCGTTGAGGTTTTCCAAACTGTTTCTATAACCGGCGTCGATTTCAGAAAATTTTTCTCTGAATTTTTCGTCGGCGGTAGATATTTTTTCAACGATAAATTGGCTGTATTTTTCGTCTATTCCTTTTATGGTATCTTTGATCTTAACTATATCGCCTTTAAAATCGTTAATCTTTCTTACCGTTTGCTCTTCAAGTTTTTGATAATACTCTTTTAGTACGTTTTTGCTGGATTCAAAAGTTTCGTCGATCGTATTTCTTGCGTTTAATATCTTATCGTCGACGACTTTATCGATACTGCTCTTCAAGTTTTCGATCTTATCATTAATTTCGTTGTAATTATAGGATAACGATTCGATTTCCATATTTCTTTTTTCAAGAAGTTTTGCGGAGTTGTTCTTAAATTCTTCTTCAATTTCGCTAATTTTGGAAGTATATAGAGTTTCAAGGTCGTAAACTTTGGTAAACGATTCGTTCGCCTTTAATTCGTATTTATTTCTGATCTCTTGTATATTTTCGATAATATCGTTTGCTTCGCGTATTTTAGCGAGGAGACTCTTATCAAGATCGTCGTATTTGGACGATAGTTTCTCGTTATACTTTTCGTCGATATTTTTTATGGAAATCTTAATTTTATTAACGTCGGATTTGTAAAGTCCGATCAGATTTTTAGCTTCATTTTTAACTTTTTCATTGATTTCATTTATTTTTACCAACCCCGATGAAAGCAGGCTGTTTATTTCTTCGGAGCTCGCGTCTACTTTACTTTGAACGTCTTTATAGATATTGTCCCTAAAATATTCAAATTGGACTTTTAAATCCTCAAATTCGCGATCAAATTCCTCCATTTTAACGCTATTTTGCTCAATTATTTTTAAAGAGCTCTCTTTATATCGATTTTCTATAGAATTTGATTTGTCTATTATATTCGAAATATTATAATCAAGTTTTGAATCGACTTCGGTAATTTTTTCTTTTATGTTGTCGCCGATTTTTAAAAAGTTATTTTCGATCTCCTGATTGAAGTTTGAGAATTTTATGGAAATTAAATTGAGAGACTCTTCAATTTCAGTATTCTTATCGGCGAAGGATTGTTTGATATTTTCAACGGTCCTAATATTGTCGTTTTCAATTTCATCTTTAACGGCGTTGAACTTCTCAAAAAGATCGTCGGCGACCGAGTTTTGTTTAGCGAGCAACTCTTGTTCAATTTTATTGGCGTTTTCGTAAATATCGTTTTTAATCGCAGATATTTTATCGGAATACGAGTTTTTAATAGTTTGCAATTCTTTTTCGATATTTTCAAGCGTTTGATTGTATTTGTGAGAAATTTCCGCAGATTTATCGTCGGAGGAATTTAGCAGAGATTTTATAGATTCGTCGATTTTTTCAAAAACCTTCTCTTTTTCGTTGTCGTAATACGACTTCAACATTGAGACGTTATTTGTAATTTGCAGATTAACGTTCTCGATTTCTTTAAAGGCTTCTTCCTTTATAAAATTCGATTTTTCATCTATCGCATCTTTAGAATTTTGAAGGTTTAGGTCAATATTCGCTATCTCGTCTTTCATTAAGCCGATTTTTAACGAGAAAGAGTTAATTTCTTCTTCAAATAGAGACCTTGAATTGATTACGTCTATTTCCATAGATTTTAATTTATCGTTTACGTCGGTTTTAAAAGCCGTTAATTTATCCTTGATAGTAGCGAATATTTTATTCTCCAGATTCAAGCCCGAGGCCCCGATTCTTTCAAACATTTCGTTGAAGTTATCGAGTTTTTCAGAAGTTCGTTTATCAAAATCCATCTGAATATTATTAAAAGATTCGATAGATTTGGCAATCTGGTTTTCAAAATCGATATTTCTGTTCATAGCTTCATTTTCGAGGGATTTTAGCTTTTCATAGAGATTTTTATATCTGTCTTCCGTCTCTTTTCCCGTAGTTATGATATTGAATTTGACGTTATCGCCGATTTTTGCGCCGTATTGCTCGATTTCTTTCAGAATGTTTTGATACGAAGAGCGTAGTTCGAATAAATTCCTGTTTTTTATCTCTTCGTACTTTGAAATTGAGTCTTTTTCAATGTTAGAAGCTCTGTTTTCATAAGAATTGACGGTATTTTCTAACGTCGACAGTTTATCGTTAATTAAATTGTCATAGTTGATATATACCTCTTTATAACTGTTTTTATAATACTCAAGTTTATCTTCGTTGTTTTTATCAATTTCTTTGATTTTTTCAACAATGTCGGCGATATAATTCTCCTTCATTTTAGTAACCGTATTATTGATGGAGGATATCTCTTCTTTAAAAAGTTCAAGCGACTCGACGTATTGCTTGTCGTATACCTCTTTAAGATTTTCTATAGAGGCGCGGGTGTTTTCCAGATCGTCCCGCAACTCTTTGCCGTTTTGTTTTATCGCCGACGCCATTTCTTGATTGCCCAGCGTTAAGTTTGATCTTAGCGCGGAGATATTTTCTTTAACCGACGACAATTCGACCTCAGTCTCCGCGATTATTGAGGATTTTATCTGTTTTAACTGTTCGACGTTCTCTTTTTTGAGATCGTCGCTGATTCTATACATATCCTTTTCAACGAGAGCTATCTCTTTCTTGAATTTATCAATTTTGTTTTCAACGGATTCTATAAGCTCTTTGCTGTTTTGAATCTCTCGAGCTTGTTCGGCTATATTTCGAAGGTCGCTATCCAGAACGTCTATTTTTTGAAAAAACGAGGATACTCTCTCCTTTTCTTTGTCGACGTTATTATATCTCTCTTCGAGTTCGTTTATAGAACTATTTAAAACTTCGAGCAGTCCGTCCCCTTTTTGAAGAGAAACGTCTATGCAGTTGTCGAAATCTTTTAAAGACTGAAACTTGTCCTCGGCAAAACGATACAACTCCTCTTTGATGTTTTTAGACAATCTGGCAATTTTTTCAAAACTTCTATTTTTTTTATCGAGAAATCTTCCGATCAACACAATAGAAATAGAACCAAATATCGACAAGAATAGAGTTAATAGATCCATATCCCCCTCCCCCGAAAAAAGAATATGCGATTCTTTTTAAAGATGTTTCATATATCGCGCTTTGTAAAGAAAAAAGCCCGACAGGAGAATTTTATGATATTTCTAAATTTATGTCAATGATATTTTTTAAAAATAATCATTTATTTTAAATTTATTTCAAATTTTAATTATTTAACTTAAATTTTATAAACCGGTATGAATTCTATATAATTGATATTAAATATATTGAAAATTTTAGCATAATATTTGATAATCGCCCGGCGTTTAGCGTTTTTTTATTAAATAATAGAATAAAATTTTGGAGGGTGAAAATGAGAAAATATTTTGTTATTCTGTTTACCTTGCCGGCTTTTTTTCTGTTTGCAGAGGAAGGTTTTTTTTTACAGGGCAGGACCGGGATACTGTTAAAAATAGACGTTGAAAAAGGATTAACCAAAAAAAAGATGGATAAAATAGGTCCGAATTTTGACGAAATAAAAGATTCATATAATAAAACTTGTTTTGAAACGGAAATATTAAATAAGATCAAAGATAAAACGGATTTATCGTTTATAAATTCCGTCTATAAACTCGATAATTCCGGAGATAACTATATTCTTGAAAATGAAAAACCCTTGATTGTATTTTGTTCGACCGTTCTAAAAAAGAACGTATTGTTAAATATAAATAACGTCGAAAAGGGGTATTTAAAAAACTATAAATTAGATAAAAAAAATAACGTTTACAGAATAATTAATGAAACCGATCCGGATATTATTCAAAAATCGATAAACGCTTCCAAAGTCTTAATGAGAATATTGCTTTTATACTATAACTCCGATAACGAACAATATTCCGGTATCGACAGCTACGGCATGCCGACGCCGCATAAGTTTCCCCGAACTTTCGACCCGTACGTAAAGTCAAACTTTGACGTACATTTTGTATGGGGATACAGATTTGTCAACGATTTGACGCTGGGTTTCAGTATAAATTTGACTAACTTTATTATGCCCTCTTTAGAAATATCGTTAAAGTATAATTTTGCAAATACCGGTCTTAAAGGCGTAGAGCCTTTTGTCGGCGGGGCTGTTTACGGAGGATTTTTAGACGGATTTCCGATCGGATTTTCGGCTCTTGGCGGACTTGATTTTTTAGGCGAGTCGATGGGGTTAACGGAACATAGCGCGAATCTGTATTTATCCGTAGAGACGCGGCTCGGAGCGGTATTATATTCTGAAATATATTTTGACACGGGCAATAACGCCGAAGGTATATGGAAGAAATTTAAAGCTCTTGCCGAAGGGGGATTTTATTTCAGCGGCGGATATAGATGGGATAAAATATAAATTATCGCCCCCTCGATTTCTCCTCGCATACGCGCGGAGAAATCGAGGAGAATTTGACACATATGGGACGCGGCGCGCCTCGATGAAATTTGACACATATGGGATAAATGAAATTGACACATATGGCGTATAGAATTCTTAGGAGAGAAAATGACACATATGGGACGCGCCCTGATAAAAGCGGGATTTGGGCGCAGCAAGCGCAAGCGACGCGTAACCGGCAAATGCCGTTATGTCCGGTTCCCCCGCCGTTTTATCTTATCCAATTTTCTAATTGTAAACCGTTAATTCTTTCAAAATGTCCGGCGTTCCCTGTTATAAGTTTAGTACACTTTTCTAAAGTAGTAGCAGCTATCAATATATCTGCATCGGCAATTATTTCATTTCTTTTTTTTAGTTCAGACTTTATAGCAGCAAATTTTTTCATTATGTTTATGTCTGAATCAATTATAGGAACCGTTAAAATAAATTCTTCTACCAAACTAAAGTTTTCATCTCTATAATTTGAGTTTTCAGCGCCAAAAAACAATTCTGCAACAGTCATAAATGATATGGCTACATCATCATCCGTATTAATTCGATTTTCTATTACCGTTTTATTATTCCTCAATAGTTCTATGCAAACATCGGTATCAAGCAATATCATAAAGTAAAATCCCGTCCGCTAGTTCTATTAGAATAAATATCATTAATAATTTGATCCGTGTTTCTATCATCTTTCCATAAACCGGATAATTTTTTCCAAATATTTATTTGAGTATTTTTTGAAATTTGTCTTTTTTCATTTCCCGCTTTTAACTTTTTATGTATACCTGTTTCTAAAAGTAATAAAATTTCGCTATTCATACTTCTTTTATTTATTTGCGATAAAACTTTAATCTTATTAATTATGTCGTTTGGTATATTTCTAATAGTTAAATTTACCATAGAGAGCTCCTATAGTTACATTATAGTTATAATAAAAAAAATGTCAATATATTTTTTTTCTTTTTCTCTTTGGCGGGAGAATTCGACGCATATGCGCCGCTCCCCGATATAAATTGACACATATGAGTCTCATAGCCGCCGCCCGCGCCGCGTCGACGTTCCCCGATATAAATTGACACATATGCGTCAAATTAAAGCTCCATATGTGTCAAAAATAAATTTGACGCATATGCGCCGCGCCGCTTAATCGATAATAAGACTTTTAATTGAAAAAACTTTTAAAAACAAATCCCAGCGCTATTCTATTACCTATTCCTAAGTCTTTTCCGTAGCTGAAAGTAGCTTTAGTTTTATAATCTACTTTTATTATGTATATATTATGCGATATATATATGCCGATATTTTTATTAAAAAAGTATCCGAGAGCGTTAGAAAGCGTAATAGGGATATATTGACTGCCTCCCAGAGAGCTATTGTTTACGATAAAATTAAACGGAACGAATCCGTAGCCGTCTCGATTCTTAATAGGCGTTATAGTGGGAATAATCTCGATTCCCGTCTCAAAATAAATATTAGCCGCGTCGACGATATATCTGAAATTGAACGAACCCCCTATTCCCAGGAAAGAGACGCTTATAGACGAGCCGGAAGGGGTCGAATATTTTGAGTAATTCAAGTTTACCAGTTCTATGCCGAACTTAAAAAAATATTTCTTTCTAAATCCAAAAATGTAACTCATAGATAATTTGTTGTTCATAAAAAATCTCGGGATTGGAAAAACAATCGGGATTTCAAACAATAATCCGAATCCGTGAAGATTGTCTTTATTCGACTTGTAAATTTCAAAATTACACATTGGAGAGATATAATTTGTTTGGCAGTTTTTATACGATGAAATATCTATATCGTTTGAAATATCTCTCGACATAGCGTGAAAATAGAGATTGGAATATACGAGTCCCGTTTGAAAAAATATAAAGTTTTCGTCTTTTAAATTAACGACGTCTTTTTTTCTATAAGCGCTTTTTTTAGAACTCTTAGTTTGTTTTAAGTTAATATAATCAAACGCAAATTTTATCAAATCTCTTGACTCGTTTGCGATTATTCCGTATAGATCGACGACGTTTTCGCAATATATATCTTTTGTATATATCAAAAGCGAAGTATTGGCGTCGTAAAATTTTAAAACAACTTTAACGACGTTGTCGCGTTCTAAGTAGTAACCCGAACAGAAAAAATCAATTTTTTCTATCGACGTCCGAGCTAGAATTTTTACTTCGTCGTCCGTCATTAGCGGCGCGGAAAAATCGTCGTAGGAGATAACGTCAAATTTAGCCGACAATTCTTTTTTTGCGGTATCAAAAATCAACTCTTTCATAAAGTCGGTCTCCGTTTTTTCGTCTAAGTTCTCAAATTTTTTAAGGAGAATCTTATAGAAAATACTCTCGGTTTGAGAAAAAAGAGACGCGCCGGTAAACAATAAAAATATAAATATTAGTTTTTTCATTTTTTATACCATTCTATTTTAAAACCTAACCCTATATCTAAGATAAACTTCATATAAATTTTACTATAATTCTGAGAGTTGTTTACCTGGATCAAATAAGAGGGGATTCTTACCTCGAAGAAAATATTTTTATAAAAAACGTATGAAAAAGTAAAATTCAGGTAAAGCGGAAAAAAAGTTGAGGGGATAATATTTTTAATATCTGTAATTGAAAAAAAAGAACCTACGTCCAGAGAGATAATCGCCTCTTTTATTGGGATAAAAGAAAATTTGAGGTAAAAAAATAATAAATTAAAATTTTTTACGTTAAACTCAGACAACCCGCTCGAATTTTTTTGAATTTGGCTATAAATGTTTTGATATGAAAAAGCTGCTCCTCCTCCGAAAAGAAAAGTTTCGACAAAAAAAAGTCCGCCGAAAGAGGCGCTTCCAAAAAAGTTATTTAAAAATATTTTGTTTTTATCGTTCTCGTTAGAGGTAAACCTGTCGAGCGGTTCGTTAAAAAGCGGAGTCCATTCAAACAACGCGCCCATATAAAACGATTTGAGTTTTGTATCGATGTTTATATAGACGTTTGGTCCCGTAAATATAATTTGACTTTCGCTATCGGATGCGTTTCCGGAAGTTACGCCCAGACCCGCCGAGAGACTTAGGTTATATAGGGGGTTGTTTCTTAATACTATTTTTTGATTCTTTTTTTTTCTTTTTAGCTCGTTGAACTCGACCGGTTTGAAATCGTCT
>Ga0116183_1002207_pt1 | contig 21213 bp, 20 predicted proteins | sample AD_UKC078_MetaG_FD_89753 | JGI IMG/M metagenome (GOLD analysis project Ga0116183, IMG submission 89753) | Active sludge microbial communities of municipal wastewater-treating anaerobic digesters from USA - AD_UKC078_MetaG | ecosystem: Engineered > Bioreactor > Anaerobic > Digestate | place: USA... | reverse complement strand
TCATCGGGAAACTGTTTGCGAAACTCTTGTATATTCATGACATGCCCTCCTTATGAGAGCATGTTACAACAGGCATATGACAGATTAAGTCATCATGGCCTTTTTATTGGTGATAGTTCCGATAATTATTGTGGATGATTATGACTTTTTCTCAACAGGTGTAAAGTCTGCAGTTGATGAATTTCTTGAAGAGAAAAATATGGGTTCAATGATTTATGAATGCTTGGTACCTAATACTCGGTATGGTCATTTTATTGTTCTTACAAGAATAAGTTAACAAGGTGTATCAGGGGGATTAACGAGTTGCGGAATGAGACTGATTCTTTGATATGCAGATTGCTTTAATAAAAACTGCTGATAACTATCTGGGGCGATACTTAAGTATTGTGTTAGGCTCACAGGCACATCGTCATATAGGTGATATAAGCTCTATTCTTATCATCCGCCCAGGCGGCATCGGTGATGCTGTCTTGCTGGCCCACTCGATAAATTCCATCAAAAAGTCCTACCCAAACTCCCATATTACAATTTTGGCAGAGCGTCGTAATTGCGAAGTTTTTAGTTTTGTGCCTCAAGCTGACAAGATTCTTTGTTATGACCGTCCCAAGGAGTTTGCTGAGGCATTGCTTGGTAAATTTGATGTGGTTATCGATACTGAACAATGGTACCGGTTATCGGCAATAGTTGCCCGCTTTGTGCGGGCGCCGGTAAAGATAGGGTTTAATACTAACGAGCGCAGGCGTATGTTTAACCATCCGATTCCGTATTTTCAGGATGAATATGAAGCCATAAGTTTTAGCAGTCTGTTGACCCCTTTGGGGATAGACCAGGAATTGAGAAAAAAAGGCGAGTCTTTCTTGATCATTCCCGCATCGGCTTCGGAAAAAGCTGTTTGCTTGACAGAGCCACTGGGGGACATGCCATTTGTAGTGATCTTTCCTGGAGCAAGTATTTCTGAAAAACGCTGGATTACAGCCGAGTTCGGTTTGGTTGCAAAACAGTTGGTTGAAGGTGGGTATCAGGTAGTGGTGGTTGGTAGTTATAAGGATCGGGCTGAAAGTGACTTAATTTGCAGGGCAGGTGGGCTGAATCTGGCTGGACTAACAACCCTGACTGAAACCGCAGCAGTAATAGCCCGCTCCAGGTTGGTAATCAGCGGCGATTCTGGAGTGCTGCATATTGCCGTGGGTTTGGGCATTCCGACAGTTTCACTGTTCGGTCCAAGTAATGTCGCCAAGTGGGCCCCAAAAGGTGAAAAGCATGTTGTATTGCACAGTAAACTTGAATGCTCCCCTTGTTCAAAATTCGGCACTATTCCACCATGCCCCAATGATGCGCGCTGCATGAAAGAAATAACGGCGGACCAGGTACTGGAAGCCGCCGTTAGTTTATTGCAGAAATTTGGTTAAGGACTTCAGAAATCCTACTCCTTCTCCTCATACCTCGGAAACAGCGCCTCTGTCTTGACTATTTTTGTTCCAGCCGTTAAACCGCCCCAAGCCAAGGCCTCTATAGAAATCTCGCCGGTATATCCCAACGAACATAAGGCCTTTTCTGTTGTACCAGGCAGGAAGGCGGACAGGATGATGTGCGCTATGCGCTGTGATTCCAGCAGGCAGTACATGACTGTCGCCAGTCTGTCCTTATTGGCCGGGTCCTTGGCCAGGGTCCAGGGGGCGCATTCGTCGATGTATTTGTTGCCGGCCGAGATGACCTCCCAGATGGCCTGCAGCGCCTTGCTGAAGGCCAGGTCGTTCATGTGCGTCTCAACGGTCTTGACCATCTCTTCGGTTCTGGTTTTCAGCGCCAGATCAATGTCCGTCAGTTCGGCTGGAGCAGGCAGTACGCCGTCAAAATATTTGACAGCCATGGCAGTGGAGCGGCTGAGCAGGTTGCCCAGGTCATTGGCCAGGTCGGAATTCAGGCGCTGCACCAGGGCGGCGTGGGAGAAGTCTCCGTCCAGCCCGAAGGGCACCTCGCGCAGCAGGAAGTAGCGCACCACATCCACGCCGTATTTGTCGATCAGCATGTTCGGTTCGACCACGTTCTGCAGGCTCTTGCTCATCTTCTGTCCCTCAACGGTCCACCAGCCGTGGGCAAAGACCTTTTCCGGCAGCGGCAGACCGGCGGCCATCAGAAAGGTCGGCCAGTAGACGGTGTGGAAACGGAGGATGTCCTTGCCGATCAGGTGTATGGATGCCGGCCAGAACTTGCTGTATTCTGCGGTCTGTTCGGGATACCCCAGGGCGCTCATGTAGTTGGTCAGGGCGTCAAACCAGACATAGATGACGTGCTTTTCATTACCTGGCACCGGGATACCCCAGGTGAAGGTGGTCCGTGAAACGGACAGGTCGCGCAGTCCTTCCTTGATAAAGGAGATGATCTCGTTGCGTTTGCTTTTGGGTTGGATGAAGTCCGGATGGGCTTCAATGTGGGCCAGCAGCTGCTCCTGGTATTTGCTCATGCGGAAGAAGTAGGATTCTTCCTTGAGCTTTTCCACTGGCCGGTTGCAGTCAGGGCAGCGGTCTTCAATCAGCTGGGTCTCGGTCCAGAAGGTTTCGCAGGGTGTGCAGTACCAGTCTTCGTATTCGCCCAGGTAGATGTCGCCCTTATCCATCAGCTGGCTGAAGATGTGGCTGACGCCTTTTTTGTGGCGCTCCTGGGTGGTCCGGATAAAGTCGTTGTTGGATATGCCCAGCCTCTCCCACAGGGCCTGGAAACGCTTGACAACCCGGTCGGCCAGTTCCAGCGGCGTTTCACCGGCAGTTGTGGCCGCCTTTTCGACCTTCTGCCCATGCTCGTCGCTGCCGGTAAGAAAGTAGACATCATGGCCCATCATCCGTTTGTAGCGGGCCAGCGCGTCAGCGGCGACGGTCGTGTAAGCGTGTCCGATGTGTGGCACGTCGTTAACGTAATAGATCGGGGTGGTTACATAGAAGGCTGGTTTCATTGAAAATGCTCCTGATAGCTCAATTATTCAATAGGATATGTGGTTATTGTTTGGTTGTAGGTTCAGGTTTTGCAGGCTGGTTTTCGGACGGCTTGCGCGAACCGTGTTTGCGTGAACGGTTTTTTCTGCGCCCGGATTTGCTGCGGCCTTCCTGCTGCTTTGCTTCACCTTCAGTCGATGGAACGGCTTTATCCGCTTCGGCATGCTGCTTGTGGGGACGTTCCTTGCGCGGCTGTGTCCTTGTCTGACGTGGTTCGCGCGGCTTATCCGCCTGTGCCTGTGGCTGGTTTTCACTGCGTGCCGGAGTGCTTGTGTCTGGCTGCTGTGTGTCAACTGTGATGTCGTTTCTATTGACGTTGAACAGTTTGCCGTCATCCAGTCTCAATGTGATCGTGCCGGTTAGCAGGTTAAGTTTATCGATCACTCCGGAGTGTGTTTCGGTTCTGACACGCTTGCCGCATTTGGGGAATGATTTCCGCAGGCTGCAGTAGGTTTCGTATTCATAATCCAGACAACACAATAGCCGGCCACACTGTCCGGAGATTTTGCTGGGGTTTAAGGCCAGATTCTGCTCCTTGGCCATTTTGACCGATACCGGTTGGAAATCACGCAGGAAAGAGCAACAGCAGAGCTCCCGTCCGCAAATGCCAATGCCGCCGATCATTTTTGATTCATCCCGCACGCCGATCTGGCGCATCTCGATGCGTGTGTGGAAGGCGTGGGCCAGGTCCTTAACCAGGTCACGGAAATCTACCCGCCCGTCGGCAGTGAAGAAGAAGATGGCCTTGCTGCCGTCAAACAGGTATTCGACGCGCACCAGTTTCATTTGCATGTTGCGTTCCATGATGCGGCGGTTGCAGAACGCGTAGGCCTCCTTTTCACGGATGCTATTCTGCTCTTGCACATCCATGTCTGCTCTGGTGGCGAGTCGGGTTATGGCAACCAGGCCGGCCGGTGCTTCATCGGGGGCTGCCTCGACAGGCCCCCTGACTACCAGGCCGATGCCGATGCCGCGTTCGGTTTCAACAATGACGTGGTCGCGCGGTGAAATCTCAAGCGTGCCGGCATCAAAATCATATAACTTGCCGGCGGGGTTGAACTGTATGCTGACTATGCGTGGCAAATATTCCTCCAGAAAAAATAGTATCAATACGCTTTATGCGGCAGGGCAGGGGATGATCCCGGCAATCTTGATCAACAGCGTGTCCAGAGCCAGTTTGGCGTTGGCGTTGCGTTGTACGGCACGCCTGGTTTCCAACAATGCGTCTGCAAGACGGATGGCCTGTGCAAGCGAGACGCCTGCCGACAGCCCGGTTGTGTGATCATTATTGCTGCCAAACGGGCAACCGGTCGCATTGTAGATATGTTCGCGGATGATTGAAAGCAGCAGATCCAGGTTTTCCAGGGTTTCATCACGGGATCCGCTCAGTGATTCTGACGCCTCGAACAGTGATGCGATGCGATTCAGGGAGACACCTGACAACTGCTTGCCAAGCGCTGCGCGCTGCTCTGCCAGGGAGTGGCTGTCCAGCGCCAAAGCCTTATCCATGCTCCCCTCGCTCAGTTGGGCTGCTGTCGAGGCGGTTATGCTGTCCTGCCCGTTTTTTTCTAGCAGATATTGCACATGCTCGCTGGAGAGCGGTGCAAACCTGATCAGTTGACAGCGGGAGCGGATCGTGGGCAAGAGAATATCGCTGTTTTCTGTCAGCAGGATAATCAGCGCATTACCAGGCGGTTCCTCCAGTGTTTTCAGAAAAGAATTGGACGAGCTTGTGTTAAGTCGCTCGGCCGGTTCCAGTATGCAGGCCTTCCTGGGGGCCTCATAGGGCCTTAACGACAGATCCCGCTGGAGTTCCCGAAGCTGGTCAATGCTGATATCGCGTTTGTCGGGCAATGGCGAAACCAGATGGACATCACCGTGGTTACCGGCAGCAACCTTGCGGCAAGAGGTACAGACTCCACAGGCATCGCCGTCCCTGGTATCAGTACAGTAAAGCGCCTGTATCATACACAGGGCGGTCTTTCTTCTGCCGCATCCGGGAATGCCTTCGAAGATGTAGGCATGGGCGATTTTTCCGGAACGGATGGTACGTTTCAACAGGTCAACGATGCGTTCGTGACCGATGATTTCAGAAAAAGGCATGTCTCAGACCTTCATACGCTGGAGTACGCTGGTAGCAATGCCTGCGGCAATATCTTTGATACTGCCGCCACCATCAAAGGTGATAAAACGTTCAGGATTGTCCGTAGCAAGCTGCAGATAGCCATTGCGCACACGTTGGTGAAAACTGATATCTTCCAGTTCGAAGCGTTCCTCACGCGGTCCCCGGGTTGCTTCAATTCTGCGTCGGGCACGCCTGAGTCCTGTTTCTGGCGAACAATCGATCAAAACAGTCAGGTTGGGCTCGACAGATTGACAGGCGAGCTGATTCAGATGCTGGATGGTTGCCAGGTCGATACCCCTGCCAAAGCCCTGATAGGCGACAGTGGCATCGGTGAAACGGTCACACAGCACGACTTTTCCCGCAGCCAGCGCTGGACAGACGACATCACGCATATGCTGTGCTCGTGCGGCGGCATAAAGCAGGAGCTCTGTGAGTGACGACATGCCGCTGTTGTCAGCGTCCAGCAGAAGCGCCCTAATCTTGTCCGCAATCCGGCAGCCACCGGGCTCACGCGTCATGACAACTTCCAGTCCTGCCGCGCAGAGCCGTTCTCCCAGTAGTCTGATCTGGGTGGTTTTACCGCATCCTTCGACGCCTTCAAACGTGATGAAATGCCCCACATTTTGCTCCACATTTTATTAAATGCTGAATTATAGGCAAGAGGGGGGTGCTTGGCAACTGATTTCAGCTTGTGAAACTGCAGATGCAGAAACCTGAAGCTTGTGCGTCCCGGCTGCTGTTCAAAGAATTGCAATCCGGCTGGTGTTTTAGTATAGTGCTGCGACTTGTCTTGATAATCCAATACTGTTTGACATGGAAACTACTTATGAAAGAACTGCTCTCGGGAAATGAAGCGATTGCCAGGGGGGCCTTCGAGGCCGGCTGCCGGGTCGCCTGTGCCTATCCGGGCACACCATCTACGGAAATTCTGGAAAATGCGGTCAATTACAAAGAGATCAACTCATCCTGGGCTCCCAATGAAAAGGTGGCCCTGGAGGTGGGGATCGGGGCTTCTTTTGGCGGCGCACGCGCGCTTGTCACCATGAAGCATGTGGGCGTCAACGTGGCGGCTGACCCGCTTTTCACGCTCTCTTATACCGGTGTAAACGGAGGGCTGGTGCTGGTTACGGCTGATGATCCGGAGATGCATTCGTCACAGGATGAACAGGACAACCGCCATTACGCCAGATTTGCCAAGGTGCCGATGTTGGAACCTTCTGATTCAGCTGAATGCAAGCTGTTTACACAGTTGGCCTTTGAGCTTTCTGAGAAGTATGACACCCCGGTCATGCTCAGGACCACCACCCGCATCTCCCATGGCAAGTCCATGGTGGAACTGGCTGAGAGGGTCAGTGATCTGCCGCAGCCCGGACTGATCAGGAACGCGGCCAAGCAGGTCATGCTGCCCGGCAACGCCAGGGTGCGCCATCCCCTGGTTGAACAGCGCATGCTCCAGTTGTCAGTGGATGGCGCTGCCATGGAGATCAATCGTCAGGAAATGAGGGACACCCGGATCGGCATTATCACCTCCGGCGCCTGCTACCAGTATGTGCGCGAGGTGCTGCCCGAGGCCTCGACCTTAAAGCTGGGCATGGTCAATCCGCTGCCCGATGGGCTGATCAGGCAGTTTGCCGCCAGCGTGGACAGGCTGCTGGTGGTTGAAGAGTTGGATCCGTTCATTGAAGAGCAGGTAAAAGCCATGGGCATTGCGGTAAGCGGCAAGGAATATACTTCCCGCTGCGGTGAGCTGACGCCAGAACGCCTGGTGAAGGCCTTTAGCCTGGCTGGTGTGATGCCGTCTGCACCTGATAGCGCGCCTGTTTCTACTTCACCGCTTCCCAAACTGCCGCCGCGTCCGCCCAATATGTGCCCTGGATGCCCGCACCGCGGCGTGTTTTACAGTCTTAACCAGCTCAAGGCCTATGTCTCCGGGGATATCGGCTGTTATACCTTGGGCTTCATGCCGCCGTTGTCAGCCATGGATACATGTGTATGCATGGGGGCCTCGATCGGCATGGCTACCGGTCTGTCCAAGGTCATTTCGCTGGAGGAACAGAAACAGGTGGTGGCTGTTATCGGTGATTCCACCTTTCTGCATACCGGTATTAACGGTTTGATGGACATGGTTTTCAACCAGGCGCCCGCTACCGTAATCATCCTCGACAATCGCATCACTGCCATGACCGGACGCCAGGACAATCCGGCTTCCGGGTTCACCCTGATGGGGGATCCGACAAATGCTGTGAATTTCCCCGATCTGTGCCGGGCGCTGGGCGTCAAACACGTCCGCACGGTTAACCCCTACAATCTGGAAGAGACCAGGGCCGCGATCCATGAGGAGATGAACCGGCCAGAGCCTTCGGTGATTATTACCAACAAACCGTGCGTACTGGTCAAGCGGGAAGGTGTTTTTCAGCGGGCCGAGGCGCTGTGTGTGGATACGGATCGCTGCGCGAGCTGCCGTGCGTGCCTCAGGATCGGTTGTCCCGCCATAGAGTGGCGTCAGGCTGAAGGAGAAAAGGGCAAGGCGTATATTGACCCGTCACTTTGCACCGGTTGCGATCTGTGCCGTCAGCTATGCAAATTCGATGCAATCGGGAGGCAAAAATGAAAGACAGGATAACTAACGTTCTGCTGGTGGGGGTCGGTGGCCAGGGTATTCTGCTGGCATCCGAAATCTTGTCTGAAACCGCCATGCTGGCCGGATATGAGGTTAAGAAGAGCGAAATTCACGGCATGTCGCAGCGCGGCGGCAGTGTGGTTTCCCATGTGCGTTTTGGCAAACAGGTCTTTTCACCGATTGTGCCGGAAGGAGAGGGTGATATCCTCTTCGGATTCGAACTGATGGAAACCTGCCGTTGTCTACCTTTACTTAGGCAGGGAGCCGTCGTGATTGCCAATAACTTGCGCATTTTGCCGCCGGCCGTTCTGATGGGACAGGAAAAGTATCCGGAAAACCTGGATGTCCACATGCAGTCCCTTTTTCCGGAGTTCACCCTGATTGATTGTCAGAAGGTGGCCGAAGAGTCCGGCAATATCAGGACAGCCAATATTGTCATGCTGGGGGCGGTTTCCCGGCGGTTGGACATTGCTGAATCCTTTTGGCTCAAGGCGGTGGAGAAAATGGTGCCATCCAAGGCGGTCGAAGTCAACCTGAAGGCATTTCTCAAAGGGCGTTCCCTGTAGCTGTTGTACTCCCAATCTAAATTCTTTGAGAGGTTGTGAACATGTTTTTCAATGAGGAATTTGAAACCCTGCCCCGTCCGGCCCTGGAGGCCATACAGCTGAAAAGACTTAAGGACGTGCTGGAGAGGGTGTATGCCAACGTACCGTTTTACAGGGCATCTTTTGAAAAAGCTGGTGTCAGGATTGCAGATATCAAATCTCTGGACGATCTGCAGCGACTTCCCTTTACCACCAAACAGGATTTGCGTGATTCCTATCCGTACGGTCTTTTTGCCGCGCCGATGGAAGAGATCGTGCGTATCCATGCCTCCAGCGGTACAACCGGCAAACCGACGGTGGTGGGCTATACCGCCAGCGATATCCATATCTGGTCGGAGCTGATGGCCAGGTCGTTTGCCTCGGCCGGCGCCCACAAAGGGGATATTATTCACAATGCCTACGGCTATGGCCTGTTCACCGGTGGTCTAGGTGCCCATTATGGAGCCGAACGTCTGGGGGCATCAGTTATTCCCATCTCGGGTGGCAATACCAAGAAACAGATCATGATCATGCAGGACTTTGGCTCTACTGTACTGACCTGTACGCCGTCCTATTCATTGTTCATGGCTGAGGCTGCCAATGAGGAGGGCGTCAATTTCCGCAACCTGAAGCTGCGTGTCGGCATCTTCGGGGCCGAACCATGGTCCGAGGCGATGCGCGGCGAGATCGAAGACAAGCTTAACCTCTCTGCCATCGATATCTATGGCCTTTCCGAGATTATGGGGCCGGGTGTGGCGATTGAATGCCATCAGGCGAAAAAAGGGTTGCATGTCTGGGAAGATCACTTCATTCCGGAGATCATCAATCCCGAGACCGGCCAGCGCGTGGCAGAAGGCGAGCGGGGCGAATTGGTCATCACCACCATCACCAAACAGGGAATCCCGCTGATCCGTTACCGGACACGCGATATTACCAGCATCAGTTATGAGCCATGCGTTTGTGGTCGTACCCATGCCCGGATTACCAGGATGAGTGGCCGTTCGGATGACATGCTGATCATCCGCGGTGTTAATATCTTCCCGTCCCAGATCGAATCCGTGCTGGTGGGCATAGAGGGTGTTGAACCCCATTATTTGCTGATCGTGAACCGCAAGGATAACCTGGATACGCTGGAAGTACAGGTTGAGGTTGATGAACGGCTCTTCTCGGATGAGATCAAGGTGCTGCAGCAGCTTTCCAAGCGTATTGAGAAAGAGATCAAGGATATGCTGGGTGTGACATGCACGGCCAAGCTGGTGGAACCCAAATCGATCGAGCGCAGCGAAGGCAAGGCCAAGAGGGTTATTGACAACAGGCATATTTAACAGCGTTATCCGTGTCTGTGATCCGGGAACCGTCGTTCATTCGTTGATGACGGACACGGTCAACGGGCACGGCCGACGGGATAACGGAGGCAAACCATGAAAGCAGAGCAGATATCCATTTTCATTGAAAACAAATCCGGCCGTCTGGCAGAGATTACCCGCATCCTGGGCGATGCCGGCATCAATATCAGGGCGCTGTCGCTGGCGGACACCAGTGATTTCGGCATACTGCGCCTGATCGTTAATGACACGGAAAAGGCCAAGCAGATTCTGAAGGATAAGGGTTTTACTGTCAACAAGACCGAAGTTGTGGCGGTGGAAGTACCAGATACGCCGGGTGGGCTGGCCAACATCCTGCAGTCGCTGGATACGGACAGCATCAATGTGGAATACATGTATGCCTTTGTCGAGCGCAGTGGTGGCAATGCCGTGATCATTTTCCGTTTTGATGAAACCGACAAGGCCATCACCTCTTTGACACGCAACGGCTTCAGCGTACTCAGGGGGGAACGGCTTTACAGCATGTAGTTAGTTTCCGTCCGGAAAGGGTGCTTTTTCCCCCTGGCGGCGTCAATCTTCGGTTTTGCTTGTGCGGCGTACCTGTGTACGCCTCCGCACAAAACCTTGATTTTCTTGTCAGGAGAAAAAATCCCCGCTTTCCAAATCGGAAACCAATATTTTCTCATCCGGAGCTTCCGGATGGAAATTAGTTACGATTTATGCAGTAACACAGTGTGACAGTAATCGTGATGCTTTGAACATAATTCGGGGGTTGGTGATGCGTAGACTATTGTCGTTAGTGATGTTGGTGGTGGTATCCCTGATGTTTTGCTCATGTTCCAAACAGGGGCAGGAGTCGATCAAAATTGGCGCTTTGTTGGCAGTGACAGGGCCGGCTGCCTTTCTGGGCGAGCCTGAAAAGAATACCGCCCAGATGATGGTGGATGAGATCAACCGCAACGGGGGTATCAACGGGCGCAAGCTTGAGCTGATCGTGTATGATACGGCAGCCGACACAACCAAGGCGGTCCAGCTTGCCAACAAGCTGATCAAAAACGACAAGGTGGTCGCGATCATTGGTCCGAGTACGACCGGAGAGAGCATGGCCTTGATCCCGATAGCTGAAAAGGAACAGGTGCCGCTGATATCCTGTGCCGCCGGCATCAAGATTACCGATCCGGTCAAAAAGTGGGTCTTCAAAACACCGGCCAATGATTATTTGGCGGCGGAAAAGATTCTGATGCATATGGCAGGGCAGAAACGTAAGCAGATTGCTCTGTTGACGGTCACTGATTCCTATGGTTCATCCGGCAGGGAACAGTTGAAAGAACTGGCTGCCCGCAAGGGGTTCAGCATCGTGGCCGATGAGGTTTACGGCCCCAAGGATACTGACATGACTGCCCAGTTGACCAAGATCCGCAGCATCAAACCGGATGCAATCATCTGTTGGGGTACAAATCCCGGACCGGCTGTTGTGACCAGGAATGTGAAGCAGCTGGGTATTGACATTCCCCTGTATATGAGCCACGGCGTGGCCTCCAAGAAGTATATCGAACTGGCCGGGGCTGACGCGGCTGAGGGTGTCCTGTTACCGGCAGGTCGGCTGGCTATCTATCAATCACTTTCCCTGGATCATCCCCAGGCCAAGGTGTTGAGCGACTACAACAGCGCCTACAAAAAGGCCTTTAATGCCGAGGCCTCCACCTTCGGCGGATATGCCTATGACGCCATCAAGCTGCTTGCCAGTGCCATTGCCAGCAAAGGTGCTACCCCTGAGCAGATTCGTGCCGGCATTGAACAGGCAAAAGGGGTGGTGAGTGTTTCCGGTATTTTTAACATGTCGGAAAGTGATCATAACGGCCTGGATCTATCCGCCTTTGAAATGGTGCGGGTGCGAGCCGGAAACTGGGAACTTATCAAGTAAATCTGACATATCAGTAATTATCTCATATCATCTGTTCTGGAGGGTGCTGTCATGTTGAAGAAGCTGTTTTGTTGTGCCTTGGCCATGATGATCTGCGGTTGTTCAAAGCAGGATGATGGTCCGCTCAGAATCGGTGGACTGTTTGCCGTCACCGGTCCGGCCGCTTTTCTGGGGGAGCCGGAGCGGAATACCGCCCAGATGCTGGTTGACGAGATCAACCGCAAAGGTGGTATCAAGGGACGCAAGCTGGAACTGGTGGTCTACGATACAGTCGGCGATACAACCAAGGCAGTACAGCTTGCCACAAAGCTGATCAGAAACGACAAGGTGGTGGCTATCATTGGACCGAGTACCACGGGCGAGAGCATGGCGGTCATACCGGTGGTTGAGAAGGAACAGGTGCCGCTGATCTCATGTGCAGCCGGCATCAAAATTACTGATCCTGTAAAAAAATGGGTTTTCAAAACTGCCCAGAACGACTCACTGGCTGTGAACAGGATCTATGACTATCTGAAACAGAACAACCAGACCAAGGTCGCCATACTGACGGTTTCTGATGGTTTCGGTGCCTCCGGTCGTGAACAGCTGAAGGCTCAGGCCGATAAACAGGGCATTACAATAGTGCTGGATGAAACCTATGGGCCCAAAGATACGGACATGTCAGCACAACTGACCAAGATCCGCAGCAGTCAGGCACAGGCGATCATCTGTTGGGGTACCAATCCCGGACCAGCCCTGGTTGCCAGAAACGCCAGACAGCTTGGCATTAATATCCCACTGTTCATGAGTCACGGTGTTTCCTCCCGGAAATTCATCGAACTGGCTGGTGATGCCGCAGAAGGTCTGAAACTGCCTTCCGGCAAGGTGATTGTCGCGTCACAGCTACCGGATGTCGATCCGCAGAAGAAGGCGTTGCTTTCCTATATCGGCAGCTACCAAAAGGCGTACAATACCGAGGGCGACCATTTTGGCGGCCACGCCTGGGATGCGGTCATGCTGATCAAAGGCGCCATCGAGCGGGGCGGCAACAACGCCTTATCGATCCGTGACCAGCTTGAAAAAACCAGTCAGTTTTCAGGGATTGGCGGTACATTCAGTTATTCACCTGCTGATCATGCCGGTCTAGGCAAGGATGCCTTCGTGCTGGTCGAGGTTAACAACAAGGGCTGGAAGCTCGTCAAATAAACAGTATTATCAGATCTCCCCGGCGAGACCAGACAATCGCAATTCCGGGAGCTGCGGCAGGTTGTGGCTCCCGGTTTTCATCCAAGAGGCAAAATGCAGTTTGATCATATACTCCAATATGTACTCTCCGGGCTTTCATCTGGCGCAATCTATGCGCTGATCGGCATTGGTTTTTCAATCATCTATAATGCTACCGGCATTATCAATTTTGCCCAGGGTGAGTTCGTCATGCTGGGGGGGATGCTGGCGTTGTTTTTTCTGCAACTGTTGAAGCTGCCGCTTTGGGCTGCCATACCATGCGCTGTGCTGGTTTCGGCCGCAGCCGGATTGCTCTTTGAACGCCTGGCTATCAAACCGCTACGTCAGCCCACGCCGATCAATCTGGTTATCATCACCATCGGCGGCAGTATCCTGATGCGTGGCCTGGCCATGCTGCTGTGGGGCAAGGACACCCATGCGCTGCAACCCTTTAGCGGTGAGACGCCAATTGGGGTTGGCGGCGCCACCATTCTGCCGCAGCATCTGTGGATTCTGGCGATTACGCTGATCATCATCGCCCTGAACAAATACTATTTCTACCACACGGTCAGTGGCAAGGCCATGCGTGCCTGTTCTTACAACCGGCGGGCTGCCAGTCTGGTCGGCATCGATGTGCGCCGCATGGTGCTGATCTCATTTGTGATCAGCTCCGGAATGGGAGCCATGGCCGGCATCATTGTGGCGCCGCTGACCATGACATCCTTTGATGTCGGCATTATGCTGGGTCTGAAGGGGTTCTGTGCTGCTATCATTGGCGGCATGAGCAGTGGCATGGCAACGGTACTGGGCGGACTGATTCTGGGAGTGCTGGAGTCGCTTGGTGCGGGTCTGATCTCGTCCGGTTACAAGGACGCCATTGCCTTTATCATTCTGCTCCTGATCCTTTTTGTCAGGCCGCAGGGACTGTTCGGCAAGTCCGACACGGAGAGGGTCTAGCGGTTTGAAACGTGAACTGATGAAATTTCTGCTGTTTGCAATCCCCATGTTGTTGTTGCCGCTGGCCCTCCAGGGGGGCTACATGCTGAATGTGATGGTGTTTGTTGGGATAAACACCATGCTGGCGGTGGCACTTAACCTGCTGTTGGGTTATGCCGGCCAGATATCACTTGGCCATGCCGGTTTCTTCGGTCTTGGCGCCTATATCTCCGGTGCGCTTACTACGATCTCAGGTCTGAACCCGTGGTTGGCCATGCCGCTGGCTGCGCTGGTGGTCGGGCTGCTGGCTTTTGGAATCGGTTTTCCGATTCTGAAGCTGAAAGGGCATTATCTGGCCATGGCCACCCTGGGGCTGGGGATTATCATCTATATTGCTTTTAACGAAACAGTCACCCTCACCGGCGGACCATCCGGTCTGTCCGGCATTCCCAATCTCTCCCTGGGCGGATTTGTTTTCGATTCTGATCTTAAGAACTATTACCTGATCTGGTTTTTTACTCTGCTGGTGGTTCTGTTTTCACTGAACCTGGCTGGGTCCCGGATCGGTCGTGCCTTGCGCGCAGTGCATGATTCTGAGGTGGCGGCCCGCGTGGTCGGTGTCAATGCAAGACTGCTCAAGGTACAGATATTCACCCTGTCAGCGGTTATCTGCTCTTTGGCTGGCAGTCTGTATGCCCATACCATGACATTTCTGGCTCCGGCATCATTTGGCTTTCATTTTTCCGTGGAGCTGCTGACCATGGTGGTGATCGGCGGTCTGGGAAGTGTTTACGGCTCGTTTCTCGGGGCTGCACTGTTAACCTTGCTGCCGGAATTCCTGAGGGCAGCCCATGATTATGACATCGTTATCTATGGCATTTTGCTGATCGTGATGGTCATGTTCATGCCGGGCGGGCTGGTGCGGGGTGTGCCGGAGATCTATCGCAAGCTTGCCTCCAGAAGGGGGAATGCCGCTGATGCTTGAATTGCAGGGTGTTACCCAGATATTTGGCGGTGTTACCGCATTGGAGGATGTCTGCTTCACTGCATCCGCGGGTGATATTACCGGCGTGATCGGCCCTAACGGCGCCGGAAAGACAACCCTGTTCAACATTGTCACCGGTATCTACAGCCAGACCAGTGGACGGGTGTTGTTCGAAGGCCGTGATGTCTCCGGCCTGCCGCCCGAAAAACTGGCTACTGTTGGCATTGTGCGCACCTTTCAGAATATTGAGCTTTTTGCCAACATGACTGTGCTGGAAAATGTGATGGTCGGTCTGCACACCAGAAGCCGCAGCGGACTATTGGCCTGTTCCCTGAGAATGCCCTGGGCCATGCGTGAAGAAAGGCAGATCCGCGGCGAGGCTGTTAAGTGGCTTGAGTTTGCCGGTATTGCAGAGTTGGCAGATGTCGAGGCCGGCAATCTGCCTTTTGGTAAGGGACGCCTGCTGGAGATTGCCCGGGCCATGGCGCTGCAGCCCAGGATTCTGCTGATGGATGAGCCGGCGGCAGGTTTGAACAGCAGGGAAACCATGGGGCTGGCGGCGCTGATCAGGCAGATCCGTGACATGGGTGTCACGGTCATGCTGGTTGAACATGATATGGAGCTGGTCATGGATATCTGTGACCGGATCGTGGTGCTGAACCTGGGCAGGAAGCTGGCCGAAGGCACGCCACGCCAGATACAGGACAATCCGGATGTGGTGGCCGCTTATCTGGGTGTCGATGAGTGAATCTGTTTTCTACTGTTTTTTTACCGCGAATAATCAACCATGAACTGACCATATGTTGAGACTTAAAAACATCAATACCTATTACGGCAAGGTGCATGCCCTCAGGAATGTTTCACTCCATCTGGGTGAGGGAGAGATAGTGACGCTGATCGGTGCCAATGGCGCCGGCAAGACCACCATTCTCAATACCATCTCCGGCATTACACCTGCAGCTGACGGTGAACTGGAATTCCGCAAAACCCCGATCAGGACCCTCTCCGCCGACTGTATCGTCAAGCTGGGTATTTCTCAGGTCCCGGAGGGGCGTCAGGTTTTCAAGCCGCTTTCGGTTGAAGACAATCTGGAGCTGGGTGCCTATCTCCGTTTTCGGGCAGGAGAAAAACGTGATTCGATCAAGCGGGATATGGATGGAATTTACACCCTTTTTCCGCGTCTCCAGGAACGGCGCAGGCAAATGGCTGGAACAATGTCCGGCGGTGAGCAGCAGATGCTGGCCATTGGCAGGGCGATGATGGCCAAGCCGTCCATACTGCTGCTGGATGAGCCTTCCATGGGGCTTGCTCCGCTGGTGGTGCAGGAAATCTTCAAGGTGCTTGAACAGCTGCGGCATGAATACGGCACTACCATCCTGCTGGTAGAGCAGAATGCCAAGGCAGCCCTGAAACTGGCTGATCGCGGCTATGTGCTTGAAACCGGCAAGGTCATACTGGAAGGACCTGCAAATGAGTTGATGGAGAATGCCGAGGTGAAGCGGGCTTACCTGGGCAAGGAGAAGAAGGAAATCTGGGAAAGATAAATCATTTCTGCCACAGAGGGCACAGAGTACACAGAGGAAAATACAATTAGTAATCTAATCGACAGAGAAAGATGCTTATTTTTTAGATGTATTTAAAGGGAATATTGCATTAATTTTCATGGTTATTATGTGGTTAACTTCTCTGTGAACTCTGTGTTCTCTGTGGCAAACAGAGGATAAAATGACACCTGAACAGGCACGTGAAAAGATTATATTTGCCCTGGATGTGAAGGGACTGGACGATGTCAATCGTTATGCCGCCATGCTTTCCGGCAAGGTGGGCATGTTCAAGATCGGCAAGGAGCTCTTTACCGCCTGCGGCCCTGCTTCAGTCGAAGCTGTGCTTGACCGCGGAGGCAAAGTGTTCCTTGATCTCAAGTATCACGATATCCCCAATACCGTGGCCCAGGCCATGGTGGCTGCTTCTCGTTTGGGGGTGGAACTGGTTAATCTGCACGCCCTGGGCGGGCTGGAGATGATGCGGACTGCCGTCAACGAGGTCCACAGGCAGACCGGGGTGCAGCGTCCGAAACTGCTGGCGGTGACTATTCTGACATCCTCAACGGCTGAAACCTTGCAGCAGGTGGGGATTGGGCATGCCGTGGACAAGATGGTGGTTCGGCTGGCCCGATTGGCACAGGAAGCTGGTATGGACGGCGTTGTTGCCTCTCCGCTTGAAATTGAACTGATTCGTGAGACCTGTGGTCCGGACTTTCTGGTTGTTACTCCAGGTGTGCGTCCGGTCTTTGCCGAGATGGATGACCAAAAACGGGTTATGACCCCGGCCGAGGCGGTCAGGGCTGGAGCCGATTATCTTGTGATCGGACGCCCGATTGCAAAGGCCGCCGACCCGGTCAAAGCGGCGGAGATGATTGTGGAAGAGATCGTGGCGGGGTGTCCATAATGAAAGAAGAACTGGTTTTTGGGGTCAATCCGGTACGTGAAGCCCTGCGCGGGACGAGGGAAGTGCATGAACTGTATGTGCAGTCCAACGCAAGCGATCATCGTGCGGACGGTATCATTGAGCTGGCCAGGCAGCGGGGAGCCAGGGTTATCAGGCGCGAACGTGAGGATCTTACCCGCCTGTGCGGATCGTCTCACCATCAAGGCATGGCCTTAAAGGTAGCCCCCTTTGCCTATACCGAACTGGATGATCTGCTGGTGGGGTCTTCTGACAAAAACATACTGCTTCTGCTTCTGGATGGCATTCAGGATCCTCACAACCTGGGAGCGCTGATCCGTACAGCAGCCTGTGCCGGGGCAGGGGGCGTCGTAATTCCGAAGGACCGGGCCTGCGGCATCACTGCAACGGCTGAAAAGTCATCTGCCGGGGCTGTTGAAACCGTCCCGGTTGTGCGGGTGGTTAATCTGACCAAGGCCATAGATGTCTTGAAACGTAATGGTTTCTGGGTTTACGGTTTGGAGGGCGGGGCGCGTCAGTCGCTCTACGATGTCCGTTTTTCCGGCAATGTGGCCATTGTGGTTGGCAGTGAGGGAGATGGTATCAGACAACTGGTGGCCAGACAGTGCGATCAAATGATGTCGATTCCGCTCTATGGCGGGGTGGGTTCGCTGAATGCATCGGTAGCTGGTGGTATCGCCCTTTTTGAGGCAGCTCGTGGGCTATATGGCAGAGTCTCTGTGCCTGAACCATGACCCGTTCGACATGTCTGATGGCCGAAACCGCTGTTCCGCAATTCCTGGGACGGCGGTTTCTCTGTTTATACTCCGCAAGTGTGATATAACCATCTCATAATATTATCAATGCTGTTTTTTCCTGAGGATGGATCATGTCAATCTCTGGTGATCTGAAAAACTTTCCCATCATCGACATCATTCAGCTGATGCATGGCACCCGCAATTCCGGTGTGCTCAGGCTTTCCAGTGAAAAAGGCGAAAGCCAGCTAGTGTTTCACAACGGTGACCTGGTCAGCGCCAGTTATCTGGACGGACGTGTGCGCATCGGTCAGGTGCTGGTCAGCGCCGGTGCTATCACGGACGAACAGCTCACAAGGGCGCTTGAGATTCAGAAGCAGGCCGGCAGGGATCGTAAACCACTGGTATTGACCCTTCTGGAAAATGAAATGATCGATGAGGCCGAGGCTTATAACGGTATTGAAGCTTTGATCGAGATGACCATCGTGGAAACTCTTACCTGGAAGAGCGGACAATTTGCTCTCGACAACACAAATCTGTCCGACACAGGAACAGGAGCAGGCCAGCCATACTCAAAGTCCCGTTTCCAACAGCAGGTACTGCTGAATGCGCAGGCCGTTGTCATGGAGGCTCTGCGCATCTTTGATGAGAAAATGCGTGACGGCAAGATGGACGATATTCTCTCAATTGCCGGGTTATCTGGCGTCCGGCTCGTAGAAGCGGATACAGAATCGGGGGAGGGCGACTTAAATGTCTTACCTGACAAGGTCGCAGCGTCTTTGCAGCAGTATGCCGAGCAGCGTAAAAGGCTCCAGTCAGGTGCCGATCAGGGGTATCGTACCCCGGAGGTGATTCGCCGTCTCGTTCTTGATGAGTTTTCGGATGCAACAAATGACCAGAAACGGCAAATAGCGACGATCCTTGCCGGTATTGGACATGCTGATACAGATGAGTCCGTTGCGGAGTCCCGGGGGCTGGCCGTTCTGGCCATCACCAGCTCCCGGCTGCTTTCCACCATGATTCGTACTGTCTGCCAGCAGCAGGATATCTATGTGATCTGCTCGGAAGACAACTCCATGGTCGATATCAATATCCGTTTGTTGCAGTGTCAGGATCTGTATCCGGTTTTGATGGTTGATCTGCCCCATGGCGAGCTGTCAGCCAATGGGGAGCTGCCATTTGCTGAGTACCTGCAACATGCCCGGATGTCTTATGTGCTTGTCACCTGTTCACATATGTGGTCCAAAGTGGCTCTGCCTGCCTTGGCCACTGGCGTCAGGGCAGTCATCCCGCGACCATGTCGCACATGTTCACCGCAGGACTATCTGCAGCAATCCATATTGTTCTGCAACAACCTGGGGGCTTTTCTCAGACGATTGTCTCCCCGATTTATTCTCAGGGAGGAACTGCTCTATTTTGCATGTCTTAACAGAATGCACAGATGCAGAACGAATCAGGAGATATGTGAGACGCTCGTAACCTGTCTGCGTGAACAGTTTGATCGGGTCATAGTTTTTAATCTCTCTGCTTCGGAACTTGTTGCCGTGCAATCTTCAGGTGTCGTGGCGGACGGGGATGCCCCCCTGTCATTGAAGATACCATTTGACGATCAGTTGATCTTGCAGGAAGCTTTGACAACAGGACAGATTTATTATGGTTTTCACAGTGATTCAGCCTGCCGGCACACACTTTACAGCCGGATTGGCGCTCCGGAAAGTCTGGAAGTGCTGTTGTTGCCACTATTGCGTGCCGGCAAGGTCGTGACCATGGTGTATGCGGACTTTGGCGCCAGACCGTCGCAGACACCAACGCTCAGGATGCTTGAGGTGATTCAGCAGTTCGCCAATGCCCAGGTCAGTATTGTTGCCTACCGCCAGAAGCTCAAATCCATGCTACAGCAGAAGTAAGCAAGGAATGAACCCGCCCATATGCCTTTTTAACTGTATTATTCGAAATGTTATACCCTTCTGGTTGTCTGTTATTGCATGACGTAAAAATGTTACGTTGAATCAGTTTGTTAATGCTATTTCTGCTTTGGCACTTTGTATGCAGATATATGATCATTTTTGCACGGGTGTAATCCTTTCTGTCTGTAAAGATTTGGTCGTTTATTAGTTGATACTCAGTATGCCGGTTGTCGGTTTCTAGTGTTTCAGATTCTACTTGCCCCTCATTGAAACAGTATGATATTGATTTTAACGTTGCCAAACGTTGCCAATACTGTCTTTGCAGCAAAACGGAGTTTTATTGTGATGTCGGGTATTGCCACATTTATTATCATGTTTGTCTTCTGGGTTGCATTGTCTGGCATGTTTGACGCTTTTCATCTTACTATGGGGCTGATCTCCTGCGCAATTGTCACCGGACTCAGTCGTAACCTGCTTTTCTGGGGGGCAGGTGACCAGCCTTGGTTAAAGCAGTTCCTTGGAATGATGGCGTATCTGCCCTGGTTGTTCTGGGCCATTATAGTTGCCTGTATCGATGTGGCCCGTATCGTACTTTCCCCGCGCATGCTTGATCTGATTGATCCCGGTATTGTACATTTTAAAACCCGACTGAAAGGCGAATTTTCCAGAGTAACCTTTGCCCAGTCAATCACACTGACCCCTGGAACCATTACTGTATTCACTAACAAGGACGAATTCACTGTTTATGCCCTGACAAAGGCGTCGGCCGAGTCGCTGCCAGGTGAAATGGAAGAGAGGATCATCAAGGCACTGGAGTCACACTTATGATTCATCTGGTAGTGCTCTGCTGCGCAGTGATTCTGCTTGTTCTGATACTGCTTTGCCTGTACAGGGTTATCAGTGGGCCGTCTGTTCTTGACCGCATCCTCGGCGGTAATGTCATCGGCACACATGCTACGGTGATATTGCTTTTGATCGGTATCCTGTACAACAACCTGGCCATGTTCGTGGATATTGCCCTAGCCTATGCCCTGCTGAACTTTATTGCCACTATCGGCTCCACCAAGTATCTGCTGCGCAGCAAGCGTGTATTTCTGGACAGCAGGGACGACAAAAATTGACGGGATTTTGATATGCCGGCACTGATTTCATTATTTCTGATAACAGGTGTGTTGTTCTTTGTTATTGCCGTGATTGGCATACTGCGGCTGCCTGATTTCTACACGCGTATGCATGCCGCGTCCAAATGCGACACGCTGGGTCTGATGCTGATTCTGGTTGCGGTAATTCTCTATACACTGCAGGATGTTACATTACCAAATCTGCTGACCAGTTTGAAACTGCTTGCCATTCTGGTTTTTGTCTTTATTGCCAGTCCCACTGCTGCCCATTCGATTACCGAGAGTGCGCTGAT
>Ga0116183_1002193_pt1 | contig 21285 bp, 15 predicted proteins | sample AD_UKC078_MetaG_FD_89753 | JGI IMG/M metagenome (GOLD analysis project Ga0116183, IMG submission 89753) | Active sludge microbial communities of municipal wastewater-treating anaerobic digesters from USA - AD_UKC078_MetaG | ecosystem: Engineered > Bioreactor > Anaerobic > Digestate | place: USA... | reverse complement strand
CTGCTGTCCGGCAGACACGCCACTACACACTGGCGTTCACTGGACTGGATGCAGACATCCTTTCCCGATGTCACGGTTGAACGTGATCAGCATGTGGTCATTGACGGCAGCCTGATTACCTCGGCCGGCATCTCAGCCGGGATCGACATGGCCCTGACCGTTGTTGGCATCCACTGCGGCAGCAGCGTAGCCGCCGCAACAGCCAGACACATGGAGTATTCCTTCAACACAAGCAACACGCGCAGGATATAAGCCAGCGGGAATCAGCACCCGTTCCCGGCGCAGCAGGCATACGCACAGCACCCCCGTTTCGGAGGCAAGGCATGTCCGATGCAAGCAGCACCACAACCAGCGACCAGACCGCCCGGCATGAGTTCAATCGCCCCGGATACCGCCTCGTGCTGGAGATATCACCCGATCAGACCGAATGCCGCTGTTCATATCACCCTGTCACCGCAGGCGCCCCGCTCACCCACGAAGAGCTTCAGGCAGTATTCAATCAAACCGGCATAGTTTCAGGGATCAATCAGCAGGGTATCCTGGAATTGCTGGAGGCCGCCACATCCAGCAGGGAAACGGCCGGTCTGCTGCTGGCAGCCGGAACACCCGCCGTCCCCGGCCGGGATGGCGCGCTTCAGATTGAAGTAACCGATGACACACAACTCACAACATCGGTCGAAGCAGACACCACAACCGTTGACATGCATGCTGTCCAGCATTTTTACAATGTCACCAGCGGCCAACTGATCGCCACCATTCTGCCCCCCGGTGAAGGACAGCCCGGCCAGAGCATCCGCGGCACAACCATCCAGGCATCATCCGGTAAACCATATTGCCCGGCACTGGGTCAAAACGTATCCATTTCCGATGATCAGCTGACCATAATGGCTAAGGCCGACGGTCGGGTCATCATCAATGGCACAGAGATATCGGTGGAAGATACCTTCACCGTCAAGGGTGACCTGGATTTCAAGGTTGGCAATATCAATTTCAACGGCTTTGTCGACATCAAGGGCGATGTGCTGGATGACTTCTCCATCAAGGCGACCAAAGGCATCCGGGTGCAGGGCAACATCGGTCTATGCCACATTGAGTCGCAAGGTGACATCTCCTTCTGCGGTATGAGCGGACAGGGGCGCGGCACCATCACATGCGGCGGCAGCATCTGCGCCAACTTTATCAACGACGTGACCGTGGAATGCGAAGGTGACGTGCTGGTAGAATCCGAGATACGTAACTGCCACATCCGCTGCCTGGGCAGCATCCGGGTCAACAAGGGCGTGCTGGCCGGGGGTGACTATATGGCATTGGGGGGCATCGAATCCAGTGTCATCGGCACGGTAACATCACTGCACACCCATGTGTCCGCCGGGGTCAACTATCGCGATCAGGAGGAGCTGAACCGCCTGTTTCATGAGCTGAAGGAATTGATCGATCACTTCACGGCAGACAAGGCCAATGCCGACATGAAGGAATTTGCACATCGCCGGGCAGAGATCACCGCCCGGGTGCAGCAGGCGCGCACACGCGATTATCCGGGACGCAACCCCAAGGTCAACGTCAAAAAGCTGCTTTACGAGATGGTCAACATCACACTGGGCACTGTCAGCGAGGACAATCGGGAGGAGCGTCAGGGACCGATTACGATCATTGCAAACACAGTTGAGGGGGGCTTCCGCTATATCGGCATGAGCGATCTTGCGGTCAGGGCGGAAGATATCGAACTGGCCTTTGTGCAGCAGAGCGAATTGCAACATCAGCACAGCGTGGATTAATTACAGCTGCCAAACAAGCCCTTTCTGGATACGACAATAGCCGAGGCATTTGCCCCGGCTATTGTCGTATCCAGCATATGTCAACCGCCTGTTATACCAGAAGCGGCGCAATTACCAGAGAAACAACACTCATCAGCTTGATCAGGATGTTCATGGCAGGACCGGAGGTATCCTTGAAGGGGTCGCCAACTGTGTCACCAACAACAGCGGCCTTATGGGCATCGCCACCCTTCTTCTCGCCTTCCAGCTCTCCCTTTTCGATGAATTTCTTGGCATTATCCCAAGCGCCACCGGCATTGGCCATCAGCAGCGCCAGCAGAACACCGGCCAGGGTTGCGCCAGCCAGCATGCCGCCCAAGGCTTCCTTGCCGATGGAGAAACCAACCACAACCGGCGCAATAACCGCCACAACGCCGGGCAACACCATTTCGCCAAGGGCTGCCTTGGCAGAAATGTCAACGCACTTGTCGGACTCGGGCTTGACGCCGGGCTTGCCTTCCAGCAGGCCGGGGATTTCGCGGAACTGACGACGGATTTCATCGACCATCTTGCCGGCAGCACGTCCCACGGCAGTCATGGTCAGGGCGCCGATGTAGAACGGCAGGGCGCCGCCCACAAACATGCCGATCACGACCTTGGGATCGGTCAGGTTGATTGTGTCAAGGCCAACCGCTGTAGAATAGGCGGAAAAGAGGGCCAGAGCGGTCAGGGCAGCGGAACCGATCGCAAACCCCTTGCCGACAGCAGCAGTGGTATTGCCGATGGCATCCAGACCGTCGGTGATCTTGCGCACTTCAGGCCCAAGGCCGGCCATCTCGGAGATACCGCCAGCATTGTCGGCAACCGGACCATAGGCGTCAACGGTCATGGTAACGCCAACCGTGGCCAGCATACCGACCGCAGCAATACCAATGCCGTACAGGCCGGCATAGTAGTTGGCCACGAAGATACCAACGCAGATGATCAGCACCGGCAGCACACAGCTTTCCAGGCCGACAGCCAGACCGTGGATGATGTTGGTGGCCGGGCCGGTCTTGCTGGCTTCAGCGATGCGGTTTACCGGGGATGCAGAGGTGTAGTACTCAGTGACCAGGCCGATCGCCACGCCGGCGATGGTGCCGGCCAGCAGCGCCCAGAATACGCCGTTGGCGACGCCCATGGCATGGATCACGAAATATGCGGCGACCAGAAAACCACCGGCAGCAATAAAGGTGGTATAACGCAGCGCTGCTGCAGGATGGATGTTTTTCAGAAACTTCATCGAGGCGATGCCAAGCAGCGAGAAGACCAGACCTGCCATGGCCAGGGCCAGCGGCAGCAGCATGGCTTCGGCACGGACAGCAGCCTCACCAACACGCAGCAGGGCTTCCGGATCAGCAATCTTGTTCAGCAGTGCCGGACCTGCGGCAGCAGCAATGGCAACCGTGGCAATGATGGCGCCCACATAGGACTCGAAAATATCGGCGCCCATACCGGCGGTATCACCGACGCAGTCACCAACGTTGTCAGCAATAACACCCGGATTGCGGGGATCGTCTTCCGGAATGCCGGCCTCGATTTTGCCCACCAGGTCAGAGCCGACGTCAGCAGCCTTGGTATAGATACCGCCACCCACACGGGCGAACAGTGCGATAGAAGATGCACCCATGGCAAAACCGTTGATATAGAGGGCTGTCTCGGGGCTGCCGCCGTACATGATATAGGCGACGCCAACACCCACCAGACCCAGCGAGGCAACGGACAGGCCCATAACAGCGCCACCGTTGAATGCAACCATCAGGGCAGCGCCCTGTCCGCTCTTGCGGGCGGCCTCAGCCGTACGCACGTTGGCACTGGTGGCAGCCTGCATGCCGATATAGCCGCACAGCATGGAACACAAAGCGCCGCCCAAAAAGGCCAGGCTGGTCTGGATGTTCATGGCGAAGGTTAAAAGACCGAAGACCAGGACGATAAATCCAACCAGCACGGTGTATTCACGCCTGAGAAACGCCATTGCGCCTTTGTGTATCTCGGCAGCAATCTCACGCATCTTCTCCACTTCAACCGGCTGGGACTTGATCGTGTTAAAAATCAGTATGGCGATGATAAAACCCACCACCCCCAGCACCGGGGCAAACATCTGAACTGTCATACTTCTTCCTCCTCTTTGTTATAGAAATACAATAAGCGTAGTGGTCTCCAAAAACATCTTTATTTATAGGCATTACACATATTTGTCAATCAATTAATGATGTGTTCAGCCCCAGAAGCCAACCTCATTTTGATCGTTTTTATCGCAAATCATGTTTAGTTGTAAGAAATCTGACTCCGTGCTATAAGCACGGTGAAAACAATTTCATCAGGAGTCATACGTCATGTCACTTGTTACCAGAACAGCTGCTGCTGTGCTAATACTTGCCCTGACCGGCTGCGCTTCACAGGGCTCGCTGGACAACGTCCGCAACGATGTGGATGCGGTCAAAACCCGCCTGTTTTCCGTGGAAAAAGACCTGGGAGGCATCCGCGACGACTCCCGGGCAACCGAAAAAAATGTAAAAACCGATGTCGCTTCGGTCAGAAAGCTTTCCGCCGACATGCAGGCCGCCATGGATAGCGCCAAAACCGAGATGCGCATGCTGAACGGCAGGATCGATGACATCGCGCTGACAGCAAAAAAGCCGGCTGAAGACCTGGCTCGTTACAAGGAAGATGCCGATAAACGCATACTGGCCCTGGAAGAAAGAATCACCAAACTGCAGGCCGCACTTGAAAAGGGCGGGCTGCCTGCCCCCAATGAAGGATCAGCCGCCACACCGGACGGAATCTACAAAAAGGGGCTGGAACTATTCAAGGCCGGCAACATGCCGGCCGCCCGTGAGCAGTTTACCATCCTGATTGAAAAACATCCCAAGCATGATATGGTGGCCAACGCCCACTACTGGACCGGTGAGACCCTTTACGGCGAAAAGCAGTACGAGCAGGCCATCCTGGCCTTCCAGGAGGTCATCAAGAACTTTCCCCAGCAGCCGAAGGTACCGGCCGCCATGCTGAAGCAGGCCCTGGCCTTCCGGGCGATCAAGGACAACAAAAGCGCCAAGTATGTGCTGAAAAGACTGGTTGCCAAATACCCCAAAAGCCAGGAAGCCAAAAAGGCCAAGACCCTGCTGAAACAGATCAAGTAAAAACCGTTGACCGTTGACCGTTGACCGTAAACGTAAACGTAAAAGGGCGATACGCATCACGCGTACCGCCCTTTTTTCGATATGTAACCAGTTGATTTAAAGCCTAAAAGACATTTCGCACGGATAAGCATCTGATCAGGCCTGGTAGAAGCCTGGTTGAAAACCTGGATGTTTTATGATCCGAATTTGTAATCCGGTTTTATCAGATTTGATCCGTGTGAAGCGATTTTGATTTTGCAGATCTATCCTTAACAAGCACAAACAACCTGAATCTTTATATCGGTGATAGGTCCGAAAAAGAACAAGGCATCTACAATTACAAGGCCCCCTTGGTGGACAGGACACCCTGCACCCTGGGATCAAGCTGGCTGGCCATATCCATGGCGCGCGCAAACGCCTTGAAACAGCCTTCGATGATGTGGTGGGCGTTTTCGCCATAGGCCACGCTGATATGCAGGTTGGCACCACAGTGGTTGGCAAAGGCCTGGAAGAATTCACGCGCCAGTTCGGTATCGAACTGTCCGATTTTTACCTTGGGCAGTTGGACATTATACACCAGATAAGGACGGCCGGAGATGTCCACGCTGACACGGGCCAGGGCTTCATCCATCGGCACGTCAGCCTGCCCGTAACGCCGGATGCCCTGCTTGTCACCCAGAGCCTGCTTGAAGGCCTCGCCCAACACAATGCCGATATCCTCCACCGTGTGGTGGAAATCGATGTCAATGTCGCCGCTGGCCTCCACCGTAAGGTCAAACAGACCATGGCGGCTGAACAGATCGAGCATGTGGTCCAAAAACGGCACGGACGTGCTGATGCGCCCCGCGCCACTGCCATCCAGATCCAGAGAAAGCCTGACGCTGGTCTCCCTGGTAACCCTTTCGATTGTCGCTGTACGTGACATAGTTTCTCCCTTTACTTCAAAAATCAATTTGCCACAGAGTTCACAGAGGACCCAGAGAAAACCAGAAACAAACAAAACTATTCAAAGTTAATCCGTACTGCATTTACGTTAGTTTGAGACGTCCTCTGTCCGACCTGCATATTTCACTGTCATTCCTCTGTGACCTCTGTGGCAAGCAGAGCTGTTTGAATTTTAACCGATGTCCTTCATCGCAGCCAGTGTCCGTTCCATCTCCTCCCGGGTGCCGATCGAGATGCGGATGCCATGGCTGAGCAGCGGATCGGAGAGCAGGCGCACCAGAATCCTGCGCGCGTAAAGACCTTCATAAACCCTTCTGCCGCTGCGATCCGGAGGTGTGGCAAAGATAAAATTAGTGCTGGATGGTATCACGTCATAGCCAAGGCTGCGAAGTTCGGCGCTGAACCAGTCCCTGGTTTCGCAGACCTTGCGGCAGCATGCGCGCAGATACTCCTGGTCGCCCAGGGCGGCAACGCAGGCAGCCTGGGCCAGGCGATCCAGGTTGTAGTGGTCGCGAATCTTGTCCAGGGCAGCAATCACTTCCGGACGGGCAATTGCCAGCCCCAGACGCATGCCGGCCAGGGCGTAGCTTTTGGAAAACGAGCGGGTCACCACCACGTTATCATACTTCTTCACCAGTTCCAGTGCCGTGCTGCCGGCAAAGTCGGCATAGGTCTCATCCAGCACCAGCATGCCGCTGCAGCGCCGGGCGATGTCCTCGATGTAATCCAGCGGGAACACCGTGCCGAAGGGCGCATTGGGGCTCGTCAGAAAGAACAGCTTGCCGTCGTAGCGTTCGGGGAAATCCTTGACGAGAAAATCATCCGTCAGGCCGAAGGTGCGTATGCTGGCCCCCTGTACCTCCGCCAGCGTGGCATAGTAGGAGTAGGACGGGTTGACGTAGGCGATTTCCTCACCCTCGCCGGCAAAGGCGCGGATCAGGTTGTTGAGCACCTCGTCGGAGCCGTTGGCCATGATTACCCATGAGGGATCAAAACCGTAAAGCCGGCCAGCCGCTTCACGCAACAGTTGGCTGGACGCACTGGGATAGCTGCGCAGACTGGCCCCGTCAGCGCCAAGCTCAGCCAGGATCGCCTCTGCCACGCGGGGCGATGGCGGGTAGGAATTTTCATTGGTATTAAGCTTGACCCAGGAGGCGATGTCATCCGGCTGAAAGCCGGGCACATAGGCCTGCATCTCTGCGATATTCTTGCGTAGCCTGCTCATGAAATCTTCCTTGAAATCAATCTTGCTTTTATGTACCCACGAACCAAGCTAACAAGCAAGGCTCTCCGCGTTACCCTTTTCGGACTGTCACCGACCTGGCATGGGCCTCCAACCCCTCCATGCCCGCCAGCCTTTCCACATCAGGCCCCAGGCGTTGCAACCCGGCCCGGGAACAGTAGATCAGCGAGGACTTCTTGACGAAATCATCCACCGACAGCGGGGAGAAGAAGCGGGCGGTGCCGCCGGTCGGCAGGGTATGGTTCGGTCCAGCCAGATAATCGCCGGCGGCCTCCGGCGTCCAGTGTCCCATGAAGATGGCGCCTGCATTGGTGATCTGCGGCAGCAGGGCAAACGGGTCGCTTACCGCCAGTTCCAGGTGCTCGGGAGCGATACTGTTGGAAAAGGCAACCGCCTCGTCCAGGCTGGATGTCACGATGATGGCACCGTAACGATCCCACGAGGCCCTGGCAATTGCCTGCCGGGAAAGCTGCTGCAGCTGAAGCTCCACCTGGGCCGCCACCGCCTCGCCGAAGCCTCGGTCGGTGGTGATCAGGATTGACGAGGCCAGTTCATCATGTTCGGCCTGGGAAAGCAGGTCCGCGGCGATATGGGCCGGTGTGCCGCTGCCGTCGTTGATCACCAGGATCTCACTGGGACCGGCGATCATGTCAATACCTGCCTGGCCAAAAACCAGCTTTTTGGCAGTGGCCACATAGATATTGCCCGGTCCGGTGATCTTGTCCACCCGCGGGATGGTTTCAGTGCCATAAGCCAGTGCCGCCACGGCCTGGGCGCCGCCGATGCGGAAGATGCGGTCAACACCGGCCAGCCTGGCAGCCACCAGCACGTGGGGGTTGCTCTCCCCGCCTGGCGTGGGAGTAACCATGATGATCTCGCCCACCCCGGCCACCTTGGCCGGCACGGCGTTCATGATCACGCTGCTGGGGTAACTGGCCTTGCCGCCCGGCACATAGATGCCGACCCGGCTAAGCGGCGTGATCTTTTGCCCCAGCAATATGTCCGCTTCTTCCGTGGAAAGCCAGCTCTGCTGTTTCTGCTTCTCGTGAAAGCTGGTCACCCGCTGCACCGCCAGCCGCAGTGAAGCCAGCTCTTCCGGAGCAACCGCAGCAAAGGCGCGTTCGATCTCCTCCGGGGTAACTTCCAGCCGGGAAACCGAAGCGGCCTCCAGCCGGTCAAATCGGCAGGTCAGCTCCAGCAGGGCCTGGTCGCCCCGTTTGCGCACATCGGCGATAATACCAGCCACGACCTGCTCCACCTCACGGCCGGTCTCTTCTCCACGGGAGAGAATCGCAGCAAACTGCGCATCAAAACCACTGTCCTTTATATCCAGAAAAAGCATTCAAAAACCCCGCTATTAAAAAAACTAAAGTACCTGCTCCAGACTGCGGATAATCTGGCTGATGCGGCTGCACTTGATCTTCAGGCTGGCGCGATTGACGATCAGGCGGGTGGTGATGTCAGCGATGTGCTCCACCTCCACCAGGCCGTTCTGACGTAGCGTCTCACCGGTGGAAACCAGATCCACGATCCGCTCGGACAGACCGACCAGCGGCGCCAGCTCGATGGAACCATACAGCTTGATGATCTCGACCTGGATGCCCTTGGAGGCGAAATAGCGTTCCGTGACATTGGGATACTTGGTGGCAATGCGGATATGGGACCAGCCGGTCGGATCATCATTGCCGGCCAGGCTGGCCGGTTCGGCCACCATCATGCGGCAGTAGCCGAACTTCAGATCCAGCGGCTCATAGAGATCCTTGCCCTGTTCCATCAGGGTGTCCTTGCCGACAATCCCCAGGTCGGCACTGCCATACTCCACATAGGTCGGCACATCCGTGGCGCGTACGATCATGTAGCGCATCTTCTGGGCCGGATTTTCAAAGATCAGCTTGCGTGAATCGCTGAGCAGCTCGCTGCAGTCGATGCCGATCCGGCCAAACAGCGCGACAGATTCCTCCAGGATACGGCCCTTAGGTATTGCTATGGTTATAAAATCGTTCATATAAATCAGGGACCAGGGATCAGGGACCAGGGATCGGGAAAGTCATATTGCCAGTCCCCAATCACCAGTCCCCAGTCACTGTAGCCTCACTCCTTTACCCTTTGTATGTCCGCCCCCAGAGCGGCCAGCTTCTTTTCGATGGATTCGTAGCCGCGGTCAAGATGATAGATACGCGACACCTCGGTAGTATTGTCCGCCGCCAGACCGGCCAGTATCAGCGAGGCCGATGCACGCAGGTCCGTGGCCATCACAGGTGCGCCGGACAGCTTCCTGACCCCTTTGACCGTAGCGGTATTGCCCTCGATGACGATGTCCGCTCCAAAACGCAACAACTCCGATACATGCATGAATCGGTTTTCGAAGATATTCTCACTGATCACGCTGGCGCCATCGGCAATACACATCATGGCCATGAACTGGGCCTGCATATCCGTAGGAAAACCGGGGTAAGGCCTGGTCTTGATATTCACACTCCTGAGCCGTTTGGGGCCCTTGACCCGCACCACGTTGTCGCGGCTGGTAATCTCCACTCCGGCGTCCTGCATCTTGAACACCAGCGCATCCAGATGCTCCAGCTTCATGCCGTGGATGCGGATATCACCGCCGGTCATGGCCGCAGCGATCATGAAAGTGCCGGCCTCGATCCGGTCCGGCATGACATCGTAATTGACCGGACTGAGCTCACTGACCCCCTGAACATGGATGGTATCGGTACCAGCACCTTCGATGCGGGCCCCCATCCTGTTGAGAATCTGGGCCAGATCGATGATTTCCGGCTCACGGGCGGCGTTTTCCAGGATCGTTTCCCCCCTGGCGGTGGCCGCCGCCATCATCAGGTGTTCCGTACCTCCAACCGTCGAGATGTCAAAGTTGATCCGCGCCCCCTTCAGCCTTTTGGCCCGGGCCTCCACATAGCCATGTTCCAGGGTTATTTCAGCCCCCAGGGCCTGCAGCCCCTTCAGATGCAGATTGATCGGCCTGGCGCCGATGGCGCAGCCACCCGGCAGCGAGACGCGCGCACGGCCAAACCTGGCCAGCAGCGGCCCCAGCACCAGCACCGAGGCACGCATGGTCTTGACCAGATCGTAGGTAGCCTCATGGCTGTTGATGCCTGCCGTATCGAGACAGACCTGGTGACCATTGCCTTCAATCCTCGCCCCCAGGGACTCCAGCACCTTGATGGTGGTGTTGATATCCCGCAGGAAGGGTACATTGCCGATCCGGTTCATGCCCGGAGCCAGGATGGTTGATACAAAAATGGGCAGGGCCGCATTTTTGGATCCGCTGACCTCCACCTCACCCTTCAGTTTTTTACCGCCCTTGATAACCAGTTTGTCCACAAAACAGTCCTTTTGAAAAAATGTTTTTTATAATAGACCATGGTTCCCATGAAGTAAAATGGAAATCCACCCGTCAAAAATCTCATGAAAATTCAAACTACTGTCAACAAATGCGCCAAAATGACTGTCTGACCGTATTTTTTGTGTTATAGTTTCACCCACAATTGCCAATCCATTCAGAAGCAAATTCGGGAAAACAAACATGCTATCAGCACCGAAATCTTCGTTCAGAACACGGATGACACTCTACCTGCCGATCGCGGCCTGCCTGCTGATTTCCGCCCTGCTTTTCGCTGTTTTGAGATATTTCGAAGCATCCATCAAGGAGACCGTGGCCAATCAGCAGAACTTTACCGTCACGGTTCTGGCCGAGGATCTGGATCGCAAATTTGACAATAAACTCCGCCTGCTGACCGACACCTCGGCCAAGATCAGTACTGCCCAGATGGGCGATCCTGCCCGGGCACACGCCTTTCTGGTCAGCCGTTCCGAATACATGCAGATCTTTGACGACGGCCTGTTCCTGTTCGACACCCGCGGCAAGATTGTGGCCGCCCTGCATTCCGACGACGCATTGTCCGCCGACAGTTATCCGCTGTTGGGCGAACTGATCACAAAAACCGTCAAAACAGGCAAACCCCAGGTATCCGACCCCTTCACCTTTGCATCGGGGGAACGCAAACCAGCCATGATGATGACCGCACCGGTTTTCGGCGAAGGCCGTGCCATCATCGGCGTGCTGACCGGCAGCATTGACCTGGTCAAGGGCGGATTCATCGGTTCGCTGATCGACCACCAAATCGGCAGTACCGGCTATATGTACATCTTCAACAAGGATCGCGTCATGGTCTACCACCCGGATCCCGTGCGCATCATGAAGAAGGACATACCGCTGGGGGCCAACCTGCTGCTGGACAAGGCCATCAAGGGTTTCGAAGGCACCGACGAGACGATCAACAGCCGCGGCGAAGAAATCCTGGCCTCATTCAAACACCTGAAGACCGCACAGCTGATCCTGGCCGCCAATTACCCGGCCAGCGAGGCCTTCCAGTCACTGCACACACTGCGCAAGCTGTTCGCCATCGGCATCCTGCCGGTCATGCTGGTCATGTTCCTGGTTATGCGGCGTTTCTTCAGCCACATGACCGCACCACTGGCCGAACTGACCAGACATGTCGGGCAGATGACCACCAAAACAGGGGCAGAGCGTCTGTTCCCCGAAAGCACGCTGCGCGAGGTGGATGAGTTGGGTACGGCCTTCAACCGGCTGATCACGGAACTGGATCGCCAGCAGGAGGAGATCGAACGACGCGAGCAGATCTACCGCACCGTGGTGGAGTTTTCCTCGGATATATCCTTCTGGATGCAGGCCGGTGGCGGCGTTATCAACTACATCACCCCGATCTGCTTTCAGATCACCGGCTATCAGGACGACGAATTCTACCGGGATCCGGATCTGCTCAATCGCATCATCCACCCCGATTTCCGCGAGCTTTGGGCCCAGCACAAACTGGTGGAAGGCACCTGTGAATGTCTGGAGCCGATCGAACTGGCCCTGGTCAGCCGCACCGGCGAAACCATCTGGGTCAACCACGTCTGCCGGCCGGTCTACACCGAGCAGGGTCAATTCTGCGGCATCCGCGGCAGTTTTGATAATGTCACCCAGATCAAACAGGGGGTGCTGTCACTACAGGAAAGCCAGAAGGCGCTGAGACGCCGCAACGAATTTTTGATGGCCCTGCACGACACCACCCTGGACATGATCAGCCGGTTGGAACTCCAAAGCCTGCTGTCAGCCATCATCAGCCGCGCTGCCAAGCTGCTCAACACAGAGCACGGATTCATCTACCTTTTGGACCACCAGCGTCAGGAAATGCTCATGCAAGTCCGGCTGGGCCACTACGCCAGCATCGACATACCGCCGCTCAAACGCGGCCAGGGCATGTCCGGCCTGACATGGGAGCATGGGGAGTCGGTTATCGTACCCGATTACAGCACCTGGGACAAGCGGATCAAACTGCCCGGCTTCGCCCCGATCAGGGCCACGGTCGGCATACCACTCACCATCGAAAATGAGGTGATTGGCGTAATCGGGCTGGCGCGCCTGGATGAGAGCAGCTTTGAAAAGGACGAGATCGAGATTATTCAGAGCTTTGCCGAACTGGCCGCGCTGGCCATCAAGAATGTCCAGATGTATGAATCGGCCCAGCAGGCGCTGCAGGAGCTGATCCGGGCCGAAGAGAGTCTGCGTAAGCTCTCCTATGCCATCAAGCAGAGCCCGGTCTCGATCATGATCACCGATCTGGAAGGGCGGATCGAATACATCAACCCCCATGTACTGGAGACAACCGGCTACAGCCAGCAGGAGCTGCTCGGCCAGAAGGCCAGCATCTTCAAATCAGGACACACCAGCGAAGCCGAATACAGGAAACTGTGGGAGACGATCCTGTCCGGCAATGTCTGGCATGGTGAATTCCACAACCGCAAGAAGAACGGCGACCTATACTGGGAACTGGCCCAGATATCCCCCATCCGGGACAGCCAGCACAACATCACCAATTTCCTGGCGATCAAGGAAGATATGGATGACCGCAAAGCGCTGGAAAACCAGCTGCGCCACGCGCAGAAAATGGAGGCCATCGGCCAGCTGGCAGGCGGTATCGCCCACGACTTCAACAACATCCTGACCGCCATCATCGGCTACGCCAGTATCATGCAGCTTAAACTGCCCAGCGGCGACCCCTTCAAGGAAACCGCCCGGCAGATACTGGCCGCGGCCGAGCGCGGCTCCAGCCTGACCCAGGGGCTTCTGGCCTTCAGCCGCAAGCAAGAGACCAACCCGGTACTGGTCAACTTAAACGATATCATTACCCGCATCCAGAAACTGCTGTTGCCGCTGATCACTGAAGAGATTGAACTGAAACAGGAGCTGGACAGCCGCCCGCTCTCGATCATGGCCGACGGCATCCAGATCGAGCAGGTGGTGATGAATCTGGTCACCAATGCGCGCGACGCCATGCCGGATGGAGGCACCATCACCATCCACACGGAACAGACCCGTTTAGACGACCAGTTTATCGCCCGGCACGGCTTTGGCACGCCCGGCCCGTACGCCTGCCTGTCGGTCAGCGACACCGGCGCCGGCATCGATGAAGAAACCCTCAAACGGATCTTCGATCCGTTCTATACCACCAAGGAAACCGGCAAGGGCACCGGACTCGGGCTTTCCATCATCTACGGCATCATCAAGAAGCACAACGGCCACATTACCTGCGACAGCACGCCCGGCAAGGGCACCTGTTTCAGCATCTACCTGCCGCTGTTGGCCGGATCAGTGCCGGAAGAGCCCAAACCGGAAGAGAGTAGCGACTTCACCGGCGGCACGGAGGTGATCCTGATGGCCGAGGACGATGATTCCATGCGCGAGCTGTACCGCGAACTGCTGGTAGAGTTCGGCTACAGCGTGCTTGAAGCCAAAGACGGCACCGATGCCCTGAAAAAGTTCGGCGAGCACAAGCAGCACATCAGCCTGGCCATACTGGATGTGATCATGCCGGGCATCAAGGGGCTGGAGGTCTACAAAACCATCCGCAAGGAAAAGCCGCTTACACCTGTGCTTTTCTGTAGCGGCTACTCGGCAGACATCATTCAGAAGCAACTGGACAGTGACCCGCTGCTGCACTTTCTGGGCAAACCCTACATGCCCAAAGAGCTATTGATGAAAATCAGGGAGATACTGGCATGAAAGACACCACCGGCAGTATTTTTATCGTCGATGATGACCGCTATGTGCTGGATAGCGTGTCCACACTGCTGCGTGAACACGGCTTCAACGTTACCGCCTTCAGTAACGGCCAGGAGGCGGTGCGCCAGTTCGTGTCCGAACCGGTCGATCTGGTGCTGACCGATGTGAACATGCCGATCATGACCGGCATCGAGCTATTGGAAAAGATCCGCTTTCTCGACCGGGAGACGCCGGTGTTGCTGATGACCGCCTATGCCGACCTGGACACAGCTGTGCAGGCCATCCAGATGGGTGCCTTCGACTTCATCATCAAGCCTTACCGTCCCCCCTATCTGGTGCATGCCGTTGAAAAGGGCATCAATTTCAAACGATTGACAAATATTGAAAAGAACTACAAGCGGGATCTGGAACTGACCGTCAAACAGCGCACCTTGGAGCTGAACGAGGCCCTGAGCAAACTGACCAACATGAGCCGTGAGATCATCGAACGGCTAACCGCGGCGGCTGAATTGCGCGACAAGGATACCGGCCAGCACATCTCGCGCATCGGCCTGTACGCCCGCAGCATCGCCCGCTATCTGGAACTGCCGGAGGAGTTCGTCGACAACATCTCGATCGCCAGCGCCATGCACGACGTGGGCAAAATCGGCATACCGGACTCGATACTGCTCAAGCCCGGGCCGCTGACCAGGGAAGAGTTTGAGACAATCAAGCAGCACACACTGATCGGGGAGAATATCCTGCGCGGTTCGTCACACGAGATGCTGCAGATGGGCGCCGTGATTGCCGCATCCCACCATGAACGCTGGGATGGCAGCGGCTACCCTTACGGCATGAAGGGCGAAGACATTCCCATTGAGGGCAGGATCGTCATGCTGGCCGACCAGTACGACGCACTGCGCAACAGCCGCGTCTACAAACCCGGTTTCGACCACGCCAAGGCCTGCGACATCATCCTTAACGGAGATGGCCGCACCCTTCCGGAGCACTTCGATCCGAAGATACTGGCGGCCTTCCGCGAGATCAAGGACGTATTCGAGGATATCTTCGAATCAAGACAGACCAGGGACAAGGATTAGGGACTGGGGATTGGGGACCGGTCAACGGTCAACGGCTTGTCTGTACCTTTGGCCGGCAACATAGACATCGACCACATCCCCGTGCAGCAGCACCTTTTCCGGCAGCAACTCGCTACTCTTCACTTCACCGAAACCGCCGATCAACTGGAAATCAGCCCGCTGTCCAACGGTCAGCGCGCCACGCCCATCGTCCAGACCCAGGGCTGTCGCCCCGCCAACAGTAGCCATCTCAAGCAGCTCCAGCGGATTCAAATGACCATTGTAGCTTTGCAGCGCAAAGCGCATCTCGTCCCACAGGGATAGCGAGTCGTTGCTGGCCAGGGAATCCGTGCCCAGCACCATCGTGATGCCCAGTTTCTTCATCAACGCCACCGGCGCAACACCCACATTGAGGCGTTCATTGCTGCGGGGGCAGAGCACGGCCGTTACCCCCTGTTTTTTGAGCAGCTCCACGTCGGCCCGGCTTACATGCACACAGTGAATCGCCAATGTGCCCGGCGTCAGCATGCCATGCCTGTGCAGCAATTCGGTCGGGCTGCACCTGCGCGGTGGTCTCAGATAGTTCTGCCAGTTGACAAACGGATAGAACACCTCTGCCAGTTGGCCACCGGATTCGAACACGAATTCCGTTTCCGCCTCCGACTCGGACAGATGCAGGGCCATTGGGTAAGCCCCCTCCCGGGCCGCCTGCAGGATCAGGTCGTAATGCTCATCGCCAATGGTATATACGGCATGGGGAGCCAGCCCGGCACTGAACACGCTGCCTTCAAGAGCCCGGGCAGACTCGACCGCCTGGGACAGCATCTGGCTCAGCCGTCCCCGATCCTGGCCAAGCACCTCGAAAAACATGCGCCCGCCAAGTACGTCAGAGCTGTAGCCGGCCAGCGCCCCTGGCCGGCTGACGATATCCCCCACCGCTGTTGTGCCAGACTCCAGACAGATACGCACCCCTTCACGGAACGAAGCGGCATAGTCCTCCGCCGTCAGGTTACGCTTGACCTTGACCATCTGAATGATCCAGTCCACAAAACGGTGGGGATGGTAGTCCACATGGTTGTGTATGCGCCAGGCAGGGAAATGGGTCAGTTCCAGGTGGGTGTGTGCATTGATCAGGCCCGGCACGATCGCGCAGCCGGGATAATCAAACAGCGGCAGATTGTAATCCCGGCGCAGATGGTCCAGCCGCCCCGTGGCGGCAATTCTGCCGTTGCGCAGCAACAGCGCCCCACCCTCCAGAATCGGCATTCCGGGGGAGAACAGCCAGCGGGCTGAGACAATGCATTCGCCAATCACTGCGGTGGTACCGTCTGCCTGAAGCCGGTCTGGCATACTAATCCTCCCCCTCTTCTTCGTCATCGGCTGCATCACTATTCCAGGCATAGGAGCTGACCTGGGACACGAGCGCATCACCCATGGAGATACCCATTTCAGACAGCAGATGTCCCACCGTATCAAGCTCCAGTTCCTCGTTCTTCTCAGCTACGTTCAAAAGTTCGCCGTACACGCCTTCCCGGCCGGCCAGGGCGGCCTGGATGTCATCCCCCAGGTTAAGCCTCTGGATCAGTTCGGCAATCGATATGCTGTAGATCTTCTCCAGCAGCGAGAGTATGCCAACCATGAAGGCCTTGTCCGGTGCATCCGACATTCGTGAAAGCAGTGGATGGCGCATGGCGAGCTGTTCCATGAAGCCTGCCCGCACTGCCGCCATATCCATCATCGGATTTTCATTGGCCTGGCAGTTGTCTTTAGCAAAAAATGCCAGCTGGATCCAGCGCTTGACCTGATTGCGGCCAACCAGCGCCAGGGCGCGCCCGACGTTCTCAACCGGCTCGCGGGGGGCATAGGCGACCGAATTGGCCAGCAGCAGGAGCTTGTAGCTTAATACAGAACTACTCTTGATGGCGTTTTCAATCTCCTTTGTATCGGCATCCTTTTCCAGCATGTGCAAAAGTTTGAGCAGCAGCGCCCCGGATTCATCCATATTACGCTTTTCCAGCACGGATGGACGGGCAAAGAAATAACCCTGAAACAGATCAAAATGCATGTCCCGGCAGGCCAGAAACTGCTCCCGGCTTTCCACCTTTTCCGCCAGCAGCCTGACTGGAAAGGGACGGATATTCCCTACCATCTCGGCCACACGCTCCAGCGGTGTCTGCAGCAGATCCACCTTAACAATATCCACCAGGGGATACAGATCGCGGTAGACCGGGCTGTACTCGTGGTCGTCCAGCGCCAGCGTAAAGCCCTTTTCCTTCAGGTCGCGGCAGCGCTCAATCAGCCCGGCGTTCACCTCCAGTGTTTCCAGCAGCTCCAACACGATCTGCTGTTTAGGAAGCAGTTCGATCACATCACTCATCAGCATTTCATGATCCAGGTTGATATAGCCGTGGTGCTCGCCCAGCAGGTTCTCAATCCCGAAACCAGTAATGGTGTTGTTGATGACATTGGCGGTGGAATAGGTGGCATTCTGTACGTCGGCGCTATTGCCGGATCGGATCGAGCGAAAAAGCAGCTCATAGGCGACAATGCGCTCGTTGTTGGAAAGGATGGGCTGTCGCCCTATCAGGCAGTTGCGTGGGTTCATAACAGTCATTTTTGTCTCTGGCAGTTAGTAATAGCGATGCGCTGATTATAGAGCTTATTCACATATTATCAACCGCCAGTTGACACCCGCCGGTCTGCAATCATTTAGTTTGACTCACAGGATTATAGAAAGTACATTATGCGGTCAATAACAGGAGTTTTTTCATGGTTCGCGCCTACCTTTTTCTGGCGGTGTTCATACCGCTGACCCTAATTTTTGCTGCCAGCGCCCTGATCTGTACCTTTTTTGACAACAGCGGCAGAGTCTATGCCATGCATGCCCGGCTATGGTCACGCATCTCCCTGCGCATAGCCGGCGTGCGTGTCAGGATACAGGGGCTGGAGCACATTCCGGAAGGCCCGGTGATTTTCATGAGCAATCACCAGAGCAACTTCGACATCCTGACCATGATTGCCCACATCCCCCAACAGATTCACTGGATCGCCAAGAAAGAGCTGTTTGACTATCCGGTCTTCGGGGCCTCCATGCGGCGCGGCGGCTACATCCCCCTGGATCGCAGCGACGGCCGCAAGGCGCTTAAAAGCATGGAAAACGCCGCCCGCATCATCCGCTCAGGCAAGAGCGTGGTCATGTTCCCGGAGGGCACCCGCACGCGGGATCTGAAGCTGCTGCCCTTCAAACGGGGCGGTTTCATGCTGGCACAGAAGGCCGGGGTGCCGGTCGTGCCGGTGACCATCAACGGCAGCGGCCGCATCAATCCTGCCGGGCGCAAGATGCTCCATCCCGGCATTATCAGTGTGACACTGCATCCGGCGATCATGCCCGACAACAACCTGTCACGCAACGAAGCAGAAAACCGGCTGCAGGAAAAGGTCCATAGCTCCATCTCATCGGCGTTGGAGAGCTGAGATGCCGGAGGGGATCTGGTTCATACCGCTGCCGGTGATCGGACTGGCCGCCATCATCTGGGGATTGCCGGCCAGCCACACCCTGCCCCATCCACGGGATATCGGTGCGGCAGCAGCCGTGCTGGCCGGGGTGGCCCTGACCATTGTGGGGCTGCTGCTGACCTTCGTGCCCGGTTTTTTCAGGTAAGCCTATGCAACAGAACATTTCAAAAATCATGGTCAACATCACCTTCATTATTGCCATCAGCCTACTGCTGATGGCCACTAACACCTGGTGGCGCATGCAGACCCAGTACCGCGCCGGGGAAAAGGCCCTGGCCGCCGGCGACTTCCCCGCAGCTGTGGCCGGCTTTGAATCAGCCATCCGCATGTACCTGCCCGCCAGCCGCACCGTTGAGCAGGCTGCCGAAAAACTCTGGCAGATGGGCGAATCGAACGAGGCTGCCGGAGACATCACCCGCGCCCTGATCGCCTACCGCTCCCTGCGCAGTTCATTTTATGCGGTCAAATGGCTGAAGGCGCCGGGACAGGAGTGGATCGCCCGCTGTGACGAAAAGATACGCAGCCTGGTGCCGCTGCAGAGAGAGAGATAGATATGACAGCATCAAACTTCCCGCTCCAGATCATCCCACTGGGGGGCCTGGGCGAAATCGGCATGAACATCATGGCCTACGAATGCGGCGACGACATTGTCCTGATCGATTGCGGACTGATGTTTCCAGAACCGGACATGTTGGGCATCGACTACGTCATCCCGGATATAAGCTGGGTCAGGGAAAACCGGGACCGTGTGCGGGCCATCTGCCTGACCCATGGTCATGAAGACCACATCGGCGCGCTCCCCTTCGTGCTCCAGGAGCTGAATGTGCCGGTCTTTGGCACCGCCCTCACACTGGGCTTCGTTGAAGAAAAACTGAAGGAATACAAGATGGACGAGCGGGTGGAGCTGATCACGGTCAAGCCACGCCAGACCATTGTCCTTGGCTGCTTCAGCATCCAGTTCCTGCGCGTGGCCCACTCCGTTGTCGACGGCTGCGCCCTGGCCATCACCACCCCGGAAGGGGTTGTGATCCACACCGGAGACTTCAAGATCGACCACACCCCGGTGGATGGGGAGCTGACCGACCTGGCCTCACTCTCGCGCTACGGCGAGGCAGGCGTGCTGGCCCTGCTGTCCGACTCCACCAACGTGGAGCGGGAAGGCTTTACCCTCTCGGAAAAAACCGTTGGCGAAGCCTTCGAGGACATCTTTCCCAAATGCCAGGGCCGTATCATCGTGGCCGCCTTTTCCAGCAGCATCCACCGTGTGCAGCAGGTGGCCGACGCAGCCATCCACTGCGGTCGCAAGATCCTGCTCAACGGCCGTTCCATGATCGCCAACGTGCGCATCGCCCGCCAGCTAGGCTACCTGACCATCCCGGAAGAGGCGTTCATGGACCTGCGCGAACTGAACCACCTGCCGCCGGAAGCGGTCTGCATCATCTCCACCGGCAGCCAGGGTGAACCGATGAGCGCCCTGACCCGTATCGCCATGGATGACCACAAACAGATCAAACTGGAAAAGGGCGACACCGTCATCCTCTCTTCCCGCGTCATACCGGGCAACGAACGCACCATCTCCGAACTGATCAACCATCTCTATCGCCGCGGCGCCCAAGTGATCCACGAGCGGGTCTCGGAGGTGCATGTCTCCGGCCACGCCTGCCAGGAAGAGCTCAAGCTGATGCTCAACACCGTCCGGCCGCGTTTCTTCATCCCGATCCATGGTGAATACCGCCACCTGGTCAAACACATCGAGCTGGCCTGCAAGACCGGCATCCCGGAGGAACGCTGTCTGCTGGCCACCAACGGCGACGTGATCTCTTTCTATGCCGAAACCGGCGCCATTATCGAGAAGGTCGAATCCGGACGGGTCTTTGTAGACGGCAAGGGCATCGGCGACGTGGGGCAGGTCGTACTCAAGGACCGCAAGCACCTGTCAGAGGACGGCATGGTGGTGGTCATCATCGGCATCAACCAGTCCAGCGGCGTGATTATCTACGGCCCGGACATCGTATCACGCGGCTTCGTCTTCGAGGACGAGAGCCAGGATTACCTGGAGACTGCCCGCGGCATCGTCACAGAGGCGCTCAACGAGCTCAATGAGGAAGTGCGCTGCGACTGCGAGGAGGTCAAGCAGGTGGTACGGCAGTCCCTGAGGCGCTTTTTCAAGAAAACCATCGAACGGCGGCCGGTGATACTGCCAGTCATCATGGAGATGTAACGCACATACTTTGTCAGACACCAACCAGGGGAGCAGGCCGCGCGCCCGTTCCCCTTTTGTTTTCCTGAATCCGTAACGCCAGAATGCCGTAGTGTCCGAAAGAGCCGGGGCCCGCACGTCGCCGTGCCGTGGCAAACCTCTCTCCCTGCTGGTCCTTCGCCGAAAAGGCGCTAGCTGCCTGAAAAGCAAAGGCAGAGGCCTTTCGGACCAACGAAGGCATGGAGGTGTCACGGATTCAGTTTTTTCACCAAAGGAGCTCAAGCATGACGCAGCATGAAAAAAGGATCGTCGGGCCGG